>ULMG01030790.1_pt1 | contig 94299 bp, 62 predicted proteins | sample 1951601 | NCBI WGS metagenome assembly ULMG01 (sample SAMEA4835545, study PRJEB28245) | human gut metagenome | biome: gut microbiome; material: fecal sample | place: Denmark | collected 2008
AACGCCAACGTTTTTATTGAATATCCGTTTTTGGAACGCAATTTAGGCAAACTCGCAATAGGTCACGGATATGACTTTCCTCGGTTTCCGCGGAATGCCGGCCGGCTATTTCATAATCTTTTGTGTCTGTGCAACCTCATACCTCATCGGTTGGGTGATAATGAAGACACTCGTTCCTAAATATAAAGTAATCACATTGTAGCAATCTTTCTTCATACTGTGTTTGATTTCGCCGGAAATTTTTCTAATTTTGAAGTTTGTGTCGGGAGAGATGAGGGGAGATAGTGAAAGATATAGAGGGAAAAACAACTGAACATTGGAAAAGCATCCGGAAATACAGTTCCTGCCCAAGGCGGATATCAAGAAGTATCAGGAACGGAGACTTCGTGAGGCGCTCGAGTATCTGTCGAGCCATTCTCCATTCTATAAAAAAATGTTTGCTGCGCACGAGATCAATCCGTTCACGATACAGACATTGGAGGATCTGCGCAATGTTCCGGTAACAACGAAGAAGGACCTCCAGCTTTACGGTCCGGATTTCATGTGTGTCACACCGGACAAAGTCATCGACTATGCCACCACGTCAGGCACATTGGGCGATCCCGTGACCTTTACGGAAACTGAAGCTGATCTTCAGCATCTTGCTTATAATGAACAGCTTTCATTTCAGACGGCGGGCTGTACGTCAAATGACATAATGCAGGAGATGGTGACCATCGACAGGCGTTTCATGGCCGGATTGGCATATTTCTTAGGGGCCAGGGACTTGGGCATGGGCGTAGTCAGGGTAGGCAACGGCATCCCGGAACTCCAGTGGGACACCATCTCCAGAATACATCCGACGGTGGGCATGGCCGTGCCGTCATTCCTCGTGAAACTTATTGCATTCGCGGAGGAACACGGCATCGACTACCGTAATTGCTCAATGAAAAAATGCGTCTGCATCGGCGAGGCGCTGCGCGATCCGAAGACATTTGAACTGAACACATTGGGACAGGTTATTCATTCGAAATGGCCTGAGCTTCAGTTATATACCACTTATGCATCCACTGAGATGCAGCACTCGTTCACGGACTGCCAGTATTTCAATGGCGGCCATCTCCAGCCTGAACTGCTGATTGTCGAATTTCTGGATGACAATGATCTGCCGGTAGGACCGGGTGAAGCGGGCGAAGTGACCATCACTACGCTTGGCGTGACCGGAATGCCGCTGCTCAGATTCAAGACCGGGGATATGGTATATCATTATGACGAGCCTTGCCGCTGCGGAAGAAATACCGTGCGGGTAAGCTCTGTGGTCGGCCGTAAGAAGCAGATGATAAAATTCAAGGGCACCACGCTCTATCCGCCGGCATTGTTCGACATCCTCGACAATATCCCGGAGGTGAAGAACTATGTCGTGGAAGTGGATACAAGCGAACTCGGTACTGATGACGTAGTGGTCAGAGTCGGGACATTGACCCCGTCCGACAGATTTGAAAAAGAAATAAAGGATATATTCAGGGCGAAGGTACGTGTGGCTCCGGGCGTGGTTTTCGATACTCCGGAAAACGTGGCAAAAATCATTTTTCCGCCGATGAGCCGCAAGCCCGTAAAATTCATTGACAAACGAGAAAACAAATAAAAGTTTATGAGAAAGATTCTATTTGCAGCAGTTGCTTTGTTTGCAGGCAGTTTTATGTCTATGGCGCAGGAAGTCAAGACTTTGGACGATTATAGTGAAGTCAGGTTCTACGGAATCGATTTCGCGCCGGTAAAAGTGGTCGCGGCCAATGAAACAGAGAGCGAGTTTATCGATGCTTTCGGTAAAATCAACAATCTGTTCCTTACCGAGCCGGACAAGTACATCCTCGCGCTTGAGGACAGGCTGAAAAAGAAGATTGTCTATGTGGACATTGACAATGTCATCAACCAGATCGGTGCTATCGACGAAAGCGAACTCAAGGTTAACCACACGCCTAAGCCATTGACAGAACAGGATGCCGAATTCGAACTTCAGGACTTGGACATCAAGCCGGCAGAAGGTCTCGGACTTGTCATTCTCGCTGGTGAGCTGAACAAGGGAACTGACTATGGCACATTCTATTATGTGTTCTTCGACAATGATACGATGAAGGTGCTCGACGTGTGGCCGTTCAAGGGCAAGTCAGGCGGAATCGGCCTGTGCAACTATTGGGCCCGCGCATATTACCGCACCATCGCCGAAATCAACCCTACCAAATTCTACCAGTCCAAGAAGAAGATCAAGGCAGGAGTGACCAACGGTGTCAATACCGTAAAAGAAAAGATTGCCGGCGATTCTGACGAGAAGAAACAGCAGTAACAGCGGTACGACAGAAATAATTCGAGGGGCGGGCAAGTGAGGTAACTATTGACATAAGAAACAGATGAAAAACGAACTTGAAAAAGGCTTGTATTCTCCTGAATATGAGAAAGATGCTTGTGGCGTCGGACTTGTTGTGAACATAAACGGCAGCAAGTATCACGACATTATCGAGAAGGGCCTGGCCGTACTCGAAAATATGGCCCATAGAGGGGCGGAAGGAGCTGATTCCAAGACGGGAGACGGTGCCGGCATCATGGTCCAGATACCGCATGAGTTCATTCTGCTCAACGGTATCCCTGTTCCGGAAAAAGGACGTTACGGCGTAGGAATGATATTCCTGCCGAAAGAGCCGCGGGACAATGCCCGTTTCACTGAAATCATCAACGAATGTGTCGAGGCGAACAACCTGGAGGTCATGCACAGCAGGGAAGTTCCGGTGGACAGTTCCATCTTGGGAAAGGATGCGCTTGCCACCGAGCCGGAAATCAGGCAGATCTTCATAACTGGCTGCGACGACCCCAAAGTATTGGAGGACAAGCTCTATCTGGTAAGGAAGGGAATAGAGAGGAAAGTCCTTTCGTCTTCCATCACAGACAAGGCAGCCTGCTACGTGGTCAGCCTGTCCACCAGGACATTGGTCTATAAGGGAATGCTCTCGACAATGCAGCTGAGGCATTATTTCCCGGATCTGACCAACCCGTATTTCACAAGCGCCATCGCGATGGTCCATTCACGTTTTTCGACCAATACATTTCCGACGTGGAGCCTGGCGCAGCCGTTCAGATACATTGCCCATAACGGGGAGATAAATACCATCCGCGGAAACAGGCTCTGGATAAAAACGCGTGAATCAGTTCTCAAGGCGCCGAATCTGGGCAGCATCAGCGAAAATATCAGCCCGATAATCCAGCCGGGAATGAGCGACAGTGCGTCATTTGACAATGTGCTCGAATTCTTTACCCGCGCCGGCATGGAAATTCCGCATGCACTGTCAATGCTGATACCTGAAAGCTACCGCGAAGGCAATCCGCTCCGTCAGGACCTGAAGAACTTTTACGAATACCACTCCATATTCATGGAGCCGTGGGACGGCCCTGCCACTATCCTTTTCTCGGACGGACGTTATGCCGGAGGAATGCTGGACCGCAACGGACTGAGACCTTGCAGGTATTTCATCACAAAGAACGGATTGCTTGTAATGGCTTCTGAGACAGGAGTTTGTGATATCACTCCGTCGGCGGTTGCGTCCAAGGGCAGACTCTATCCGGGAAAGATTCTGATGGTGGATACCAAGAAGGGAAAGATCATTGACAATGACACCATCAAGGATGCATTGGCATCAGAGTATCCGTACGGCGACTGGCTTCATGCAGGCCGTATAATCCTGAAGAACATAAAGAGCGGAAGAAAAGTCGAGCAGAGCGTCACGGAATACTCCAAGAAACTCCACGCTTTCGGCTACGGGAAAGAAGACATTGACAGAATCATGGTGCCGATGGCGGTAAAAAGCGCCGAGCCGATTTATGCGATGGGTGACGACACCCCGCTGGCGGTGCTTTCTGACAAGCCGCAACGTTTCTTCAATTATTTCCGGCAGAAATTCGCCCAGGTCACCAACCCTCCGATTGACCCTATCAGAGAATCGGCAGTGATGTCGCTCTCGAGTTATATAGGTGCCGTGAAGGGCAATATCCTGAGTCCGTCTCCTGAACTGTGCAAAGTGGTGAAACTTACATCCCCGATTCTGACCAACGGGGAAATGGAAACGCTCAGGAACCTCAGATACAAGGGCTTCAAGACCATTACTCTGCCGATGCTTTTCGAAGTGTCAGGCGGAACGCAGGCACTGGAGTCAGCCCTCTCCAAACTCTGCAAGGATGCTGCAAAAGCTGTGGATGCCGGGTATAATTATCTGATTATCAGTGATAAAGCGGTGGATGCGGAGCACGCTCCTATACCGTCACTCCTGGCATTGTCAGCGGTGCATCATCACCTCATACATTGCAGGAAGAGAGGGCAGACCGCGATCATCGTGGAGTCCGGCGAAGTTTGCGAAGTGATGCATGTCGCCCTGCTCGTGGGGTACGGAGCCAGCGGCGTGAACCCGTATATGGCATTCTCCATCCTCGACAAACTCGTGTCTGACAATGCTGTACAGCTCGACTATCCATCTGCTGAGGAGCATTATATCACGGCCATAAACAAGGGAATGCTTAAAATCCTGTCCAAGATGGGCATTTCCACGATAAGAAGCTACCGTGGCGCGGCACTTTTCGAGTCGCTCGGCGTAAGTTCATCATTGCTCGAGAAATACATGGGCGGAGGCATCTCCCAGATAGAAGGAATTACCATCGATGACATTGCCCGGGATGTGACCAGGGCGCATAGCGAGGCGTTCTCAATGAAGGAGGAACAGACTTTGGTAGAGACTGCTACTGACCATCTGGAGGACTTCGGAAACTATGCGTGGAGGAAAGACGGAGAAAGACATTGCTGGGAACCTTCACGGGTGAAACTGCTGCAGACCGCAGTGAGAAATGATGATTACGAGTCGTTCAGGCAGTTCTGTGTGGCAGAAGAGAACCATGACCATCCGATGAACCTGCGCGACCTTATGGAAATCGAAAGTGACAGACAGCCGATTCCGATAGATGAAGTCGAGCCGGAGGAGTCCATAATGAAAAGGTTCGTGGCTGAAGCGATTTCGTTCGGCGCCATCAGCAAGGAGGCCCACGAGACTATCGCATTGGCAATGAACAGTTTCGGGGCAATGAGCAATACCGGCGAGGGTGGGGAAGACCCGCAGCGCAACAGGATACGTCCGGACGGAACGAGCACAAGAAGTGCAGTGAAACAGGTCGCTTCAGGACGTTTCGGAGTGGATACATATTATCTTGTCAATGCAGATGAAATCCAGATCAAGGTGGCCCAGGGCGCAAAACCTGGTGAAGGCGGGCAGTTGCCTGGCTTCAAGGTGGATGAGCTCATAGCACGGACACGCCACTCCATACCTGGAATCACATTGATATCGCCTCCTCCTCATCATGACATCTACTCGATTGAGGACCTCGCGCAGCTGATCTTTGACCTCAAGAATGTCAATTCCCATGCCCGGATCAGTGTAAAACTTGTCTCTGAGGCTGGTGTGGGCACGATTGCCGCCGGCGTCGCAAAGGCCAAAGCTGATGTGATACTGATAAGCGGAGCGGACGGCGGAACCGGTGCAAGCCCGGCAAGCAGCGTCAAGCATGCCGGCAGCCCGGCGGAGACCGGCCTTGCCCAGATACAGCAGACATTGGTCATGAATGACCTTAGAGGCAAAGTCCGCCTGCAGGTCGATGGCGGCCTGAGATGCTCGCGTGACGTGATGTTCATGGCACTTTTGGGCGCAGAAGAATACGGATTCGGCACGGCCGTGATGGTGGCGGAAGGATGTATGGTATGCCGCAACTGCAACAAGAACACATGCCCGGTCGGAATCGCCACGCAGAATCCTGAACTGCGCAAGCGCTTCAAGGGCAAGCCGGAGCAGATCGTGACATATTTCCGTTTCCTCGCCCGCAGCGTCCGTGAAAGACTCGCGGATATGGGATACAAGTCAATGCAGGAGGTGATCGGCCGGGCTGACCTCCTCAAGAAACGCTCGTATCCTGAAGGGTCCAAGGCCAATGAAATCTCACTCGACCGTGTCCTCTACATCCCTGAAAGCTGTAAGGACAATGCCAGGGTATTCACCACGCCTCAGGAGCACAAGCTCGAAGGCGTGAAGGATATGGAACTGATGCAGGTGCTCAAACCGGCAGTCACTTCCGGCTACAAACTCAGCATAGGAGTCCCTGTCCGCAATACCGACAGAAGTGTCGGGGCAATGCTGAGCGGCGAAATCACCAGACTCTACGGCCAGGAAGGATTGCCGGACGGCACCATCAATGTAGAGTTTACCGGTTCTGCAGGCCAAAGCTTCGGCGCGTTCCTGTGCAAGGGCTTGACTTTCAAACTTGTAGGTGATGCCAATGATTATGTGGCCAAGGGCCTTTCCGGAGGCAGGATAATCCTTACTCCATCACCGGAAACGGATTTCAAGGCCGAGGACAATATCATTGCCGGCAATACCATCGCCTACGGTGCCACATCCGGAGAACTCTATATAAATGGTGCGGTAGGCGAGCGCTTCTGCGTGAGGAACAGCGGAATCACGGCAGTCGTGGAAGGCGTGGGTGACCACGGGTGCGAATATATGACCGGAGGACGGGTGGTTGTGCTCGGCAAGACGGGAAGGAATTTCGCGGCAGGAATGAGCGGCGGCATCGCATACGTCTGGGATCCGGACGGCTCCTTCGACTATTACTGCAATATGGATATGATAGAGCTTACGCTTCTGGAAGATGACGCAGACCGTGAGGAACTCCGTTCGCTGATTGCAGCACATCTGAAGTACACCGGAAGCACACTTGCCTCTATGATACTGGATGACTGGGACTTGTATGCACGTCAGTTCCTCAAGGTGACTCCCGTGGAATACAAGAAAATACTCTCCCCGATGTAGGCTGAACAGGGAAATTAAACAATTTCTTAACATTTGCGAAACTGCTGTATAACACTATAAATCCATCTTTACACCGTGTAAAAAGGTAAAGTATGGAAACAATTTATTTCGGGTTTGTGGTGTTTTTGTTCGTGCTCGCGATTTTCGACCTCATGGTCGGCGTGAGCAACGACGCTGTCAATTTCCTCCAGTCTGCCATCGGAGCCAAGGTGGCCAAGTTCAAGACAATTCTTACAATCGCCGCAATAGGCATTTTCACAGGAGCGGCCATGAGCAACGGTATGATGGAAGTCGCCCGAAACGGTGTCTTCCATCCTTCGTTTTTCTCCTTCCAGGACGTGATGTTCATTTTTCTGGCAGTGATGGCCTCGGACATTGTCCTTTTGGACATTTTCAATACATTGGGCATGCCGACTTCCACGACTGTCTCAATGGTGTTTGAACTACTCGGAGGAACATTCGCGCTGGCATTGATGAAAGTGGCGGGTGATCCTTCGCTTCACGTGGCTGACCTGATGAATACCAGCAAGGCCCTCACGATGATCATGGCGATTTTCGTCTCCGTGGCCATCGCGTTCGTGGTCGGAGCTTTCGTCCAGTACATTTCGCGGACACTCTTCACCTTCGTTTACAAGAACAACTCCCTGAAATGGAAAATCGGCATCTTCGGTGGTCTGGCCTTCACCGCCATCATCTATTTCATGCTGATCAAGGGACTTGGAAACGTATCGTTCATAAGCGATGCCGCACACGAGTGGATAAACACCCATTCGTGGACCATCTGCGGAATCTGCTTCGTCGTCACAGCCGTCCTCTCTCAGGTCCTCTTTGCATTGAAAGTCAATGTCTTCAAGATACTTGTCCTCACCGGAACATTCGCATTGGCGATGGCTTTCGCGGGCAATGACCTTGTGAACTTCATAGGCGTTCCGCTGGCCGGCTACTCCTCTTTCCAGGATTATTCGGCCAATGCAGGTGGTGACGCGGCAGGCTACATGATGGATTCCCTGAACGGTCCTGCCCATACGCCTGTCCTCTTCCTGATTGCAGCCGGACTGATCATGGTGATTTCCCTCGCCACTTCCAAGAAGGCTTTCAATGTGGTGAAGACCTCCGTGGACCTTGCCCGTCAGGATGCCGGTGACGAGATGTTCGGCTCCTCGAAGATGGCCAGAGTCCTGGTGCGCTTCAGTACCAATACGGCCTCTGCATTGTCAGAACTGGTTCCGAACGGCGTGAAAAGATGGTTCGCCAAAAGGTTTGACAATGAAAACGTCGTCCTTCCTCAGGGTGCGGCCTTTGACGAAATCAGGGCGACGGTGAATCTTGTGGTATCCAGTCTGCTCATCGCTCTCGGAACATCATTGACACTTCCGCTTTCCACGACTTATGTGACCTTCATGGTGGCGATGGGTTCTTCACTTGCCGACAAGGCCTGGGGCAGGGAGAGCGCTGTTTTCCGTATTACAGGTGTGATTTCAGTCATCGGCGGGTGGTTCATCACAGCCGGAGCAGCATTTATCCTCTGCTTCTTAGTGGCATTGGCCATGTCGCTCGGCGGTCTGACCATGGCGTCCATCCTCATTGCCCTGTCGATTGTCCTCCTTGTACGCAGCAACATCAAATACAAGAAAAAGCAGGCAGAGGAGAAAGGTGATGTCATTTTCAATCAGATGATTACCTCAGAGGACAATGCCGAGACTCTCCGTCTTCTTACCCAGCATATACGTCAGGGCCAGAGCCAGTTCCTCGATTTTGTCAATGTTAATTATCTCAATGTTACAGAGGGCTTCATCTCCGAGGACCTGAGCCGACTCCAGAAAGCCGAATCCGCCATGAGGAAGGAAAGACAGGAACTGAAACAACGCAGGCGCAAGGAAATGCTGGGCCTGCGCCGGATAGATCCTGGTGTGGCGATCGAAAAGAGCACTTGGTTCCACCTGGGCGTGAACAGCTGCGAGGATATGCTTTACAGTTTGAGGCGTATCTGTGACCCGTGCGAAGAACATATCGACAACAGTTTCGTGCCGCTGGAAAAGGACCGTATCAAGGAATTCCTTCCGCTCCGGGATACATTGCTCTACCTGCTCAAAAGGGCTGTCGTGGTAATCTCCACAGAGAATTATACTGACTCTGACAAGCTCCGCGAGCAATGTGAGGAGTTCAAAAGCTGTCTGTCATCTACCAGACAAGGCCAGATAGAGCGGATGCAGACATCCAAGGAAAACATTACTGTCTCCTATGTCTATCTGAATCTGCTTCAGGAAACCCACGAGATAGCAAGCTCGCTGCAGCATCTTTTGCGTGCCTCCAAGCATTTCGCCAAGGAATAATCTGTGAATCTGCGGACTTACTTGTTCAGTGAAAAGTGAAAGTCGAGGCCGCCGGTATGGGCAATCTGGACATTTATCGTGCCCCCGTGCAGCAGAACGGCATTCTTGACGATGGCAAGTCCGAGGCCGGTGCCGCCCAATTTCCTCGAGCGCCCTTTGTCCACGCGGTAGAACCTCTCGAACAGATGCGTAAGATGCTCAGGCGGAACACCTGCCCCATTGTCAGAAAAACTGAACCAGAGCTTGTTCTTTTCCTCCTTGAGACATTGGACCGTGATGGTGGTGCCTTCACCGGCGTATGCGATGGCATTGTCCGTCAGATTTCTGAAAATCGAATAGATGAGCTGCTGGCTTCCGTGGACTGTCGTGCCCGGCGCAATCAGGATGAGGAATTTCATCTTTTTCGCTTCCATGTCAAGCTCGGTGGCTTTCCTGATGTTCTGGAGCATCGCTTCCACGTCTATTTCCTCAGTGGAGAATGAGGTGAAGGCATCATCGATTTTGGAAAGCAGCGTGATGTCGGAAATCAGATTGCCGAGCCTTTCACTCTGCGCGTGGCATCTTTCCAGAAAATCGTTTCTTGTCGTCTTATCGAGGTCAGGATTGTCAATGATGGTTTCCAGATAGCCCTGAATGCTGCTGACAGGCGTTTTCAGTTCATGGGCAATGTTCTGTGTCAGCTGTCGTTTGAGTCTGGTCTTGTCATCCTCGCTGTTCTGGAGCTTGGCATACAGGTGTACGATGTTCCGGGAAATCTCTCCGAGCTCGTCGTTGGAGAAAGTTATGTCCGCATTCCGGATGTCCTGATTCTTCTCCGCCATGTCCGCGAACTCCCTCAGGTGGCTGATGTTGAGCTGCAGTTTGTACAGATACACGTAGAAGATGAACAGAAGGCTGAGAGACAGGGCAAGCGCAAGGAAAAAATAGTTCCTGTCGGAAGCCAGCATCAGTCCCATCGACACGTCATAGATGTGTGCAGTCCTGATTATCAGACCGTTGTCCTTGAATAGTGTGGCGGAATAGAACCATTGTCCGCCCAATGTCCTTGACTCCCGCTGCAGGGCATAGCCGCTTCCGTTCTTGAGCGCGTCACTTATCTCGTCCCTGTCCAGATGGTTTTCCAGTTCGGAGCCGCCTTCTGTCCCGCTGTCGTACCGGACATTTCCGTCAATGTCCATGATTGTCACGCGTATGTTCTCGTTTTTCAGGCGGTTTATATAGTTCCGGAAAATGGTTGAATCCGTCACGAGAAAGTCGTGGATGTCATTGTTGCAGTCCTGCAGCCTCGTGTTAAGACTCTCGATCCGATAATTCTTCTCCCTCTGGTACTGGAAGTAGATGAAGCACAATGCGAATGACAGAAACAATATCGATACTGTCAGGAACAGTTTCGAGGCAAGGGAGGAGAGCTTGTGTTTCATGACTGTAACTGCTTGTCCTCGAAGCAGTAGCCGTAGCCGTGTCTCGTGGAGATGTTGTTTCCGTATTTGCCGAGTTTCTTGCGGAGGCGGGTGATGTTCACATCGACTGTCCTGCCTAAGACTACCACGTCGTCAGGCCAGACTTTGCCGAGAATCTCATCTCTTGTAAAAACGTGCCCGATGTCGGAAACGAGAATCCTGAGTATTTCAAACTCCGTCTTGGTAAGCTCGGTGTCATTTCCGTCCACAAGTGCTTTCTTACCGTTCATGTCGAGCGTGAGCGTCTTGTATGAAAGTCTCGCAGGATCGGAAGATGCGGAGCCCACTCTGCGGAGCACGGCATTGACCCTGGATACTACTTCCCTTACGGAGAAAGGTTTGGCGATATAGTCGTCAGCGCCGAGGTCGAAGCCCTTCAGCGTGTCTTCTTCGGTATCTTTGGCAGTGATGAATATGATGGGGATTTTCGCGCTTTCCGGATTCTTTTTCATCATCTGAGCCATCTGGAAACCGGAAATGCCTTCCATCATCACATCCAAGAGCACCAAGTCATAGCCGATGATGCCTCTCATCAATGCGTCTTCTGCCGAAAGTGCCGTGGCTGTTTCATATCCGGCCTTGTCGAGATTGAATTTCAGGATGTTGCATATATCCGCTTCATCATCGACTACAAGAATCTTTTTTACTCCGTCCATAATGGTTCAGTTTTCGCAAAGTTAGTCTTTAATTGTTTTGTTCATGTTAATCTTCGCCTTTTCTTTCAGCTCTTTCAGGCTCGGAAGCTCTTCACTCTCATCCTCTCCGTAAATCATGAGCAGCTGGTCCCCGGACTGAAGCTCGACCTGTCCGTCAGGGACGATGAAACGGCTGTCCCTTCTGATGATTACCACCCTCGCATTGTCAGGAAGCTGTATCTCCTTGAGTGTCTTGCCGTTGGACAAATCGTCATCGGAAAGCGTGTAGTCCTGCAGTTTTCCGGCTTCTTCCGGAATTTCCAGGCCGAACGTGTCCGGTTCCTTCTCTTCCGGCAATGCCAGGTGAAGCAGTTTGGCCACTCTCGGGATAGACATGCCCTGGAACATCAGCGACAGCAGCGTTATGAAGAACACGATGTTGAATATCTGTTCCGAGCCCGGGATACCTTCCACTATCGGGTATGTGGCGAAAATAATCGGCACAGCGCCCTTCAGGCCCACCCAGGACGTGAAAATCTTGGCCTTGAATGAGATTTTCCTGAACGGAAGCAGGCACAGCAGCACTGTAAGCGGCCTTCCCACGAAAATCAGGAACAGACCGATAAGCAGCGCAATCGGCGCCACGGTCATCATCTCCTTAGGATTTACGAGCAGACCGAGCGTGAGGAACATACCTATCTGCATGATCCAGGTCATACCGTCCATGAAGGATAGGATTTCCTTTCTGTGGTTCATCGGCTTGTTTCCTATGATGAAGCCGGCGATGTAAACTGCCAGATAGCCGTTGCCCTGTATCATCTGGGTCAATGAGAATGTGAACATGCTGACTGCAAGCAGCAGGATGGAGTACAACGGAGTGCTGTTCAGCTTGATACGTGTGAGTGCCCATACGGTCGCAAGTCCCATCAGGGCGCCCGCGAGGCTACCGATAGTCATCTGCTTGGTCAATGTCCAGGTCACTCCGAGTATCATCTGGCCGTAGTCGATGCCCTCTATTCCGGCCGCAGGGTCGAAAAGGAGTTTGGCTATCTGTATCAGCACGATGGTAAGGACATAGGCCATCGGGTCATTACTACCGGATTCGAGCTCCAGCATCGGCCTGAGGTTCTCCTTCAGCTTCATCTTGCTGTTTTTCAATATGCTGAACACCGAAGCCGAATCGGTGGAAGACATCACTGCCGCGAGCAGGAAGCACATCACGATGGACAGCGAAAGTCCGATTTTCTCGATTCTGGACAGGAAGAATATGAATGCTCCAGTGATGATGACCGTCAGCAGGACGCCGACCGTGGACAGCACGATTCCCGGTGCCGCCACCGGTTTTATGTCCTTGTACTTGGTCTCCAGACCACCTGTGAACAGGATTACGCACAGGGCCACGATACTGAGGAACTGCGCCAGGTTGTAGTTGTCGAACACCAGTCCGAGTCCGTCACTGCCGAAGAACATTCCCACGAGCAGGAAGATAAGCAATGAAGGAACTCCGTATTTGCTTCCTGTCTTGGACACGACAATCGCCGTGAAAACCAGGATAGAGCCTATCAGGAATATGTTTTCAGATGTGAAATGTATAATGGAATCCATATTTGTCAGATTTTGTCGTCAATGTTGAATTCTCTACACCATTTGGTCAGTCCGCATTCTTCGCAATGCGGTTTGCGGGCTGTGCAGATATATCTTCCCTGCAGGATCAGCCAATGATGGGCGATTGCCCGCTTGTCTTTGTCAATGTTCTTTTCCAGTTCTTTTCCCACCGCGTCAGGCGTCTTTCCGTCCGACAGTCCGAGTCTGTGCGATACTCTGAAAACGTGCGTGTCCACTGCTATCACAGGCTTGTCATAGACGATGGATGCGATTACATTGGCAGTTTTTCTTCCTACTCCCGGCAGTTTCATGAGCTGGTCAATGTCAGACGGCACTTCGCCTCCGAAGTCATTGACAAGCATCTGGGCCATCCCTATCAGGTGCGCGCTCTTGTTTCTCGGGTAGGATATGCTGCTGATCAGCGGAAAAACCTCGTCGAAAGATGCTTCTGCGAGGGTTTTCGGGTCCGGGAACCTATTGAAAAGCTCCGGCGTGGTCATGTTTACACGCTTGTCTGTGCATTGGGCCGACAGGATGACGGCGATGAGCAGATGGAAAGGGGAGTCGTAGTGCAATTCTGTTTCAGCGACCGGCATGTTCTCTTCAAACCAGCCGACAACTCCTTTGTATCTTTCCTTTTTTGTCATTGTTCTCTATTTCAATTCTTTGCAGGTCTCGTCCTTGCATATCAGGACCCGGCCCGGGAACTTGTCGAAAATTGACTGGTTGTGCGTGACCATCACTACGGCAGTGCCCCTCGTGTGGTTTATGCCGGTGAGCAGTTTCATGATACCCTCCGCAGTCTCATTGTCCAGATTGCCCGTAGGCTCGTCAGCGATAATGACTTCGGGCTCATTGAGCAATGCCCTTGCAATGGCGATTCGCTGCTGTTCTCCTCCTGAAAGCTGATGCGGCATCTTGTGCGATTTGCTGCTCATTCCCACGCTTTCGAGCACATCCTCAATCCGCTTTGTCATCGCAACGCGGTCTTTCCATCCTGTGGCTTTCAGCACGAACATCAGATTGTCCTCCACTGTCCTGTCCATAAGCAGCTGGAAGTCCTGGAAAACGACTCCGATTTTCCTTCTCAGATAAGGTATGTCCTTGTCCTTTATGCCGTTAAGCTGATATCCGCAGACTTTTCCGCTACCTTTCTTCAGCTGGTTTTCCGCTATTATTGTCCTTATTATGGAGGTCTTGCCTGTGCCGACCTTTCCGACTATATAGACGAAATCCCCGTTGTAAACGTTCATGTCCAGGTCGTAGATGACCGGATTTTCGCCGTTCAGGATTTCAGCGTCATGAAAAGATATGACAGGCTCTGATGACCTGTTCAGCCCGCCAATTCCTTCATCGGTTGTCTTGTCGTCAATTTGTGTCATATCATCGTGTCTTTTAACTGTTTAGGGTTCTCTCCGACAGGGATTGAACCAGACCTCTAATTTACTGAATTTTCAAGAAATCTGAAATGCCTTTCACTGCTTTTTTTGCAGATTCTACGGCTTCCACCACTGTTGCAGGTCCTAAAATGTAGTCTCCCGCTATAAATACGCCAGGCAGTGAGGTCTGCTGCCCTTCGTCAGCAGTAAGCCATCCGTTCGTGAATTCCGGCTTTTCGTCACCGAAAATGCTGTAGTCCACGTTTGCGCTGATGGCTACCAGCATTGAACCGAATTCCACTTCATGGTCGCTTCCTTCTATCATTCTGGTGGCAATCCTGCCGTCACTTTTCACGACATTCTCGCATTTTCTCATCACGGCCTTGTTCCCGCGGATTTCCACTGGTACTTCGAAGAGGCAGAATTTGATGCCTTCGTTAATGGCTTCCTGCACCTCCATGGAATTGGCGGGCATGTTCTCAAACGTCTTCCTGTAATATACAGTGGTGTCATAGCCGGCTCTCTTGGCAGTGCGGCAGGCGTCCATCGTGACATTGCCGCCGCCGATGACCAGGACATTGTCCTTCAGCCGATAAGCGGACGGGTTCTTCAGGTAATCCAGGGCATAGATTATATCCGGATGCTCCTCGCCAGATATGTCCAGCCTTCTCGGTACAGAAGCACCGCAGGCTATCAGGACAGCGTCGAACTCTCTGCGTATCTCGCTGAATTTCATAGCATTGACATCTGCCCCTCCGGCGAAGCCGACTCCGGCTTCCTGCAGAATTCTGTCATACTGGTCAATGATTTCGCGCTCCAGTCTGAATTCCGGAATTCCGTATCTCAGTACGCCTCCCGGTCTTTCGTTCTTGTCGAAAATCGTGACAGCGCAGCCTTTTTCCTTCAGTCCCAGAGCGGCCGTGATGCCTGCAGGACCTCCGCCGATGACGGCGACTTTCTTCCCGTTGTCAATGCCGGTACGTGGATGCACTTTCTTCAGATAGGGTATGGAGATCTCCGCTTCGATGCTGTGCCAGTCGATAGGCATTTTCCTCGCATTCAGTACGCAATGTCCGTAACAGCTTTTCTTCCAGTCACATACGAGGCTCGTGACTGCTGAGAAAGGATTGTTCTCATAAAGCATCTGCGCGGCTTCCTCTATTCGGTCTTCCCGGTATAGTTTCATTGCGGCAGGAACATCTGTTCTGACTGCACATGCTGCCGAGCATTTAGGCACTTTGCACAACAGGCACCTGCCCGCTTCCGTATTCTTCATTTCTATTCCCATCTATCTTATTCTCTGTCAATGTGGTGCGCGGAATCCTCCCCGCCCCGTATATTCCAAACCCTCAAAGATAGTAATTTCCCTCGATTTATTGAATTTCTATCATCGTATTAAGATTGGGTGCCTCTTTTTTTATAAGAGCCTGCAAGAGCATCATTCCTTTGGCCGTCAGAAGGTATTTCTGGCGAGGATGCCTGGGCGAATCCGGATAAAGAGGGCGTATGAAACCTGCATTTATGGATGGAGAAAGATAGACTTTCAGAAAATTGTCACGTCCTGTCAGCCGGATGCGCTCCATCATCTCTTTTACGGATAATTCATTGTCCCCAACAATGCGAATCAGAGTCGCGATGTTTGGATTGTCCGTGTGGAACTTATCCTGAACTTGTCCTGTGCTTGTCCCGAGCTTGTCCTGTGCTTGTCCTGCACTCGAGGACAATTCCGGCTGTATGCTCCATTCTGGGCTAGGATGAATGTGAAGGTAGCGGTTCCTGAGATCCCAATGCTCGCCAAGAAGCAGATTGCGGAAAAATCGCTCAAGATAGACAGGCGAATAGTCGATGCCTTTCACAAGATTCTTATAGTTTGCCCGCACCAGTGCATTGTGGAAATACCAGGAATGGTTTGCGAAAAGTTCATTATTGATGTCGAAGCCTACGGAACGGAGATATTGTATGGTAAAGACAGCTGTGGTGCGTGTGTTTCCCTCGCAGAATGCATGGATTTGCCATATCCCGGAGACAAAGCTTGTCAGGTGGGCGATCATTTCGTCCCGGGAGATTCCTTTGTAACTGTATGCGCGTTCTTGCGCGATGTCATATTCCAAGGCCCGGTGCAAATCTTCCCAATTCAAGTAACTGACAGACGCTCCTTCAAGCACCCATTCTTTCTTCGAGATGTCATAGTCGCGAACTCTTCCGGCATGTTTGAATACACCGTCAAAAATTCTCCGGTGCAAAGATATGATGCCGTTCGCACTGAAATCGAATGTTCCAGAAGATAATATCTTAGTGATGTTTACTGAAACCTTATCAGCTTCTTCATTGTCAGTATCGCCGCGATTACGTGCGGTTCTGGTAGTATAGTATTGTTGCAGGAGATCACGGGCTTCGTCTATAGTAATGTCGCCTTCGATGTTCCTGCGGGCCGTAAGCTGAAGGTATTCGGATGTCTTCAACCCATCTACAGCCTGTAGTCCGATGGCGACACGCCAAGCCTCCGCTTTGTCTTTTTGGGCGGGTTCCCCTTGCCTGATGTACTGATCGAAGTCAAGATATTTCTGTTCTTTTGTCATTTGTCTCATTTCTATGTTCTAGCCAATGCGCTCCACATCAGTGAAACTGTCCATGTTAACAAAAATAGTAAATATTCTTAACCCATCTACTGAATCGTAAATACAAATAAAATTTTTTCATGAAATTTTATAACTTCGATGCGGCCCTTCCGCCTATCAGAGCCGCAGCTTGCTTGGAGCCCGGCACATCCGGTGCAACGTACTAAGATTGGGTGCCGCGGACGTAATGCGGCAATTCGGCTGGAATTATCATGGAGATTTCGCATAATCCTGCTACGGCGCCGTTCTCTTTCCAGGCACTCTGGAATATCATCTTGTGTACGCCGTTCTTTTCGATGGTGTAGGAATTTGTGCCGCCTTCTGCCAGCAGCTTCCGGATTATTCCCATCGCATGCTCATTGTGGCAGTCGAACAGGTTCTTTCCCACAAGATTTCCATGTTTCTTGTACTGTTCCACCGCCCGGTCATTCATATAAACGATAATCCCGTTCTTGTCGCAGACCGTAATGCTGCAATTCAGCTCTTTAGCCCAATCTGGTATCATATTTCTGTGTTTTATAGTTTACAACTATTTGCGTTCCGATAGCCAAAGTTAAGTAATCATTACAAATAACTTGGTAATCTTTACTCGTTTTTTCGGTCTATATTCCTCTTCTCATCAGTCGTGTACGTCCAGTACACTCCTTCTTCGAAAAGAAATCTATCCTCGAAAATACTTCACAAATCTTTACCAACTTATTTTTCATGCTTACTAAGTGATTTTTAAAAATATCCTGAGCTGTCGCTTGATGAATTTGATGGATCAATCAATGCGGAATGTGCTCAGACTCCGTAATTCTTATAATATTTCAGGAGTTAACTCCGCAAATCTTTTAAGATTTAGGGAATTATGCTTATATTTACATATGAATTATAAAACTTTGGTTCGGTCATTTTGCTATCAGAGTCATAATTTATAAATAAACAGTTGTGTCAATGAATAAGGATGTCGCATTGGTGCTTTCAAGTGGTGGTCCGAGAGGTTTTGCGTATATCGGCGCCATCGAGGAACTGGAGAGCAGAGGATATAATATCACTTCTGTTGCAGGGTGCTCTATCGGCTCGTTGGTCGGCGGAGTTTATGCTGCCGGCGGGCTGGATGAATTCAAGGAATGGCTGTATGATCTGGACAATGCGAAGTTGCTTTCGCTGCTGGACCTGTCGATCAGCAAAAGCTATCTCGTGAAAGGGGAGAAGGTGATAGAAGAGATAAAGAAAGTAGTCCCTGAAGTCAATATCGAGGACCTGCAGATTCCTTATCGTGCAGTGGCAACGGACCTCTATACCGGTGAGGAAGTCGTGTTCAGCGAGGGGAGGCTGTTCAATGCCATAAGGGCATCGATTTCCATTCCGTCATTGTTCCGTCCCGTCAAATACGGTTATCACACATTGATAGATGGTGGCATCGTCAATACCATGCCGCTCAGTCTGGCTGTCCGTAACGGGCATGACATTTTGGTCGCTTTCGACGTGAATCAGATTGACTCAGAGAAGATTGCGAGCTATCTCAAGGAACTCGAGGACGTCCGTAATGAAGGTGAGGAGTTCAGGTCCGGGGAACTGGACACGATAGGAGACCTTGCCATGCGGAAAGGCGTTTCGCTCATTGACCGTGTGCGCATGCTGGGTGATGAGGCGCAAAAGGCCTACAAGGGTGTGCTTGAGATAGGCCGAAGGACCAGAGAAATCGAGGATGCGGTCAATGATGAGAGAATCCCGACTGGTGACAATTATTATTCAATATTGACGAGGACATTCTCTCTCATGAACCACACCATCGCGCGCCAGTCCATCCAGCTCTACAAGCCTGATGTCGTGGTGAATATGAATTTCGATACCTATGGTGCAATCCCCGATTATGCCAAAGGCGAGGAAATTGCCGCCAAAGGCCGTGAACTGATGTCCGCTGCCCTCGACGAGTATGAGCGGACTGCACACGCGGAGTAAAGACCGCATTTGAACACTATAATCGAGTCAACCAAAATCAGGAAAATACACTTTGTCCGTGAAAATGTGGTGTTTTCCGGACAAGTTGAGTAAAATGATGATTTGTCCGTAGATAGGCGGGTTCTCACGGACAAGTTGAAGATTCTGAGTCGCCTCCTCTTGGAGATGGGTGGGGATAGGCATTCTAAATAGGAGGTGGTATCCAAATCGCAGCATGGGCTGCTTGTAATCGAGATTGTAAGGACATAGTTTGATGTGTTCCTACGTGTTTTTGCCCGTATTTGCAGATGCTTAAATACACTTATTTATCACAAAATCACCGACTTGTGCGATTTTGTGATAAATTTATATATTTTCTTTGCAATTTAACCAAAACTTAATATATTTGCACAAACTTTGTATTTGTTCAGACAAACAAAGCGCAGAGGATAATACTAAAAATTGTAGAGAATAATTACTAAAACATATTTGCATAACTCCGTAATCATGAGAAAAAGCAATTACGACAAGTTTCCGTCGATAAAGATGAACGGAATGATTGTCACGGGATGGGACGCGATCAGGACAGTTTTGGAGAAAACCGGAAAGACAGTCGTTGCAGTCGATTTGTATGTCGGTACATATGAAGACGAGATCATCAGGGAACTTTCGAAGGGATTTGATACCGTCATTGACACGAGAACTCTTATGAAGAGTGAGGAAGAAATCTTGTCAATGACTCAGCCATTTATGACTGACGATGTTCTTTTCGGCTATCTCACCAGCTTGAGAATCAAGGATTTCTTCAACATTGACAAACTCGAAGAAACTAAAAACATTGACCTGAATACTGGCAAGCGGATTCTGGTCATTGGTCCGGGCGCGGTACTTGCGGCTCCTGCGGGGGCGACATTGGCCTATGCTGATATGGCGAGATGGGAGATTCAGCAGAGATTCCGCAGGCATGAGGTGAGGGGGCTCGGTGTGGATAATCATGCGGATGCCGTTTCGCTCCAGTACAAACGAGGCCTTTTCATAGACTGGCGCGTTCTTGATCTGTATAAGGACAAGATAATGGGTTCGGTGGAGTATTGGATAGATACCAATGCTGCTGAACCTAAGATGATAGATGCAGATACGTTCCGTCGTGGAATGGAGACTGCTGCAACCAATCCGTTCAGAGTGGTGCCGTTCTTCGATCCGGCTCCATGGGGCGGTCAGTGGATGAAAGATGTCTGTGACCTCGACAGGAGCAAGGCAAATTACGGATGGTGCGTCGACTGCGTGCCGGAGGAAAACAGTCTGTATCTGGAAGTGAACGGCATCCGTTTCGAACTTCCGTCACAGGATCTTATTCTCAGCAAGAGCAGGGAAGTGCTCGGAGAAGTCGTGGAGGCAAGATTCGGCAAAGATTTTCCGATACGTTTCGATTTTCTCGATACGATAGGCGGCGGAAACCTCAGTCTTCAGGTGCATCCGACTACTCAGTTCATAAGAGAGAATATGGGAATGCCTTATACCCAGGATGAAAGCTACTACCTTCTCGATGCGACTGATGAGGCAGTGGTTTATCTTGGTGTAAAAAACGGAGTGGACAAGAATCAGATGATAGAAGATTTGAGGGCGGCGCAGAGGGGCGAGATTGTTTTCGACGCTGAGAAATATGTGAACAAGATTCCGGCCAAGAAGCATGACCATTATCTGATTCCAGGCGGTACTGTACATTGTTCCGGCTCGGGCAGCATGGTGCTTGAAATCAGCGCTACGCCTAATCTCTTTACGTTCAAATTGTGGGATTGGCAGCGTCTCGGACTGGACGGCAAGCCGAGACCGATCAATGTGGAGAGAGGTCGTCAGGTCATCGCATGGGAGCGCGATACGGATTATGTCCATGAGCATCTTGCAAATCATTTCGAACCGGTTGCGGAAGGTGAGGGATGGAGTGAAATCCGTACTGGACTGCATCCTAATGAGTTTATCGAGACGAGAAGGACTGAGTTTACGGTTCCTGTAACATTTCAGACCGACGGCGGCGTGCAGGTCCTCAATCTCGTGGATGGTGATGAGGCAGTGGTCGAGAGCGTGGATGGAAGTTTCAGCCCGTTCGTGGTGCATTACGCTGAGACATTCATCATTCCGGGCAGCATTAAGGAATATAGAATCAGGTCGTATGGTCTTTCCGAAGGCAAGAAGTGTATGGTAATACGCGCCTATATAAGGTTTCACGCATAAAGAATTATGCTATGAGCGAGAATGACCACAGAATAGTAATGACACTGGATGCCGGGGGGACGAACTTCGTCTTTTCGGCTATCCGAGGATGCCGTGAAATCGTAGCCCCCGTCAGGTTGGATGCGGTCAATGATGATATTGTCCGTTGTCTGGATACGTTGGTGTCCGGATTTGAGGCCATTGAAAAAGAGCTGCTTCCGGAGAAACCGGCGGCGATAAGTTTCGCTTTTCCCGGACCGGCAGACTATAAGGCAGGCATAATCGGTGATTTGCCGAACTTCCCATGTTTCAGGGGCGGCGTAGCAATGGGCCCTTTCCTCTCTGACAGATTCGGGGTTCCTGTATTCATAAATAATGACGGTAATCTTTTCGCTTATGGCGAGGCGTTTGTAGGCAAATTGCCGGAAGTCAACAGAATGCTTGAAGAGGCCGGAAGTTCGATGAGATATAAGAATCTGCTCGGCATAACGCTCGGAACGGGATTCGGCGGAGGTGCAGTTATCGACGGCAAGCTCCTTTCCGGAGATAACGGGTGTGGCGGAGACGTCTGGCTGATGAGGAACAGTCTGTATCCTGAAATGATTGCAGAAGAGAGCGTCAGCATCCGCGCCGTAAAGCGTGTTTACCATGAATTCGCCCCTGAGGACGCCAACGGTAACCTGACTCCAAAGGATATCTTCGAAATCGCAGAAGGAAGAGCCGAGGGTAATGTCAATGCGGCAAGGGAGGCTTTCTCTCAGCTTGGAAAAGCGGCTGCGGACTCGGTGATACATGCATTGGATATCATTGATGGACTGGTAGTTATAGGCGGAGGTCTTTCAGGTGCTGCCAAATACATTGTCCCTGCTATGAAAGAGCAGATGAGGTCCAGGCTCTCCACTTTCGGAGGCGACCATTTCCCATGCCTTCAGAGTGATGTTTATGATCTGAATGACACTGAAGAACTTGCAGAGTTCCTGAGAGACGACTCTACACTTGTTCAAGTGCCAGGTACAGAACGGAGCGTGCGCTACAGGAACAGCCGCAAGACAGGTATTGCGGTCAGCTCCATCGGCACGAGTACGGCGATAGCATTGGGTGCTTACGCATTTGCGCTGAATAATTTGAATAAATCTTAATAACCAAGTTATAACGATATGAATCCATCTAAAATCCATGAACTGACAAGGTCGGTGTTCTCCATAGCGGGAAAGGCACTTGCGGCCTTGGTCATTTTCATCGCCGTGGGCACAGCCCAGACGGCGTTTGCGCAGAACGGAACTGTCAAGGTTACAGGTAAGGTGACCTGTGGCGGAGAAAGCGTTATCGGCGCATCCGTAATGGTGAAAGGTACAACAACCGGAACAGTGACCGACATTGACGGTTCTTACGGCATTCAGGTCAGGCCTGATGCGACTCTCGTCATTTCGGCAATCGGCTATTCTTCTGAGGAGGTCAATGTTGATGGCAGAACAGTCATTGACATACAACTGGCGGAAGAGTCGCTAAGTCTTGCTGATGCTGTCGTGGTCGGTTACGGCGTACAGAAGAAAGTGAACTTGACTGGCGCGGTTTCAAGCGTTTCCTCAGAAGACCTCAAGGGCAAGCCGGTGGCCAATGTCCTGGAAGGCCTTCAGGGTACGACTCCGGGACTTGTGATCCAGCAGGGCTCTTCGACTCCGGGCGGTTCACCTACACTCAACATCCGTGGTTACAACACCATGAACAACAATGATCCGCTCGTGATCATTGACGGAATCGAAGGCTCCCTGTCGAACCTCAATCCGTCAGACATTGAGCAGATTTCAGTTCTGAAAGACGCTTCTTCTACAGCGATCTACGGTTCACGTGCATCCAACGGCGTCATTTTAGTGACGACCAGCAAGGGCAATGAAGGCAAATCCGAAGTGAACTACAATATGACTTACGGTCTTCAGCAGGCAACCAAACTCCCTACAGTAGTGGATTCCTGGCTGTATTGCGAACTTTACAACGAGGCTGCGGTAAATTCAGGCCGCCCTACCAAGTTTACGGCAGAGGAAATCGCAAATTACAGGAACGGCGGAACCAACTGCAGGTGGATCAATGAAATATACAAGGATTATGCTTCACAGCAGACCCACAATATTTCAGTGACCGGCGGCAATCAGAAGCTCTCTTACATGGCCTCAGTCGGCTATCTGAAACAGAATTCACTCTTCAAGGGTCCAAATTACGGTTACGACAGGTACAATGGACGACTCAATGTCAGCCACAAGGTCCTGGACAATCTTACCGTAGCCCTTACATCACAGTTTACCCGTAACAATATCAAGGATCACGCGTACTGGACAGAGTGGCTTATCGAGCAGTGCAACCGTATGCCTTCCATCTACAATATCATGAATGAAGACGGTACATACAATTATCCTTCAGGTTCCAACAGCAACTCGCTCGAAAGACTCGAAACCGGCGGATACCGCAGAAGCGTGAACGATGATATGAGCGGAACGCTTTCGGCGGACTGGACAATCGTAAAAGGTCTCAAACTCTCTCTGCAGGGTGGTGCAAGGTATCTGAACAACAACACCCACGAGAACCGCAAGGCCTCTGACAATCCGCTCTCAGGCGATACCGAGAACCATATCAGCGAGTCATTTAACCGCAGCACCAAATACACTGCGACTGCGATGCTTTCATACAATACCACAATCGCTGAAAAACACAATCTTGGCGCTCTCGTAGGTTATGGATATGAAGGAGAGCACTCCAACTGGTTCTCTACTCAGCGTATTACCGACAATCACGACTACGATGTGATGGTAGGTGAGGTTACTGGTTCTGAGAAAACACCTATAAAGAATGCCAGCGGAGCATCTGACTGGTCTCTTTACTCAGCATTCGCAAGAATCAACTACAATTATGATGAAAAATACCTTCTCGAGGTCAATCTCAGAAACGACTACTCATCATATTTCGCAAAAGGTAACCGTTCCGGTCTTTTCCCTTCATTCTCAGCAGGTTGGAGACTTTCACAGGAAGATTTCTGGGAGAATGTCCGTCCTTATGTCTCCACAATGAAGCTCAGGGGTTCTTGGGGTCTTGTCGGAAACAACAGGATCGGCGCTTACCAGTACCAGCAGTCAGTGACCGTGAATCCGAGCGGTATGGTATTCGACAATACTTCAGTGCCTACAGCAGGTTTTTCATCTGCCAATCCTGGAATCAAATGGGAGACAACCCGTATGACCGACATTGGTCTCGACCTCGGTTTCCTCAAAGACAACCTCACCCTGTCATTCGACTATTTTAACAATACCACACGTGATATCCTTGTAAATCTTTCAGTTCCAGGCATATTCGGTAACGGTGCGCCTATTTCGAATGCCGCTAAAGTAAGGACACAGGGCTGGGAGTTGGCGCTTAACTATCACTTCAAGACCGGTATTGTGAACCATAATGTCAGCGGAAACGTATCTGACAGCTGGAACAAGGTCCTCAGCACCAAGGGAAATGAACTTCATTATGGCTCCGATGTGACCACCATAATCAAGGAAGGTTATCCTCTCTGGTCTTACTATACCCTCAGAAGCAACGGCTTCTTCCAGAGTGATGAGGAGGCGGCATCAAGCCCTCATCCGGCAGAGTGCGAACCGAAAGCCGGTGATATCAAGTATATTGACAAGAACAATGATGGTGTCATCGATGACAAAGACCGTTTCATAGTAGGCAATGACTTCCCGAGATATACCTTCGGTTTCAACTACAATCTTGAAGTCAAGGGATTCTGGTTCTCCATGTTCCTGCAGGGTGTAGGCAAGAGAAGCAGATGGATGAGAGGTGAATCTGTAGAGGCGTTCCACAACAATAACGAAGGCCCTGTACTCGACTTCCATGTTGACCGTTGGACTCCGTCAAACCGCAATGCTTCTTATCCGAGACTTACAATGGGCAGCGAATCCAAGAACAACGCCATGAAGTCGGACTTCTGGATACAGAATGCTGCATACCTCAGAGTCAAGAACTTGCAGGTAGGCTACTCGTTCCCTGAACCGCTTTTGAAGAAAATCCATTTCAAGGGACTTCAGGTCTATATGACTTGTGAAAATCCTTTCGTGTTCACAAAGATGAAGGGCGGATGGGATCCGGAATACAATGCAGACGGTTCAGGTCGTGCATATCCGGTGGCAAGAGTTTACTCTGTCGGCCTCAATGTTAAATTTTAATCGAAGTCACGAGATATGAAGAATATATTTTACAAACTTGCAGTAATTGCCGGCTCGGCCATTACATTGTCCTCCTGCGTCAGTCTTGACACGGAACCGTACGACAGAACTACGGACCTTACATATTGGAGCAAGGATGGAAGTGCTGCAATCAATGTCCTGAACAGCTGTTATGCTTCTATGTACAGCCTGTTTGAAATCGTAGAGTCGGAAGGTGCTACTGACAATGCATATGTGAAGACACTCACAACGACCCAGGCGCTTGGAAACGGCTCCCTCAGCACTGACGACAGTTATGTCAAGAGCATTTGGGACCACTATTATGCGAGCATCAGGCTGTGCAATGAACTTCTCAACAACATTGACAAGGTTCCCGGACTGAGCGCTGAGAACAAGTCAAGCTATATCGCGCAGTGCAAGACTCTCAAGGCTCTGTTCTACTATGAACTCTATACCAAGTTCGGCAATGTGCCTTATACTGATAAAGTGCTGACTGTCAATGAAAGTACGACAATCGGACGTACTGACAGGTCTGTGGTGAAGCAGAATGTCATTGACAATCTCAAGGCTGCGATTCCTGATCTTCCTGAGTCATACGGTGCAGGCGACAAAGGCAGGATTACTGCTGGTGCCGCAAAGGCTATATTGGCAAAGGTATATCTTTTCGACGGCGAATTTGCTGAAGTGAAGAACCTTACAGAAGAGATAATGAAATCCGGCACATACAGCCTGTTCCCAAGTTATTCGGGGCTTTTCGATATTGCCAATGAGGGAAATTCGGAAGTTATCCTGGATGTCCAATATGCCCCTGTTCTCCGTGAATGGAGTATGAGAGAGGCCGGTTTCGTACCGCCTTCACTTGGTGGCTACTGCAGCATTGCCCCTACTCAGGAACTTGTTGACAGCTACATCATGCTCAACGGCAAGGGTATCAAGGAGTCAGGCTCCGGCTATGACACCTCAAATCCTTATTCTGACCGTGATCCACGTCTTGCTGCCACAATTATCTATACCGGCAATTCATACAAGCTTCCTGACGGTTCTGATGCCGTGATTGACTGCAATACGGGCAATGATGCTTATGGTACTACATCTGACGTCACACCTACCGGATATTATCTCAAGAAATGGTGGGATCCGACTTATCGTCTGACATTGCTTTCTGGTCTGAATACCATCGTTATCCGTTATGCTGATGTGCTTTTGATGAATGCTGAGGCTAATGCTGAGCTCGGTACTCTCAACGCTGATGTCTGGAACAGCACCGTGAAGGAAATCCGTAAGAGAGCAGGCTTTACTGATGCGGCAGCGCTTGATTTCAATGCTTCTGCAGACAACAAGGCCATTATCCGCAATGAACGCCGCTGCGAACTTGCATTTGAAGGCGCGAGACTCAAGGACATCATCAGATGGAGAATTGCAGAGAAGGTTCTGAACGGCAATGTGCACGGATTCTACACCGGAGCAGCTGTCGGAACAGATGACGGATATGTGATCCTGGAGAAGAGATCGTTCAATCCTGACAAGAACTACTATTGGCCAATCCCTCAGAAGGACATTGACCTGAACAAGAATCTCGACCAAAACCCTAATTGGAGCAGAAAATGAAAAAGATATTGATAACATTGTCAGCATTGGCATTCGCTGTTCTGCCTGGCTGTCAGAAATATGAGTACAACACGGACTTCACTATGCCGACTGAACTTGTCAGCCCAGCCACTGTAAGTCTTGATGTGACCTCTTCTAATAAAGTGGAACTCAGCTGGAAAGGCGGCGGTGCGGCTGACGGAGGCGTACTTCTGTACAATGTCCTCTTCGACAAAGAAGGCGGCGACTTCTCGGAGCCGATTGCCACTATGCCGAGTGACCTCGGTGCAAAAAGCACTCTCACAATGACCCATGCCCAGCTCAATACTCTTGCCCGTAAGGCTGGTGTAAAGCCTGAGCAGCAGGGAAGTTTCATCTGGACGGTGACTGCTTCCAAAGGCGGTGTCACCAAGATGTTCGACGGCCACGCTGACTTGACAGTCATAAGAGGCGAAGGTATCGACAATATTCCTGAACACCTCTATGTCGGCGGTTCTGCTGCCCTCGAGGCCGGCCAGGAATTCAGAAATGAGGAAGAAGGTCTGTATATCATCTACACTGAACTTGGAGCAGGCTCGCTCTGTTTCACTTCAGAGAAGGATGGCGGATTCAAGTTCTTCGCAGAAAAAACCGGCAAACTTAAAGAGGGCGAAGGTACTTACAATGTAGCTGCCGCACCGTCAACATCTCTTGCCCGGATCACTGTCAATTTCAACACGCTCGCCATGACCATCGAGACTGTCGATAAGAATGTAAGAGCAATCTGGGGCGCCAACTACGCTGATATCGCTGTGCTCGAATATGCAGGCAACGGTAAATTCATCGGTGACGGTGATGCGGTTTTCCTCGGACCTGGAAGAGACGGAACACCGGACTGGTGCTCGTGGGTAGAAGAGCGTTACTACTTCATCGCCAAGGTTAATGATGAAGAAGTATGCTGGGGATCGACATTCGGTGCCGGAGCATGGACTCCTGATGGAACCGACGCATACTGGTATGTGGTGGAGAATCCGTGGGATCAGTGGAGTAATCTTTGGAAGATGGACCATGCCTTCGATATGTGCCATGTGACATTCACCATCGACACCAACAAGGACAATCACATGACTCACTCTTACACCGGAGGTGCCATTTCTTACGAACAGCCTACTGTTGCTCCGGAAGCGCTTTTCCTCAACGGAACTGCTGCGGAGGCACAGAATCAGGCAATGACCAAGGACGGTGACAAGTTCGTCATCTATAATAAGTTGAGTGCCGGAAACATAAGCTTTGTGGACGGTAATGGCACTAAGTATTTCGCCAAGGATGAGAATGATCTCTTCATCGGCTCTCCCAAGACTACTGTCAATGCTTCTGAGGATGGCTGTATCACGAGAATCACGGTGGATTTCTCTACGAAGAAAGTGAAGTATGAGAGCGTAAGTTCTGATATCAAGCTTGTATGGGCGGCAGTTGCTCCTTCTGAGATGTTCAAACTCTCTTATCAGGGACTCGGAAAGTATGCCGGAGAGGGCAAAATCGTATTCTTGGGACCTGGCAGGGACGGTACTCCTTCATGGTGCACATGGGCAGAGGAAAGATATTACTTCCTTCTTACCGTTGACGGAGCCGACAAATGCTGGGGAAGACTCGACAGCGTAAGCGGTGAAAATCGTCCTGACGATCCATCATCTATAGAGCCTGACTACTACAATCTCGGCGAGTTTGGCTGGACACTTGCGTCTGACCAGTGGAATCATTGCTGGAAAATGGCGAGCGCTCTGGATGAAAGCAATGCTACCGCTACAATAAATACTGCCGATATGACTCATTCTTTCGTCAAGGCGTCTGTGGATCCTGTGCCTCCTACAATGGCCCCTGCAGATCTGACTCTCAAGGGAACCGGAGCAGAGAAGGAGATGGCGTTCAGAAAGGTGAGTGACGGCGTGTTCGAAGTCTTCACCAAACTTTCTGACGGTGAGATACATTTTACCTCAGGCAGCAAGAATTACTTCGCCGGTGACGGAAACGGTCTCCTTCAGGGTGACGGCAATACTTCGGTAACTGCTGATGCTTCCGCTTTGGCCGAGAAGATTACTGTCGATTTCCAGAACTGCACAGTGAAAATCGAGCCTTTGACAAAACTCGTGGCTATATTCGGCTGCAACAATGTGGAATTCCTTACTTTCAGTTACGCGGGAAGCGGAACCTTCAAGGCTCAGGGCCATGTGGAATTCATCGCGCCTGGTGATCCTAAGTATGGTCTTGCTACCTGGCTGACATGGACCGAGGAGCGTTATCGCTTCATCGTCACTGTCGGTGGCAGTGAAAAATGCTGGGGAAGGCTTGCTGACGTGGATGAGAACATAATCCCGAATGATCCGACATCTGTGGATGCGAAGTTCTGGCAGATCGGTGAGTTTGAAGTAGGCGGACAATGGGGCAATCTCTGGAAGTTTGCGGCCAATATCGACAACAGTGATGTGGAAATTGTCATCAATACCAATGACAATGGCGTCATGACTCAGACTGTTACCAAGAAATAGCATTAACTTTACACTCCGCCCTGAGTCTATGAAAAAATCGGGGCGGAGTTATAGTATTTCATAAGATGGCAAATCACAGATTATTGACAATGATTTCTGCAGCGGCGGTATGTGTTTCCGCTATTTCCTGCAGCAAAGATGTGGAGGAGTGGAATGGTAATGGCAATGGTGGTTCTAAGCCAAAGCCGGAAATGGTAATTGATTGGAAATCACGGGCGAAGGAGACTTATCTCAGCATTGTCCGGAATTATAGAATCGGGACAGGTGCTGCTTCCGGACTGTTCAAGGAGAATTATCCTGCAAGTTCCGGTGACGGTCTTGCATCTTTTCTGTGGCCGTACGACGGAATGGTATCCGGCATCGCTGCTCTCAACAGACTCGGCGAGGATGTAGGATATGTCAATGCTGTGGAGAATTTCCAGAAATACTACCGCACTTATGGTGCTGTGGCAGTAGGGGGCTACGGCTCTTCTACAGACGGGAACAATGGCGGAGGTGACCGGTTCTATGATGATAATTCCATTGTAGGAATCGAACTTGTGGAAGCCTACAGGCAGACAAAAGACACCAAATATCTGGACAGATGCGCCCAGATCGTGAAATTCCTCCATTCAGGTCGTGATGATACTTTCGGAGGTGCTCTCTGGTGGAATGAGAGTTACAGGAATGTACCTGGAAACGACAGTTCAAACAAACCTGCCTGCGCCAACGGATTTGCGACTTGGTTTCTGCTGAGTTATTATGAATTCTGCCCTCAGTCTGAAAAGAAACAGGTTCTGGACATGGCCAAGGATTTCTATGGCTGGCTCTATGAGAATCTCCGTGACCCTATGGACAATGTTTACTGGAACAGCAAGGGTGCTGACGGTGTCATCAACAAGACCAAGTGGACATACAACAGCGGTGCAATGATTGCTTCCGGCTTGAGGCTTTATAAGATTACAGGAGAAGCGAAATATCTTCAGCAGGCTAAGGATACTGCGGATGGTGCGTACAAGAATTTTGTGAGGAACAACAATGACTTGTTCTGTTATCCGACTCATGACCCTTGGTTTACTGTCCAATTGATAAAAAGCTACATTGAACTGGAACCGGAGCATACTCCCTGCACATCCTATATCAAGACATTTGTCTCCTATGCGGATTATGCCTGGAAGCATGCGAGAGGCCAGAACGGGCTTTTCTACGAAGACTGGAGCGGACGCAATCCGAATCTTGAAAGGGACAAATCTCTGCTGATGCAGGCTGCCGCGCTCGAATCATTTGCCGTAATCGCTTTATATACAGGAGAATAATGAAAAAGACAATAATAATACTTTCAGCACTTGCTTTGGCTGCGTGCGGACAAAATGAGGCACCGGACAGTTATATGTCCAAGGCCCGGGAATCGTTCCAAAATGTCTGGGAGCATTATCGTGTGCCGGAATATGGACTTTTCTCGGAATATTATCCGAATACCTTCAAACCGGATTTGAACTACTTCGACGATGGTACACATCAGGCCCAGGAGTCGAGTTTTCTCTGGCCGATGAGCGGTGTGTTTTCTTCTACCGTGCTGATGGCCAAGGCAGATCCGCGGACTTACCGTCCATATCTCGATTCTATGGTGGTGGCAATGGAGGAATACTATGACACCACTCGTGTGCCCTTCGCATATCAGGCCTATCCTGCCAGATTCGACAGGGTGGACAGGTATTATGATGACAATGGACTTGTAGGTATAGATTACATTGACACATACGCAGTCACGAAGAATCCTGCTCATCTGGAGAAGGCGAAGCAGATCTTTACATTTATCTTGAGCGGATGGGATGACAGGTTCGGGGGCGGAGTCCCTTGGGTGGAAGGCAAGAGAGACCAGAAACCGGCCTGTTCCAACGGAAAGGCCATGGTTCTTTCCCTCAAGCTGCACGAAGCTACAGGAGATGAGTACTATCTGGAAACAGGCAAACGCTTCTACAGATGGATCCGCAGGACGCTGCTTGACCCGAATACGGGAATAATAATGAATGCGTGGCTGACTGACGGGGAAGGACGCGCTCAGTTCGACCCTTATACCTACAATACGGGTACATCCATTCAGGCTGCCGCTTATCTTTACAAGGTGACAGGCGAGCAGTCCTATCTGGATGAGGCACTCAAACTGTGTGAGGACTCTTCCAAGTATTTCTTCCACTATACTGACAATGGAATTCCATACACTGACAATATCCCGTGGTTCGATGTGGTGCTTTTCCGTGGCTATCAGGCCGTGTGGGAAATTACCCGCGACACGAAATATGTGGACATTGTCCTGAAGGCTCTCGACTATGCCTGGGACAATGCCCGTGACGCTGCCGGGCTTGTATGCAATGACTGGACCGGGCGAAAAGATGAAACGAAAAAACCAAAATGGCTGTTGGACTCTTCCTGCATTACTGAATTCCTGGTAAGGGCGGCCATCATAAAAGGCGAAATTGACATAAAATAACACGATATGAAAAAGATTTTAACACTGATACTCGGAGCGGCTGCGCTTGCATCCTGCTCATCAGGGGTCAATGAGGAGATTCTCGGTTATGTGAATCCGAACATCGGTACAGTCCATAGCCGCTGGTTTGTATATACTCCTGCTTCCGTTCCTTTCGGAATGGCGAAATTGGGTGCATCCACCAATGGTACTTATGGCAACGTACAGGGCTGGGAGGCAGTCGGTTATGAAGACACTCACACTTCTATAGACGGATTTCCGTGCTTCCACGAATTTCAGGTGGGCGGACTGTCCCTGATGCCTGTCAATGGTGAGGTCAAGACAACTCCTGCAAGGCTGGAAAACCCACAGGACGGATGGCGTTCCACATTTGACAAGTCAGATGAAGAGGCTCATCCGGGTTACTATTCAGTTCTGCTGAAAGATTATGGCATCCGTGCTGAACTTACGGCCACCAAGCGTGTAGGTTTCCAGAGATATACTTTCCCTGCTTCCGAAAGTTCCCACATTATCTTCAATGTGGGAAACCGTGAGGGCGAGAGCGGAAATGTGCGCGATTCTTACGCTGTGTGTGACGGTAATGTGGTATCAGGCTACATTGTCACAGAACCGGAATATGTGAAGAAATATCAGGCCGGTGCTACCGTATGCATGTATTTTTATGCTACTCTCAGCAAAGTGCCAGAGTCTGTGTCTGGTTTTCAGTATTATGGCTCGGAGTTGAAAGACGGAAACTCCATTCAGGGCCCGGGAGCTGTTCTCGTGCTCAACTATAAGACTTCCGAGAATGAGCAGATCGATGTGAAACTCGGTCTTTCATATACTTCTGTGGAGAATGCCAAGGCAAACTATATGGCTGAGGCGGAAGACCTTTCGTTCGACAATGCGAGGCGGTCTGCTGCTGAGGATTGGTCTGAACAGCTTTCCAGAATAGAAGTGAAGGGCGGAAGCGAAGACAGCAGAATAAAGTTCTATACAGGACTGTACCACTGCCTTCTGGGCCGAGGACTGGCAAGTGACGTGAATGGCGCATATCCTAAGAATGACGGAACTGTAGGCCAGATCGAACTTGGAAAAGACGGGAAACCGGTTCATAATCATTACAATACAGATGCTATCTGGGGCGGCTACTGGAATCTTACGCCTCTTTGGGCATTGGCCTATCCTGAGTATTACAATGACTGGTGCGCAAGCCAGTTGCTGGTTTACAAGGATGCAGGTTGGCTCGGTGACGGCATCGCCTGCAGCAAATATGTTTCAGGAGTAGGTACAAATATGGTCAGCATTGCCCTTGCTGGAGCATATAACAGCGGAATCCGTGATTTCGACATTGAGACAATGTATGCGGCTGCGAGAAAGGACAATCTCGAGTGGCGTGACCGTATCGAGGGTGCCGGCAAGATGGATGTGCGCAGATTTGTCGAGGACGGATATGTCCCGTATGTGGATGACCCGGGATTTGTGGCTTATGAAAAGGGCGCAACATTCTCAGTATCACATACTCTCGAGTACAGTTTCAGCGCTTATGCTACTGCACAGCTTGCCAAGCAGCTCGGTCATGAGGAAGACTATCGTCAGCTGATGGAACTCTCTGACGGGTGGGCAAAGGTTTTCGACGATGACCTCAAACTTGTCAGGCCGAGAGTGCCGGGCGGTGAATGGATTGACAATTTCGACCCGTATGAGTCTTGGAGAGGTTTCCAGGAAGGCAATGCGATGCAGTACACCTTCTTCGTGCCTCAGAATCCGGATTCTCTCATTGCAAGAATGGGTAAGGATGAATTCAATGAAAGACTTGATACGATATTTACTCAGGCCCGCAAGACCATCTTCGGCGGCGGCAAGGTGGCCTTTGCCTTCTCCGGTCTCAGCAGCCCGTACAATCACGGCAACCAGCCGAGCCTTCACATTCCTTGGCTCTTCAATTTCTCGGGCAAGCCATATCTTACACAGAAATGGACAAGGCTTATCTGTGACGAGTTCTACGGCACGGACGGAGAACATGGTTATGGCTATGGTCAGGACGAGGATCAGGGGCAGCTCGGTTCGTGGTATGTCTTGGCAGCAATGGGCCTGTTCGATGTTCAGGGCGGTGCCTGCAGCGAGCCTACTTACCAGCTCGGCAGTCCGGAATTCGATGAAATTACAGTTCATTTGAGCAAGTTTAATACGAAAGGCGGCACATTCAAAATCCGCGCGAAAGGGAATTCGGCTGATGCAATGTATGTGCAGAACGCCACGTTCAACGGAAAGCCTCTCGACAGATGCTGGCTCTACCGTGATGAAGTCTTCAATGGCGGCGAACTTGTTCTCCAGATGGGCACTGAGCCTTCAGATGTATGGAATAATTCAGAACCTCCAGTATCAGAGTAATATTTATGAAAATGTTTGATTTGACAATTTTGGTTTCATTCCTGTTCCCGCTGATTGCATGCGGGAATGGGGATTATGAGCAGTGGGACGGCTCCAATGTTCCGGGCAACGGAAATAACAATAACCAGGAACAGGTAACCCCGTCAGAAAACCGTTGGGCGGAATTTGCGGATTCCTGCACTTTTGCCCTTGTGGAGAATTATCTTGACAAGGAAACCGGAACGTTCTGGTCTTCAGTTCGGGACATTGAACATAGCAGCGGCAATATTTATTGGCAGCAGGCGCACGCAATGGATGTGCTTCTGTATTCTTGGCAGAGAATCAAGGATTCAAATCCGGAACTTGCCGGAACATACAAGACCTATTTCAGGAAGTGGTATGACAATGATGCCAACAATTATAACAACACACATGACAGTGAAGGGGAGTATGGCGGATTCTACAACGACTGGACTGACGATATGGCCTGGATATGCCTTACATTGCTGAGGATGAGCGAGTTTACAGGCGAGAGTCTGTATGCTTCTACGGCCAGGGAAGTCTATGACCACTATATAAAGACCAGAATGTCAACAAGTTCCAAAGGCTCATGCCTGCCGTGGACAAGTCGTGATGAAGACAAGACCAATTTCAATGCCTGCACCAATGTCCCGTCATGTCTTGTGGCAGCACTTCTGTACAACAGGTTCAAGATACAGTCATATCTCGACGATGCAAAGGCTCTCTATTCCTTCAATATAAAGAACATGCCTGATGCTGAGCGAGTCGAGGAACCTCCTCTTTCTTATACTCAAGGGACATTTGCCGAGGCTGCAAGGGTACTTTTCCACATTACGGGCGAGAAATCCTATATGGACAAGGCTGCTCAGGTGCTTCTGTACGGACTGGAAAGCAATCGCACCACCAGCGGCGGACTTCTCAGAAGTGAGGGCGAGAATATGGACCAGAGCATTTTCAAGGCGGTATTCATTCCTTATGCGGTGAATTATGTTCTCGATGCGGATGCTGATATGAACAGTGCCGGCCGGATCAAGGATAAACTTCTGAAAAATGCGGAGGCCCTGTATAAACATATTGACAGAACATATTATCCTTCCATGTTCTGCAATTACTGGTGGGGAGAGACTGTGCCGCAGGGGACTCGTGTGTCAATGGGTGCACAGGCAAGCGGAGCATCTTTGATAGAAAATGTAGCAAGAATGGTCAAAAAATAGTTATATTTGTATGAACATTAAACGGTACCAGATATGAAACTTGACCATTCGTCGAACATTCCTTTGCACAAACAAGCTGAAGATCTGCTCAGGACAATGATTCACCAGGAAGAATACAAGAGTGGAAAGCTTCTTCCGAATGAGGTGGAACTGTCCAAAAGTCTGAACATTTCCCGCAATACATTGCGCCAGGCCATAAACAAGCTGGTGTTTGAAGGACTGCTCGTGCGCAAGCCCGGTTATGGGACTTGTGTCGCTCCCCAGGATGTGATGAGCAATGCGAGGAACTGGATGAGTTTTTCTCAGGAAATGGCTGCCCAGGGTATGAAAGTTCAGAATTTTGAACTTCATCTGAGCTGGCGGGTTCCGCCTCAGGAAGTCTTGGACTTCTTTGGTTGTCAGGAAGGCGAGAGACTGCTCTGTCTTGAGCGACTCAGAGGCAAACCTGGACTGCCTTTCGTGTTTTTTGTCTCATATTTCAATCCTTCTATACCGATGACTGTGTCTGAAGATATGGGCAGGCCTCTTTATGAGATTCTCGAAAGCAAATATGGAATCAGAGTAAAAACTTCCAAAGAACAGATTTCGGCACGTGGGGCAGAGAAACTGATTGCTGATAAACTCGATGTTGCAGAAGGTTCTCCGATGCTTGTGCGGAAAAGATATGTCCTGGATATCAATGATGTTCCCGTCGAGTATAATATCGGTTATTATAGAGCTGACTCATTCACATACACCATAGAATGTACTAACGATTCGGTTTCAAATGAAAAATAATGTTTCCAAAATACTCCCCGTGTTGTTCGGATTCTTTGTTATGGGATTCTGCGACGTAGTGGGAATAGCCAACAGTTATGCTAAAATCGACTTCGGCTTGAGTGAGACTGTTGCCGGTTTTATCCCGTCAATGGTGTTCATATGGTTTCTTCTGCTATCTGTGCCTGCAGCAATGCTGATGAACCGTCTCGGCCGCAAGAAAATGGTGCAGTTGAGCAATATCATTACCATAGTGGGAATGCTGCTTCCGTTCATTAGTTATAATCTCGCGACGTGTCTTTTAGCGTTCGCTTTTCTCGGAATCGGCAATACGATGCTCCAAGTGTCTCTGAATCCGCTGCTTACCAATGTGGTCAAGGGTGATGCTCTTACGAGTTCCTTGACTGCCGGCCAGGTGGTGAAAGCCGTATCTTCCATTTGTGGTCCGTTTATAGCTGCTTTTGCTGCCGGAACATTGGGCAACTGGAAATACCTCTTCCCGATATTTGCCTTGGTGACGCTGATTTCCGCCATCTGGCTGATGGCTACACACATTGAGGAACAAAAGTCTGAGAACAATGCAGCTTCTGTCGGTTCCGTGTTCGGATTGCTTAAGGACAAGACAATACTCTTCCTTTTCCTCGGAATCTTTTTCGTGGTCGGTGTGGATGTCGGAGTGAATACGCTGTCTCCGAAACTGCTTATGGAAAGGGCCGGATGGGCCGTGGAGAATGCCGGTCTTGCTGCAAGTGTATATTTCTTCTGCAAGACAGCCGGTGCGTTCATCGGGGCCTTCGCATTGGCCAAGGTCAATGCCGTGAAATATTTCAGATGGAACATTGTCATTGCCGCATTGGCTCTAGTCCTGCTTTTCTTTGCGGACGGTGCAGTCCCGATGGTGATACTGATCGGGGCAATTGGTTTGTTCTGCGCGAGTGTGTTTTCCATTATTTATGCAGCTGCAATGCAGGCAAGGCCGGACAAGGCCAATGAAATTTCTGGCCTGATGATTACTGGTGTATCCGGTGGCGCTGTCATTCCGCCTCTTATGGGTGCGATGACCGACATGATGGGCGGCCAGGTCGGCTCGATCATTGTGATAGGTGTCTGCATGCTCTATCTTCTCTGGTGTTCATTCCGCATCTCAGAGTCATAGTGATATTCGCGTAAAGAAGCAAAGTACTCGGCTTTTTTTCGTATCTTGGCCCTCCAAAATTTAAAAAGGCTCATAGGTATGGAAAACAATCTTAGCGTCAGGGCATTTGTCTTGAGCACATTGTTCACAATTTTCGCTTGCTCCATCTGTGCAGGAGGAAATATCGGCCGCGCAAAGACTGCGGAACTGAAAGTGAAGTCGGTGAAAATCAATGGATATGTGGGCGGAAGAATCGACGACTGCATCAGTCATCGCGTTATGGAACAGGATGTAGATGCACTTGTGGAGCCTTTCCGTCACAGGAATGAGACCTGGCGATGGCAAAGTGAGTTCTGGGGAAAATGGACCTTGGGCGCAATCGAGACTTACCGATATACCGGTGACGCGGCTCTTTATGAAAAGATCGCTGCTTCTGTAGGACAGATTATCGGGACCCAGAGCCCTGACGGCTACATCGGAAACTATGCTCCTGAAGCTCAACTGAAAGATTGGGACATCTGGGGAAGGAAATATACAATGTTGGGACTGCTATCGTGGTTCGAACTCTCAGGAGACGCTCGTGCTCTTTCTGCTGCATCGCGTGTAGCCGATCACCTCATTTCACAGCTCAAATCCAAGAATGCCAAGATCGTAAAATGTGGACTGTACCGTGGCATGGCAAGTTCTTCCGTACTTGAACCGGTCATGAAACTTTACAACATAAGCGGAGACAAACGCTATCTGAATTTCGCGACGGACATTGTATCTCAGTGGGAAAGTCCGGATGGCCCGAAACTGGTGAGCCGCTCAGATGTGCCTGTGGCTCTGCGCTTTCCGCATCCTGAGACCAAATGGTTCTCATACGAGAACGGTGCCAAGGCATACGAAATGATGTCCTGCTACGAGGGCCTGCTCGAATACTACAAAGTGACCGGAAACGAAACTTATTACGAGGCTGTGCGCAAGAGCGTTTCACATATAATCGAGGAAGAAATCAACATCGCCGGTTCCGGCAGCTCGATTGAGTGCTGGTACGGTGGAAGAGCCCTGCAGACCGTTCCGACCTATCATACTATGGAGACCTGCGTAGGATTTACCTGGATGCAGCTTTGCGGCAGGCTTCTGAAATTCTGCGGAGATTCCCGTTATGCTGACCAGATCGAGAAGACATTCTACAACGCCATTCTCGGTTCGATGAAGTGTGACGGCAGTCAGATCGCCAAATATACCCCGCTTGAAGGCTGGAGAGTAGAAGGTGAGAAGCAATGCCATATGGATATAAACTGTTGCAATGCAAATGGTCCTCGCGCTTTCGCTATGATTCCGTCTCTCGCATATCTCACAGAAGGAGATTGTCTCAAGATAAACCATTACGGAGATTCCGAGGCGGAGATTTCCCTGGACAAGCGCAACTCCGTGGGAGTCAGTGTCCGTGGAAATTATCCCGTTTCCGGAAACATATCCATAGTACTTTCTCCGGCAAAGCCGGCTGAATTCACTTTGGCGCTGAGGATCCCTCAATGGAGCAAGACGACTACGGCAAAGTTGATCAGCGGCTCTGATACATTGAACATCAGTCTTGACAATCTTCCTGCCGGCGAATATGCAAAGGTGGACCGCAAATGGAAGAAGGGCGACCGCATCGAACTGTCGCTGGACCTTACGCCGCATCTGCTGGAACTTAATGGGCATCAGGCTGTTGTGCGTGGTCCTATAGTGCTTGCAAGGGATTCTCGTTTCAATGACGGTTTCGTGGATGAATGCGTGGTAATCCAATCTTCAGAGGACGGCAGCGTCGCCCTGACCCCGGCAGAGGGCAACGATTTCGCGTGGATGTCTTTTACAGCCCCGATGGTAGCCGGAGCAGATCTGGAAGGCAACAGTAAGCCACGCCAGATCCACCTCTGCGACTTCGCATCCGCAGGCAATTCTTGGGACAAATCCACCCGCTATAAGGTCTGGCTCCCGAAAACCTTGAATGTCACCAAAGGCGAATATCGGGCTTACAACGACGCTCCCCAGAATTAACATTCCACTCAGGAGTCAGTATGATGGATAGTCGGGGGAATTGTCTATTTTTGCAGGTTGGAAAAAACTAAATCATGTGAGTCTGAAAAAAATTGCGTTATGAATATTTGGGGCTTTTTGAAAAAATTCTTTTTTGCTGTTTGTCTTTTTATTGGAATGTCAGGAGTCAGTGCTTGGGCACAGGAAGATGAGTATGACCCGGCCTCAGATCCTACAATTCCCCGTAGATATGAAGACCCGGACGGCTTTGTATTTTATCGTGCTCACATAAACCACTTTACGCAAGCTACTGATGAAAACGGGAAAATTATCATCCCGGCGTCCCGTGGTTACCGGTATTGTAAATATATGCCCAAATCGAAAAAAATCAGAGCCTCAGTCTATGAAAACAAAAATGGCGTGACAATCACATATTACGGAGTCTTCAACACCGACGGAACCGAAATCATTCCGCGCGAAAGACTCTACACCAAATTACTTTTTGTCAGCTCATCAAAACGCTTCAGTGTTAAAAAAGGCGAATACTCGGGAGTATGCGATTCGCTCGGGAGGGAGATGATTTCCCCGGATATGCATTACATCGATTGCAAACCCCATCAAGAAAAATACTACTATGTCACAGACGGAGAACACTCTGGCGTAATCGATTACAACACTGGGAAAGTTTTGATTCCACTTGACAGAGGCTACACATATACACGTTATAATCCCGCGTACAACTATATACAGGTCAAACGCGGAGACCTCATTGGAGCCTGTCTCGAAGACGGTACGGAACTCATCCCACCTGTGTGGTTCGGTTGCGTATTCAACTCTGCACGGGGAAAATTTATGGTAAAGAGCAGTCCGGACAAACTTTGGGAAGAATATAAGTTTTAGGTTGGACTAAGAATAAATTGATTAAATTTGCAAAATTCGCTCGAGGGTAATAACCACCAAACGTTGATTTAACAGAAGTTATAACTGACAAAATTTTAAATAATAACCTCATATATGTACAAACACATACTCGCAATTGCATTATCGGCACTGTCTTTTTGCGCTTCATACGCCCAAAGCACCTGGACGGGCAATCCTTGCGCTTCCAAGGGAACAATTGTAGCCCCCGTATTGAACAGTTCGCTCGTGGATGAAATTGTGATTGTTTCTGATAATCCAGGAGATTGGAAATTTACCGCATCTCTGGAAAATGATGGAGAGAAAGAGATAATCAGCATATCGATGGATGCGCCAAAGCCGTGCGCGCCGGCAAGGTTCAATGTTTATTTCACGTTTCCTCAGAAAGGCGTTTTCAACATCTGGAGTCCTGATGTCTATTGCAGAACCCATCTCGACCCGTTTTGGGGCCACACCAATGCAAGCAGTTCACTCGCCTACAGGATGCCTCTCTATGAGTATTTCGACGACAACGACACAAACAGCCTGACAATCGCGTGCAGCGAGAGTTTCAGACGGGTGGAGGCCGCTCTCGGCGTGATGGAGGAGGGCTGCGACATCTGTTCGGAGCTACGTTTCTTCAGGGAAGCCGAGGCTCCGCTGAGTCATTATGAGACCAAGATTATGCTCGACGGGCGTCACATGTTTTGGGGAAAGACCATTCAGGACGGCGTCAAGTGGATGATGGAAGAAAAGGGATTGCAGGCCCTTGAGGCTCCTGAAGCCGCTTTCGAGCCGCTCTATTCGACCTGGTACCAGTTTCATCAGAACGTAACCGACAAGGCTGTGGCGGAAGAGTGCAAGCTCGCTGCTGAGCTCGGAATGAAGACTGTGATTCTCGACGACGGATGGCAAACAGAGGACGGGAACAGGGGTTATGCCTTTTGCGGGGACTGGAAACCGACTCCAAAGAAATTTCCGGACATGGCCTCACACGTCGCCGCAGTGCAAAAACTCGGGATGAAATATATGCTCTGGTACAGCGTACCTTATGTCGGATTCAACAGCGAGGCATACGCAAAGTTTAAGGGAAAATATCTCTACAACGAACATGGCATGGGCTGCAGCGTTCTTGATCCTCGTTTCCCTGAGGTTCGCGAACATCTTGTAAATTTATATGTCAATGCACTGAAAGACTGGAATCTGGACGGATTTAAACTCGATTTTATCGACAGTTTCAGATTCCATGGAGAGGACCCGGCCGTGAAAGAAAATTATGCCGGACGGGACATCATGAACTTGAGCGAAGCCGTGAATGTCCTGATGAAGGAAGTTTCATCAGCCCTGAAAGCCATCAAGCCTGATGTCCTCATTGAATTCAGGCAGCAATACATCGGACCGGCCATCAGGCAGTATGGCAATATGCTCCGTGCAGCAGACTGTCCGGGAAACGCGAATGACAACAGGATGAGAATCGCCTCCCTCAGGCTGACAAGCGGTTCTACGGCTGTTCATTCAGACATGTTGGAATGGAACATTTCCGAAACTCCGGAGAATGTGGGCAGAGCGATCATCAACTCCATTTTCGGAGTCGTACAATACTCGACAATGCTGAGGAACATTCCGCAAGAACAGCTTGACGTCATGAGAAAATGGATGAAGTTCGCTTCCGATCATCGTGAGACTCTGCTCAAGAGCGAATTCCGTCCGCATCATCCTGAACTCGGCTACCCTGTCATCGAGGCAGAGAGCGATACTGAACTCATAATCGCCGTATATCAGGACAATGCCGTCATTGACGTGCCCCGTCGCGGGAAAAGCGTCTATATCCTGAACGCATCCGGTTCCGACAGCATTGTCGTACGCTGCGGCAAAAAGACAAAAACTGTGAACGTCCCTTGCGGCGACTGGAAATCATTGAACTAAGATTGGGTGTCGCGGACGAAGACTTCGCTGGTGGTGGCGTTCTTTTTCTTGACCTCTATCACGGTAGGGATCCTTTTCTGGAGGTCCTCTATGTGGGAGATGATGCCGACGTGCTTGCCGCTGGAGGAGTTCAGTTTCTCCAATGCAGACATCACGCTGTTGAGCCACTCCTGGCTGAGTGTTCCGAATCCTTCATCAATGAAGAGTGTATCCACGCTGATGCTGTTCTCTGCGAGGCTGGACAGGCCCAGGGCCAATGACAATGAAATCACGAACCCTTCACCGCCTGAAAGCGTGTTTCCAGAGCGGACAACACCGTCTTCATTGTCCTCTACCAGGATGACGAGAGAGCCCGGCTGTGCTGTCAATTCATAACGCGGGGCTATTTTTCTCAGATATGCGTTTGCATGATTGAGGATGTCCTGCATGATGTAACTCTGGGCTATCTTCTTGAACGTGAATCCGTCGGTGCCTCCGAAAAGGCCATCCAGAGTCTCCCATCTGGCATTGACCTTGCCGGCCCTGTTAAGCGCGTCAATCTTGCTTTTAAGCTCGTCATGCTTCCTGTCATCATCCTCAATGACAGTCTTGAGCTTGCCGAGATGCTCTGACTTGTCCAGATTGTCCGATTCGACAGCTCTCTTCTGCGTATTGACCTCTACGGCAGTCTTAGGCAGGGTTCCGTCTTCAGCATAAGCGTTGTTCAAGGTGTTCTCATTCAGTTCTTTGGACTTGCGTGCGGTGTCGATGTTCTCAAGAGCCGTTCTGATGCGGCTCTCCAATGAACCCCACTCCACGATTGCGTTGCCGGCGTATTTTTCCGGTACGATGTCCCCGGAAACGAAGTCCCCATTGGCCGCGATGATTCTTTCCCTTACATCTGATGCGGATGCGATGTTGCTTTTGAGGTTCTTCATCTCTACGGTCACCTTGTCATATTCTTTCATGGTGTCATTGTACTTTCTTGCACTCTCCTTGAGCTTCGCGATGAAGCCTTTGTCATCACATTCCCATTCTTTCTTCCAGTCAGGGAAGGAGATGAGGCTCTCTGCCGCCAGAAGGGACTCCGATGCGGATTTCTCTGCCACAGAGATCATTTTCTTGGCATTGTCAATGTTGCTGCTGATTTTCTGAATCTCCAGGTTCTTCCTGTTGTAGTCGGATACGATAGGAGAGTAGATGTCGCTCTGGTATTTGTCCCTGTCTGCAGTCGCGCTGTCCACGGCCTTCTGCCTGACATTGACAGCGGCTAAGGCCTTTTCATTGACCTCCTTGCGCGCGTCCAGCGTCTTTTTGATCGACTCGAGCTTTTCCCGGATGTTTTCTTCATTGACTTTTATGCCCAATGAAGAAAAATTTTTGGCGAATGCTTCCTTGAGTCCGGCCAAGGTCTTTTCGTCGTTGCCGAGCCTGCTTTTGGAATTGTCGAGCTCCTTAAGTCTGGTGTTGAACGCTGTACTTGCTTTGACTGATGCCTCATCTGCTTTCCGTTTCTCCGTTTCCGTCTTTTCCAATGCCTCTTTTGCAGGTTTGAGAAGATCGTTCTGCTCCTGTTCGGAGATGAGTGATGTTATTTTCGTATGGCATACTGGACAGATGTCGCTGCCAGTCTCACGGAGCCAGTTCCTAAGACGGATTGAAGCCTGGTTTATTGCCATAGCCTGCGTATTATATGAGTCGAGGCATTTCTTATAGGCGTCATCGGCTGTCTTCGACTTGTCCTTCAGTTCGTTGAGTGCAACACGCTCTGTCTCAATCTCTTCTACTGCCTTTTTGTGTTCGGACTTCCCGGTAGCGAGGTTCTCTTCTTTCTGCTGGATGACAGCGTAGGCAGTGCCTGCATCGCCGATGAGTTTCAGTTCCTTGCCAATGTCGCGTCTCTCTTTCTCCACCTCTTCAGGCTTGAGCGCCATCTTGGCCTCAATGGCCTCTGTTACAGCCTCTCTCTTGCTGTCAAGAGTCTTTTCGGCATCGGCTTTCTTCGTTTCCAGTTCGGCGAAAAGTGCCCGCGATGCTTCAAGAGCTTTCTTCTCATTATCGAGAACTTCTTTCTGTTTCTTGCAGTAGTTTTCCTGCTTCGTGACATTCACGAGATGCGATTCGATGGTCTGGACATTCGCGAACATGTCGGCGTGAACTTTCTGAGCCTCAATGTCTTTCGCCAGGTCTCCGGCAATGTCGTTTTTCTTGTCGAGCTCGGCTTTGCCATAGGCAATGTCATTGGTGAGGACAGAGAACTTCGACTTCGCATCTGCAAGAGTCTCTTCATAGTCCTTTATGGACTTTTCTGCAACTTCTACAGCTTCAAAAGCCTTCAGCAGGCTTCCGAGCAGGGCCAATGCGGACTTGTTCTTTTCAATGTCGTCTTCAGTCTGTTTTATTTCATTGACAAGAGCGCTCTTTTCCTCTGTCGAGAGAAGAACGACAGAATCGACGTCCTTTTTCGCCTCCTTATAGGCTTCCTTCGCGTCGAGTGAGTTCTTATGGATAAGGGTCCCGATTTTCGCGTAAATCTCAGTGCCGGTAATCTTCTCGAGAATCTCCGACTTCTCCTTGCTCTCGGCTTTCAGGAACTGGGTGAACTGCCCCTGGGCGAGCATTGACGTGCGGCAGAACTCATCATAGTCCAGGCCGATGATTTCGGTCATCTTGTCAATGCGTGCCTTGCCCCTTTTGTTATTCGTATTGCCTTTGCTGTCGGTTATGGACCAGTCTTCGTCTTCCAGTTTTCCATTGCGGTTTACACGGCATTTCCACTCGGCAGTGTAGTCGGAGCCGTCCGCCCCTTCGAACAGGAGTGTTATTCCGCCTGCCTTCTCTCCTTTTTTGAGCAGCTGGTTTACAGACACTATGCTGATTTCCTGCCCTCCCTCTTTGTAGGACGTTTCAGTTGTCTTGTTGCCGTTCGTCAGACGCGGAGTCTTGTTGTACAGGGCAAGGCATATGGCATCCAGGATGGTGGATTTTCCGCTCCCGGTCTCGCCGCAGATAAGAAAAATAGGGGAGTCCGACAACGGTGCTGACGTGAAGTCGATGCTCGCGGATGAGATCGACGCTATGTTGGTGATGTCCAGTTTCTTCAGTTTCATGGTATCAGTCGTGTTTTTCAGATTTCATAACTTCGTCAATGGTTTCTTTCAGCAGGGCGAGGATATTCTCGTCAATGCCTTCTTGTCCGGTTTCCTTCAGGTAGAGTTCAGCCACGGAGTAAGGCCCCATCTTTCCGAGTTCTGCGGTGCTGATATTTATCTTCCCGGAGGAGTTTATGTCCTGGGCATTGACCTTCTTCACTCTGTTTATCAGGCAGAACTTCGCCTTCAGATGGCATTGCTCCGGAACTTTGGCGGCCTTGTCTTTCGCCTCGACCGGAATGGTCCCGTCGTCAGTGACATTGAGCCGTACATAGCAGGCCTTTTCCGGGTCCATTTTCTTGAACTCCTCGTATGCCTCATCCCACTTGAGGGACTTCACTTCGCTGCGTCTGGTCCTGTCCTGCTCCGGTATGGTAATGACCGGCATCGCATTGTCAATGTCGATTGTCTCCACTTCCGGAGTGTCGCCGTGGGCACCTATGGTCACGATCGAAACGCTGTGCTGGAAGTCCTCGTCGAAAGACACGGGCAGGGGAGAGCCGCTGTAGCGGATCCTGTCTGAGATGTTCTGCGGATTGTGTATATGGCCGAGCGCAATGTAGTCGTAACCAGTCCCGAAAACATCTGCATTGACCATATCGATTCCTCCTATGATGTCGAGGTCCTGGCCGGCGGCGTCGGGTCTCTCTCCTGAGATCCGGTTTACTGCCGTATGGGCCATCACGACCACCGGAAGCCCGTTTTTATTGCGTTTTCCGACTTCTTCCAGCAGGAGGGCTATAAACTCTTTCATTCTTTCTTCCCTGGGCAGGTCTGCTTTCACGGCCGGGAAATTGCCTGGGTAACAATGAGGTATGGCGACAATGTAGCCGACGGTGCTGCCGTCCCTCATGATGGGGAAGATATGGCGTTCGAAAAGCTGCCTGTGAAATTCATCGCTGTCTTCGCCCTGGAGGATGTTGCGTTTTATGGATGCCACGATGGATACTCCCACGAGGTTCCACAGCGGGTCGGTGATCTCTATCTTGTTGCTGTCGTGGTTGCCGGCTGTCACGATGACCTTCATTGACGGTGCAATCTCATGGACTGTCATGAGATGATGCATGAACATCTCCTGCGCTGACGTCTGGGGTGATGTCGTATGATAGATGTCGCCGCTGATGACGTATGCGTCCGGCTTCTGTTCCTTGATGATGTTTTCTATCTGGGCGAGGCAGGCGGTCTGCTCGACTGTCCTGTCATACGAATATAACGTATGTCCCAGATGCAGGTCTGATGTATGTAGAATCTTCATATTTGTATTATATGTCAATGTCGTTCTTGTGTCAATGTCATTTGCCTGTATTATTTACATCATATGGCGGCAAATCTTACATAAAAATAGTGAAATTTTCTGTGGAAAGCATAATGACGTGATATTCAACAGTCCGTAATAATGTAATGTCCCGATGCGGATAACCACATCGGGACGTTATGCTTTCTAGTTGAATGCCAGATCTTTGGCTGTCGCTGGACTACCTTCTGCTGCCTACCGGTCTTTCCTTGGTGAAGCCTGGGAACACCCTGACGAGAACCACTCCGTGAGGCGGTACCTCTGTGTCAAAACGATTCCTGTCGTTGGTGATTTCGGCCACATCTTTCTGTCTCCAGACATCCCTGACCGTGATTTTGTTCCCTATCACTCCGATGGCTCTCGGCGTGAATCCGATCTTCTGAGGTTTTTCGCTTAGGTTGAACATCGCTATGGCCAGCGAACCGTCTTCCAGAGGCTTGAAGTAGGTGGCATAGGAACTGTTTCCGTAGATCTTTGTGGCCGCATAGCCGAGCGGATCCTGGTTGATGTCGATCACTTCGTTGTTGCAGAGAAGGCTCTTGGTGAACTTGTCGGCTACTGCCATGTCGCATCCTATCAGGAGTGGAGAGGCCTGCATGGCCCAAAGTGTGATGTGGGTGTATTGCTCGTCTGGAGTCAGGTTGGTGTAGTGGTATTTCCTGCCCCAGCCGACGTTTCCGATGACCAGCATGTCTCCGTCAGGCCAATGCCCGGGACCTGAATATGGCGCCCAACTGCTGTTTCTGCCGAAACCGATGCCGGAGATGCTTTTCCAACTGTCACGGATATCCCCGGTCGTCCTCCAGCAGTTGGCATATTTCACATATTCGTCGGCCAAAGGAAGGAGGGCTGAGTTGGAAAGGCTATAGACGATGTCCCTGCCGCATTTCTCCAGTTCGTCATGCATTTCTTTCATGCTGTACCAGTCGTGAGGATTCCAATCGTATTTGAGGTAGTCAAAGCCCCATTCTGCCCATTGGCGCGCGTCTTGTGCTGCGAATGAATATTTTCCGCTGTACCAGAGCTTCTCTCTTGTCAGCTCTCCTGACGGATCAACCATCCTGTAATTCTCATTGACAAGCCCTTTCTTCACCCACTCGTAGGTGCCGTCTGCGTTGTCGCACTGAGTGCCGATGTGCGCCGCATATGTTGCCACCCACGGGCCGGAATAGATGCCGACCTTGAATCCCATGGCGTGCAGTGAGTCCACCATTCCTTTCATGTCAGGGAATTTCGCGTTCGGCTGGATTGCGTTCTCCTTTCCGCCTCGGAGGCCCTGCCAGCCATCATCGATATTGATGTACGACCAGCCGTAGTTCGCCAGTCCGCTTTCAAGTATCGCCTTCGCTGAAGCCATCACTTTCTCGTGGCTTACTGTGTTGCCCCAGCAGTTCCAACTGTTCCAACCCATAGGCGGAGTCAGCGCGATCTTCTCTCCGATGACTATCCTGAACTCCCTTGTCGCCTCGCCGAGGCTGTTTGTGGCCTTCAACGTGACAATGTAAGTGCCGGCTTTCTTGACTTTTCCGGTAATCAAGCCAGTCTGTGAGTCGATTTTCAGACCTTTGGGCAGCTTCTCCGCCGAAAATGTCATAGGTCTGTCTCCTGTAGCCGCCACTTTGTACAGAAAATCCGAACCCGGGCGGGCTCCATAGACCTTGGCTCCGTTGATTCTGGGGGTGTGAGGTGCCTCCGGCGTAAGGATATATCCAGAATAATCCGGAATCTTCATCTCGTCCGATGGCTCTGATTGGGCTGAGACTGAGGTACTTGCCAATATGGCTAGAGCACCTGTCAGCAGAAAGGAAATTTTTCTCATGTTCTGTTTTTGTGTTATTGGTATTGAGTATTCTTATTATAAAGCGAGTAAACTCCAGTTTACCCTACCTGTTTATGTCTTTTGTGGTGAAAATTTCTAAAAACATAAGGTAGGGTAAAGTTTCAGTTAAACGTTAAATATTATGTGGAACAATAAAAGTCATTATGATTAAAGACGATAGAAAGATTTCAGATGATCGGACCAAAGAGAAATGCTTCAAGTATTTCCGTGGCGAATCTACATACGAAGATGAGGTTTCCATTCGCGAGAGGCTATCGGATGGTAGGCTGTCAATGGACGATTTCAGGGCAATGGAGAAGGATTGGTGTGAAAACGAGAGGCCGACTGCGGGGCAGAGGATGGCCTACGCCAGGCTTTCGGGCTCAATCAATGCTCGCCGCTGGAAACGCCTGCTGATGCGGATTTCTGTTCCGGTTGCAGCTGCGGTAGCCGTCATTGTGGCATTGTTCATAAATCTGCTCATTGACAAAGAAAATCAGGTCTCAACTTTCTCGACAGCCTATCTGGAGACCAAACTGGTCGTGCTTTCTGATTCTTCTAAGGTATGGCTGAACTCGGCGACAACCCTGACTTATGATTCTGATTTCAATAAGAAGGACAGGGAAGTGACACTCTCGGGAGAGGCGTTCTTCGATGTTTTCAAGAATCCGTCGAAGCCATTCATCGTCAGGATGAGCGATGCCAGTATTACTGTCAAGGGTACCTCGTTCAATGTCTCCGCCTATGATGGCGAGAACGGAATACAGGCGGCTCTTCTGACTGGACAGATCCAGTTCCAGACTGGCAAGGATTACATTTATCTCAGTCCTGGCGAGGTCATATCCTACGACCGTATCGACCGGTCCATGAGCAAATCCCGGCGTGATGTAAACCAGTACCGCTCCTGGCTTGACGGTAAGTTGGACTGCGAGTACGTCACGTTGGACTGGCTGTTTTCCAGACTGACATCCCTATACGGAACGCAGATCCATTACAATCCGGTGAAGTATAGAAACAAGACCTTCCGTGTCATACTTGACACCCATGAGTCAATTGATGACGTGCTTGAGGCTTTGACCGTCATTGTTCCGATTTCGTGGGCATGGCAGGATGACGGCAGCATTGCCATCGCAGAAAAATGACAGACAAAAATCAAAACTAATAACGTTCAATTAATCAACTTTTCAACAAAAATGAAGAAACAACTTGTTTTCAAGAGTGTGCTTCTTGTTTTGCTTCTCGTGATGACCGGGCAGTTCATCTCCGCCCAGTCGTTCACTAAGCAGTTCAAGAACGAGCCTCTGACCGGTGTCATCAAGGAACTTGAGCGTCAGACCGGCTATTCATTCATCTACGAGACATGCATTTTCCGGGATGCTCCGGTTGTCACGGCCGATTTCAATTCGGCGTCCGTGCAGACTGTCTTGCGGCAGATACTCAAACCTCCTTTCAAATATGAAATGAAAGGCAAGATTATCACGATCTCCAAAACTGAGTCAAAGGCCTCAAGCGCAACAACAAGCGATGACAGACAGACGGAGGTAAGCGGAACTGTCAAGGATGCCAAGACCGGCGAGCCGCTTGTCGGAGTGGCGGTGTGGGTCAAGGATACTCCGATAGGTGTCTCAACCGACCTTGATGGCCACTATAAACTTTCATTCAAAGGGAATTACGGATACATCAGCATATCCTGCATAGGCTATGTGCCCCAGGAAGTCCAGATAAAGAAAGGTGCTCAGGTTGTCAATGTGTCGCTTGAGCAGGACGGCAACACTCTGGAGGAGGCTGTTGCTGTCGGATACGGTCATCAGAAGAAGGCCAGTATCGTGGGAGCCATTGCCACGATCGCTCCTGACGCTGTGAAGATTCCGGTGTCAAAGATCAGCAATGCCCTTGCAGGAAGGCTTTCCGGAGTAGTGTCAGTGCAGAGAAGCGGAGAGCCGGGTGCCGGATCTACATTCTGGATTCGAGGAATCAGCACTTTCGGTGCCAATGCCAACCCTCTTGTCCTGATCGACGGTGTCGAGCGGGAACTTGACCTTGTGGATGTAGAGGACATCAAGGAATTCTCCGTCCTTAAGGACGCCGCTGCTACGGCCGTTTACGGTGTGCGTGGAGCCAACGGCGTGGTGCTCATCACGACACGAAGCGGCGAAGAGGGCAAACCGAAGGTCACCATCAAATTCGAGAACGGCGTGACCAGCCCTGTCAAGGTGCCGAAGATGGCAAATGCGGCACAGTACATGGAAATGTACAATGTGGCTTCCGGAACTGAATATTTCGATGCTGACAGGGTCCGCAAGACCATGAACGGAGAGGACCCTGACCTTTATCCTAATGTCGATTGGGTAAACAGCATATTCAAGGGCCTCAGCAACAACACTCGGGCAAATGTCAATGTCTCCGGAGGAACAAGTTCCGTGAAATATTACATTTCCGGAGGTTTCTACAACGAGAACGGACTCTTCAAGACTGACCCGACAGCGGATTACAATACAGGAATATATTACCGCCGCTTCAATTTCAGGGCGAACGTGGATGTGAAGCTCACGCGTCACACGTCCATGAACGTAAACCTCGCCACGACTTTCGAGCAGAAGAACGAGAGCGGGACAAGCAGCAGTTCAATCTGGTCGGCAGCTTTGAAGACACCGTCCGTGATCTTCCCGATGGTCTATTCGGACGGCCATTATCCTGGTCCTGGTACGAATATGGGCTACAACCCGTACGCCCTTCTGACCCAGACGGGATACAAACAGGCCTTCTACAACACGGCACAGTCTCTCGTGTCCCTCACCCACGATTTCTCGTGGCTCACTGACGGACTTACAGCCACGGTCAAAGGCTCTTTCGATGCCAAGAACAACGCTTACCAGAACCGCACCAGGACTCCTGAGCAATACGGTCAGGCGTACAGGGATGAGAACGGAGAACTGCACCTTACTGAACTTGTGCAGGGCTCGCAGACATTGGATTTCTCATATTCCAATACCGGATGGCGTTCTCTCTATCTTGAGGCAAGCCTGAACTATGCAAGGTCCTTCGGTAACCACAGCATCTCCGGTCTCCTTCTCTACCAGCAGTCTCAGAAGAACTACATCGGCTCCAGCGCCACATCAAGCAACGCGGCTCTGCCATACAGGCATCAGGGAGTGGCTTTCAGGGCTACATACAACTATGATTCCCGATATTTTGCCGAGTTCAACGCCGGCTACAACGGCTCCGAAAACTTCTCGCCTGGACACAGGTTCGGATTTTTCCCGTCAGTGGCAGGTGGCTGGCTGGTCTCCAACGAAAAATTCTGGACAGGCCGCTTGGCTGATGTCATCAGCATGCTGAAAATCAAGGGTTCCTATGGAATTGTCGGAAACGACCAGATCGGAGGCAACCGTCGTTTCATCTATCTTGAAACGATCAATTCCGGCTCAAGCTGGAATTTCGGCGAGACTGTAAAATCCTACCCGTCCTACAGGCGCGGCGAATGGGCCAACGACAATGTCGGCTGGGAAAAATCACGTAAGCTGGATGTCGGCATAGATGTTTCGTTCTTCGACAAACTTCGCGTGCAGGTGGACTGGTTCAAGGAAAAACGCTCCGGGATATTCCTCCAGAGGTCTTCCATCCCTGAATATGTCGGAATTACCACGAAGCCTTACGTCAACATTGGCCGGATGAGAAATTCCGGATGGGACTGTTCTCTTCAGTATGACCAGAAGATCGGCCAGGTGAACTTCTCTGCTATGGGCAACTTTACGTTCGCCCGTAACGTAATCGAGGATCAGGACCAGCCGGACTACATCGAGAAGTACATGAACCGTACCGGTCAGGCCAGATGGCAGACATTCGGCTATGTGTCTGACGGCCTGTTCAAGGACGAGGCTGACATCGCCACGTCTCCGGACCAGAGTGCTCTCGGAGAGGTGCGTCCAGGTGACATCCGATACAAGGACTTGAACAACGACGGAGTGATCGACAGCAAGGATGTCAAGGCTATAGGGTACACTGACGTGCCTGAGATCGTGTATGGTTTCGGAGTGTCAGCACAGTGGAAGGGATTCGACGTGTCAGTTTTCTTTCAGGGTAATAACCACGTAAGTTTTTCGATAAACTCCTCTATGGTACGTGGATTCACCGAGCCTAAGATGGCGGCGAACAACGTGTTCTCCGATATCTACGGGAACTACTGGACTGAAAGCAACACTGACGCGAAATACCCTCGCCTTACTACGACAGAGGCAACCAACAACAACCAGTCATCTGATTTTTGGCTCGTAAACGGCCGTTACCTCAGGCTCAAGAATGCTGAGTTCGGCTACACTTTCCCTAAGAAGTTGATCCAGAAGATCCGCCTGAGCCAGTTGCGTATATTCGTGTCCGGAACGAATCTCCTTACCTTCGCTCCGTTCAAGCTCTGGGATCCTGATCTCCAGACGGGAGCATCGAACTACCCTAACACCAGAGTAGCCAACATCGGTCTGAACATCGGTTTCTAATAATCAAGAAGTACTATGAAGAAAAATATATCAGCAATATTCATGATGATTGCGCTGGCGGTCTGCGGCTGTGACAGTTACTTGGACAGGCAGCCTGACGACCAGCTGACGTCAAAAAACATATTCGACAAGAAGACGACCACGCTGCAGTATCTTGTCAATGTCTATACCTACATTCCGAGCGAGTGGTCTCCAGAGGGCTATAGCTCCTCATCCTGTATCGCCATCACTGCCAGCGATGAGGCATCCTGTGTCTACACCGGCTCCCGTTTCTTCGCTTTGCTGAATCATAACCAGCTTTCTCCTCTGTCAACCCACAGCGGGTATCGTTATGCGGTTTACAGACTACTGTATCAGGGAATAAGCGAGGCGACATATTTCATGTCCAAGGTTCAGGACTGCCCTCAGCTCACCGATGAGGAGAAAGTTATGTGGCGGGGTGAGGCCCGCTTCCTCAGGGCGTTCTACTACACTGAACTGCTCAAATGGAACGGCCCGGTCATCTGGCTTGGCGACAGGCAGTCGGACTATTCCGACCCGAATGTGTCAAAGGTGGACAGAACCCCATGGAGTACTATAGTTGATTGGCTTTGTGGTGAATATGACCAGGCAGCTGCCGAACTCCCCGACACAAGAAGTCCCTATGAGATCGGACGCCCTACGAAGGGCTCTTCCCTTGCCATGAAAGCCAGATTGCTTATGTTCAATGCCAGCCCTCTTTTCAATGGGCAGAATGGCACGGGCATTTATGATGGTATCGTGAACAAGGACGGCGAGAAACTTTTCAATACTGAATATGACGAAAACCGCTGGAGGCAGGCTGCCGAGGCAGCGAAGGCTGTCATTGACATGAACATGTACAATCTTGTGGATGACGAAAATGCCACTCCGCTTGAAAATATTCATAATGCTGCGGTGCTTCTCAATTCTCCGGAAAACATATTCACAGTGCAGTGCGGCGGACGCAGCTGGAAGGTAGGGGAGACTCCGGTTTCAGCGAGCGGATACGGCGGTATCGGTTTGACCCAAAAACTTGTGGACGCTTTCGCGATGGACAACGGCTATTATCCGATTACTAATATGGAGGAAGATTCCTATGACAACGGTGCAGGCACCATTGATGTGGACCCTCGTTCCGGCTACACTGAGACCGGCTCGCAGAAGTTTGTAAATCCGTTCTTCTCCACTATACCCAAGAACATGAAGGCTAAAGATGCCATCGAGACAATGAATATGTACATCGGTCGAGAGCCGAGGTTCTACGCCAATGTGTTCTGGAGCGGCCAGACATGGATCATGGGCACGAACAAACTAACCAACATCCAGTTTTACAAGAACGGAAACTCAGGACCTATCACGTCGAACAACTACAGTCCTACCGGTTACCTCTGTCTCAAGTTCATTGACCCGGATTTGGATACGAAATCGGGCGGATGGGGAAACATTTCATGGCCTATCATCAGATACGCTGATGTGCTGCTGATGTACATCGAAGCTCTCAATGAATATGACCCGACCAATCCTGACATCCTCATTTACTGGAACAAGATACGTCACAGAGCAGGCGTGCCAGCAATCGGAACCGGAGAAGACGAGGTCTATCCTGAGATAATCGGCGACAAGGAACTCCAGAGAAAATATATCCGCAGGGAGCGTATGGTAGAACTTTGCTTCGAGGGCAAACGTTACTTCGACACCCGCCGCTGGATGATTGCCGAAAAGGAGGACAACGGCAAGGTAGTGGGATGCAATATCGGGGCGTCTGACCATAAGATGTCCGGAGATTATTGGAGGCGCACGTCCATCTTCGACACTTTCGGAGAGGCCGGTACCAAGGCCGAAAGAGTGTTCACCAAGAAATACTATCTCCTTCCGATGAACCAGTCCGAGCTTGACAGGGTTCCGGAACTGACACAGAACTACGGATGGTAGAACTGGAAACGACTTCTAAAAAAGAATCATTATGAAACGTAAATATATTCTTATTGGCTTTGCCGCACTTTTGTCAGCAGCAGCTTGCGAGCCGAGCCACCTGGAGGACAATCTTTACGACCCTTCAGTGTATATCCTCAACAACGGATACCAGAAGACGTCGACATTCTATGACGTGCAGTCTTCGTTCTCTGCTGAGGTGAACGCCTATTGTGGCAGTTATTACGAACAGAACCCTCAGGTGAAGCTGTCTGAGGATGCCGCCGTATTGGAAAAATACAACGAGGAGAACTCGGTGTCTCTCCAGGCTCTTCCTTCGGACTGTTGGTCACTGGAGTCGTCGGAGCTCAAGATGAAGGACAAGAAGGCAACATTCAAGGTTAATTTCAATATAGAGGCTCTGAAACTGCTCTCTACTGAATCTGACTATTCCGATCTTGGAAACTATGCTGTGGCGTTGAGGCTGAAAAGTCTCACAGATGGTGTGAATGACGCCCGGACCGAAGAACTCGGCAGCACCGTAATTGTTCCGGACATGAGCAAGATGGCGTTCAGGCTGGACAGAGCCGGAGTGTCTGAGGCGAATCTTGACAATGTGGAGGATTATGACGGATTCATCAGTGTTGAATATAAGGTCAGCACAAGCATAGAGAATAAATGGGACAACGGTGTGAAGTTCACTTTCAATGTTCCATCGGAAAATGCTGAATATCCGCTTCTTCCGGAGGGATCATATACGGTGACATCCTCTTCTGAACAAGGGTTTACACCTGGAGTATCAGAGATTGTCTATACTGTCAAGATTGACAAGTCCAAGGCAGCGGAAAGGAATTATTCTTTAGTTGCAAATGTTGAGTCGGATGGAGGCTTCAAGATCGAGGGCGACAGCGAGTCTGTCATCAATCTCTTCAACAGACACTATTACAGCCAGTCCAACATTTCGGTGCGTAACTGCAACACCTATAAGGCAGGGGCTGGTCCTGAACTGACAATCGACGGGAAGATCAATACAAAATGGGAGTCCGGCTACCAAAAGACAGATGTGGCTGTTTTGAGTCTGCCGTATTTCATTGAATATGAGCTTGCCTCTCCGGTGCGTATTTCGGACTTCGACCTGTACCGACGTCAGGACAGGTACTCCTCTGACCTTAAAGGCGGACATCTGGAAGTGTCTTCGGACGGAGAGACTTATACTAAAGTCTGCGATTTCAACTATGCCGGCGTGAGTGCCTATCGCAACATTCACGCCGCTGATATCGATCCTGAGGCTAAGTATGTTAAGTTCGTTGTGACGGCGACCGGACGAACTGGCGGTGCCTTGAAGGTTCCTTTGTGTCATCTGGCTGAGTTCAATATCTGCTATCGATAGAGTAAACGGAGAGAGGGTGGCTTTTTGGTCACCCTCTCTTCATTATGTTCGCTCCTTGCGGTCCGTTATCAATCCACCATGCAGGTAAGGATGAAAAGCAACCAGAGATGAACTGTGCTACCTTGCAGATCTGTATTCCCGCCGCTTGCGAGGTCGTCCAACTCTTTTCTGAATACTGTCAGGGCTTTGTGGATGTGCTTTTCCACTGCCTTTTCTGAAATTCCCAATTCTGCCGCAATCTCCCTGTTTTTCATGTTCTGGAACCGGCTCTTCATGAACACCTCACGGCATCTGTCGGGAAGCTTGTTCATAATGCTGTGTATGTTGGCAGTGAGTTCATCGTAGATAGTTTTCCGGTCGGAGTCGTTGACCGCGAAGTCCATCTGATAGAGATATTCGTCGCAGACGTTTTTGAGCGAATCAGTGAGACTGACAATCCTTAGTGAGGACTGGCGGCGCAGCGTGTCTATTGACCGGTTCCGTACAATCCGGAACAGAAGAGCCTGCCATGTGTCGCTTTCCTTTCCTTCGAATTTCTCCCAAAGAGTGCTGTTGGCTTCGTGCACGATGTCCTGAGCGGTATGTTCGTCCGACACGAACCTGAATGCGAAGTTGTAAAGCCTGTCGCTGTACTTGTAGTACAGTCCTTCGAATATTTTTTCATCCAGAATCATCTTCTCTTATCCTCTGACAAGGCTTTATATAATTCTTAATCCCGATGCCGTTGCCTAATCTTTACAGACTTGTTTTTTACGCTCGGTGCATCATACAAATATAACCATTTTTATTTGAATTTCACGGAAACTTACATCTTCAAGAGTTCCTCGACACTCGGGACCTCCAATTTGCAGGACGCCCTTGAAACGCCGTCATATTCGTCTCTCATGCCATTGATGATTTTCTTCATTTCATCTCTGACATTGTCGGGATAAAGGACCTCCATGAAGTTGCCATACCTGCAGATTTCCTGATAGAAGTCATCAGTGGTGTGAAGCTGGTATGAAAAAATGGTGTAGCCGTCTTCCGGACAGTCATATAACATCCTCTGGCTCTGATGCAGAGGGGTGTGCTTCAGATAGAAATTGTATTTCGCCCAGACAAGAATTATGACATTTTTCGGCTTCGCTGCTCCCGACGGGAAGGTTGCCGTGCCAATGCTGTCTGCCATAAAATCTTCAGGACTGAAGTCCTTGGGATACGTGAACCTTTTCTCCAGGATCTTGAGATTCTTCATTCTGTCCGCGTCCAGAGCGTATGACCGGATACTTCTGCTATTGCCGCTCTCAAGAGGCCCGATGACTTTCCAATGCTGTCGGAACAATTTCACGAAATATGGCCGTATCGTGACATTGACCGGATCCTCCCAATAATCCTCGTAATCGAAACTGAGCATGCGGTTTTGTTTTATGGCATCAAGGACTGCGTCCAGATACTCTCTGGCGGACGGAACATCTTCCAACAGAATCCTGTCCCGGATGGAAGTGTTGGTAATGAGCTTATTCTGCATTGAAATGGTTCGCAGCAGCCATTTCCTGACGCTGTCTTCTCCCGGAGTGGGCAAATCTCCCTTCTGAGCTTACGGAACTGGGTAAGGTAATTATTGAGACCGGAAAGAAAACCGGGGAGAAACTCGGACAAGATATTCCGGATGTCATTGACATGACAGCCCTTGATCTTCATTCGCGTCCATGTCACCGATGAAATGCCTTATGATCAATTCCGGATTCGATGCGAACTGGCACAGGTCCAGATATTCCCTGAAGTATTGATGGAACGGATTCCTGATCTCCGATTCTGCAAGAAGTTCTACGATTTTCTGGTGGATTGGTGCCCTCAGGGCGACGTACTCCTTCTCGGTGTATTTCCCTGCCTTGAAGTCCCGCTTAAGCTGTCCGCTTGTCTTTGAGACCATGGCGCATTCTTTTCTGGCTTCAAGAGTCCTTTCCCTTTCCTGCTCCAGGAACGATTCTCTGAAGGACTTGTAACCCCGTGAATGAGCCACGAGATCGTCCTTGCGCAATTTGACCATAGAGTAGTCATAGTACAGTTCTGTCAATATCCTATGGACTATGGCTTTGACTTTGTTTTCATCCTTAAGCCAGTTGTTCCGGCTGAAGAATGACATGTGCAATGACCTGGCGTAATCGTACTTGAGAGGAGAAATCATATGAACTTCAATGATTTCCTTTCCGATTTCTACTGTAGCCCTTACCTCGTCATCGCCGAAATTGAATCCCACCATATCTCCTGAAACCAGACTGTCATTTTCATCGAGCCACTCGGAATTGTTTACCGCATTTTCGAATATTTCCAAGGCCTTTACATCACGGGCATACCCATACGGACCATCGATATACTTGAGTTTCATCTGAATTATAGAGTTTGTTGCACATCTTCTAATACTTACAAAGAATGAAACGAATTCTTTCATTGTTGATGAAATCTTATTCGTTTCACTTTGAGTAAGGTTGCGTAAGAATGATGCTGCGAGTCGTGGACTGAAATTTAAGCCTCTGCCCAACCGTCAATGGTTTTGGTCTCGGATGAGAAGTTTATGCCGAGTTTGATTATCTGCTTGCCACTTGCGAGGAACGGCTTGTCGTAACCTTTTTCCTCGATTTGTTTCAGAGCAGTTTCGGCGGATTCGTCTCGCTTCAACTCAATGATATAGACATACTTGTCTGTATCGAAGACAATGTCAATCCTGCCGTTGGACGTCTGGTATTCGGTCTTCACGTAAAGCCCCATCATTTTCAGCATTATCGACATCACGTTCTGAAAGTACAGCTCCAGGTCGCCCTGAATCATGTAGCTGTTTCCTGCGAAAAATGCCGTGAGACGATTCATAAAACTCTCCGTATTGCCCTTTTCAATATCACGGATAAATTGATAGACAGACAGTTCGCCGCCTGCCAATGCCGGAGCATAGAGATGACTTAACGAATTCAGGAATCCGCTCTTCACTTCTTCGTTAGGATAGTCAAGATTATACGTATTGAATCTCTGGTCATAATCCTTTATCGTAAGATATCCCGCCTGGTACATAAGCGTTATCGGAGCCGGGCTTACATAGTTCGCACCTGTCAATGTCTCCACTGCCACGTCATTCTTCGAGATATTGTCAAGATTATAGTTGCCCTGCTTCAGATATCTCACAAGGAATGTCGGCGTTCCAGTCTCGAACCAGTACATCCGGAATTTGCCCGAGTTGAATGTGTTCAAAAGACTGAACGGATTATACACGCCGATGCTGTCTTCACAAAAATGATAGCCATCATACATTGATGCCAATTTCTTGTAGCAATCTTCTTCCGAAAGCCCGTTCATCTCCGCAAGAGTTTTCACGCTTTCACCAAAATATGCCTTCAGTTCCTGCTCCGATATTCCGCAGATATCAGAATATCTTGCATCCATCGATATGTCATTCAGATTGTTGAGTCCGCTGAAGATGCTCATTTTGCCAAGCTTGGTCACTCCTGTAAGGAAGGCGAAACGGATGGCATTGTCCTTTCCCTTTATGACGCTGTAGAATCCCTGAAGCTCGCGTCTGAACCGCTCCATAAGTTCAGGATTGTCAATGTTGTCGATTATCGGCTTTTCATATTCGTCGATGAGAATGACGACTTTCTGGCCGGTCTTGTTACAAGCATTGTCAATCACATCGGAAAATCTTGCGGATGGATCATTGCGTTTTTCCTCGATGCCATAGATGTTCTCCCACGCGCAGAGATGCTGATCCAGTTTTTCAATCAGATCAGACACAGAAGTGTAACGACTTCCCGTCAAATCTAGATGAAGAACAGGATATTCCGTCCAGTCCTTCTCCAACGACTCCATCGCAAGCCCCTCGAAAAGTTCTTTTCTACCACTGAAATACGCCTCTATAGTCGATACGAGCAGACTCTTTCCGAATCGTCTCGGACGACTCAGAAAATAATATTTGCCGGTGGAAGTCAGCCTATAGATGAGAGCAGTCTTATCCACATAAACATAACCGCCACTTCGAATTTCTTCAAAACTCTGTATTCCTATTGGGTACAACATATTCCGTCCTCCATAATAATATCTGTTCACAAATCGAACCAATGTTGGCAAACAATACAAATATAACCATTTGCGGCCAAAATATAAAAATTCTCTAAAGAATATTCGGCTTGCATCCCGAAAAGTTCTTCTCAAAAATAAGTGTAAGAATCACGTGTTTAAATTGTATAGTATAAGGGGCACGAGTGGTTCGGAAACGACAGAAGAAATAATATCGAGTTATGATAGGTTCCGGATTATGGCATTCTGTTGAGCTATATTTGACGCAATGGAACAGAAGGCAGTAAATGGAAATACAGGATATGCGGCTTTGCCGGGGAACTCTTTGCGCAAGGATATTCGCATATCGAGCAACTTTCTGTGGACGAGGGGCTTCCTCATACGGACGTCTCCGCCTGTTTCCAGCTGAATGAAGACGAATTTCTTGTCGGAACTCCTTCATCGCTGTCCATTTTCAGCCGGACGACAGGGAATATGTCAGTGGTTGAGGGGCTTTTCGCAACGTCGATGCTCAAAGTTGGAGAGAAACTCCTCATTACCTCATACGAAGGATGTTGGATTTTCGACTTGCCGACCAGGACATTGACAAAACTCAATGACAGCGCAGCCAAATCCGCGTGCCTCGGCAAGGATGGAAGCATTTATATCGGTACGGTGAAAGATGGATTGTTGTGCTATGAAGGAAGTTTCAGGCGTACCGGCCAGTTCCTGACCGAGTCAAGGCGCTCGCCGGAAGTCTCCTGTGTGTTCAGCGACGATTCGGACGTGCTTTGGATTGGAACCATCGGAAGCGGATGTTACCGGAGCAATGCCAACAGCCGTCGTTTCAGACTCGGAACCGTTACCCCTGGAGAGGAAGGCGAGCGTGCTCTGTACGCTCGAGATTGGAAGCGAATTCTGTCATGATATTTATATGGTGATTGTTTGTCTTTTTGAGGGTGCTACAAAAATATAATAAAAATTTGGCAGAAAAAAGACCCTATGAAACTTTGACGTTCAAAAACATTGACAACCTCCTTTGCTCCGAAGAGTGGAGCACGATTGAAGATATGATTTCCGTCTGCGAAAAGACCATTTCGGAGGAAAGCGGTAGGCAGGTGACCGTTTCCCGGGTTACCATATACAAGGACATCGGCTTTCTCTCCAGACTGTATGGCGTGAGGATCGACAAACGGTCCGGGAGGCCGGTCAGGTATCGCTATGCGCGTGATTCCAAGACATTCAATGGCACATTGGTCCCGAGTCAGAGTTATGCTGACTTGGAGTACACGCTGGAGTTCTTGGAGTCCATCAGCGGGCTTGTAAGCGTGGATGCAGTGGTGAAGAAACTGAAACGTCAGCTGGAGGGGAGAGGAAAGCTGATGCAGCAGCTCATCAGTTTTGAGAGCAATCCGCGTCTGCGCAACAGGAATCTGCTCTGGAGTTTGTACCGCCATATCCGTGAAGGGCATCCGCTAAGCCTCAAGTACAATGCCTCCTACATGGAGGTCAAGGACATTGACTTTCAGCCCTGGTATCTGAAACAGTATCTCAACAGGTGGTTTCTTATGGGATGGGCTTACAGAATTGCTGACAACAATGGTGTCAGGGATGAGCCCGGGCTGAGGAATCTTGCCATTGACCGAATAGAAATTCCGTCGGATGGAGTGCTCAAGATAGATGTCGACAGGTTGCGGTCCGGTAATCTGAAGCTGAACAGGCCGGATAAGGAATGGTATGTGGATTTCGAAAATTACTTTTCAGATATAATAGGTGTCTCACGGTACAATGAGGAGCCGGTGGAGGTGATTCTGAAGGCGGATCTCAATGATATGAAGTCCAAGTACGACTGGTACCGCATGAATACCAAGCCGGTGCATACCAGCCAAAAGGTGTGGGTCGAGGACGGCACGTCTGACCGTCAGGCCGAACAATGAGCTGTACAGTGTCCTGATGACCTACGCCAATCTGGAAGTCATCTCCCCGCAGCCTGTCCGCGATGAGATAAAGCGCCGTATCGAGCATCTTCTCTCACATTACAGGTAACGCCTCGTCTTTTCGGTCTATATTCCTCTTCTCATCAGTCGTGTACGTCCAGTACACTCCTTCTTCGAAAAGAAATCTATCCTCGAAAATCCTTCACAAATCTTTACCAACTTATTTTTTCATGCTTACTAAAAGGAAATATTTTCAATAATGATTGACGTTGTCGGATTTTAGTAGTACCTTCGCATTGTCAGTGAGTACGGGTTTGTTGATATGTGCACAACGAAACTCGACAAAAGTTCTGACATTCAAGTCCCGGTAAGATTCTTATCGGGACTTTTTTAAAATGATATGCAGATATGCTTGAATACATTATCTTTGTTAAAATGATAGAGGCTGTTGTCGAGTATGTTGTTTAAATTATTGATATAGTTATGAGGAACTTTGATTATATGACCCCGACTCGCCTGATTTTCGGCGAGAATGCTATTGCGAAACTCCCTGAGGTGATGGGTGCAATCGGAAAGAGAGTACTGCTGACCTATGGCGGTGGCAGCATCAAGAAGATCGGTCTTTACGACAGCGTGAAGGAACTGCTGAAGGGCTTCGAGATCGTCGAACTCCCTGGCATTCAGCCCAATCCGAAGTATGATCCAAGCGTACTCGACGGTGTGCTTCTCTGCAAGAAACACGATATCGATGTGATCTTGTCGGTGGGCGGCGGCAGTGTTCTGGACTGCTCCAAAGCCATTGCAGCTGGTGCTTGCTATGACGGAGATCCGTGGGACCTTATTTCCTATAAAGTTAAGGCGAAGAAAGCTCTTCCTATCGTTGACATCATTACGTTAGCCGCTACCGGCAGCGAATATGACTGCGGTGGAGTTATCTCTCGCACGGAGACTAATGACAAAATCGGTTATATCGATCCATTGCTCTTTCCGGTCTGCTCATTTCTGGACCCCTGCTACACGTTCACCGTATCGAAAAAACAGACTGCGGCAGGCTGTGCTGATGCCATGAATCATATCATGGAACAGTATTTCTGCGAAGACACGACATTGCTTAATGACGGATTCTGCGAGGCTGGCTTGAAGAGCCTGATGGTCAATGCCAGGAAGTGTCTTGAGAATCCTGAGGACTATACCGCCCGCGCCGAGATGATGTTCGCCTGCACCCTCGGCTGCAATGGCATCTATGCCCTTGGAAACAGCGAATCTGGCTGGCCTATGCATGCCATTGAGCATGCCCTGAGCGCCTACTACGACATCACCCACGGCGAGGGCCTGGCCATCATAACGCCACGCTGGATGCGTCATATCCTATCTGACCGCACACTGCCTCGCTTTGTGAAATACGGTGTCAATGTTTTCTGCATTGATCCGTCGCTGCCTGAGCGCGAGATAGCTGAAAAGGCCATTGACGCGACTTATGCTTTCTTTGAGTCAATCGGCATCCCGATGCATCTGCGGGAGGTCGGCATCGGCGAGGAACGCCTCGACGAGATGTCTCACCATATCGCCGTGAATGAAGGACTGGAAAACGCATGGGTTCCACTCTTGGAAAAAGACATTAAGGAGATACTTGTCGCGTCGTTGTAAGGCAAATGCATTACCTTTGTTCAAAATGAAATGATTATGTCAAAGGTTGATAAATATGAGGCGCTGATTCCGCGGATCCAGTCAGTCCTTTCAGGGGAGACTGATGAGATTGCAAGGATGTCCAACATGGCAGCTTTGCTTCACTTTGAATTCGGCTTCTGGTGGACAGGGTTCTATCGCGTCGTTTCGGCTGATGAACTGGTGCTAGGACCATTTCAGGGACCTGTAGCCTGCACCAGAATAAAGAAGGGCAGGGGAGTCTGCGGCACTTCATGGAGCGAGGAACGGACACTTGTCGTCCCAGATGTCGAGCAGTTTCCCGGACACATCGCGTGTTCAAGCGAAAGCCGGAGCGAGATAGTCGTACCATGCCGGAAATCCGGTCAGATTGTGGCGGTTCTTGACATTGACAGTAAGGAACTTGCAGCATTCGACGAAATTGATAGAGAATATCTTGAACAGATAGTGTCAATGTTTCTAATATGACGTCAATATGAAGAGAATCCACATCTTTGTCCTTTTAACTCTATCATTGATAATTGTTTCCTGTGGCAGGGGCCAGGAAAAACTTCCGACATTGGTGCTTCATCCTCACGAGGAGATGCCCGACAGCATTGGCCTGAAATCTTATAAGTCAGTCTTTTTGGCTGGGACGATCGACATGGGGAGCGGTGTCGATTGGCAGAAGGATGTGGCTGAATTGTTTGAAAAGGCTCCGGGCAGCAAGTCTCCGATTACGCTTCTGGAATTGGGCCTGTTCGCGAAAAGCGGAAAGCTGCATGTGGTGTGCACGGAAGGCTTCTACAGATACGACAATGTCAGAATCACTTGCGCGAAATACGGCGTGCCTGTCTATGCTTCATTAACTGAGGCAATCGGGGAAATCATCAGGTAGGTCTTCGTCTTTTGTTTTCATTGCTTTTTCTTGGTGTCGGGCAGAAATCCGGCCACGACGCCGAGAAGTGGCAGGTATGCGCTGGCATTGAAAATGAACCAGATGCTTGTCTTGTCCGCGAGCCATCCGAAGAATGCCGAACCGATGCCGCCCAGACCGAACATGAGACCGAAGAAAACGCCGGAAATCATCCCTATCCTGTCCGGCATCAGGTCTGTTGCATATACGACGATCGATGAGAATGCAGACGAAATTACCAGACCTATGATGACTGACAGGACTATGGTCCAGAAACAGTTTACATGGGGCAACAGCAGGGCAAAAGGCGCTGCTCCCAAGATGGAGCCCCATATTATGTATTTCCTTCCGTACTTGTCCCCTAAAAGTCCTCCGCCTACGGTGCCGAGCGCTGATGCTGCCAGGAACGCGAAAAGGCATAGCTGGGAATTCTGCACTGTCATCGAAAACTTGTCCATCAGGAAGAATGTGAAGTAGCTTGTCATGCAGGACAGGTAAAAGTATTTGGAAAAGATCAATGCCACCAGAATGAGCATTGCAGTATGAACCTGACGGCGTGGAATATCATTGCGGATATCTGCATTGATCTCAGGATGGTCGGTATGGGTGGCAATCCTTTCCTTGTACCACGATGCGACGTGCAGCAGGATTACTGCAGCCAGGATTGCTATCAATGCGAACCACCGGATGGAACTCTGTCCGAAGGGCAGAACTATGAGCGCTGCCAGAAGCGGCCCGAGCGCATTTCCTCCGTTGCCTCCTACTTGAAATATAGACTGCGCCAGGCTTTTCTTTCCTCCAGATGCCATCTGTGCCACTCTGGAAGCCTCCGGATGAAATATTGACGACCCCATTCCGATTATTCCCACTGCAATCAGAATTGTCAGGAATGTGCTGGCGCCGGAGAGCATGAGCAGTCCTGTCAATGTAAAGCACATGCCGATGGAAAGGGCGTAAGGTGCAGGTCTCCTGTCAGCGTAATAACCTGTGAATGGCTGAAGTATGGACGATGTCATCTGGAATACCAGCGTTATAATGCCTATCTGTGCAAACGAGAATCCATATGTGTTCTTTATCAGCGGGTAAATGGACGGAATCACTGACTGAATCATATCATTCAGAAAATGCCCGATGCCACAAGTAATCAGTATGGAATAAGCGGTGCCGTTATTGGAAATATCTCCGGCTTGCCTGCTTTTTAAATTGACATTCATTGTCTGTTGTCTTGACATAAAACACAAGGTCTTCAGAAAGTGCCGCAAAGGTACTAAACAAATCTGCATAGACAGCTATTTGTCCAAATTTTGTTGTAAGATAAAGCAGTATATGGGGTATATATAAGTATAGTTAATTTCGGAATGAATATAGAAAAACGTGCTATGAAAAATATCTACTACAGCAATACTAGTTATATCAAGGCCAAGACGTCAGCAATCAGGAATGAGAGATTGGACTTTATGGAAGGAAAGAAACTGGGCGATCTTTCCATTCGCATAGAAGACAATGCTACAGTCCGCAAAGTGAGACGCATCGTAGAAAAACGAGTAAGTCAGAATTATTATAGCAAAAATCCCGACATCAAGCGGAGTGCAAAATATGCCACGCGGCATCACATGAGCAATATCCTCAAGAATATATACGGCACGGTTCCCGAAGGATTCCGGTATTGCTGTGCGTAGTAGGTAACAGAGTATGCAAGTTGTCTATGACAAGAGCCATTCGACAGCAGATATAATGTGGATGGTTTTGCCATCGATTTCGATGTCTCTAGTAGGGGAGAACGCAATCAGGGTGAGCTTGTCGCAGTGAAGTGGGCCTGCCGCCTGAACGAGGGCCGAGGTTTCCCTGTTGAATGATTTCTGGGTGTCGATTTCGTAGGCTACTTGAATGAGCTCAAGAGCCTTGTCTTTGTCGCAGACGACGAAGTCCACTTCCTTTGCCCTTGGATTGGCTTTGTAATAGTAAACATCACGGAAATCATATGCGCAACGTCGGAGAAGTTCGATGTATACCACATTTTCCAATCTCCAGCCTATGTTCTCTCCGGCCATCGAGTTCTCTCGGTTGTTCTGGAACCCCGGATCTACTATATAGGCTTTAGAATTTCTGATACGATTCTTACTTTTGAAGGAGTGCTTGGTGAGAATTTGGATGAGGAATGCCTGACGGAGATAGTCCGCGTATTTTTTGCAGGTCTTGTCATTGATACCGAGGATTTCGGACATGTCGTCGTAGTTAATTTCCTGGCAGGCGTTATTGATCAGGTGATTGGCAATCTTTCTCAGTGCATCGACATTACGGATTTTGAAGCGGCGTTTGATGTCTTTCTCCAAGATGGCGCTGATGAGGCTCTCGATATACCCACGCTTGTTCCTGATTCGCTGAAGCTCGGGGAAACCTCCTGTTCCGATGTAGTCCATGAAAGCGCTCTTGCGGGATGCTTCTGCCTTTGTAGTAATGCCGGCAGTGTCAATCTGATGGAATGTGCAATACTCGGCGAATGAGAACGGGAAGAGGCGGATTTCGTTGTATCTGCCGGTTAGGTGCGTAGCTAGTTCGCTGCTGAGGAGTTTGGCATTACTGCCCGTTACGAATATCTTCATTTTGCTTCTGAGTAGCCGATTTACGAAGAGGTGCCACCCGTCCACGTCCTGAATTTCGTCCAGAAAGAGGTAGGGAACATCAGTCCCGTAAAGTTGATATACGCACGATAGGACAGTGTTCAGATCCTCCGCTTTTATCCCGAGGAGTCGGTCGTCGTCAAGGTTGACGTAACCATATCGGATTCCATGCTCCAGCAGCACTTTGTGACAGAGTGTCGACTTTCCGCTACGCCGCACGCCTATAACCACCTGGGCCATGCTGCTTTCAAACTCGAACAGCGATTCCTCCCTGCGGGACACCCACTCCGAAGGGTTATACTCCGATATTTCATCTCTTTGTTCTGCAAGGACTTGCAGGATAAGTCTTTCTTTAATCATACGTTTTGCCTATATCGTTGATACAAAGGTAGTAAAAATATCTAAATTCCGATAAAATGCAGAAAACAATTATCTGAATTACGATAAAATGCATCCGACTGACTGTTGAAATCCGATAAGATGAAGTCTGGATTGGCCTCGACAGAATAGCAACTCACGACCGAAAGCACTCCGACGGATACACGACAGTTGAAGCGCACATGCCTGAGAAGCATATAGCATACAAGCGTTCAAAGGAAATAAATGCCGCCTATCTGCTGTCAAAGGCCGGCCAAGTGGGTCCTCATACGCGAGAATCCATCGATTGTATCCTTAAGTCCGCATTGTTTGTACAGCAGGCCTACCGTTCCTGCCAAGGTGTCCTTCGCCTGGCCGGAAAATACGGGGCGGAACGTCTTGAGGCGGCCTGCAGAAGAATAGAGCCGAAGACGGCCTCTACATATAAACGCATCGAAGCAATACTTAGGAACAATCTTGACGACACGCCTCCGGCACAATCGGATATGATGCCATACATACCGAAGAATGACAACGTAAGAGGGTCGTCTGCATATCAATAGGATATCCACGCTGGCACGCAAATAAATACAAACTAATGAACACACAAGAAACAATCCTCCAGTTGGAGGGACTCAAACTCAAGGGTATGGCAGAATGCTACAAGGCCCTTCAGGGCATGCCTGTAAACCAATGGCCAACTTTGGACACATTCATGGCAAGGCTTGCCGAAGCCGAACAGCAGTACCGGAACCGCAAGCGGACTGAGATGTACCTGAAGACCAGCAAACTGCGCTATAACGCCGTTATGGAAGATGTCATCTGCTCGGAAGAGAGGAACCTGAACAAGGAGATGCTGCTCAAACTTATGGACTGCACCTTCATTGACAGGGCAGAGAATATACTCATCGACGGCAAGACAGGATGCGGAAAATCCTTCTTGGCATGTGCTGTCGGAAGGCAGGCATGCTTCATGGGACACAGAGTGGAATACTTTTCCATGAACAAGTTCGTCGAGCGGATAGCGCTCGCCAAACTTGACGGAAGCCTTCTTAAGGTCATCAATCATATCGAGAGAAATGACCTCGTCATCTTTGATGACTTCGGACTGCAACCGCTCGACAACAACTCGCGTCTGGCCCTGCTGCAGATACTTGAGGACTGCTATCAGAGGAAATCAGTGATTGTGACATCACAGCTTCCTGTCTCAAAATGGTATGACTACATCAATGAACCAACCTTGGCTGACGCCATCATGGATCGCCTCACCGCTAACGCTGTTCGGATTGAACTCAAAGGTGACTCAATGAGAAGGAAAAATCAAAAAAAATAATAACTTTGCCGAACCGAAAGCGACCATATCCGAAGTGGTACATTTGAAAACGCTCCAGAAGGTACATTTAATGTGATATAGTCAGCTGTTCCGGATGAGGTGCGCATTTCGACACTGAGATAACTCTCACATGCTTCAACCTTGCTGGAGTTGCCGGATCTGCTTCTGCCGGATGTCCTGGGGGCTGGCATTGCCGCCGTCTTTACCGGCCTCGTCCTGATTGCGATATCTTTGCTTAGCCCTATAGAACTTCCAGAACGGGATATTCAACTCCGCCAAACGCTGCTTGTGTGTTACATTATGAGCAGAACAGTACTGCTCAATTGATAAGATCTCTTCTCTTGACATCATGACGATAATATTTTTTGATGCAAAGGTAGAGATCCGAGGATGTCAGTTCAAGTCGTACTTCGTCGGATGCTTACGAACACACCACTGACCACGAGAGCGGAGAGAAAGCCAGCTCTACATTCAACAAGATGGACACGAAGATGGGCATACTGTCCTCTGCCGGACTCCGCTGGTACTTCTGCAACAAGGCCGGACTCTGGGTGGATGGTGGCCATGACGGGCGCACATGGCATTCCGGAAGGATGGAAAATTGAAACTTGGTAGTCAGTCATTTGTCGCCGGCACGAGTCTGTTTTGACATTGGCATTTGTCTTCTGATTAATGAGTGCAGATAAATAGATTAGTTTTGAGTTTGGCTCTTTGGTGTGGGATTAGGTCTGAGAGGCTCTTTTTATCAATTCCTCTTTTTCCAAGTGAAAAGACGGACTATCAAGCAAATAATCAGGGCAGTAAAGATGGAAAGCATAGCGATTGTAATAATATTTAATGCGAAACTATTCGCAATATTAACACCCATTACGTTATTTGCCCCTAAAAGTTGTAAAATAGCAAAGATCACTTGACCAACACCGATAAAGCCAAGGAGAAAGTTAATGCGACGATCTCGCGCATCTCGTCTTTCCTCTTCACATCTTCTTAATTTATCGTCTTGAGCCTTTCTCTCTACTGCAATCCTCTGATTCTCTTTTTCAACCTGTAAACGTTCATATTCAATCAGTTCTTTTCTACTGGTAATACTATCACGGATTGTTTCATATTTTTCGTTTAGATTGCGCCCTTGAAGTATCTGGGCCATCTGTTTGTTGAGATGCTCATACTGGGACGGAGGAATCACTAATACTAAATGAGCTTCTCTTAAATAGTCACGTTCCTTAACATCCGTGGCAACTTTGTCTAAATTCCGAATGGCACTGACATATAGTTGGTCCACCAATGTGGTTGCCAGATAAAGGGGCAGATAACTCTGCGAGAAAACAGAACCGAAGTCGGCGATGAAAGGTAATTCATTTTCAGGGTCATTGCTTAAAGCAATCGCTGCAAAACCTTCGCGAGAGGAAGATGTCAAAATATTGTCAAAAACTGGAAGAATTTTTCGTGCCTCAGATTCATTGATCTTGTACTTTTCGTCTTTGCATAATGAAAGCCTGACAAGAGCTTGTTTAACTTCATCGATATTGAAATCGCCAGATGAGGCATCAACTCTGGCATACGTTGCTGATATGAATCTGGAATCACTTTCCCATAGATACCCACCATGAGGAAGTGTCGTTTCTATTATATCCCTAATCGTTATCTTTGAGTAAGAGTTCTCCGAGCAGATGGAAGGTACCTGCTTGTGATCTACTTTATGCAGGATATACGCAGCACTTACAACCTCATCTAATATTGAAATAGAGGCTGGTACCAGTTTAATTAGATAAAGTGCGCAACTTCTATTTGGCGACACATACAGCTGAGTTGTGGAAGACAAACAATACGAGTCTCCAATACCTTGGATTTTTTCCCCCTTCTTGTTTACGAAGAAGAAAGAGTTTTTCGTATCGACAAGAGAAGATATTAACTTGTCTCCACTATTTTGGAGTTTCCCTTGAAACTGAAGTCCCTTTGATATCGGAAAATCATCAGCTTGACAAGCACCGAGGAAACTTGCAAGCAATGGCTTTATAGAGTATGACCGATATTTAGAATACTCTGACCACATGCGGTGCTCTATATTCTTACTAAAGGCAACCCAATCATTTATGACTAGGGGGCAGATTAAATAAAAATCAGAATTTAGAATTTTTGCTGACATATTCTGTTGCTTTTACAGATAAATTACTTATGTTAGTGCTGACAGTCTTACCACTTCTTTCTGATTACATATGCGAACACGTGTGGTACGCCATAATTATCGAAAATAACATCTTTTATACCTACTTCTGCAATTTTATAATTAGGCTCTGGTAATTTTTCAGAGAGTCCTTCGTTAAAAACAGTTAATTCTTTCTGGGTAATACTGGCTTCTATTTCGATGTCGTCCAATTTTACAACAACGCAATTGGCATTCCCTTCTTTCCCAACTCTAAGCACTAACGCTGAATATGTCTTACATCTCCAGGTTTCATCGGAAAAATCAAAAGCAGATAAAGTCAGTTTATGCGAAAGTCTAAATACATTATTCTTGGGTTCCTCTGAATCGTAATTACATTTAGTAACTACGCAGGATATTGTTTGGCCGATAGTCCATTTCTTTTGAGGTAAATCGATTTTTTGAAATGACATTTCATATAATGGAATGAAAGCTATGCCGGCATTATACTCAACAGCGACTCCTTTACTTCTATCATTTACAACTACGTTAACTACTTTTGCGTTAATCGTTTCTCCCTCGGTACAACATAGGAGCGGGTTGATGAAGCAGGATTTATGTGAAACCAAATAAGTTCCATTCTCATCTCGTCCAATAATAGTCGCCATGAAATCAGATAAAATACGATTGTCGTTGTACCAAAACCGCTCTGTCGCAGGCAAATAAGCATCAATCGCATTACTATTCCATCTAAAAGTGCAAGGGCCGCTTTTTCCAGGCTTCATTGTACATTTGACGCGTCGTCCAAGAAAAGGCACTTCTTTTGACGGAGCATCAAATGAGAAGAGAACCATACGAGACTTACCGCCCAACCGCGTATCTGTAATCTGAACTCTTTCAACGAAAACGTCAACAACTTCGTTGTTATAGTGCCCTGCTATTTTCCCTTTAACAAAACCTGTAACGGTACCTGCGCCATTAGGGTTTACTGACACAAGATAGTTTGTTTCTCCTTTTTTTACCAATCGGCCCTTATATTTTTCTCCAGGAATTAAATAGAGGGTTGGATTATTACGAACCGCCTTATGGGATACGATAATTCTTCTGCTGCTTTTTTCAATTGATAATACCCTAACTTTAAACTCATCTACATTTGAAGGAATAATTTCGCTTCTGTCCATTAGTAGAAATAAGGATTCCTTAGAATAAAAAAGAATTGAATAATTATCTACATGTCCAACCGTCTTGACAGATATAACATCACCGCACTGAACTACTAAATTAAAGGCTGACGCTGAAGAAAACCCAGCTAATTGGACACATGGTAAACCATTTATCTCTTTCTCGAGAGGTATAACCTCAATTTTACTTCTGTCACCGATTTGGGCAATCTGTTCATACGGTTGATTAAAGTTGTCCTGAACGCTTGCTATGTAAAAAACGTCATTATGCCGTACTACTATGCCCACAGATGGCGATTTCCAACAAATATCTGCCTCAAAATTATTGCCCATTGTTGGAGGCAACATCTCTGTTGAATTATAATAATTCGGAGCTACTATAATATGAGATCCATTGATACTAACAATTCTAACTACGATATCATCTCCATAATGATAGCATTCTTCAATATCATAGACTCCATTTTGAGCCTGCTCTATGGGTATTACAGCGGCATATCCTTTATGCATAAGAAGGACACCCTTCTCGGAAGAACTTTTTTGTACCTTAAGGTTAACATATGCTCCTTCTCTCCAGTTGGAAATCGGATCTGGAATAGATTCTGCGTCACAAGTAGCTAAAACTACATGGCCTTCAACATCTATCTCGCTGATCTTAACAAGAATTCCATCTTCGATTACCATCGGCGTTATGCCTCTTGCGAAGGAAAGCGTGGGAAGTAATACAGGAACAGAATTGCATCTCAAATGGAAACCATCTTTACCCTTTGAAAGGAATTCAGCATGATATACATTACCAACTTTCAAAGGTATAGATAAAGGATCAAACGATTCGAGTCCTGGAATCTGAATGTTTATTATATGCTCGTCCGCTCGATAAAAATTCACGAGTGCATCAATAGTATCGCCTATGGAATAAAAAGCCGCAATTGGAAATGTCTTAAACCAAGACAGTTGTGATCGGGACATTCCTATTACCAAACCATCATATTTAACAAAGAGGTATGAAGAACATACATCAATTATATCTAACCCATAAAGGATGTCTCCTTCATGTATCCCATCAGAATCCCATTCAAATAAATACTCGTTTTCTGGCAACGTGAATACAAGTAAATCTTTGTCCTTAGATTTTAAGCAGGCTTCTATTTCCTTGTTATTTCTAAAAAATCCATCTTGGGCACCTTTCACACATCTCCAATAACCACTGTCAACTTCCAAAATTCCCGAATAGTTTCCATATTTAACACTTACATAATTTTTCTCGGGGAAAAAATGTACGACAGTCACATTAAGCTTCTCGTTTATATTCAATTGTTCTATTGAACGAGTATCTGGGTGAATGCGTCGGATACTCGCTTTAAAAGCAGAAATGTCCGGTCGAATTTCATATACTATAGCTTCAATATTATCGCCAATTCTATATTTTCCTGCATCCCTTTCACTTGAAACCCACTCTAGTTCTTTTTGCGGAACCATTCCATGTATTAACGGGAAATTGGGAACTTCAAGTTTAAGCCACTCAGTTGCCCCGCCTGTGAAAACCTCAGATATTCTGAAATTGTATTTGTCACCCAATTTAAAAGGAATGAACTCTTTAGGTATTCCGTTCCCAAATTGATAACTAAGACGTAATCTTAAGTAAGCTGGTTCGGTGTCAATCACCATGACTTTTATAATATCGCCTACTTTGATTACTTCATTCCTTCCATCTGGGCCGAAATCAGATGCTTCTATTTCACCATAAAACCCCTTTACTCTAACTGCGACACCTCCGTCTTCAAAGAGTTGCTCAATAGTTGCATCGTGAATTCTCCCAGGAGTAAAGCCGTTTACATCCCAAGTGTCAGGTATTATCCCCGCGAACGAGCATGACATTAATCCTCTCTCTGTATCAATATTCTCAATCTTTACGCAAATCAATTGTCCGTCTCGTACTCCATAATTATTTCCCACCAAAGAACCAAGATATCGCTTCACGACAACTGATATAGTATCGCCTTCATGCTCGCAAACTCTTCCTATAGCATAATCTCCTTCTCTAAGCGGGCAATATCTCCAAACGATTCCTGTGTTTGTCTTTAAAGAAAAGCGAATTGATTTTGCATCACGTCCTCCTTTAATAACTAGTGCTTCCAATTTTTCCTTAGGCGAGAAAAGGTGCTCAAGAGTCTCACTGCTACTGTCTTTATCTATTTCGGCATCTGATATTTGGAGTACAAGATTACCATATCTTACTTGTAATGCCGTTGGGAAAATTCGCTCAAGTATAACACTTGATAACAATTCGTTTTCTTTAATGTTTACATGAGGTTTAAAAATCAAGTCAAGAAGAGACAACTCAGGAAAACCATGATTCAACACTCCGGAAAAGCAAAAGTCAATAGACTCATTCTCTCGGAAATAACCATATGCGTCGTAACAAACTCCCCATATAATGTTGTCGTTAGGCAAATAGCCTATGCAATCATCGTTATACCTGATATAATGTCCTTTACCGTCATAGCCAATAACGATTCCCTGTAAGACACCGGTTCCTTTTAGCTTAGAAACATCTTCTTCTCTATAAGAATTAGGTGATGTCTCAGGAACATATCCCCAGAAGCACATATTTTGGCTCCCATTATTTGTGTCTCCGTGTGCGCTTGCAGACACAAGAGCAAATTGATGCAATCCATTTTCATATCCAGATAAAGTGAGATGAACGATTTCTCCTACATTGGGGACAGAACCTTCTTGAATCTTGAGTAAGCCAATTATCCCTTGATATTGCCATATGATTGTACTGTTTTGCTTAGACAATACACGTGCAGGGAAAACAAATCCGTCAGGAAATTCACGTAGTCTTTTCTGAATTAAAGACTTAAACAGTATTATCGGGTCACCGTATTCTTCTATTCTAAATTGGACTTCAAACAGGATTTTCCTTGTTTCTGGAGAGTTGACTTTGAATAAACGTTTATGAAGGGTCCCCATTTGTTCTTCTGGCGAAATATAGAAATGGTAATCATGTGAATCCTTACTGATGTTTATAAAATAGTTATCTAAATAACATGGATATGTAATACCTTCCTTAAAAGGATAATTAATGGTAAGGTCTGCGATATCAACATATGCAGGCGCATTATCTTCTAATAAATCCTCACTTGTTATAACCTCGATTTTGCTTCCAATGGGGTACATGTAATTTTTTAATCGAGTTGTTGCATTGGGGATGCTCTCCAGTCTCACAGGAAAGAGATTCCCCTCAATCCTAACCTTGAGTTGAGGTGTTTCTTTATGTCTTCCTATGCTATATGAATCGATAACGGCAGAATACTTTTTTGCAGGAAGAATGTGTTCTCTTGAAATACCTGAGGCAAGTACTCCGAATAATCTCTTTCCGTCAATTTTTGTTATATGAATTTTAGCAGCATCGCCGAAAGAATACTTTCTCTTTGATTTCAAGGATTCCCGAGGAAAGACAACGCTGATACCAAACTGTCCATATGCAAAGAACGAGATGTTTGGATTCGATGGACTATTGGCATTATAAAATGCTTCAACCACGTCATCAACTTTTGGCATCTCAAGATTTGGCACCAAAGGAATAATGGGTGTAGTACCAGCCTGCTTTTCATTTGATGTTTTAGCATATTTTGCTTCTGTTGCAATACCCTTTAACCATAAATGAGCCAAGTACGCCTCAGAATAGAATGGTAGTTGATTCCGAAGGCATGTGTAGTCTGTCTCGGAATCATTGCTTCGAAATCTTATCACGGCCTCTGGATCATCATACACTAGAGCCTCTCTATTAACATCATCGTTTATAAAAGAGACTGTAACAGTCCCCTTGTTCATGTGGCAACGATCAACGACATTCCTCCAGGTTGAATCAATCTCACTTTTCAGTCCCAATTGGAGTGGCCGCCCAGGATTGATGGAGAGTGCCGTATTGGTAGGTAACAGAGTGCTACCGCCATAGTCAAAATACAATTTACCCTCCTTCTCGACAACGACACCATATAAAGAGTCATTTGTATCTAGCAAACGCAATTCATTCATATTTCTAGAGTTATTCATTGGTTACTGGTTTTGTGGATATGATGTATAGACCGCCATTAGTCGTTTGAATTACATATACGTGGTCTCCTTCAGATATGTCATTAATGAGTTCCCATTCTTCTCTTTGCTGAGGCTTTACCATTCTACTAAATTGCTTGCCAATCTTGTTTCCCATCTTAAGCAACCAGAAATAACTCCCATCCTCATTATCTTGTCTCAGTTTTTCTGTTACTATAAGCCGTACTAATTGGCTGAATCCTTCTTCCTTAACATGAATCGCCATTGATAGATATGTATCTATCTTTGTTTTAGATCCCTTTCTGATGCTCCATTCTTTATTAATAGTAGGAAAGAAAGATACGCTGGTTCCTCGCAGAGGTGCACTTCCGGGAAGGAAAAAATCATGTTTACAATCTTTAACATTAATAAAAGAATCTACTCTATTTTCTTTACGGCTATACTGGATGACAGACCCCTTCAAAAAGCCTAATGCCACTATTCTAGGTAATGATTCAACTTCTAACTTATGAATATGATGATTTTTTTCATAAACAATTAAATCCCCCACACGATACTCATCATCGTTTGCGTCTCCAGAATACAACTCAGCGTTCTCTGGTTTTGAAGCTGCAACTAATGGAGACCACGCGCGTAAACTCTGATTCTTACTATTCTCAGTTACAGCACATATATTGAACTTTTGAGTGGTAAATTTTAGTCGCTCAATCTGGGCGAGCATATCTGGATTTCTCAAAAGAAGATGAGACGAACTCTTTGAGATGAAGAAGTCAATTACGACCTCATTCATTATCGGAATTGCATTAAGCTCATTGACCAAAAGGTGACAAATATCAGAGTGATATTTTTCGGGTTGATCGAAGGCAATATACTTTAGTAACGCGTCATATCCTACCTTAATCGGCGCTTTACTTTTACCATCGCTATAGAATCGAAGAATTCCACCTTCTTCCTTAATTGCAGGCGTATTGCCTCGGGCCGTTTTAGGTGTTAAAACATAATATGTAATACCTTTTTCTGTTGTTTTATCAATAATATTACAATGACAGCGCAATCCTCCATCGAGTTCAATCATAAAACCATCAATCGGCGTGTCTGGTTTGCTGATTTTTACTTTCCCGGCGCCGACATAATCGTATGGGACAGAATCAACAATTAGAGTTTTCTTTTGTACCACTCCTGCCGTTTTTACGGAATTAATTACGCCCTTATGTATAAGCAATGATAATTTGCAAGAAGACGCAAACGCGGTATAATCTTCCGGAAGCAAGTTATTTGCTGACGCCTCAAATCCCCACGCGTTTTCTATATTATGTATATCGCTTGACACAGAGACAGTGCTGAATATCGTGTTGCCATTACTATCTACATATTGGAGATTCTGGGCATTTTTGATAGTTGAAACAAAATCGGGTACTTCATACGCACGATCAACGGGGGATATGTATGCGGTAATACTTCCGGACCTTGATTCTATGGTTCTCAAAACCTCAAACTCAACATCCCCAAGACTATCAAATTTTGCAATAAAGAAAGGGGGCAATCTATATTCAAGATTATCTAATTATACTATATACACGTTGGAGTAGACATATGACCCTGTCTTTGTTTTCAATGGAAGTGATGATTGTTCACACCTAACGAATAAATCCCGATTGATTATTGTATTAGGAGTCATTAAGAATCTGAATGTATTATTATTATTTATTCCTATACAGCGGATTCCTTTCAAAACTGGATTGTTTCCACAATCACCATGGGCAAAAGTGACGGGCATAATCCTCTTACAATCCATTCCATGGAAAATTTCAAATTCTCCTTGCAAAGATAATTCTTCAGTTTCCGATAGAGGTTTAAGAGTCCATAAACTCTGCCGTGATTCAGGTTTGCATATTTCGACGGATTCGAATTTTAGTTGTAATCCACTTACTCGCAAATTGGCTTTACGTAAAGATTCTACAAAAGCATCATCAGATAGATTCTCAATAAAAGAAGAATCAGCAATTCTTAGGATATGCTTGGTTGATTCACTATTTCTAAACACATACGGATAACTCACCATACCATCCTCCTTATCCCAAATTATGAAACCATTTTTTTGAATTGGCCATGAGACGTATGAGTTCAAAGAGACCTCAGCATAAGTCTTCTCCATATTATCTATCGATATAACTTGGAATAACCCGTTATGGTTCTTCTCTCTGACATATAATGAAATGTATAAACTGGGATTAAGAATCTTACTGGTTACCACCTGTAAGATTTGCTGAGAGCACGCATATATACCATAAGAGATAAGCATTGAAATCTTGCGACCAGGAGTTGTAAAACGCTCATTGATTCGTAACAGACCTTCCGGCCTAATACGAGTATTTAGGTTGAATGGCTTTCCATTACAATCTCTTAGAGATATAACACCTACACTACTAGGCAGGGACCTGTTTTCAGAGCGCTCAATCGTAATGACCCTATGATATGTTGGAACTCTCTTAACAGTTTGATCAGTTTCAAGTCTGCAGAGAGCATTGTCTACGAAAATATCATTGCTGAGACATTGATCCAAAAAATGACGTTTGTCGGAGGCATAACACTTTATATGTATCTCTCTTCCACTGCTGGTTGAAGTGAATTCAACTTCGCGAGAATTTGAGGATAATATACCAGACGCTGGTAACAATTGCCCATCAATTCGTGTTAAAATATAACCAGATTCAATCTCATCTTCGTAAGCGTCAGACTGTATTTTAGCGACATTCTTATCACCATTTATTACATATTCAACCGATAGACCTTTCAAGTCGGATGCAATATCAGGTATGCTCAACTTGATATAGTCTGAACCGGAATCATAGAATGAATAATGCAATTGCTCCAATTCTGCCTCCATTGACTGACCGGATTGGAGATACTGCATTGTTTCAAGTGAATAATAATTTCTCGCTATATTCTCTGGAATAAGTTCAAATGGGATAGCATCAAGTAATTCTAAGATAGCATTTTTGTTGTGAAGTCGCTGGATAAGTGGATGCTCACCACTGAATATCGCGTTCGGATAATAACCGGAAAAAACGAAATAACGGAGCAAATGTAAAAGGAGCCTATCAAACCCTTTACATTGATCGCGATCTACTGATGGGTTCGGAAATGTTGATATAAAGTCATCACTGCAAACCAAATTCGCTATGCGAGGATTATGCGCAGAACGAAGTATGGCTTTTAACTGCCTAAGAGATATCTCAAATCCAGACTGCTCCTTAAGGAGAATAGGCATCCGTAAACAGATGTAATCAGCATCAGAAATAAACATTAACAAACCCAGTCGAAATGTCCTTAAAAATACTCTGCGAATATCATTCACGCCATATTCCTTTTCCTTGTTTTCTATATGTTCATATAAAAGTTTCTTTTTATCTCTAATAAGTCCGAAAAGTAGATCGAAAAACACAAAAGCAGTTTGTCCAACTCCAACCTTACCTTTTATGAATAACATATAGCAGTCAAACATTACATCAAAGAGCACTCGCGGATCACCAGCACCGTAAATGAGACTAATCTGAAACCGTTTGCAACTAATTGGGTTGATAGGAAATAATAGTTGAGGTATATCTTTTGCTGGGATAAATCCTAACACACCTAACCAGTAGACTGAGAACAGTTCATGGAATAGAACGTCCCCGACAGAATCTCTTTTTTGTACTGAAGAACAAGTCAGCATTGATGCAGCGCTAAAAAGTGCTGACAAATACATAAAATTCTCGTTAACATTAGGATACGGGTTCAGTAGTCTGTATACAACCATCCGGTTTAGCACCCATTGTTCTACCTGTGAGCGCGCACTCCTTTTCTGTCTCTCATCGACACGGGCAGATGAGACCAAACTTGCCAACCTATAAATAATCTGCGACTCTTCTTTATCAAAACGCACGGAGGAAGCCGGAACGGTAAGAGATTCCGGAATAGTGTCACTCACTATTGACACCTCACTTCTTATGTCAGCATATAGCCTCTGAATAATATCCAATCCCATTTTCCATGAGATCTCCGGAGATGTAACGCAATTACCACACACAAGCTCAAGAACAAGTTTCAGAGACTCTAACTTATTATCTTCTTTGAGAGAAAACAGCGCCGGCCATTTTTGTTCATGCACAAACCGCTTTGCAGAGCGTCGTGCCATAAAATATTCTCTATAAGTTACTATTTCAAACGAAAGTGTATTTCTCAAAAACTCATCTTTCTCCCTTCTCAGCACTTGAAGTCCTATGCATCTATTTATCAGAGGAATATCATCCTTGCGGTTGTCTATAAAAGCGGACTCGAGAACTTCTTCACTACCGTGATCATATAGTATTTCCGCAAAGTCTTCCAATAGAGAAAAAGTCTTCTCGTCAATGGTTGTGTTTACAGTATTCCTATCAGAAAGGACAGATCTCATGAATATATCCAATAGTTCGCCTCGATTAATGGCGTTGGAGACATCTGTGAGTGTGCCCTCATTGTTTTCCTTTCCAATAATTTTCAGAAGCAACGAAAGGTTTAACGGGCTTGAAAGAATGACTTTCATGTTGTCATTATTTAAGATTTGTTCATCAAATTTTGACAACAACTCATTGGTCAAGCCCAAGTTCCGAAGATATGTCTTAATTACTTTCTCATCAATTCCCTGCAATTCATAAATAGATAGGCCTGGAACTTTGTCGAATGGCACTCTAAGGGAATTGAACTCATAACTACGGCATGTCAGAATGATGCGACATTTTTTATATGATTGACTCCAATCATATAATAGACTGCTAATGAAGGCTATCTTGTGCTCATTGTCTAGGCATGCCAATTCATCTAGGCCATCTAATATAATCGCAACACGCCCTTCGCGAATAAGTTCATTGTACTTATCTATCACTTTCTGCTCTGCAGATTTTATATAGGGTAGTGATATGAGCCCTTGGATTAATATATCGCGCAGATGTGCATCTTCGCGGACAGCACATAGCGGAATATGAATTGGAAGAATAGATTCATCACTGGATTTCCATTGTTGACAGTACTGAGCAACAGTGGAAAACATAGCTGTTGATTTTCCTGCTCCAGGTTGGCCAAGCAGAACACAAAATTTGATACTCTGATTATCTAAGCCTTGGATAAAGCTGCACGTTAGCAAGTCTTCATTTCTGCTTTCATTCTCTTGCTCCCTCTCAGAAATTTTTTGGGCCCGAATATCTATAATCTGAGTGGTATCATTCTTCGCCCCAATTGCTATGTTATGTGACGAAATCGCAGATTCTGCTCTGCGTCTCAGATTATTAATATACGGGATGAAAAAATCTGTTTCTATATCGAAGTTTTGTTCTTGATTAGATTCAGCAGACTCATTCAGGTCGTAATGACTCAAAAAAGTATCTAAGGTGGCTTGATTATACCTGATGATTGACAAAATTAAGGAAACGCATAACTGAATAATTGTTTTATAATTCTCTATCTGCTTTTTCTTGTATGCGGGGGAACCAATTCTATAGCCGACAACTTCTTGCGGCACGAGTTTAGTGCTCTCATCATCTGGAATCAATGCGATTTTACCATGCAGAGTCCCATTCCTATATCTTCGCACTGTATTAATCATGTCGCGGAAATCCACAATGTCAGCGGCATTGCCGGTCAAGATATAACAGATGTTCTCATGAGTAAAATCGAGCATTGTCTTTTTCGAAGTATCCAAGTCGGGTTTGAGAATACCTAAAAAGACCCTTACAATATTCTCCATCCTTTCGAGAAGATGAGAATAGGATTTCTGCCACTCTTCTGGCGTTGTGTAATTAGCTATATCAATATTTGTCCAGAATGTTGAGAACAGAATCTCCTCTCGCATCCCCTCTGCTGAATTCAGATACTTATTAGAATATAAAACTATCTTATCCAGCAACATCATCTGACTTTCGATGTTGTCTGATGCTCCTAAATAATCGTCGAGGCCAATTCGTCTCTCATTTTGAGTGTTTCCTTTATAAAATACTATAGTTTGCCCAGGACCCAAATAGTCACAGATGGCATAATCAACAATTTCTTTAATGATGTTGGAAGAGAAGCACATACTGACAATGATTATATTTCTTTAAACTATCTTATCAAAATACTCGTGATGGAAATTAAAACATAACTATTTGCTATGCTGAAGCGCCTCAAATTTATTATGCTTATATTGTATCCCTTTCTTAGACCGGAGTAAGTTCATCTTAAGTCAATTCTTTGTGTAATTCAGCACCTTTCTAAGGTAGAGCACTGCATATAGAACCCACCTTCAAAGGGCTAAGATAATTATTCTTCTCTTCACTTCCAATTATTTCATTTAGATTAGGCCGAGACCGCAGTAGATACCTTACTAGGTATATAGTGCGCATGTCCCTGATGATAGCGGTGATTGTCTTCACATGTTCATCTCATGTCATTGAAGATAGAATCATTCGTTTGATTGCCAAAGAACGGGGCAAATACACTGCCAAGAATGGAGGTCCCTCCAACCCGTCCAAGAATGACATACTCTTTAATCAGATCAGGTTAATGTGCCCTCCACACAGCTTATGGCACAATCCTGGTCGCGGCAAACTCCCCAAAAAAGCGACTCATGGACTTGCCAGATGGACATCAAGGAAGAAACGCGCATCCGTACAAGATTGCTTTGCCCTTCCGGCGAACCACTCTCCGTGGAACAGCAGGATAAACTGATGGCCCGCAGCCGTGTCACCTATCTCGAAAAAGTGAAAAAATCTTGACGGTCCGTGTTCCGTTATTTCACAGATATTCCGCGAAATTTTATAACTTTGGCGTGTCATAACTGCAAAACTATAGATTTTTTTATGAAACGAACACGGATTTGCCGTTTCTTGGCAGTCCTGACGATGATTTCGTCAAACCATTTTTCTGCGTTTTCAGCAGGACTTTCAGACTCATTCAAAAAGAACATTGTACTGGATTCAGTATCGGTCACGGGGGCGAGAGTGCCTATGGCATTGGGCAAGAGCACACGAAGCGTGACATTGTTGGACAGCACGGCGGTAGCGTCCCTGCCGGTGGTAAGTGTCAATGACGTGCTCAAATATGTGGCAGGCATCGACGTGCGGCAGCGGGGCGACATGGGCGCGCAGACGGATATTTCCATGCGCGGCGGTACGAGCGACCAGGTGGCTGTCTTCCTTAACGGCATCAATATCTGCGACCCGCAGACAGGCCACAATGCCGTAGATTTCCCTTTTGATGTCAATGACATTGACCATATCGAGGTCCTTTCCGGGCCGGCAGGCGTGGCTTACGGTTCGTCTTCCCTTGTCGGTGCCATCAACATTGTCACGAAAAAGCCTGTGGGAAAGGAAGTTGCGGCGCATGTCGAAGGCGGCTCCTATGGCTATTTCAATGGCGGAGCGCGTCTTGGCATCGTCACGGGAAAAGTCTCAAACCAGATTTCAGCAAGTTATCTGCGCTCAGACGGTTTCAGCCGCAATGCTGATGGTGGCCTGAATACCGACTATGAGACGGTCAAGGCTTATTATCAGGGCGGTTTCACTTCTGCTAAGGCGGATGTGGACTGGTTTACCGGCATAAGTCTGCGCAATTTCGGCTCCAATACATTCTACAGCGCCAAATTCGACAACCAGTTCGAGCATACGTTCAAGTCTTTTGTTGCTGTCAAGGCCCAGACAAAGGGTTTTGTGAAACTCAGGCCTGAATTCTACTGGAACCGTGGTCAAGACAGGTTCGAACTTGTACGCGGCGATGAATCCAAAGTTCCGTTCAACTATCACCGTACCAGTGTTTTAGGTGGCGGTTTGACTGCCTGGATAGAGACCGTGGCGGGCAAGACAGCGCTCGGTGCCGATGTCCGAGATGAAGACATTATCAGTACCAATCTTGGTGAGGATCTCGAGTCTGTCAAGAAAGTAGGGAAGGCCGAGTACAAGAAAGGGCTCAGGCGCACGAATTACAGTATCTATCTCGAACACAGTTACGAATACCGCAATCTGGCGGCTACAGCAGGTGTGGCGGCGGTGAAGAATACCGGAAATGACGAGCCTTTCAAGTTCTATCCTGGAGTGAATCTGAGTTACCGCTTTTTGGGCGACTGGAAGGTGTATGCATCGTATAACTCTTCATTGAGAATGCCTACGTTTACGGAACTGTATTATTCCGTGGGCGGACATCAGGCCGACAAGAATCTGAAGGCAGAGAAAATGCAGTCTGTGGAAGGCGGTCTGAAATTCTCGAGGCCATGGCTAAATGCCGTTATGACAGTGTATTACAATATGGGACGCAATATGATTGACTGGACCAAGGACTTGTCGGAAGGGGCCAATGCAGAGTGGCGTTCTGGCAATTATACCGGGGTCAATGCCTTCGGTCAGGAGCTTTCCGCAAGGGTGGATTTCCCGGCTTTGCTTGTTCGTGATGATTTCTTCCTGAGAAATCTGGATGTAGCGTTCAGCCACATTGACCAGGACAAGAAACTTGGAGCGGATGTGCAGTCTAAATATGCATTGGAATACCTTAAATATAAGGTGGTGGTGAAGGCCGGTTTCCATATCTGGAAGGGCTTGTGCGCTGATGCTTCGTGGAGATGGCAGGACAGGGAAGGCAATTATGAACTCTTCGAGAACAAGGTCTCCAAGGGAATGGTGACGTATCGTCCATATTCATTGGTCGATGCGCGTGTGTCATGGAGCGAGGTGCGTCGCGGAATTTCCTATAATATATACGCTGAGGTGAACAATGTGCTGAACCACAAATATTTCGACTATGGCAATGTGCCTCAGCCGGGTATAATCGCCAAGGTTGGACTTGTAGTGGGCTTCGGCCGCAGATAATGAACGAAATGGAACTGACTATTCCTACTCCGCGGGGAGATATCTTCGCCATATATACAGAAGGAGACGCTTCTGAATCAATGCGTCCGGATGACGACTCCGGGCGTGGACCGAAGCCGTTGGTGATACTGTGCCACGGACTGATGATGAACTGCAGGCAGAATCCGATTATGGGTTTTGCCTCCAGTCTCAACAAGGCCGGATATGATACGCTGCGTTTCGATTTCCGTGGAAGCGGACTCAGCAGCGGCGATATCACTGAAATGACTCCGCTTACGGAAGTGGATGACTTGAAGGATGTTGTCGCACACTACAAAGACAGACGTATCGTGCTCTGCGGCCATTCGTTGGGCGGTCTGGTTTCATTGTTGACGGCTGCCGAGGACCCGTCAATTTCAGCATTGGTCCTGTTGGCTCCGGCAGTGAACATTGAACTGGATTCCAGGGCCGGGCGTGTCGCCATCGAGACTTTCGATCCGGTCAATATTCCTGAATTTGTGGAAGTCTGGGGCTCAAGGCTTTCGCGGTCTTACTTCACCACAGCACAGAATTTGGGGATATTTGAAAGAATAGCCAAATACAGGGGTCCTGTCTGTGTCCTGATGGGCGAAAGGGACAGGATCGTGGAGCTGAATCTTTCCGAAAAACTGCAGGAGGCATTGCCGCAGGCTCAGATTCATGTCATTCCTCATGCCGACCATCTGTTTTCCAGAGGAATCCGTCTGAAGGCTGCCGCTGTTGCCGTGGATTTCCTGCGCAATTTTTAAGGGCTCACTTATACGTTTTAGGCGGAAAATAGTTAAATTAGCAGTCTGTCAGCGGTGTGCTGGCAAGACCTATTGTTAATAATCAAGATATGGTAAGATTTGTCCAAGAGCCGGCAAGAGACATTCCGGTGAAAGATGAGGTAGATATTCTGGTTGTCGGCGGAGGCCCTTCCGGAATTATGGCAGCAAGGGCTGCGGCCGGTAAAGGGTTGAAAGTCATGCTTATAGAAAGCAGGGGATATGTAGGTGGCAATCTCACCATCGGTCTCCCGATTCTGGGGTTCCTCGGAAGGAAGGGAAATCAGGTGGTCGAAGGCCTGCCCCAGATGCTTATCGACAGATTGCGCGCGAAGGGCAAGGCGTCTGAACATAAGCCTTGCAAGAATCACGTCAGTCTTACCATCATTGACTCGGAAGAGGTAAAGGATGTGGCTCTCGGAATGCTCGAGGAAGTAGGCGTGAAAATTCTGTTCTACGTTTTCTGCTCAGATGTCATCAAGGAGGGCAATGAGGTGAAGGGCGTGATAGTCGAGAGCAAGGAAGGCCGTGAAGCGATTCTTGCGAAAACCGTCATTGACTGTACAGGTGACGCAGACGTGGCTTACCGTGCAGGCGTGGAATGCCACAAGGGCGACAAGGACGGCGGAATGCAGCCTCCTACACTCATGTTCTGCATGAGAGGTGTCAATGTCCCTGAACTCCGTGATGCCATCGTGAACCACCACGAAGAGTATGATATGGACGTGATGCCCCCTGAGCAGTTCAAGGAAGGACCGTTCATCGTGGTCGGTTTCAGAAACAAGATCAATGAAGCCCGCGAAAAGGGTTATTCGATTCCTGTAGCGAGGACCATCCTCATAACCGGACTTGCAGATGATGAGATCTGGGTCAATATGTCCAGAGTCTGCGGTGTGGACTCCACGAAACCTGAAAGCTACACCAATGGTGAAATCACTGCTCGTACGCAGAATGATGAAATCGAAAGATATCTGCGTGACTTCATACCGGGATTTGAACATGCCTGGAGAGACAAGGTCGCTTCATTTATGGGAATACGCGAAAGCCGTGTGATAAAAGGCAAATATGTGCTGACTGCGGATGATATCCTTTCCTGCCGCAAATTCGAGGACTCGATAGGTGTGGCAAGTTATCCTGTAGATATCCATCACAGCCACGGAGACGACTGCACTATGATGTGGTGCCCGGACTGTTACGACCTCCCGTATCGTATGCTCGTGCCGGAAAATGTTGAGAATCTGCTTGTTGCGGGTCGTTGTGCCTCGATGACGCATGAGGCTATGGCTTCAGCCCGCGTGATGTCCACCTGTATGGTTATGGGCGAGGGCGCAGGAAGAGCTGCCAGAATCGCAATCGAGGAAGGTGTGCCTGTTTCCAAGGTCAATGTGGAAGAAGTCCGGAAGGACCTGCGTGAAAGCGGAGCGTATCTCAGAGACTAATAGGCAATCACACATCTTTAATACACTGAAACGACGTGAAAACATTGAAATACATACTTTCAGCTGCATTGGCATTGACAATGACAGTAGCGGCGACAGCCAAGATAGTGCGTGCTCCTCAGGAAAAAGGCACGCACAGGGTCTTGACCTGCAATATCCGAATTACCGGACTCAGCGAGGACGAAAATACTCCGGGCCAATGGGAAAACAGGAAGGAGGTCTGCAGGGACGTGATTCTTTCGCAGAAACCGGACATCATCTGTATGCAGGAGGTGATCTATGAGTCATATGCATATATGAAGAAGGAGCTCAAGGGCTATACTTCATTCGGCTTTACCGGGCCGGAGATGGATCCGTACACTGAAGGATATCATTACATCGGCAAGAATGTGATTTTCTTCAGGACTTCGAGGTATGAAATGACCGGTTCCGGCTGCTATTGGCTTTCTGAAGATCCGCTTATCGGTGGCAGCCTTTCATGGAACACGACTCGTGCGAGACATTGTAACTGGCTGAGACTCAGAGATAAGAAAACAGGAGAGGAGTTCCGCATTATGGATATCCATCTGGACCACAAGACTGAGCTGGCTCGTCAGGAACAGACCAAGCTGACTATTCGCGAGACCTCGCAGTATGCGGAAGATTTTCCGCAGATCCTGTGCGGTGATTTCAATTCCGGACCGAAGAAGGCGGCAGCAGGATTTTTGCGTGAGGCCGGATGGAAAGACGCTTATGAGACGCTCGGCATCCCTGAACGGAATTCGTTCCAGGGATTCAAGGGCGAGAATTATAAGAAACCGAAGCCGAGAATCGACTTCATCTTCATGCGCGGTGCTGTGCAGCCTGTGTATTGCAAGATGCTGACGGATACTGTCAATGGCATTCTACCGAGTGACCATTATTTCATTGTGGCGGATTTGAAGATAGGAAACAACGACTAAATTTTCGATATATGACATCAGACCAGGCCGGAATCAGGCAATACATTGAGGAAAACAAGGACAGGTTCTTCGAGGAACTGTTCTCGCTTATGAGAATACCTTCGGTCAGCGCGAAGCCGGAGAACAAACAGGACATGTGGAAGTGTGCGGAGCGTTATGCCGAACTTCTCAGGGAGGCCGGTGCAGATGAGGCCGGTGTGTTCCCGACAGAGGGGAATCCTGTAGTCTTCGGCCAGAAGATCATTGACCCGACATATAAGACGGCATTGGTTTACGGTCATTATGATGTGCAGCCGGCAGAACCGCTCGAAAAATGGAATTCGGATCCTTTCGAGCCGGAAATCCACGACGGAGCCATCTGGGGACGCGGTGCCAATGACGACAAGGGCCAGACTTTTATGCACGTGAAGGCTTTCGAATACCTTGTCAGGAACGGACAGCTCAAGCACAATGTGAAATTCATCTTCGAAGGTGAGGAGGAAGTCGGCAGCAAGAATCTTCCGGCCTGGGTCGAAGCTAACAAGGAAAGGCTTGCCTGCGACGTGATTCTCGTTTCGGACACGACAATGTTGTCCGACAAGGTGCCTTCCATCAACTGCGGAATGCGCGGCGTGACTTATCTTCAGGTCAATGTCAAGGGACCTGACAAGGACTTGCATTCAGGACATTACGGCGGGGCTGTGGCCAATCCGATAAATACCCTGTGTGATATGATTTCGTCATTGATAGACAAGGACGGAAGAGTCACCATTCCGGGGTTCTATGACGATGTGGAGGAACTTTCTGCTGAGGACAGGACTTCACTCGCACGTGCGCCATTCGATATGGAAGAATATAAGGAAAGCATCGGCATCAAGGAAGTCAAGGGCGAAAAGGGCTACACTACGCTTGAGCGTACGGCGATAAGACCTTGTCTGGATGTATGCGGAATCTGGGGCGGCTACACTGGAGTAGGCAGCAAGACGGTGCTTCCGTCAGAGGCTCATGCCAAAATTTCCATGCGCATCGTGCCGAACCAGAAGGCTGACAAGATCATTGACCTGGCTGCAAAGCATATCCTCGCGATAGCGCCTCCTTATGTCGAGGTCAGCGTCGAGAAGATGGAGGCGGGCAACGGATTCCTGATTCCGATCACTTCTCCGGCTTACAAGGCAGCATCCCGTGCGATGACGGAAGTCTATGGTATTGAGCCTGTTCCAAGTCGTGGCGGCGGCAGTATCTGTGTGCTTGCGGACATGAGGAACATTCTCGGTGCGGACCCTCTGCTGATGGGCTTCGGTCTGGAGCGTGACACCATCCACTCTCCGAACGAGAGTTATCTGCTCCGTCAGTTCTATGCGGGAATTGAGTCTATAACCCTGTTTTACGAATATTGGAAATAATCATAATAAACAAATAATGAACGAATTGAATACCATACTGGGAAATTTCGCGATTGAGGGCGAAATCAGTGAAATCAAGCCTCTCGGCAACGGACTTATCAATGACACTTACAAGGTGACCACAGCCGGCGATGCGCCTGACTATGTGCTGCAGCGGATCAACAATGCCATCTTCCAGGATGTGGACATGCTTCAGAACAATATCGAGGCAGTAACTTCCCACATCCGCAAGAAACTTGTCGAGGCAGGGGAAAATGACATTGACCGTAAAGTGCTGAGATTTATTCCGTTGAAGGACTCGGCCAAGACTTATCTTGAGGTGGACGGTAAGTTCTGGAGAGTGTCTGTTTTCATTCCTGACGCCTACACTTACGAGACTGTAAATCCGGAGTATTCTTACTGTGCCGGCAAGGCTTTCGGAAATTTCGAGTCAATGCTTTCTGACCTCGATACCGAACTCGGCGAGACAATTCCTGATTTCCATAATATGGAACTCCGTATGGCTCAGCTTATCGACGCCGTGGAAAATGACTGCCGCTGCAGGATTGACGAACCGGAAGATGGCGACGGAAGGGAGCCGATTGCTGATGACCCTGACCACAGTGACGAGGTAGTGGCAATGCTGGATGATATCGACGAGCACAGTGAAGAGATGTGCAAGGCGGAGCGTATGTATCGCGACGGGCAGCTGCCTAAACGTATCTGCCACTGCGATACCAAGGTCAATAATATGATGTTCGACAAGGATGGCAACATCTTGTGTGTCATCGACTTGGATACTGTGATGCCGAGCTTTGTGTTCTCGGATTTCGGTGATTTCCTGCGCACTGCGGCCAATACTGCGCCTGAGGATGAGCCGGATACTTCCAAGATCAGTTTCAATATGGATATCTTCAAGGCGTTCGCACGTGGATATATCGAGTCCACCAAAGGCTTCCTGACTGACGTGGAGAAGGAGAATCTGCCTTATGCTGCATGTATGTTCCCGTTTATGCAGGCTGTGAGGTTCCTCGCTGACTATCTTAACGGCGACACATATTACAAGACCAAGTACATCGACCATAACTTTGTCCGCGCGCGTGCCCAGATGGCTCTGTTCCACAGCGCAATGGAGCATCGTCAGGAGATGACCGACTTCATCAACAGCCTGTAGTCTGCCAAGCGATGCTACTTGAAAATCTTGTTGTCCGAAAATCCGTGCCCGAGGACATTGACGGCACGGAACGTCTTGCCTATCAGTATATTAAGTGATTGTGGATTGTCCTGAACATGTCCGGGATGATCAGAATCGGTGACGTGAAGAGAAGGATGATTCCCCAATCCTGGAGAGACAGAGCTTCAACATTGAAAGCTGGGCCGCAGAAATTCACGATAATGAACTGGCCGGCGAGAATTACGAAAGCGATGATGACAAATCCGCGTCCGATGGCTTTTTTTCCTTCCTTAGGGTTCTTGAACAGCATGACCAGGTCGCCCAGCAGACTTCTGCCAGTCCTGAAGAACCTTGCATTGAACAGATTCCAGAACTGCAGCACAACGAAAATTGAGAAGAAGATGCCTTTTTCGTAGGTGGTCAGGACATTGTCCGCAGTGTGGCCTGACAGGAATTCCGTAAAGAATGACTTCATTGCTTCTTTAGTGAAAAGGCCGCTCATGCTGGTAATGTCCAGATGCCAGAGGACCTGCCACAGAAGAGCCAGGTATATGAAGAAGCAGATGCTCACGGAGAATATCGACTTGGCCATCTTTCTGTCGATTATATGGCTCTTTGGACTACGTGGCTTCTCGTTCATCACTTTAGGATCGGCAGGCAACGAAGACAGAGCCATGGCCGCGAATGTATCCATAATCAGATTCACCCAAAGCATCTGTGTGACTGTCAGCGGGGATTCCATTCCGATGAATGAACCCAAAAGTACCACAAGGCAGGCACATACGTTGATTGTCATCTGGAAGAGAATGAACCTCTTGATATTCAGATAGATGGAACGTCCCCAGAGGATGCCCGTATTGATGCTCGAGAACGAATTGTCGATGATGGTGATGTCGCTTGCCTCTTTTGTCCTTGCCGTGCCGTCTCCCATTGACAAACCGACCTGAGCCTTTTTGAGTGCAGGAGCGTCATTGGTCCCGTCACCGGTTACCGCTACCACTTCGCCCATCCTTTGCAGCAGGGTGACAAGTCTGGCTTTGTCTTCCGGCTTGGCTCTGGACAATATCTTAAGGCGCGGAATGATCTTCATGGCCTGTTCATCCGACATCTCCTCAAAGGATTGGCCGCTCAATGTCAGGTCCTCCTCACCATCATTGATGATGCCCAATTCACGTCCTATCTCATTGGCCGTCACTGCCACGTCGCCGGTAACCATTATTACCCGAACACCGGCTTTCCCCTGACACATATCTATGGCATCTTTCACATCAGGACGAACAGGATCGGCTATCCCGACCATTCCGACGAATGTGAGATCGCCTTCATTTCCGTCAGGGTCAATGTATTGTACAGCAAATGCGAGCGTTCTCATCGCTTTGCTTTGCCACCCGGTCAGCGTGTCCTTGATATTTTCGGCAGTTGCACCCTCAGGGAAAGCGCTGCATCGGGAAATGATTATCTCAGGTGCTCCTTTCAGCAGCCGGATCTTTCCGCCCTTCACGTCAGGATTCTCAATGAGCGTCTCCATGCTTTTCGTCAATGAGGAGAAACTCTTCCTGTCCAGTATGGTGCAATCTTCTCTAATCGGAAGATAATCAATGCCTTTCTCTTCTTTTAACCACATCAGCAGTGCTCCTTCAGTCGGATTGCCGATAGCCTTGACATTGCCTTCTTCGTCCTCGGACAGGCCGGCTGTAGCGTTTATAGCAATGCTTTTGCTGATAATGTCATCGTTTCCGAAGAACTGTGATTGAAGGACTTTCATCTTGTTTTCCGTGAGTGTGCCGGTCTTGTCTGTACAGATGACCGTGGTCGCTCCCATTGTTTCGCATGCGTGCAACTTCCGGACAAGATTCTTCTCCTTGAGCATCTTCTTCATGCTCAGCGCAAGACTGATGGTAATGCTCATCGGAAGTCCTTCAGGAACTGCCACCACAATCAGGGTAACAGCTATCATTATCGAACTCAGCACGTATTCCAGAATCTGGACTATGTCAGTGTTGTTGTCAATGTTCCCGTCCAGGAAGAAATAATAGAAAAGTCTCCCCACTACTATAAGGCCGGCAATGATGTAGCTCACCTTAGTAATCATATTGCCCAGATTGTCAAGCTGTTGCGAAAGGGGAGTGGTGACTTCCTGTTCTTCCTGAATCAGTTTTGCGCCCTTTCCTTCCTCCGTGTCGGTTCCGACAGCAGTCACGCGACAAACACACAGCCCCTCGATAATCGTGGAACCGCGCAGGACCATGTTCGCCGGGAAAGTAGTATCTTGTTTGCCTTCAGGTACAGTTACATATTTGTCAGCATAGAGTTCACCGGTGAATATGGATTCGTCCACCTTCAGGGAAGCAGCTTCAAGGACAATGGCATCCGCAGGCACCTCATCTCCGCTTTCTAGCTGGACAATATCACCTACGCAGACATCGCATTTGCGTATTTCGTAGAACTGTGTCTGTCTGCCGTTGCTGGACTTTCGGATTACCTTGACCGGTCTTTCATCCTTGACCTTGTTCAGCACTTCAAACTCTTTCTCGGCGCGCACCTCAAATATGAAACCGATACCGGTAGCAAGCAGAATCGCCACAAGTATTCCGGCAGGTTCTATCAGAGATGATGCCGGTTTTCCGAGCCAATACACCTCATATACGGATACGATTACCGAAAAGACCAATACTACGAGCAGAATGATTATGATCGGGTCCCTGAACTTGTCCAGGAACTTCTTCCACAGAGATTCCTTTTCCGCTTCGGGTATAATGTTCTTTCCGGCTCCGTTCTCCACTTCCGGAGAGCCTTGCGCAAGGCAGCTTGATAAGTATGACTTGTTCATCTTTGGGGCGATTGTTATGGCAAAGGTATTGAATTATTTATAAGGAAGATACGGAAACGCTCGTTCAGATCTTCAAGAAATCTCATTTCATCGTCTTCAATGATGGAATCAGCTTCTATCAGGTCTGACAATATCCGTGCGAAAGCAATTCGTTGAAGTCTATCTTTCAGGAGCATTTTAAATCAAAATCCGATGAATTGTGAGAGGGCTTGGGTGATGTCATTGTAAGTCGCCTCGAAATCGCCAGTGTACCAGGGGTCTGCCACGTCACGTGCATTGCCTGTGAGTGACATCAGCAGGGATACGTTGGCGTTTTTCCCGGGGAACATGCGTTCCAGATTACGCAGGTTGTTCCTGTCCATGACGAAAATATGATCAAAGCAGGAATAGTCTTCCGCCGTTATTCTGCGTGCGGCCCTGCGTTCGAACGGAATTCCGTGCAGTGTCAATGTCCGTTTGGCCGGTGGATAGATGTCGTTGCCGATTTCCTCCGTCGATGTGGCTGCGGATGCTATTTCAAATTCATTCTCT
>ULMG01038830.1_pt1 | contig 87524 bp, 100 predicted proteins | sample 1951601 | NCBI WGS metagenome assembly ULMG01 (sample SAMEA4835545, study PRJEB28245) | human gut metagenome | biome: gut microbiome; material: fecal sample | place: Denmark | collected 2008
GCTGCTGGCACGTAGTTAGCCGGGGCTTATTCAAAAGGTACCGTCAAGTAAACATCATTTCCTATGCTTACAGTTCTTCCCAAATAAAAGTGTTTTACAATCCAAAGGACCTTCATCACACACGCGGCATTGCTCGGTCAGGCTTTCGCCCATTGCCGAATATTCCTAACTGCTGTCTCCCGTAGGAGTCTGGGCCGTGTCTCAGTCCCAGTGTGGCCGATCAACCTCTCAGTCCGGCTATGCATCGTCGCCTTGGTAGGCCGTTACCCCACCAACTAGCTAATACACCGCAGGCTCATCTTCAAGCGAAGCTTTAAGGCTCCTTTACTATTACTAGCACATTCGGTATTAGCAGTCATTTCTAACTGTTATCCCCAACTTGAAGGCAGATAACCCACGTGTTACTCACCCGTTCGCCACTAAGTGCAGAATCCAAATCAATTTTCATTCCACATCAGAGCAAGCTCATCAATTTCATTCCAATATCAATGGGGCACTTCGTTCGACTTGCATGTCTTAGGCATGCCGCCAGCGTTTATCCTGAGCCAGGATCAAACTCTCAATAAAAAATTCTTTTATTGTTAAAGAATTGATTTCATTTTAATCCTGTCTACAAAACTCATTATTTTACTTAGTTTTCAAAGATCATTCAACCGATTCCCTTCGGCTGCTTATATAATATATCATGTTCACTTTTCAATGTCAACACTTTTTTTGATTTTTTTTATTTTTTCAAACCAAACTTGTTTTTTCGCTATCTAATATAACTATTAGCGTTCATGATATATTAGCCACTTTCCTCAAGTGCTAAATTAATATATCACTTTAAAAAATCAATGTCAACACATTTTTCAATTTTTTTCACATTTTTTTACAAAAAATTCTTTTTTATCTTTTTTGCTGACATTATTACACTATTTATGAGCTCTTCTGCTATTATAGTATGCTTAACTATATAAAAAGATAAATAGTTTTCACCACCATTTTACCTTTTTGTTATTATAATTATTCTAAAGTTTATCTTTTGCTCTTATCAGATATTATTTTTTTAAATACATTGTGATAATATTCAACAGTTTCAACATTAAAAGGAAATACACTTGCTTTTTTCATTTCAATTAATGAGGACAATTCATTTTTAATAATAAAGTTGATTTCTCTTGGATATTTCATCAATTTTTTATGGTAATTATACTCATTTCTATCTAATATCTTAAAAGCTCCATCATTAAATACTCTTAAATCCAAGTCGTAATCTATATACTTTAATATTCCCTCATCAATAACATATGGACTTGCGATATTGCAATAATAAAATATACCATTTGGCTTTAACTGCGCAATGATGTTGAACCACCTTTTTTTATAGAAAAACATTATTGCTGGTTCTTTAGTGTGCCATGTTCTACCATCCTGCTTCGTGACAAGCACATTCTCGTTGCCTAATACTATATAATCTTCTTTTATATCAAGTACATAAGCCAACTTCCAAGATTTATGTATCACTCCGTTATGCTTATAGCAATGAATTACAAGTGTGTCCCCTATTTTTATATTCATAAGACACCTCTTTCTTTTTTAATTTTATCACATATATAATCCATTTATCAACGTATAACATAATTTCAATGTAAAGTAAAAAATAGCATGTTTTTATTTTGCTATTTCAATTGCTTTTTTAAGTTGCTCTTCTTCACCATCAATTTTGTAATCCGGTGTTATGCCTGTTTTATTAATCGAGTTTCCTTCGGGACTAAGCCAGTAGGCAGTTGTATATTTTACCATGGATCCACTTTTCAACTTCGATGTTTCTTGCACAGTGCCCTTACCATAAGATTTTGTACCAACAATTTTAGCATTTGCAGATTCTTTTAACGCTAAAGCAAGAATTTCTGAAGCAGATGCGGTAGAGCCATTAATAATCACTATAATATTATTAAAATGTCTATATTCGCCTGATTTTGCCGTGAATTTAGTTATTTTATTGTTTCTATCTTTTAATTGGTATATTACTTTTCCTTTCTTTAAAAATAGTTCGGAAACATCGTATGCTGCGTTCAAGTATCCTCCAGTATTATTTCTCAAATCAATAATTAAATTAGATATATTTTTATCAAAATTATCTAATTCTTTTTTTACTTGTTCTTCTGTTGTAGCCGAGAAAGTTGATATGTTTATATATCCGATATTATCAAATATTTCTGATTTTACAGAATTAATATAAATATGTTTTTTATTAACTGTAACTGTTTTTTCAATATTATCTCTTTTATATGTTAATTTAAATTCTGATTTTGTTCCTTTTTTGATTACGCTAGCAACTTCTGCTGTAGTTTTGCCTTCTAAACTTTCTCCGTCTAGAGCAACTAATATATCATCTGGTTTTAGTCCAGCTTTTTCTGCAGGAGTATTTTTAAATACTTGTGTTACATATATTACACCTTTATTATTCATTGTCATCTCTATGCCTATGCCATCGTATGTACCTTCTAACTGCTCATTTAATGACTCGGTCATATCGTTATCCATGTATATACTATATTCATCATTTAAAAAATTATACATACCAGAAATGGCTGCATCTATTAATTTTGATTTGTCAACTTCATCAATATAACTATTAATTATATGATTATAACTTTCTGTGAATTCTTTTATTTCACTACTTGTATCATCGCTTTTTGATTTTGATATTTTGTCATAATTATTATATACAATGAGTCCAGTGGATAAACTTACAACTATTCCTGTTACTAATATAATTATAATTACTTCTAATAGGCTAAAATTCACATTTTTATTAATAAATTCTTCATCTAAGATCAACTTTTCTTTTTTAGGTTCTTCTGTTTTGATTTCCTTTTTAACTCTTTTCTTATTATCACTTATTTTTTTGACTTTAGTATCTTTTTTATCTAACACTTTTTTTGATTTCTCTACCATATTATCACCTTACATATTTTAAATTATCTATATGTATAATTATAATCCATATCGAAATAAAAATAAATATTACATAATTAATTAGTGTAAAATGTACAATAAAAAAGATTGATTGCTCAATCTTTATACTAACTCAAGGCGAACTATTAAAGCATCGTCTCCAATTCTTTCTTTAAGTTTAATTATTCTTGTATATCCGCCGCTTCTATCTTTATAAGTAACAGCATATTCATCAAATAATTTTTTAACTAAATCTTTGTCATTATTTAAGAAAGCTAGTGCTTTTCTTCTAGAACCTAAGTCGCCTTTTTTTGCATATGTAATCATTTTATCAACAAATTTACGAACTTCTTTTGCTCTTTCTTCTGTTGTTTGAACATATCCATTTTCTAGTACATCTTTAGTTAAACTAGATAGAATACTTTTTCTTACACGAGTTTCTCTATTTAATTTTCTATATAATGCCATTTAAATCCTCCTAATCTTCATCACGGAACTTAAGTCCCATATCTTTAACTTTGTCTAATACTTCTTTTAATGATTTCTTTCCAAGATTTCTAATCTTCATCATTTCAGATTCGCTTTTAGATGTTAAATCTTGTAAAGTATGAATAGCATCTCTCTTTAAGCAATTATATGCTCTAACTGAAAGGTCTAATTCTTCAATAGGAGTTTCTAATGTCTTTTGTACTGAATCCTCTTCTTTATCTGCAAGAACGCTTTCTAAACCTTTTAAATTATGTAGGTTAGTAATAACTTCAAAGTGATCAATTATGATTTTTGCTGCATTTGCAATTGCTTCTTCTGGTTTTATACTTCCATTAGTCCATACATTTAAAGTAAGTTTGTCATAGTTATCATTTTGACCAACACGAGCAGGCTCAACTTCATAGCTTACTCTTTCGATTGGACTATAGATTGAATCAATTCCAATAGCACCAACTACATCTTTTACTGCTTGTGCATTAATTTTTCCGTCTACATATCCACGACCATTTGAAACTGTCATAGTCATATCTAATTTTCCACCAGCAGATAATGTTGCTATTACTAAATCAGGATTAATAATTTCAACCTCTCCATTTTGATCTATATCTGAAGCATGAACTTCACCTTCAGTATCAGCTTTTAAATGTAATACTTGATCTTGTTCACTGTGATTTTTTACAACTAATTTTTTAAGATTTAGAATAATTTCAGTAACATCTTCAACTACTCCGTCCATTTTTTGAAATTCGTGCATTACACCTTCAATTTTAATATCAGTAACTGCACTACCTTCTAAACTTGATAGCATAACTCTTCTAAGAGCATTACCAATAGTTGTTCCAAAACCTCTTTCAAGTGGTTCTAAAACAAACTTTCCATAATAATTATTTTCAACATATTCGTTTACTTTATAATCTGGTTTAATAAACTTTAACATATATTATTCCCCTTTCTTAAATTATATACGTCTTCTCTTAGGTGGTCTGCATCCGTTATGTGGTACAGGTGTAACATCATTAATAGCAGTTATTTCAATACCAGTTGATGTAATACTTCTTACAGCAAGTTCACGTCCTTGTCCTATACCCTTTACAAATACTTCTACTTTTCTAATACCAGCATCGTAAGCTACTTTACCTGCAGCTTCTGCAGCTGATCCTGCGGCAAAAGGAGTTTTCTTTTTACTACCTTTAAATCCTACTGTTCCTGAAGAAGCCCAACTAATTACGCCACCATTATTATCAGTAAATGTTACAATTGTGTTATTAAATGTAGAGTGAATATGTGCTTGACCTTCAGTAATATCTCTCTTTGCTTTTCTTTTTCTTCTATTATAAGCCATAAGTTATCCCTCCTATTTCTTCTTATTAGCAATAGTTTTTGGTTTACCTTTACGAGTTCTAGCATTTCTACTAGTTCTTTGTCCTCTTACAGGTAATCCTTTTTTGTGTCTAGTGCCTTGATATGAATTAATTTCCATCTTAGTCTTGATGTTCATTTCAACTTCTCTTTTTAAGTCTCCAACTAATTCATATTTGTCAGCTTCAGCTCTTAATTTATTAATTTCTTCTACTGTTAGATTATCAGTTCTAGTATCTTCTGATACGCCAGCAGCTTCACAAATCTTATGAGCCCTAGTTGGACCAATTCCATAAATGTAAGTAAGTGCTATTACTATTCTTTTATTTTTTGGTAAGTCAATATTTTTAATACGTGCCATATTTTCCTCCTACTTAGCCTTGTCTTTGTTTATGTTTAGGATTTTCACAAATCACCCAAACTTTTCCGTTTCTTTTAATAATTTTGCATTTATCGCAAATCTTTTTTACTGATGGTCTTACTTTCACTTTAATCCCTCCATTACTTTCTATAAATTATACGCCCGCGTGTTAAATCGCAAATAGGTACTTCCATAAGCACAGTATCGCCTGGGTAAATACGAATCATGTTCAAACGCATTTTTCCAGAAACGCGAGCCTCTACAATGTGCCCATTATCTAATTTTACTTTGAAGTCGCCTCCAGGTAAAATTTCTTGTACCTTTCCTTCAAGTTCAATATAACCGTCTTTATCTTTGGCCATGTTTTCACTCTCCTGTTAATATCTCATAACCATCTTTAGTTACAAGAATTGTATGTTCAAAGTGTGCTGAGTTGCTACCATCGCGAGTAACAATTCCCCAGTCATCATCCAGTAACCACACTTCTTTTGTTCCTAAACTAAACATTGGTTCTATTGCTAAAGTCATTCCACTTTTAAGAATTATCCCTTCACTTTCATGATTACTAAGATTAGGAATATATGGATCTTCATGAAGGCTTTTTCCAACACCATGTCCAGTAAGACAAGTAAATACCCCATATCCATTATCTTTAGCAACCTTTCCAATAGCAGAACAAACATCATTTAGTTTAATTCCTTCTTTAACAACCTTAATTCCTTCATATAAAGCTTTTTGAGTATCTTCAACTAGCTTTTTAGTTTTTTTATCAACTTCACCTACTAAGTATGTATATGCCGAATCAGAATGATATCCTTTATATATGGAACCTACATCTACAGTTACTATGTCGCCATTTTTAAGTTTAGTATTATCTGGGATTCCATGCACTACCATATCATTTATACTAACACACGCAGATGCAGGAAACCCTTCATATCCAAGAAAAGATGGGGTTGCATCATGACTTGTTATGTAATTATAAACATATTTATCAATTTCTTTTGTAGTCATTCCCGGTTTAATAATATTTTTCAAGTTCATCAGAACTTCATAAGTTATCTTACCAGATTTCCTCATTAAATCTATTTCTTGTTCATTTTTAATACTAATCATTTCTTTTACTTACTTCTTTCTCAAATTGTGCAAATGTATTTTCAGCGGAACCAGTTGCATCTAACTCAATTAGTTTACCAGCTTTCCTATAATATTCAATTACAGGTTCACAATTTTTTTCATAACTTGAGTATCCTATTTTAAATGTTGCTTCGTTATCATCGTTTCTTGTAGTTAATTCAACATTACAATCATCGCACATATTTTCGACTTTAGGAGCATTTACTCCAGTTAATCTATTATATGTCTTTTTGCACTTAGGGCATATTTGACGACCTAACGTTCTTTTTAATGCAGTCTCATAATCCACATTTAGTAAAACTGCATAATCAATGTGAAGAGAAAGCTCATCACATATTTCATTGATAGCAGTTACTTGTGGCATATGTCTAGGATAACCATCAAGTATAAAGCCGTTTTTAATGTCATCTTTCATTAGTCTTTCTTTCATCAGTTGATTAGTGATAACATCACTTACAAGCTCTCTTCTTGATTGTACCTCTCTTATTTGACGACCTAACGCAGTGCTAGGGTCAACTCCTCTTAAAAGTTCACCTGCAGAAATACAAACATAGCCATATTTCTCATGCATCATTGATGCGAATGTACCCTTACCAGCAGCAGGTGGTGCAATTAAAATTAAATTCATAAACTATTATCTCCTATTATTATAATTTCTTGATGCCACTGAACTTTCAAGTTGTTTATATGTTTCAAGAACTACACCTACGGCAATTAAAATAGATGTGCCGCCTAATTTAACAGTATCAGGAAGTCCTGTTAATTCTGTAAATAGTGTTGGTAATGCTGCTATTAATGCAATAGCCATTGCTCCCATAAATGTAATTCTACCAAGAACTTTTGTTATATATTTTTTAGTTTCACTTCCTGGTCTAATGCCTGGAATGTAACCACCATTCTTATTTAGATTTTTACTTAATTCTTCTGGATTAATCATTAAGAAAGTATAAATGAATGTAAATACTATTATTAATAAAATGTATATTATAAATCCGACTGGTTTAGATGTTGATAAATAATTATTCAAGAAAGCCAGTACTGATTCATTTTTAACAAAATATTTTAATATAGCAGGCAATCCCATAATAACACTTGCAATGATAACCGGCATTACATTTGCAGAATTAAGTTTAAATGGTAGGAATGATTGTTGGGCACCATACGATGAAGCACTCCTATTTGAATATTGAATTGGAATTCTTCTTTGAGCTTGTTCAACCCAAATGACACCAACTATTATGATTAAATATAATAATATAAATAATCCGAATGAAACCCAACCTATTAAAGCATTACTTGCCTCTGGTATTAGCGAGTTAAATGCTGTAACAAACATATTTGGCATTGTGTTAACGATACCAGCCATGATTAATAATGAAACACCATTACCAATTCCCTTATCAGTTATTTGGTCTCCTAACCATAATAAGAATGCTGTACCAGCAGTCAATATGATTGCTATTCTAAAGTACTCTATAGGGGCTTGAGTTTTGCCTAAGAACATCATCGGATAAAAGAAACCCTGAATGAAAGCAATTGCAAGACCAGCATATCTTGTGATTTTGCTTATCTTTCTTCTTCCTTCTTCTCCCATTTCTTTTAGTTCTTTAAAATATGGAATAATATCCATTTGTAATATCTGCATTATAATTGATGCAGTAATGTAAGGCATAACACCTAATGCAAAGATTGAGAATTGTTTTAAACCGCCTCCGCTCATTGCATTAAATAATTCTAAGAACCCTATGTCTCCTGTTATGACATTCATACCAGGAATTGTAATTGAGTTACCTAGAGCGAATATGAATAGAACACCTAAGGTGAATAATACTCTAGCTCTCAAATCTTTATTTGAAGCTCTAAATATTTGCTTGAAAGTAGCAAACATATTAAATCACCTCCGTAATTCCACCCATTTCTTCGATTTTAGTAATAGCGCTATTAGTAAATACATTTGCTTTTACAGTTAATTTCTTTTCTAATTTACCATTACCTAAGACTTTGATTCCACATAACTCTTTTTTAACTAGTCCTGATTCTTTTAGTAATTCAGGAGTAACAACGTCTCCATCTTTAAATCTATTTAAATCAGATATATTAATTATTGCATATTTTCTAGCAAATCTAGCATTGCTAAATCCACGTCTTGGAAGTCTTTTATATAAAGGTGTTTGTCCACCTTCAAACCATAGATGTACTCCTCCACCACTTCTTGCTTTTTGTCCTTTTTCTCCACGTCCAGATGTCTTACCATGTCCACTACCTGGTCCACGTCCAACAACTTTTCTTCTGTGAGTTGATCCAAAAGCTTTATTTAATTCATGTAATTTCATTATTTTAAAACCTCCTCAACAGTTTTTCCACGAAGACTAGCAACATGTTCAATTGTTCTTTGTGATTCTAAAGCTTTAATTGTAGCTTTTGCAGTGTTTATTTGTGTATTGCTTCCTAATGATTTAGAAACAACGTCTTTAACACCAGCAAGTTCAAGAACAATTCTTGCAGCTCCACCAGCAATAATTCCACGACCAGCTTTAGCAGGTCTAATTAGAACTTTTGCTGCGCCACATACACCAGTTACTTCATGAGAGATTGTTCTACCGTCTACTAAGTTAACGTGCACTAGATTCTTTTCAGCTTCTTTAATTGCTTTACTAACAGCAACAGGAATTTCTTTACTTTTACCAGTTCCAATTCCTACTTTTCCTTTTCTGTCACCAACAGCTACAGTTGCTGAAAATCTAAAATTTCTACCACCTTGAGTAACCTTAGTAACTTTTCCAATAGAAATTATTTTATCTTCATATAACTTTTTTTCTCTATCAGTTCTTCTACCGTTCATTTTATTCCTCCCTAGAATTCTAGTCCATTTTCACGAGCTGCTTCTGCTAATGCTTTTACACGTCCGTGATAAATGTATCCGCCACGATCAAATACAACAGTTTTGATCTTAGCTTTTTTAGCTTTTTCTGCAATATCTTTTCCAACAGCTGCTGCTGCTTCAAGATTATTATTTTTGATTTTAAGTTCTAAAGAAGAAGAGCTAACTAATGTTACACCTTTAGTATCATCAATAATTTGTGCATATATAGCAGAATTACTTCTGAATACACATAGTCTAGGAGCAGTTTCAGTACCAGATAAATTTTGTCTAATTTTTCTATGTCTTTTAATTCTCATTAAATTTTTTGATTCTTTTTTTATCATTCTTTCTTACCTCCTATGCAGCTTTCTTTCCTTCTTTACGACGAATATGTTCGTCTTTATATTTAATTCCTTTTCCTTTGTATGGTTCAGGCTTTCTTATTTTTCTAATGTTAGCAGCAAATTCACTAACAGCTTGTTTATCAAATCCACTGATAATTAATTCAGTTTGTGATTTATCAGGCATTTCAGCTTTTAATCCTTCAGGAATTGCTACAGTTACTTGGTGACTATATCCGGCAGAAACAACAATGTTATTTCCTTGAAGTTGAAATCTATAACCAACACCATTAATTTCTAATTCCTTTTTGAATCCTTCACTTACACCTATCATCATATTATTGATATTTGAATTTGTAGTTCCATGTAATTGTTTTGAAACTTTTAAATCATTTTTTCTAGTAACAGTTACTTTGCCATCATTAACTTGAACATCAACATTCTCATTTTTGAAAGTATATTCTAAAGTTCCTTTTGGACCCTTAGTAATAATTTTATTTCCATCTAGTGTAACCTCTACCCCAGCTGGAATATTTAAGACTCTATTTCCTATTCTACTCATAACTGTTCACCTACCATACATAAGCTAAAACTTCTCCACCAAGATTTTTGCTTCTTGCTTCCTTATCAGTCATTAATCCTTCTGATGTTGAAACAATAGCAATTCCAAGTCCGTTTAAAACTCTTGGCATTTCATCAGCTTTAGCATATACACGTAATCCTGGTTTACTAATTCTTTTAAGGCCAGTGATTACTCTTTCTTTAGTTTTTGAATATTTAAGATTTAAAACGATCATTTCACCAACAGCTAATTTATTAGTGTCATATCCATCTATAAATCCTTCTTTAGTTAAAATATCTGCAATACCACGAGTCATTTTAGTACCAGGTATTTCAACAGTTTTATACTTCATAGCATTAGCATTACGAATTCTTGTAAGCATATCTGCTATAGTGTCATTAACCATTATAGGCCTCCCTTCTTATTAACATAACGCCTGTTAATTTTGGTTTTTATTGTTTTAATTAGGTTTAAATCCTACCAACTAGATTTTTTAACACCAGGAATTTGTCCTTTGTATGCTAGTTCTCTAAAGCAAATACGACATAAACCGAATTTACTTAATACGCCGTGTGGACGTCCACATCTAGAACATCTAGTATAATTTCTTGTAGAGAATTTACTTCCTCTTTGTTGTGATATTAATTTACTTTTCTTTGCCATAAATATTTCCTTTCCTACTTTCTAAAAGGTAACCCAAATTCTGTTAATAAAGCTAAAGCTTCTTCATTTGTTTTAGCAGTTGTAACGATTACAATATCTAATCCTCTAACTTTAATAACTTGATCGTATTCTACTTCAGGAAATACTAATTGTTCTTTGATACCAAGAGTATAATTACCTCTTCCATCAAAACTGTTTTTAGATATACCTCTAAAGTCTCTAACTCTAGGAAGAGCAATTGTAATAAGTTTATTTAAGAAGTTATACATATTATCTCCTCTTAAAGTGACCTTACATCCAATTTTGTTTCCTTCTCTTAATTTGAAACCTGCGATTGATTTTTTAGCAGTAGTTATTACTGGCTTTTGTCCAGCAATTGCCTCTAAATCACGAACAGCTGCATCTAAAAACTTTTGGTCATTAACAGCATCTCCGACACCCATATTTAAAACGATCTTTTCAATCTTAGGTACTTGCATTTTAGTAGTGTAGTTAAACTTCTTAGTTAAATTTGGAACTATTTCTTCTTCATATAATTTTTTTAAAGTTTCCATTTGTTCACCTACTTACTTTCTTCATCTTTTTTCTTAGAAGCTTTTTTAGTTGTTTTCTTAGCTACATTTTTTTCCTCTTTTTTAGCTTCCTTTTTAGTTTCTTTTTTATCTAGTACTTTTACATTTGATACATGAATTGGTGCTTCTACTTCAAGAATTCCACCAGTTTCATTTTGACGATTAGGTTTAACATGTTTTTTAACCATATTTATTCCGTCTACTAAAACTTTTGATTCACTTCTTAATACTTTAAGTACTTTTCCTTCTTTTCCTTTATTACTTCCTGTAATAACACGAACATTATCTCCAACTTTTATTTTCATGCTATCCTCCTATAATACTTCTGGAGCTAGTGAAACAATTTTCATAAAGTTCTTATCACGAAGTTCACGAGCTACAGGTCCTAGAACACGAGTTCCTACAGGACTATTATCATCTTTAATTAGTACACAAGCATTGTCGTCAAATTTAATATGACTACCATCTGCTCTTTTTACACCTTGAACTGTTCTTACTATAACAGCTTTTACTACTTTTCCTTTTGGAGTATTTGAATTTGGTATTGCTTTTTTAACAGTAGCAACAACAACATCTCCAATATTACCACTTTTAACTTTGCTTCCACCAAGTACTCTGATTACTAAAAGTTCACGAGCGCCTGAATTGTCAGCAACCTTTAAACGGCTTTCTGGTTGTATCATAACTCTCTCCTTTCTTAAAGAATAACAGCTTCCTCAACAATACTATCTAATACATATCTTTTTGTTTTAGATAGAGGGCGAGAAGAGACAACTTTAACGATATCTCCAACTTTAGCTTTGTTATCCTCATCATGTACTGAATACTTTTTAGTAGTTTTTACATTCTTTTTGTAAAGTGGATGCTTTTTATAAGTAACAACTGCAATTGTGATAGTTTTATCATTACTTGCACTTACAACTTTTCCAACTAATTCTTGTTTCTTGTTTTCCATTATTTGCTATCCTCCTTACTTAATTCACGTTCTCTAATAACAGTTTTAATTTTAGCTACCTCATGTCTTAATTCTTTAATTTTGTGAGGTTTTTCTAAACTACCAGTAGAAGCAGCGAATTTTAAATTGAATAATTCTTTTTTGTTTTCTTCAAGTTTCTTACTTAAATCTTCAGTGGTTAATTTTCTTATTTCTGCGATTTTCATTATTTAGCCACTTCCTTTGCTACAAATTTTGTTTTGATAGGTAATTTATGACCAGCAAGTCTAAATGCTTCACGAGCAATTTCTTCAGTAACATCAGTCATTTCAAACATGATTTTACCTTCTTTAACTACTGCTGCCCATTCTTCAACATTACCTTTTCCACTACCCATACGAACCTCGGCAGGTTTCTTAGTTCTAGCTAAGTGTGGGAAAATGTTAATAAATACTTTCCCTCTTTTGAATGACTTCATATAACGAGTCATTGCAATTCTTGCTGCTTCAATTTGTCTAGCAGTGATATAAGCTCCTTCTTTAGCCATAAGTCCATACTCACCATAACTTAAAGTAGTATTTCCTTTTGCCTTTCCTTCATAACTTATTCTATGAGGTTTTCTATATTTAGTTCTCTTTGGAATTAACATCTTTTTTACCTCCCTTATTCTTTTTAGCAGGAAGTATTTCACCTTTGTAAATCCATACTTTTACACCGATTTTACCATAGATAGTATCAGCTTCTCTATGGGCATAATCAATATCAGCTCTTAAAGTATGTAGAGGTACAGTTCCTTCTGAATATCCTTCAGTACGAGCCATTTCAGCTCCACCAAGTCTACCAGAAACAGCAACTTTAATACCAACAGCTCCTGCTTTCATTGCATTTCTAATTGCTCTTTTTTGAGCAGCTCTGAATGAAGCCCTATTTTGAATTTGAAGTGCAATTGATTCAGCTACTAATGCAGCATTTAAATCAGGATTCTTAACTTCAACTATTGATAAATAGATTTCTTCTCCAGTTAATTTTTGTAATGCTTTTTTATGTCTTTCAATATCAGCTCCACCTTTACCGATTACAACACCTGGTTTAGATGTACTGATAGTTACGTTTGTTCTTTTATTATTTCTTTCAATTATGATAGAAGCAACTGAACACCCTTTCAATTCTTTATCTAAATATTTTCTGATCTTTAAATCAGCATTTAAATACTTAGCAAAATCTTTAGTTGGTGCATACCATTTACTTTCCCAGTCTTTATTGATACCTATTCTAAGTCCAACTGGATTTACCTTTTGCCCCATGTGTTAGTCCTCCTTCTTAGTCATATTGTCTGTTACACAAACATAAATATGACTTGTTCTATGATAATTTTTAGCAACTCTTGAATGAGATGCAGCTTTTCTTCTTTTTAAAGTTCTTCCTTCATTAATATAAGTTTCTTTAATTACTAAGTTTTCCTTATCAGCTCCAAAGTTATTTACAGCATTTGCAACTGCAGAATTTAGAACTTTTATAATTAATCTACTTGCTTTAGTGTTAGTAGTTAGTAGAATAGCTTCAGCTTGAGATACTTTTTTACCTCTAATAAGATCAAGAGTCATTCTTGCTTTTCTAGGTGCTATTTGAGCTCCTTTATGTATACTATAAGTTTCCATCTCTTACCTCCTACTTCTTGCCGCTTCCAGCATGTCCACCAAACTTACGAGTTAAAGCAAATTCGCCAAGTTTGTGTCCTACCATATCTTCTGTTACATATACAGGAATAAATTCGCGACCATTGTGTACAGCGAATGTATGTCCTACAAAATCAGGATATATAGTTGAACGTCTTGACCAAGTTTTAATTACTTCTTTTTTACCTTTTTCGTTTAATTCCTTAACTCTTTTTAAAAGTCTAGGAAATGTATAAGGTCCTTTCTTTAAACTTCTTGACATTTGTTACGGTTCCTTTCTTAATTATTTCTTACGTCTACTCATGATTAATTTCTCAGATGCTTTTTTAGTCTTTCTAGTCTTAAGTCCTAATGCTGGTTTACCCCAAGGAGTCATTGGTTGTGCACGTCCTACTGGAGCTCTACCTTCACCACCACCATGTGGGTGATCATTAGGGTTCATAACAGATCCACGAACTGTAGGTCTAATTCCCATATGTCTTTTTCTTCCAGCTTTTCCTAAATTTACTAATTCATAATCAGTGTTTCCAACTTCACCAACAGTTGCACGACATGCTCCAAGAACTTTTCTGGTTTCTCCACTTCTAAGTCTTAAAATAACATATTTTCCTTCTTTACCTAGAATTTGTACACTAGAACCAGCACTTCTTGCAAATTTAGCTCCTGCTCCAGGATTTAATTCAACATTGTGAACTAAAGTACCTACTGGAATGTTTTCTAATGGTAATGCGTTACCAACTTTGATATCAGCATTAACTCCACTTTCAATTTTATCTCCAACTTTTAAATTAAGTGGAGCAATTATATATCTTTTTTCTCCATCAGCATAATTAATTAATGCGATGTTAGCACTTCTGTTTGGATCATATTCAATTGAAGCAACTCTACCTTCAATACCGTCTTTATTTCTCTTGAAATCGATTAAACGATACTTTTGTCTAACTCCTCCACCAATATGACGAACAGTTATTTTACCTTGATTATTTCTTCCGCCTGTTTTACTTTTTTTAACAAGAAGGCTTTTTGTAGGAGTCTTTTTAGTAATTTCAGTATTAATTAAAGTACTCATCCCTCTTGTTCCAGGAGTATTAGGCTTATAATTCTTTATTGGCATATTTTCCCTCCTAGTATTCTATAGAAGATCCTTCAGCAAGTTTAACATATGCTTTTTTATAAGCAGAAGTTAATCCTGTATATCTTCCAACTCTTCTTTTCTTTTGTACAGCATTTACAGTATTTACATTAACTACTTTAACTCCGAATAATTTTTCGATTTCATTCTTAATTTGAGTCTTATTAGCTTTTTTGTTTACCTTAAATACATATACATTATTTGCTTTTAAACTTTCACTTTTCTCAGTAATAACTGGTGCTAAGATAATATTCATTAGTTAAGCACCTCCTCAATTTTCTTAACTGAAGATTCATCAATTACTAAGTAGTTAGCAGCTACGATATCTAAAACATTTATTTCGTCAGTAGCAAGAACAGCAACTTTATTATTGTTTCTTGAAGCTAAGAATAAGTTTTCATTATCATCACTATAAACTACAACTGCTTTACCATTTACTTTTAAATTTCCCAAAACTTCATTAAATGCCTTAGTTTTATTACTATCTAAGTTGTAATTTTCAACTACGATTAATTCTTTGCCTTGGAATTTAGCAGATAAAGCACTCTTTAATGCTAATCTTCTTTCTTTTCTATTTTGTTTTTTATCATATTTTCTTGGCTTTGGTCCAAAAACAATTCCACCACCTGGCCATTGTGGGCTTCTAGTAGATCCTTGTCTTGCATTACCAGTACCTTTTTGTTTGTATGGTTTTCTTCCACCACCAGATACTTCACTTCTAGTTTTTGTAGAAGCAGTTCCTTGTCTTAATGAAGCTTGAGCAAGAACAATTGCATCATGCATAACAGGCTCATTAACTTCGATGTTCCATACTGCATCTTTTAATGTTAAATCTTTAACTTTTTCACCCTTAAGGTTTAATACTTGAGTTTTTGCCATTATTCAGAAACCTCCTTACTTTCAGCAGTTTCAGTTACTTCTTCGTTTACTACTTCGTTAGCATTATTTTCAACGACTTCATTTTCACTAACAATAGATTCTTCAGAAGCTTCATCTACTACTTCTTCATAAGAGATTAATTCTACAGGAGAATAATTCTTATCGCCCTTAATAGCGGCCTTAATAAATACATATGAATTTTTTGGTCCTGGAACATTACCACTAACTAAGATGTAATTATTTTCAACATCTACATCAACAATCATAAGATTTTGAATAGTGATTTGTTCATGCCCCATATGTCCTGGTAATTTCTTACCTTTTAAAACTCTCATTGGTCTCATTGTACCCATAGAACCTACTCTTCTATGATATGTAGAACCATGAGTTTCAGGTCCACGAGATTGATTCCATCTCTTAATAACACCTTGGAAACCTTTTCCTTTTGATGTACCAGTTACATCAACAGTGTCTCCTTTACTAAATACATCAGCACTCAATACTTGACCAAGAGTGTAAGATGATGTATCTACTCCTCTTATTTCTTTTAAGAAGCGCTTAGGTGATGTATTTGCCTTCTTTACATGTCCCATTTCAGGTCTATTAGATGATTTTTCTTTTTTATCAAAAGCACCTAACTGTAAAGCATTATACCCATCTTTTTCAACTGTTTTGATTTGAGTTACAACATTAGGTTTAACTTCAACAACAGTAACAGGTATTAATTTTCCGTCAGTTGTGAATACTTGAGTCATTCCAACTTTACGTCCTAAGATTCCTTTCATTTTTTCCTTTCCTTTCCTAAATTACTTTTTAATTTGAATTTCAACTCCACTTGGTAAATCCAAATGAGCAAGAGCATCAATTGTTTCTTTGCTTGGATTATCGATATCAATTAATCTCTTATGAGTTCTAATTTCAAATTGTTCACGAGAATCTTTATATTTGTGAACAGCTCTTAAAATAGTAATTTTTTCTATTTCAGTTGGTAGTGGTACAGGCCCACTAACTATTCCACCAGTTCTCTTAACAGTCTCAACAATCTTTGCAGCAGCTTGATCAACACTTCTATGATCAAATGATTTAAGTCTGATTCTTACTTTGTCTTTAGACATATTAATTTCCTCCTTCGCCTATAATTTTTTTATAGACTAGCTCAATGCGAATTACCTGATTTTAAATTAGATTTACAATTCAACCTAACCTGGTGTATCAGCAACCTCGCACATCATCACTAAGTCGTTTCATCTAATTATATTGCAAAACAAAAGAAAAATCAAGCATTTTTTACCTTTTTCTCGATTTTTCTTAAAGTTTTAAATGATTCATTAATTACTTTTTCAATATTATATCCTTTTAAAGACTTGGTATTTTTAAAATATGCTAAATATTCAATATTTCCATCCCCTCCACATACAGGAGAATATGTAAGCCCGTTTAAATAGAGATTATATTTTTCAAAACTATTTATTACACTCACTAAAACATCATTATGAACTTTCTTATTTAAAATTACCCCTTTATATTTTCTCGATACTTCGCTTCCACATTCAAATTGAGGTTTTATTAAACATATTATTTCATTCAGATTTAAACCAGATAATTTTTCTAATAATTTTGTCACCGATATAAAAGAAACATCAATTGTTGCTAGATTCGCATCATTAAGTATTTCATCATCAATAGTTCTAAAATCAGTATTTTCATATACGTTAACCTTAGGGTTGTTTCTAATTTCAGAGACAAGTTGATTACTTCCAACATCTATAGCATATATTTTAGAAACACCATTTTTAAGAGCGCAATCACTAAAACCGCCAGTGGAAGAACCAATATCTACCATTATCTTATTACTTAAATTTATATTAAATTCACTAAGTGCCTTTTCTAATTTCAGCCCACCCCTAGAAACATATTTTAATATCGATGTTGAAACTTCAATTTTAGTGTTACCATTTACCAAAAATGAACTTTTGGTAATCACTTCGTCATCACATTTAATGTTTCCGTTTTTAATTTCCATTTGAGCCTTATTTCGGCTTGCAAAAAGGCCTCTATCAACTAGTTCTATATCTAATCTACTCATTTTTAATAATCAAACTTTCCCCAGTCATTTCATTTGGTCTGCTTATTTCATAAACATCTGTTATTGTCGGAACAACATCACACAAAGAGCCCTCTTTTTTAAGTTTGTATTTATCATTACAAATAACAAATGGTACCTTGTCGCAAGTGTGACCTGTCATCACATTACCATCTTCATCTTTCATATACTCACAATTACCATGATCAGATGTAATTACTAAATCATAAAAATTATCTTCTGCTTTTTCAAGTATTTTACCAACACAGAAGTCACATGCCTCAAGAGCTCTTATACATGCAGGGATATTGCCAGTGTGCCCAACCATATCGGGGTTTGCAAAATTAACTAAAATAAAATCAAAATCCTTATCTATTGCATCTAAAACAGCTTGCGTTATTTCACCAACACTCATTTCTGGTCTAGCGTCATACTTGGCAACGTTTTGAGATGGCACTAATATCTTATATAAATTTTTATCATTAAAATCCTCGCAACCATCAAAATAATATGTAACGTGAGGATACTTTTCAGACTCGGCTATTCTAGCCTGTTTAAAATCAAGTCCGGCTAAATAAGACCCAAATGTATTTGTAATAGGTTCATTGGCATATGCACAATCTACTTTGCCATTTAAATCATATAATGATACAACTCTAATATCTTTAAACTTTTTAGTAGGAAACATATTAAATGCTTTATCTGCAAATGCACTAATTAATTCTTTTAAAGTTTCAGATCTATAATTGGTAAATAATACGCCATCTCCGTCTTTAATCATAGAATTCTTAGTTATAACACTAGGATTTATATAATCATCGTCAATGTTATTCTTATAGTGAAGTTCTAAACATCTTTCATAGTCTGAAAAAGTATTACCTATATTATGTACCATTACATTATAAGCCTTTTTTACTCTATCGTAATTTCCATCCTTATCCATAGCATAATACTTTCCACAAATAGTTCCAACTGTGCCTAGTCCTAGTTTGCTTACTTTTTGCATAAATTTATTAATGCTTGTTAATGAATTATCATTAATCCTATCACTACTATCAGTTATAAAGTGAAAAATGACAGAAGACACTTTTTTTATTTTAGCAAGAGCAAGACAGGCGTACAAATGATCCATACTGGCATATACTCTATTATCGCTAATTAAACCGATAATATGAAGCGTTGATTTGTTATCATTTACATAATCCATTAAATCTAATAAGCAATCGTTTTCAAAAAAACTTTTATCTTTTATTTTACTATCAATAAGTGTAATGGGTTGTGTTATAACTCTTCCACATCCAATGGTCATATGACCCGTTTCAGAATTACCAGCTAAGTTTTTAGGTAAACCAACATCACTACCGGATGCAGACAGCTCACTAACTGAATAATTTGTCATTATTTTAGTTAGATTTGGCAAATTAGCCATTTTAATAGTATTACCTGTATCACTTTTATTTATACCAAAACCATCTAATATTAATAATATTATTTTTTTCATAGTTTTTCACCTACTTAATTTTATCATATATTAAAAAGGTTGTAAAAGAAAAATGATTAACGTACATTAATCATTTCGAGTCTTAGTTTATCAGCAATAGTAACTATAAACTCAGAATTAGTAGGTTTTGCCCTATCAATATCAACACTATGTCCAAAAATTTCTTCCATTAATTCAATATCTCCTCTTAACCATGATACCTCTATAGCATGTCTAATTGCTCTTTCAACCCTTTGAATAGATGTATTAAATTTCATTGATAATCCTGGATATAAATCTTTTGTGATTCCCCCAATGTATCCAGGATTTTCATAAACCATCATTATCGCAGTCCTAATAAACTGATAACCTTTAATATGAGACGGTATACCAAGTGCATGCAAAATTTCGGTTATTTTAATTTGTATGTCCTTGTTACCAAGTTCTATTATTTTATCATTATTTATTTGAGAATTTACTGCATTTGTTATTTTTGCTTCTAAATCCTCTAAATTAAATGGCTTTAATGCATAATATCTTACATTATACTCACTTACGTCTCTTATAACGTCTTCTTGATTAAATGATGTCATAACTATAACTTTCTTAGTAATTTTGTTATCTTTCATATATTTAAGTACACCAAACCCATCCTTAATAGGCATAACTAAATCCAAAAGTACTATGTCGTACTCCAAATCGCTTTCTAATGCTTCTATTGCCTCTTCTCCGTTTCTAACGCTTTTAACAACTTCGGCCTTAGTATTATTTTTAAAATATGAACCAACCATGTTTATAATGCTTTCATTATCATCCACTACTAAGATTTTAATCTTCATTCTTTTCTCCTTTATTTTGTTTAGTATATTTATTATACATTTTATTACATTAATGTCAGATTATTTTGTCATACAGAATATTTTTTTGTCGTTAAAAGGCAAAAAGAAAATTACTTTACATTTAATTTGTAAACATAATAAATTAAAAACAAAAAAATAGCACACGCTGTTCGTATTACGTGTGTTATTTAATATTAGATAATAAATTATTGAGTGATTTATAGTCAGTACTTATTTTTCCAAGCACGACCCCATCGCAAACATCATATATTGCTTTAATGTTTTCACCATTGATTGAACCACCATAGTATACTTCAACCTCAAAATTATATTTTTTATGAACATAATCCTTTATCAAATTAACAGTTTGCTCAATTTTAGAAATATCTTGAACATCGCCCGTTCCTATTGCCCAATTGGGTTCATAGGCAATACTTAAATATTTAATACTAGATGACTCTATTGATCTTAAATAAAAATTTAATTCTTTTTTAACATAACTAAATGGCTTTCTCATTCTTTTCTCTTCACCAACACATAATATTGTTTGACACTTACTGCTAAGAGACTTAAATAATTTTTCTTTTGCCATTTCATACTCTTCATACATTATTTTTCTTCTCTCATAATGTCCAACTAGTGTATAGTTAATTCCAATATTTTTTAAAGATTCAAGATTTAATTCTCCAGTAAATGAACCCATTTTATAACTATAAAAATTTTGCGCACCTACCTTATATTTTGAATCCTTAAACATTGATAAGTAAAGAATTGGTGGAAAAAGAACAAATTCATAATCTTTACTATTAATTTTATCAAACGAAGTCTTAAATTTAACCATATCATCATAAAGCATATAACTTTTTTGGTTAAGTATAATCTTCTTCATAAAAACCTCCTAACCTTGTAATCTTTCAAGTGTTTTAAATCTTTTTCCCTCTAAATATTCTAATGTTGCTCCACCACCTGTAGATACAAATGTAAATTTAGCCCCAAGTTTCTTTGCACAAGCTACAATATCACCACCGGCTAAAATTGTAACAATTGATTGCTTATTTAAATATGTCATTAAAGATTTAGTGCCCTCAGCAAATCTTTCATCTTCATATTTTCCCAAAGGTCCATTCCATAATACTAAATTACTATCAAATATTGCTTCTTTATATTTAGAAATAGTTTTGGGACCTATATCGTATAAAATGTCATCATCGCTGATGTTTTCAACTTCTACCACACCATGTTCAGAAACAAAGTCGACAGGAAGTATTATTTTTTTACCATTTGTTTCTAATAGATTTTTAGCATACTCAAGTTTATCTTCTACCACTTCATTTTTACCTACATTATATCCTTTCGCTTTTAGGAATGTAAAGCACATAGCACCACCAAGTAATAATTTGTCACATGTATTTATTAAATTATTTATTACATCTATTTTATCATCAACTTTGCCTCCACCAAGTATCATTGTTTTCCTTTGATGAATTGCTTTATTAAGCATAGTAACTTCTTCTTCAACTAAAAATCCGGCATAAGATTTTAAATACTTACTGATACCATATGTTGAAGCATGACATCTGTGAGAAGAACCAAAAGCATCAAAAACAAATATATCTCCTAAACTAGCCCAATATTTAGATAATGCTTCATCACAAGAACTTTCAAGTGATTTGGGATAATCTTCAAATCTAGTATTTTCAACAAGCACTATTTCACTAGGCTCTAAATTTTCTATTGTTTTTTCAAGAATATCTCCTCTTGTTACAGGTACAAAATAAACCGGAGCATTTACTAAAGTAGATAAATGTTTTGCAACTATTTCAAGAGAATATTTTTCTTTATCCTCTTTAGTTTTAATTCTTCCTAAATGAGATAATAATATTACTTTGGCATTATGATCCAAAAGATATTTTATTGTTTTCAAGCTTGACACAATTCTTGTATCATCGACTATCTTACCATTCTCTATTGGAACATTAAAATCCACTCTTACTATAACTTTTTTTCCATTAACATTAGCTTTTTTAATACTCTCCATTATTTTTCCCCACTTTCATATTTATTATATATATTTAAAGCGTTATCTTTAAGTTTCTCTAAAGTAGTATTACAAATTTCAATATCAAAATCATTAAAATCATCTAAATCAATCTCTGTCGGATGATTCTTTTGTTCTTCAGTAAGACCATTATCAAAATCAGGCCTATTTATATGAATTGTTATTAACTGTGGATAAGCTTTTTTAAGATCATTAATTTCTTTTTTAAGTCTAACATCACTAATTATAATCGCATCATAGAAATATGAAAATATTTCTATGTCATCTATCATCCTATTAATAAACAAATCGTCTTTTTTTAATTTTTGTCTTATTACATTAGTTCCAAGTTGTTGTAAAAATTCTCTAGGCTTAGTTTCTTCACTTAAATCCCATCCTGTCATTTCACGAGCATAATATTTAATATACTTTGCGAGCTGAGTTACTATAACTTTCTTACCATGGCTTTCATATGCCTCTTTTAAATAAGCAGAAAATGTATCTTTCCCATGCTTTGCTTTACCACCTACAATAAATATTCTAGGATTCTTGTTTCTTATTTCCATCTTTAACCTCCTTAGTATTTTCTGGCAATATCATCCACGCATTAGGTAAATATCTTTCACCAGAATATCCATATCCCACAGGTGTATTGATAAGTTTACCATTAGCATACATTGCACTACTACCACCACCATCAAGATTAGCAGCATTATAAGCCTTATATCTAACGAATATATCTTTGAGTTCAGTCATAGATATACCAAACGAATCTTTACTTCGGCCATCAATACATAGTAGTAGAACAATTCCATCTTGTCTTTGACCTATTGCGCTTCTGTTAGCAATTCCCCAGCCACCATTTCCTTTAAATTCGCTTTCTTTTCCGTTAACTATTAAGAAAGGTCCAAATTCAACAGCTCTGTCCATTCCATCTTTTATAGCTTCTGCGGCTGATTTTTTGGTAAGCATCAATACATTATCTTTTGTAAATCCTATAAGACCTCCACCTTTATTTATTTTTTTACCTACATATTTAACTTTGCCATCTAAAATTGTAGTACCGGTATTTCTATTACCATATTTTGTAAATACACCCGATGCATTCATCGCCACTAGTGCGTTATTGTTCTTTGCCATTGTTGACAAATACTCTCCACCAGCACCAAAACCTTTAGAAAATACAAGTCTTAATTTGGAAGGTTTATATACAACAACCATATAGCCCTTCCATTTGCTTCCACTTATATTTACAAGTTTATATATATCATTATTTTTATCTCTTTTTAGTACTTGCTCTTCATAAATACTTTCATAAGTACCAGTATCCAAAACAGGTTTAGTATTAATTTTACTAATGTCAGTAGGGCTGTCAGATTCAATTATCTTGTTGTTAGCAAGTATCTTTTCTACCATTTCCTCACTATATAAAACATAGGCAAAATATTTATGATTCATAGTTGTCATCGCGGTAGTAACTAAATAGTCTCTAAAGAATGAAAACGGACCATATGCCAAAAAGAAGCAGATAAGAACTATAACATCTACTATTATTAAAGCAATACTAAATTTACTATTTTTACTACTCTTACTTTTTTTAGCCATTATTCTCTCCTAATACAAATGGACTCTTTTCACTTCCATCTCCAGATAATATATCAAGACTACTTTTTAAATATAAACAAGGCCTTAAATTATACGTTGATGTTACTAAGTCTCCATAAAAGTTTCCCTCTGCGCTAATTACATCTATTGATTTATTATCGCCGATACCTTTACTTAATAGGAAAACATTTTTAACATCATTTATATACATATCTCCTAGGGAAAGCATGCCCACGTTAGCATTTAATACAGTTTTATAAGCATCAAGAAAACTTAGTGTTTCTGTGTTTAACTCCCCTACAGGCCATGAACTCTTAACGATATACTTATTATTTTTAAGAGTCTTATAATAATTATTATTTAAATAATATCCTACATTATCTTTATTTAAAGAATAAGTGTTATTAGAACCAAACTTCTTAGCCACAATCTTTCCATTTTCTTTTATAGCTTCGCTTTGAGCTATTTTAATTTTACCATTTTCTATTCCAATAACTTTAAAGCTAGTATTGGAATATTTAACAAATGATCCCACATAGACATCCGATAATTTTTTAATGTCATGGCTTTCTATTTTATATGGATTTTCTTTAGTACCATTACCACTTATTATCTCACTACTACCAGAAAATGTTATAACTGCTCTTACTCCTAATGCTTTTCTATTAGTATTATCAAGTGCAATCTCCCCACTGCTGGTAACATAATAGTTAGAATTATTATTATCAACGGTACTTAAGAAATAAGAGTCTTTAATATTTAAGAAACTTTCTTTACCACCAGAAACATAATAATCATATAATGATAAAATACCAATCTTATGTTTTTCATTCGCTTTATCACAAGTTATTTTAGTTAAATCATCTATTTTGTCATCACACATAGATGTATTTATTAACAAACTATCACTGTTAAATAAATTATTCTCAAATATACCACTATTTTTAATAGCTGATTTATTTAACCACGTATTAATATTAGAAAGAGAAAAACCATTTTTCAAATTTCCATACATAATCGTTAAACTACTATCTGATACAGCCTTAATTTTATTATCTTTATCAACAGATAGAATTCTAAATAATATACCAGAATATTCTAAATAGTTATCGTTAGTATTTCCCTTGAACGTATATGTCTTAGTATCATCATCATAAACAAGACCATTATTTATATCAACATAACTTCTTTTTTTAATAATGCTATCTACAATCAAATTAGATTCATCAACCGTATTATGTTCTTTATTATAATAAATAATTAGTCTGGTAACATAAAATATAACAATAATAAATAACACTAATATATTTAGTGCTACTAATACGGGTGTAATTTTAAGTCTCTTTCTAGTCTTAGCCATTATAATACTTCCTAATCTCCAAAATCATTTTGATATGCTATTAAACTAGCATTAATAAGCCCATCAACATTACTAAATTGATCAACCATTTTTGTTTCAATATCACCATTTTTATCTTTAACATCAACTTCTAATGATAATTCAACTTTACCACCGAATATAGATTTACTTCTAACTTTAAACTTCTTGATATTTTTTAATTTTCGCATAACATCATTATGAGCACTTGCCTCATATTTAAGAACCAATAAATATCTACTAGCAGTTTTGAAACCCATTAAATAACTAGCAAAATATAAAATACCTATTCCTAATGAAGCTGCCAAAGCAGGAATATATAAACCAGCACCAGCCATTATTCCGGCAGCTATTCCCCAGAACATAAATCCAGTATCAACAGGCTCTTTAACAGCAGTTCTAAATCTTACAATAGATAAAGCACCTACCATACCTAAAGATAAAGAGATGTTAGAACTAATTGTTCTTATGATAATTGAAGTTACCATACAAAGCATCAATATACATAATGAAAATGCTTTTGAATAAACAACCCCTGTATAAGTCTTCTTATAAACATAGATTATAAATAACCCAATTACAAATGCCACCAGTAGAGATAAAAGTATACTTCCCACAGATATAGTTCCTGTAAAATTTTCCAAAACAGATTTTTTAATAGTATCAACTACACTCATTTAATTCACTCCTCACTTAATACTTCTACATATAGCAAACTTACTCACAGCCTCTCGAACCGACGGAACTGTACTTAATATATTTGCTATATGAGAAGGTAATACCTCATTATATTTAACTTCCAATACTTGTTTATCATTTTCAATAACCCTATATGTTGGACTTTTATCATCAAACAAATCATAATTATAAAGTCCGCTTTTAATGTTAGAATCAAATGTAATTCTAACATCACTTACCGGATAAATAAATGCTACTCTATTATATTCAACTATAATAGATGGAAGTAATCCCTTTAGTTTAATATCATTTAGAAATTCTTCAAGTAATCCTTCAGGATTTTTAATCTCATTTATTTTACCATTTAATATTTTACTATATATGCCTTTTGAAATCAACATCTGTTCCTTAGAAGTTAAATTATTATGCTTCATTTTTTTCTCAAGTCTTATAAAATTATCATCATCATTATATGTTCTAATTCTGAACTTCTTCCTATACAAAACACCATCAAGTTTTTCGTAATAAGAGTTAGAATTTATGTCATCAAAATATAAGCTTTTAATAACATATGATCCATCAGATAAAGCATTTTTATCCTTATCTAATATTAATGATAACTGACTTTTTAAAACCTCAGCACACCCATTAGATATTTTAAATTTTAACTCATGCCTATATTTATATTTTTTCACTTAACATCACCAAAATACTTATTCATATCACTATTAGAAAGGCCAAAAAATGATTTGGCTTGACTTACCATATATTTATTTCTCTTACGAGCAAAATTTTTCATTGAACTAACATTACTTTTCCACTCGTCATAAGAAGCAACATTCCATCTACTCAAGTTTCTCTTAATTTCATCCTCACTAATCTCATTAATTACTGAATCTATTTTCTTTATAACGTTATCACTATTCCATGTGTTTTTAAGATTATATGAAAGTCTTTCAACAAATGTCTTCTTAAACTCACTACTTTTTAATAAATTTCTAAGAAGAGTTGTCGGAAAATTTCCATATCCAATACCTGAAGGTGTAGTATAATATTTATAATAATTAACATCCACATTATAAAATGCAGAGTCTAAATCATAATATATAAATTTCCATTTTCCAGAATCAACTAACGGATTAGAAAAATATCTCATATTTACTATATCATAGTTAGATGGCCATATTTCAGAAATCCAGAAATCACAATAACCCACTATATCTATTTGCTCTTTGATTTTATTATAATTTTTCACATCACTAAGAGTGTTGCTATTAGTGAAACTGACCATTTTATTATATTTAGTATTTGTACCTATTTTAACCTCTCCATCTATTCTTAATAAATCAGTGTTTTCTTTTGTTGCTTTAACATTATAATGATTTGATATAAAAGATTCATCTACCTTTTCTCTTATAAAATATAATCCCCAATATTCACCATTCAGATATAAAGCAACTGGTTTATATGCTTGAACATCAACATCAGTATATTCACCAACTAAAGATGTCGCAACTATATCTCTAATCAATGTTTTTTTTGACCATTCAAATTCATCTTGACTGCCGGTTCTTAATACCAATGAATCAAATACAGAACTGTCTACAGTATCAAATACCTTATATTTTAAACTTCCTTCTCCATATTTTTTCTTAAATTTTATTTCATAACTTTTCTTCTTATAACTTCTAGTAGACCCACCAAAAAGTTTTAACCCAGCACCAATAGAAAATCCAGTACCCTCAGAATCAAAGTACTCAACAAAGCAAGGCTCGATTACACTACTATTTAAGGCTGTATGAGTATTGACATTTGAGAGTGCTTTTTTATCAATAGAAATAGACATTACATTTATTTTATGATTCTCATTCAATATATAAGAATATGTATTAGTCTTACTTTGAAGTTTTCCATTATCTTTACTCATAGTTCTTAAAACAGTAGTCTTCTTTATAGTTAGAGGACTACTGTATACTTTTGAAGAAGTTGTTGGAACTGAACCATCTAATGTGTAATAAATTTTATCTCCACCAGTTAATGCAACCTCAATAGAATCTGTTTTATTATATACACCACTTTTCTTATTAGCGGTTGGTAAATAAGATATGCTCATCGTACCATTTGAATTTTTTGCTTTTGGTGTTGGCTTACTAAAATAATATATACCATCATCACTTTTACCAATTGAATATCCTGAAGGCACTTCTGATATGAATAAAGTATCAATTATTTTTCTGTCTTTTGTTAGATATAAACTTTCTACACTTGATAATTTAAACGGAGCGTGTACATAAGAATCATTACTAAGATTTGTTTCGCCAGATGCCATTACTATATAGTACTCACCTTTTTTTAGTTCAATTTTAGGTAATTTAAATTCACAAATTGAATTAATACTTGTAGTTAAACAATAATCACTTAATTTAATAGTTTTATTGCTATTATTATATAACTCAATCCAATCATAATAATTTCCACCATTTTGAGGTAAATATTCATAATTAGAATTCATTGCTTCGTTTATAATTAAATCTTTTGGCGCTTTAATATATTCACTTTGAAATTTCATTTGTCCATCTACTGTATTAGGATATCCCGGTGTAATGCTAGAACTTTGTGCAAAACCATTTTCTGTTCTAACATACGCCATACCATTTCCTAAATTATTGTATTCTACTCTATCAATTACTTTACCTTTATTATTTGAGAGTACTGCATAACCATTTTTACTCTTTAGTTTAAATCCTGTACTTAGTTCACCTTTTTTGCTACTAGTACCACTAGTATAAATAACTAATGTTTCACCAGAAGTTATTACTCTATTTGGAAATTGCCATTTAAAGCTACAATCAACATCATTTGATAAACTATAATTTTCCAAATTAATACTTTTATTTGATACGTTTATTATTTCAATATAACCACTGTATTCACCATTTTTATTTTTAAAATTTCCTTTATTATTAGCAAGTATCTCATTTATTTTTAAATCAGAGTCCCCCTCTGCCATTAATGATTTAAGAAATTCTTTATGTCCCTTTAAGTTATTAGTAAAACCAGGTGTTGGATTTTCTATTACCCATAGCCCATTTTCATCTCTTGCCATTACACTTCCGGAATCAAGAGAAACAGTTTTAACAGCATCTATTACTTTACCATTTGGTCTAAATAATGAAACAACTTCTCCGCCGCTAGATTTAAGTTTAAATGATGCGTTTAATCCATCTAATTTCTTACCACTTAAAAATACAACAATATATGATTTTGCCTTAATAGTTGTTTTAGGAAATATCCATTTAACTTTATTATTTTCATCCCCAAGACCATAATCCTTAAGTTCAATATCTTTATCACTACCATTATATAATTCTAAATAGTCATATATGCCGCCATCAAAAGATGCTATTGTTCCATTGTTCCCAGTCATTATCTCATTAATAACGAGAGACTTAACCGATGTCTCTTTATTATCTAGTTCTTTCTTTTCAAGAGAATTACTATTTTTATCTTTAAATATACCAAGTAATATAAAAATGACTAATAAAAGCCCACTAATTACAAAAAATGATATGTTATTTTTAAATTTCTTAACATTAAATTTCATAATAAAACTCCTATTATAATTATATAATAATAAGAGTTTCTTTTCTATAAAATTTTGTATATATTTTAAAACTTTACACTCTATTCAACAGTTACAGATTTAGCAAGATTTCTCGGTTTATCAATATCACATTTTCTTAGCTTAGCAACTTCATACGAAAGTAATTGACATGAAACCATAAGAAGTAAATTTTGAACATATTCACTAGTTAATGGAATAACTATTTCGTAATCAGCAACATTTTTTTCAATATTTATGGATTCTTTTCTTATTATGATAATTTTTGCCTTACGACTTTTTGCTTCAAGAACATTGCTCAAAGTCTTTTCATATACTGAAAATTCTGTCATAAGTGCTATTACTGGAGTATTCTTTGATAATAAAGCTATGGGACCATGTTTAAGCTCACCAGCAGCAAAGCACTCGCTGTGTATATATGATATTTCTTTTAATTTTAAACTTGCTTCATAACAACTATATATATCTATACCACGACCAATGTAATATATATCATCAGATTTATATATTGCTTTAGCTATAATTTTGTAATTAGGATTTTCTATAACTTTTTTTATTAATTGAGGTAATTTCTTAAACTCTTCAAATATTCTAAGAACCTCATCTTTTTTAATAATTCTTTTAGAGTACATATATTTTAACATAAGCAAACTACATAAATAACTTTGAGCAAAATATCCTTTAGTAGTCGCAACACATATCTCAGGACCAGCGAGCATAGGCATTACATATTTAGCTTCTCTTGCTATTGTAGAAGACACCACATTTACTATTGCTAATGTATCTATACATTTACTATTACACATTCTAAGAACAGCAAGAGTATCAGCAGTCTCACCACTCTGTGATATTAATACAACTAAAACATCTTTATCAAAATAATGATTAGTATATCTATATTCACTAGCTACATAACAATTAACATAAAAATCTTTTGATGAACAATATTTATCAGCAAAATATTTAGCAACTAATGATGCATTATAAGCACTACCACATGCTACGAAATCTATTCTTTTGTATTTAGTTAAATCAATAACTAAATCAGAAAATTTATCATTAGGAATATACTTAGAATATAATTTTTTAGCAAGTTCTTCTTGCTCATTAATTTCTTTAAGCATATAGTGGTCATAACCATTTTTATTAGCAGTTTCCCTATCCCAACTAGCTGTTTCTATTTTCTTCTTTATTATTACACCATCATAATAAATATTAAAGTCTTTATCAGCTTCAACTATTTCGTTATCATCTAAATATATATATTTATTTGTATAATCTATTATTGCACTTATATCGCTAGCAATAAAATGTTCTTTAGAACCTATGCCTAATACTAAAGGGGCATCTTTTCTAACGCCATATATTTTAGATACACCCTCAAAAATAACACCAATCGCATAACTTCCTTTTAATTTATGAATTGCTTTATCAATTGCTTCAACTGGGTTAGTTCCATCATAAAATGAATCTATTAATGCAGCAATCCTTTCACTATCAGTATCTGATTTAAAAGAATACTTGCTCTTTAGTTCTCTTTCTATTTCTTTATAATTTTCAATTATTCCGTTGTGTACAACACTTACTTTGTTAACAACTTGTGGATGTGCATTTAATTCACTAACTTCACCATGAGTTGCCCATCTTGTATGGCCTATACCACACGTAGAGTTATTTAAATCAATCTTTTTTAATTTCTTTTTTAAATTCTCAATTTTACCAACAGATTTAACTGTTCTTATCTTATTATTATCAAGTACACTAATACCTGCAGAATCATATCCACGGTATTCTACACACTCAAGTCCATGTATTATTACACTACCTATATTCTTCTTTCCAACATAACCTATTATTCCACACATATAATTCTCCTTATATAAATTATAAAACATTAAAATAATTATTTCAGCAAATTGGACATAATTTTACATAGCAAAATAAAAGAACAATATTGTTCTTACATAAATAACTTCATTGTTCTTATCATTTGAGCGGTGTATCCTACTTCATTATCATACCACGCAACGACTTTTAATAATTGTTTTCCATCACTTTCAACTATGTTAGTTAACAACCCATCAACAGTCGCACCAACCTCTTCACCAATAATATCACAACTAACAATGGGATCTTCAGTATATTTTAAGCACTTGCTTTGATTAGATTTAAACATATTATTAACAGATTCTTTAGTAACAGACTTTTCAAGTTCTAAAGTAACATCTATAACACTACCGTCTCCTACAGGAACTCTAAACGCAAGACCATCCATCTTTCCTTTTAAACTTGGAATCACTTTACCAATTTGAGATGCTGCTCCTGTTGATGTAGGTATAATATTTAAAGATGCTGCTCTACCACGTCTTGCCATAATACCTTTTTTATGAGGAATATCTAATGTTTCTTGATCATTTGTAATAGCATGTACAGTTGTCATAAATCCTTCTTTGATTATAAATTTATCATTTATTAATTTAAGTACTGGTGCAAGACAATTAGTCGTACAACTAGCCGCGCTTATAACTTCATCAGATTTATTTAAAATGTTGTGATTAACACCATATACTATAGTTTTAACTTCATCCTTAGCAGGAGCACTTATAATAACATGCTTAGCCCCAGCATCTAAATGAGCTTTGCATTTTTCTTTTGATGTAAACACACCTGTACATTCAAGAACTATATCAACACCTAATGCTTTCCATGGAAGTTTAGAAGGATCCATCTCAGCAAATACTTTGATTTTCTTATTTTTAACTATTAATTCATCAGAATCAAATGATATTTTACTTTTATTTGTTCTATGAACTGAATCATATTTATAAAGATATGCAAGTTGTACTGGATCAGTTAAATCATTAATTGCTACTACTTCTATATCCTTATCATTTTCTAATAATCTAAGTGCTGTTCTTCCTATTCTACCAAAACCATTAATTGCTACTCTTAACATAATTTCATCTCCTATTCAAAATATCCATTTCCTATAAATTCTCTTAATACGCTTGTTTGAGGTACATATTCACTAGGTATATTCAAGAAACATTTTAAGAAGTTTAATACTCTTATTGCCTCTTCATAATATACTGAATCCGGGTTAATTGAATATAATAGTGGTTCTGCATATGTTCTTAATACGCCAACCTCATATGCAAGTGAAGTATTAATTATAATATCAGCAGTTCTTTGATATGGGTAAACATACTTTTCTTCACTCTTTCTCATACCCATCCAAGCATTTAATGTATCCTCAGCTGAATAACCTCTATGTTGATAATCTCTAACCATTCTTCTTATAAATCTTATATCAATTGTTGATATGTGATTATGCCTATCAAGCCCAATTGGAGTAAATGGACTAATGTATACTTTTAATTTATTTTTCTTATCAATAGATGAATTTAATTTTTCATTTATTGCATGAAGCCCTTCAACTATAATAATTTGATTTTCTTTCAAACTTACAGGTTTACTTTTATATTCTTTCTCACCTGTAATAAAATTATACTTAGGCATAACTACTTCTTTACCATTTAATAAACTCTTAAGTTGTAAATTAAATAATTTCATATCAATTGCATCAATTATTTCATACTCATAACTACCATCTTCTTTTCTTGGAGTGTCTTTTCTCTCGACAAAATAATCATCAGTTGATATTACAAAAGTATCTTTTCCTTTAGATTTTAAATATAAAGCAAGCTTTTTAGATGTAGTTGTTTTCCCGCTTGAAGAAGGGCCTGATATAAAGACTACCTTAATATGTTTGTTGTTCACTATTTTAGTAGCAAGAGTTTCCATATTTTGATCATACAATATTTCATTTGTTTGAATGAAGTCAGCTATTTTACCATCAGTAATAATTTTATTAATATCTCCTGCATATCTAACTCCCATAGATAACAGCTTCTTTTCATAAGTTGTAAATGCATTCATAACAAGAGGAGAAGGAGTATAAGAAGGCAAACTATTTTCAATTGGATAACTTATTGCTATTCCATTTGGTGATATATAAGTTAAATCAAATCTACTAAGTATTTTTGTACTAGCTGGCATAAGAAAATAGAAATAGTTATATGTATCCCCTAATTCATACATAGTTACAGAGTCATTAGTCATATATTTATAATTTAATGATTTTTCTGTTTCTTTAAAACTATTAACATAATCTATCGCATCACTTCTAGAAACACTAATGTGTTTTATTTCCATGTCACTAGCAATAATTTCTTTCATTTTTTTCTTTATTGCTTTGACTGTAAACGCATCAACTTTTTTATTAATCTTAATTTCACTATATATAGACTTATCAATTGAATGTTTAATATTTACAATCGCATTATCACCATATAATTCTTTAACCGCCAAAATATACACATATTTTAAACCTTTTATGTATATTTGTCTTCCAATTCTATCACTAATTCTTATATACTTTACATTAGAGTCTTCAATCAACTCAAAATCAGTCGCAACGCAAACTCCATTAATTCTAAGTGCTATAACTTGATCATTTTGATTAATTAATTTAAGTACGTCCTTTACTTCTGTACCTTTATCAACCTCTAAAACACTACCATCCTCAAATGTTAACTTAACTTTATTATTCACAACTATCAACCTCTTATTATTATGATACTAATATCATATCAAAAATTCATTATTTTGTGAATATTTATTCATTATTTTATTAAAATATAACTAGGAGGAATATAATGCATATACCATATATTGTAGAAAAGTATGATGGAAGTGAAAAAGTATTCGATTTATATTCAAAATTATTATTAGAAAGAATTATATTCATAGAAGGGGAAATAAACGATAAAACAGCAAACATTATAACAGCGGAACTTTTATATTTAGATTCTTTAAATAGTGATGATATTTATATTTATATAAATTCACCAGGGGGAAGCATAACAGCAGGATTTGCTATATATGATACTATGAACTACGTAAAAAGTGATATAGTTACAATAGGTATCGGAATGTGCGCTTCAATGGCAGCTTTTTTACTATCAAGTGGTACAAAAGGTAAAAGATCTGCTCTTAAAAATACAGAAGTAATGATACATCAACCACTAGGTGGCATTAATGGACAAGCAACAGAAATCCAAATCGCCGCAGAAAGAATATTAAAATTAAAAGATAGAATAAATAAAATTCTTTCAAAAAATACAAAAAAACCTCTCTCAAAAGTCAAAAAAGACACAGAAAGAGATCACTTTTTAAACTCAGAAGAAGCATTAAACTATGGAATCATAGATAATATTATCTAACCACCGATATTCTCTATTATTTCTTTTATTTTTCTAAATCTATGATTAATACAACTTTTACTAATAGGTTTTTCAGTTTCACTACTTATTATTTCTGCTAGCTCAGCCATTGAACTTTCAGGATACTTTTCTTTATAAAAACAAATTTCTTTAATTTTATCATCAAGAAGGTCTATATCAATCAAACCCTTAAGTTTTGCTATTAATTTTAGTTGTTCATTACTGGCTTGAATACTCTTATCAACATTTGCCTGCTCACAATTATTTAAACGATTAGTCATATTTTTATGATCCCTGTATATTCTTATATCTTCAAAGTAGAAAAGAGCATTAGTGGCATTAAGCATTTTAATAAAATCACTTATTCTCTCAGCTTCTTTAATATATACCATATAATTTTTATCACGCTTTATTAATTTACTCTTAAAATGCATTTCATTTAACAAGTTATTAACATACTCTGCAGTATTATAATTAGATATTACAAACTCACAATGATATCTACTAGTTTTAGGATCATTTATACTACCACACATTAAAAAGACTCCTCTTAAATATGATTGCTTATCACGAATGTCATCCACTAAATATAATGAAGGAACATAAATTCTTTCATTATTTTTTATTATACACAGATCATTAAGTATCAAATCCACCTTATCTCCAACTATTAATACAATAAGTTTATTGCCTCTAAGTGTATTAACCTCTCCTGTATCCATTTTAATATCAACATGATATATTTCTTTTAATAGTTTATATATTCTTTTAGCTACACTTGCATTTTCAGTATATATTTCAAATTTATTATCTTCTATTTTAACTGAAATATTTAGAATTCCGGATAATTCAGCCATATTTTCAGATAAACTATATATATCATTACTAATTTCTGTTTTAATTTTACTTGTAAAAGACATACGAATCACCAACATAATTATAATTTAAAAACAGAAAAAACACAAATAAAAAGATATAAATTAATATATCTTAATATCTAGAAGTAAATCTTTTGCCCTTTGCAGGAAATGAAACATAGTTTCTTGGTTGAAGGTAACTATTTTCCTTCATAATAGAGAAATGCAAATGAGGGCCAGTAGTACAATAATCATAACTCTCACCACCACCACTACCTGCAATTACTGTATTAACAGTTACATAGTCCCCTAAATTAACCTTAATTGTATGTACATGCATATAGACTGTTACGAATTCTTTACCATTAACTAAATGTTTTACATATATTTTATTTCCACCGCAACTCGAACCTGCTATATTAGGATTTTTAACTCTAGCAATTTTAGTAACAACTCCATTAGCTGCTGGATATACATTAGTACCAATAGGGACGCCTAAATCTATCCCACTATGAAGCGTCCAAATATGTCTAGTTGGGTGATATCTCATACCAAATTCACTAGTAACCGTTGCTTTAACAAGAGGCCTTATAAATCCGGTTGAAGAAGGTACTTTCAAACAAACATTAATATCGGTGTCCTCACTACATCCATTATTTTTAAATTCCTTTTTAAAGTACTCATATTGTTTTTTACTTGCATCCATATCTTCTTCAATATCTACATGCTCATCAACCAATTGATTTAATGAAACATTGGCACTGTTAAGCAAGTTATTTAACTTATCCATTTCTTTTTCAGAATCTTCTATTTGCTTAGCAAGTTTTTTTTGAAGTTGCTTATTCTCTTCTATCTTTTTATACATATCATCAATAAGCTCATCATTATACTTAGTAAGTTGTTCAACTATTGCTGAACGATATATGAAATCTGTAAATGAAGTTGCTTCAAATATATACTCTAAATATACATTGTCCCCTTCGGAAATCTGCATAAAAGAAAGTAAATTATCTATTTCTTTTTTCTTTTCTTCTATTTCTTTATTTAATTCTTCAATCTTTGCTTTTGAGTTCTCTATATCTTTTTGATATTTTGCTATGTTATTACCAACATTTCCAATGTCACCTTGAAGACTATTTATTTTTGACTTAGCCTCAGCTTGTTTATTTTTAGAATTGTTATATTTAGCCAAATCTTTTTCGTATTGTATTCTATAATCTTTAAGAGATATTGCAGCAACATTATTAACAAGCATAAAGAATGAAAAAGCACAAAGAATTATTCTACTAACTTTCTTCATCATACTTTCAAATATTTCCTTACAGCTCTAAAGCTACCAAATGCTCCAACTACTACTGCCACCGCAATTATAACACCCATAACTTTATATACTATACTTGCAGGTGTTGCAAGCTTAATAATTGCTGTAAACAATTGGCCACCTAATTTATCATATAAATATTTATATCCATAACAACAAACGATAATCGGTAAAATAGAACCCAATATACCAAGAATAATACCTTCGAAAAAGAATGGTTGTCTAATAAATGAATTACTAGCACCAACAAGTCTTCTTATTTCTATTTCTCTTCTTCTTGATTGAATAGTTATTTTGATAGTATTGCTGATTAAAAATGCTGTTACTAAAACCAAGGCAATTACTACTCCATAAGATATTTTCTTTACTATATCAAATATTTTAACAAGCTCTTCAACTGAACCTTCTCCATATTTAACAAGTGCAACTTTTTCTATCTTCTTAATTTCAGATGCAGTATCACCTATTTTATTAATATCATCAACTTTTACTAAGTATGTATCTTGCAATGGATTTGTTTCTTTAGTATATTCAGACATTATACTATTAAAAACCTCTGACTCCCCTTGCATATCTTTTCTTATTGACTCTTTTGAATTAAATTTAATTTCTTTAACATTATCAAGCTTATCTAGTTCAGTTCTTACTTTAGATAATTCTAAATCAGTAGCTTTTCTATCGATAAATACAACAATAGTCATATCACTTTCTATAGCACTAGTAAAATGATTAACGTTATAAGAAAGCAGTATACTAAATCCAACTAATACCAAAGTAATTGTTATACATACAATACTAGCCATAGATAAAGAAAAGTTACGAAAAACTCCCTTGAATGACTCATCAATATTTTTACCTAATATTCTAAATGCCTTCACTCTTATACTTTCCTTTCTCACTATCTTTAGCTATTAAACCTTTTTCTACAACTATTACTCTTTTTTTCATTTTATTTACTATATCTTTATCATGAGTAGCCATTATAATAGTAGTTCCTAAGTCTTTATTAATGCTATCTATTACTTTCATAATCTCCATTGAAGTTTCTGGATCCAAATTACCAGTTGGTTCATCACAAATGAGCACTTTCGGTTCATTGACAATTGCTCTTGCAATTGAAACCCTTTGTTGTTCACCACCAGAAAGTTCATCAGGAAAACTTCTTAATTTATCTTTTAGTCCAACCTGTTCTACAGCTTTAATAACTCTTTTCCTTATGTCAGATTCTTTATATCCATATATCTCAAGAGCAAAAGCTACATTTTCATATACTGTTTTCTTAGGTAACAACTTGTAATCTTGAAACACAATACCAAGTTTTCTTCTAATTTTATATACTTTTCTATTTTTAAGTTTAGAAACATTTACTCCACCAACATATACATCCCCTTTAGTTGGTTTTTCTTGTCTATATAATAATTTAATTAATGTTGACTTCCCGCTTCCTGATGCCCCTATAACAAATATAAATTCTCCCTTAGATATTTGCAAATTAACATCACATAAAGCAGTTACTCCATTAGGATATCTCTTACTAACATCTCTTAATTCTATTAATTGCATAACTCCTCCTATAAATACTATAGATTATTTAAAAAACAATTTTTTCTTTTTTAGTGCCACCAAGCACTTCATAGCAATCACTTACCACAATAAATGCTGTGTCATCTATTTCTTTAATTGCACTCTTTAAAAATGAATATTTTTCAGTTGGAACAACACACATAAGAACCTTTTGTCTTTTATTTGTATATGCTCCCTTACTATATAATTCAGTAACACCACTTTCAATAATATCTAATATGAATGCAACAACCTCTTCTTCCTTAGAAGTTTGAATATAAAACATTTTAGAATCACTTATTCCTATTAACACCTTATCAACAATGTAAGTCGAAATAAATGAGATAATAATACCATACATGATAGATGTATATCCAAACACTATACCGCCTATTCCAATAATAATAAATGCAATACATCTAAGTATTTTACCAAGAGGCATTTTCTTATATTTCTGTATTATTAATGCAAGTATACTATTTCCGCCAGTATTAAACCCTGCTTTATAAACTAAACTTTCTCCAAAGCCTCCACATACACCAGCAGCTAGTACATACAATAAAATATTATCAAATGAGAAATTAATTAAATGTGGAATCCCTTCAGTAGCATATAAAAATAATGTATATATAAGTGCTCCAACCGCACTCATTAAAGAATCTTTAAATCCAAGTGTAAAGAAACTGGCAGTAATACATATCAAATTAGCCATTAATATTACGGTACTTACATCAATACCACATAATTTGTTAAGAACAATACCTATACCACCAAATCCGCCTGATATAAAATTATTAGGTACAAAAAATAAATTAAACGATAGTGCTGAAATAAAACAACCAACTACCAAAAGTATACTTCTAGTAGCTTGCTCTTTTTTTAGTACCCTTCTTTGAATTTTCTCATTATTTCTTTTTCTAAATAACCACATAATATTCTTCTCCATTATCAATTATAACAAATATAGGATATTTTTTCTATTGTTTTAAAATTAATTTCACAAAAGTGTAAATAAAAAAGAATATTTAACATTGACGTAAATACGCAAGTAAAAATTCTTTTATATCACCATCTAACACTTGGCTAATATTGGATGTTTCATAATTAGTTCTAGTATCCTTAACTAATGTATATGGACACATTACATAACTTCTTATTGCACTACCAAAATTAACATCCATTACATTTCCTTTTAAATCCTTGATTTTTTCATTAAATTCTTTTAATTTTAATATATATAGTTTATTTTTTAACATTTCCATAGCTCTTTGCTTATTTTGAATTTGACTTCGCTCTAATTGGCACGATGTTACTATTCCAGTAGGTATATGAGTTATTCTAACAGCTGAGTCTGTTGTATTAACACCTTGCCCACCACAACCACTAGATCTATATACATCTATTCTTAAATCACTTTCATTTATTTCTACATCTAAATTTTTATTTATTTGTGGCGTTACTAATACGCTAGCAAATGAAGTGTGTCTTCTAGAATTACTATCAAAAGGACTTATTCTAACAAGACGATGTACCCCAGTTTCTCCCTTTAAGTAACCGAAAGGATAATAACCTTTAACAAGTATAGTCACTCCTTTTATACCAACTTCTTCACCATCTTGCCTACTTATTTCTTCATAAGTATAACCATTCTTTTCAAAGTATCTTATATACATCCTATATAACATGCTAGCCCAATCATTACTTTCCGTACCACCTGCGCCAGAGTGTATTTCCATATAGCAATTAGAGGAATCAAACTCACCATTTAATATAGTTGATATTTTAAGATTCTCAATATCACTATTAAGTTTATCAAGCTCACTATCAACATAATCAATGTCAATTGATGCCATTTCTATCAAAGTATCAATATTTTCTTTAATACTAGAATATTCATCGATAATTTTTCTAAGTGACTTATATTCATTTAATATATCTTTAGTATTTTTAACATTAGTCCAAAAGTCAGGTCTATTTATTATGGCATCAAGCTCCCTAAGTCTATTTTCTTTTTCGAATATGTTAAGTTTACTCCCAATATCCTCTAACGTGTTTTTATACTCATTTAATTTTTTAATAATATCTTTTTCCATATGTAAATTATATCAAATAAAAAAGAACTTTTAAAGGTTCTTATCTAAATAAATATCTTTGCTATTTTTATGATTATTCTTAATCAACTTAAGTATTTCATCATTATAACTCTCATCATATCCAATATAATATTTATCCTCAATTATTGTTAAAGGTATTCCACTATCCTTTGAAATATTTAACTTATCTTTAAATTCATTCATTATTTTTTGATTTTCTTCACTATTCCATACCTCAAATCCGTATACATGAATCTTATCATAATATTTAGGCGCAATTCTATTTAAAAACTTCCACTCTTCTTCACAATGAGGACATCCTTTTCCCCAAAATAAATATATGTTTAATTTATTTTCATCGTAAACCACGTCAGTTAGTTTACTATTCATTGTAATAGTACTCTTAATTTTATTTTCATTCATTTTATTTGATATATTTATAAGTACTATAAATAATATAAATATAAAAGTAATAAGACTAATTATTAGTATTTTCTTCTTGTTCATTATTTCCTCCTAACGACATTCCATTTAATATATTAGCTAACTCTAAATATTCATCTGATAAACAATACTCTCTTTCACAATTACCATAATTAATTCTATAGCAATTATTAAGCTTAATAACTCTATTTATTTTATATATTGAGTATTTAGAATTATTCTTGATTTTAGAGAAATCTCCATTGCTTATAAATTCAAGTAAACTCTTTCTCTTAATATATTCATTTATTTCATAAAACAGTATTAAAAGTCCAATTATAAACCAGCCTATTAACTCAAGATTCAAAAAATATAAAACAACTAAAGAAATACCCTCTATCAAAATTATATTCTTAATATTCGGTAAAACAATATACAAATCATTCTCACTATAGACGATTACATCCCTTAGATATTCTTTATTGTTATCTTTATTTTTTATATAAATTTGATATGCAAATACACATACTAATATAATACACATTATTTTAAATAACAAACTAAATCCCAAAAACAAACTAAATGCACACATAAATATTATAATGTACGAAACCATATCAGCACGACTAATTTCATAATTTTTCTTTTTATAAAACATTTTACTCATACCTATCACAACATAATTATAACATTATTGGTACTGAAAAAGTCCATTTTTTATGAACTTTACATTATATATTTTTCATATTTGTTCGGTGTATTATCCTAAATGCATAAGTATCACTATACTTTATCAATTTATTCAAAAGGAAATTAATATATTTTTTTCATAAATTGCTACCATTTGATTTTAAGTTTTAACTGTTCTATTTCTTATTTTTTTATCATTTCCCATACTAGATTGATTAATTTGCTAATACTTTTCTGAATTTTTTGACATAGTTTCTTCATTTAGCAGTATCAGTCAAATCATTTATATTACATAAAAACTATATTTTCTTTATCATTGTTTTCATTCTTTCATGATAATCTTCTTTATTATAAAAATTCTTACCAATATCATTGTAAGCGAATACATCAACTATAACATATTCACAACCAACGGATTTAAAGTATTCTTCCATTTTATTTATTAGTGCTTGTCCTATGCCTTTACTTCTAATTTTATTTGTAACTATTAATTCTGTAATTTCTCCTCTTTTAGGGCATTTGTAATCTAGGTAATCATGTTCATCATAAGGAAATATACAGCCCATAATCAAGCCTATTGCTTTGCCATCTTCTACCGCTAAATAACATTTGCCATTGTTTTGGCTAACTTCTTCTAAATCTATAGTTGCCATTTTCTCTCGATATTCAGGATGAACTTGATCCAAATGATCTTTATCAATTGACACAATGTATTCTTCAAGTTCTACTAACAAGTCTTTAACATCTTCTAGATATTTATCTTCATATTCTATTACTTGCATTTTTTAATCACCTCATATACTTCAAATATAATTTTTAAGCTATTTTATTAAAATAATTCACATAACTTTCTTTCCGGTCGTTTAACGGTCTATTCTCACCCTTTAATTTTGCTACATCTAATATAACATTTTAAAATTCAGCTATAATTATCTTGTTTGTTTTTATAAAACATGCATTTTTTGAATTGGCCAATAATAACATATCCCCAGTTTCAATTGATAAAAGGTTTGCAGGTTTATTTACCACAACAGTTTTTGTACTTTTTGCCACTTCCACAAGCTCCCTTTTTGAGCATATTATCACTATATTTGGTACATATAGTATTATGGCTTTTAGCCTTATTTTATGGGCATTTAGTACATATTATTATCAGTATTATTTGTATTATAAATATTACTAATAATTTGTTCAATGTGGACAAAATGTGGACAAAGTCATCATACATTTTATCTTTTGTTTCCAAGGAAATTATATCATATATTGATTACTTAATCAACGTGGACAAAAAAGCACTTTTAGTTTTTTCTAAAAATGCTTTATTTTTTATATTAATCCTGTTTGTACTAAATTAACTTTATTAGTTTCTTCGTTAAATATTTGTGTCATATATTTCTTCATGTATTCCCAATCTGGTGTTTCATCTTCTTTTACTGGTAGGTAAAAAGAAAAGTCTGTTTTTATATGTCTATTTAATTCATCAATAAAAGCTTTATAGTAAGTTCTACTTTCTTTAAAAATCATGGTTGCTATAAATTGTTTAACCTCAAAAGGCATATCCCATTTTGGAATTAGAACAATAACATTTTGACTAGTATAGTATTCTTTTGGTTGTACAAAACATGAACCTAAATATTCTCCTCCTAGAGAAACTGTTAAAGTTCCTGCTGGATATGGTTTTAAATTTTCTATACGATCAACACATGTTGTTATTCCATTATTTGCATTTGCTCTTCCAACAAAATTTATTGTTGGGTCTATATCAACCATCTTTGCTTTATCTAATTTTGTTCCCATATCTATATCAAACATATTTTTATCATATAAATGAAATCTTTTCCATTTTATTACATTCAAAGGATTGTTATTCGTATTGGATTTTGAAAGATTAATAATATCATTTTTAGTTTCTAAAATCACATTTTTCATATATGATTCCATATATTCCCAATCCGGTTCTTCATTTGAATTTACAGGTAAAGGTATTTGTTCTGATAAAATTTTATCTTTAGTTACAGCATCATTCCAAGAATACTTTTGTCCAAAATATGTTTTTATTAATGAAACTAAATATAAATAACATTCTTCACTTATATCATAATCTTTAACTCTTATTACAAAATTATGACTATCATTTGAAACAAAATCATCTTTTTGATAAGTTATAGTAAAAGTTTTCCCTCCTACTAAAATACAATGTCCTTTTATTATTTCATATTTTGAAGCATCTATATAAGCATAAACGCCATTATTATATGCACTAGCTGTTACATAAGGAGTTTCCCCACTGCCATCTTCTATATCTCTTGCTAATATATTTCCAGTATTTTTGCACGTAAATAATTTGTTACAATCAAAATTTTTCCAATTTGATATATCAATCATTACTATCACCATCTTTACTTAAACAGATATTTATTTTATCTTTATTTTCAGTGATATTACTTGCATATAATGTAGCATTTAATAATTTATCTGAAAATTCTTTACTATCAATTCCTTTTTCAAAAAGTATGTAATCCATTGCGGTTTTTCTAAAATCAGACTCATATATTTCAAATGGCTTTTGAGGTACTTGATAACTTAAACAATCAGCAGGCGAAATCCATTGAATTGTTTTATCGCCAGATTGTTTATTAATAACATCTACCCAGTAATCTTCATAACCTTGCCATTTGTTCTTAACATCATGTCTACCTTGATTTTTTACTGTGATTAATCCATCTTCTTCAATATAGCATGCAAAGATTTGCTTATCATTTTGAGGAATACCTGCTTCAAATATAAATACTGAAGTAGTCACTCCCTCCGAGAATGTTTTATCTGGTAATTTTACTATCTTTTTTAATGTATGCTTTTGTAGAATTCTTTTGATAATAGTATTGCTAACTTTTTCTAACTTTTTTTCCGGAAGTATGAATGCACATAATGTTCCACGTTGTACATTATCAAGTACATTTTTTACTATTTGAATACAACCATACTTATTCTCAAATGGTGGATTCATTAATACCTTTGTTATTGGTTTTGACTTTATCCATTCACATGCTTCTTCTGTTCTAGAATCTAGTTGTGTAAGGTTTGTTTTTCCATCTTTATGAATTAGCATATTAGCACATGCAAGAGCATATATTTCTCTATCAAATTCAATACCATATAATTGTCTTGATTTAATATTTTTAGCAGTTAATGTGTTAATGCCACCAGCTTCACTTATCATATTACACATAGCTTTAACCAAGAAAGCACCTGATCCACAAGCTGCATCTAATATCACATCGTCTTTGTTAACTCCAATTAATCTATACATTAATGATGTTACATGATCTGGAGTAAAAACTTGTCCACTTTCAGATTTTTTCTTATATCTATTAAATTCATTAAAGAAGATACCCATAACATCTTCACCATTCCAATAATCACTATTTATAGAATCACTTATTTCTGTAACCCATTCAATGAAATTTGAAATAGCTTCTTGATTACTAGTCGTATTCATCTTTATATCAGAAAAAACTTCTAATAGAATGTCAATTTTCGGATTAACATTATCCTCATTTTTTAATTCAGTTTTTAAAGTTGATTTAATACATGCTGAGAATGTTTCATAATCCATTTTTTTATTTAATGGAGCATCGTATCTTTTTGCTACTAAAGCACATGCTGTAAAAATCATTCTATGATATAAATTTTTAATACCAAATTCGGTATGCAAGCAATTATTTATCTTAGCAGTTAAAGAGTAGATTTTATCTTTATCTATTTTGTTTTTATTTAATAATCCAATATAGTATTCTTTATTTTGCAATTCATTAGTTGTTTCAATCTCATTATTATTTCTATAAACTTTAATATCAAAACCATTATAAAGAATACCAATTACATTTTTATATTTTGTTAATGCTATAGTACAATTCTTTTTAATTTCTTCAATTTGTTTATCTTTTAATTCAACTAAAGAAGATTTTGCTTCTAATATTATTGCAGGATCATTCGTATTATCTGGAAGATACCAACCGTCCGGTTTGTCATTAACTCCTTTAAATCCTAATTGATTAAAAGTTGTTAATTGTCCAACACCTGCTTTTACGTTTTTAATTTCTTCTTTAAAGCCTAGTATATAACCAGCCATTTCCCTAATTTCATCTTCTGTATAATTTTGATTATTTAATATACCTGCCATATTATTTCACACCTTCCTTTATTGTCTTAAATTCAACTAAATTACTGATATCGCAATCAAGAACCTCAGCAATTTTCTTTAACGAATTTAAACTGATTTCTTCATCTTTAGCAATTTTTGATATTGTAGTTGAAGATAACTTTGTTAATTTTTTTAATCTTGTTTTTGTCATTTTATGCTTCTTTAATTCACACTCTAATGGTAAATAAGATATCTCTTTCATACTATCATCACACCTTATAAATATTATAACATATTTATCTTTATAATGATAGAGATTTTGTGTATTTTTGCAAAATATAAGTTTATAAATATAAATATATGTTTTACAATTGTAAACATTAAAATACGTGGCACGTTTTGTTACGAAGTAATGAAACTTGCGATAGTATTTTTCTTTTTTATGAATCTCAATGATGGAATAAAAAAGGCACCTTTACTACTTACGTTAGTTTGTAGTATTGGTGCTTAATGGGATTCCAAAGGGTTTATCCTTGGCACACATTGTTATTGGCTCTGCCAATATCATAGTGTGTTACTATCTTGTCAGAAAGATAGTCTAAAGAACAAGACTGTCGTCTTTTTCCTTATTCTTCTTTTTACCACTAATAAACTCTTCAAATTCATCATTAAATTCATCTTCTTTATGTCTAGGTATTAATCCATCAGCTACTAAATGATATACAAAATTAGCCATTTTATTGATAACATTTTTTAATGTATCAATTGTATTAGATAAAGTAAATGCTTTATATCTTAAATTAGTATTTTCATATTTTAAATTTCTATTTTCATCTTCTAGTTTCATATTTTGTTGATGTATTTTTGAATAATCATTTGTTACCTCTTTAAGGTTTTTATAAGCATTATTTAGTTTAGGTTTTAAATCTTTAACTTTCTTTGCTTCTTCTACTACTTTATTCATACTATCAAAAGTTTCTTTCTTAACTTTAACAGATTCTTTATCAAACATAATTGTTTTATTTGATTTCATTTTTTCTTCTAATTCATTAATTGATTTTGATAACTTATCATCTTTTAGATCTAGTTCATTAGTTAATGATTTAGTTAGTTTCTTAAACTCTTTAATATTAATATGCTCTCTATCGCTATGTTTAGTTCCTCTTTCTAAAGCAAAACCACACATATTTAGATATTCACAATATTCATCTTGTAACTCACTCAAGTGTTCTTTATCATGTATAAATTGCTTTTTAGATATTGTATACCTTTCTGTATTAGTTCTTTTATCTAGCTTCTTAACTAGTGGGACTACAACACAATGAATATGAGGTGTTTTTTCATCCATATGTAATGTTGCATGTAATATTTGATTATCTTCATATCCTAACCCAAAATGTACAAATTCCATACATCTATAAGCCCAATTTTTAATTGCTTCTTTACTCATATCATTAAAGAATGTGTGTGTTGCAGTGAAAACTAATTCATCTGCAACAACACTTTTTGATTTATCTACCATTTGTCTAAAAGTTCTTTTTCTATCTTCTCTTTCATTTTTCATTCTTTCTTCATGTTCTTTTTTATAGTCTTTAGTTATTTCATAAAAGCCTTTAACATATTTCATATTAAGTGGAAAAAGTTCTACATTATCTTTTGTTTTAGATAAGTCTATATCAGGATTAGATTGATATGCTTTTTTCTCTCTTTTGTTATGTGATCCAATTTGTGCTAAATCATTTAAAGTATAAATTGGTTCACTTCTAAATATTGCATAATTCATACTAATTTACCTTCTTGTATTTGAAATCTTATAGCATTTTCTATAACATTAGACTTATTATTTTTATCAAATAACTCTACAGCACTCTTTCTATTATCCTCTAAACTGGTAATATAATAGTTCTCTGTTGTTTCTACATTTCTATGCCCTAACAAATTAGCTACATCATTAATCTTAGTTCCATTATTTAATACTTTAGTTGCATATGTTCCTCTTAAATCATAGAATCTACATTTTTCTATTCCTAATTCACTATGAATTATTTTAAATGGATATTTAGGAACATCAGTTCCAGAGAATGATCCATCATCATTAGTAAATACTAGATTTAATTTTTCTTCATTATTTTTGTTAATAACTATTCTTTTATCAACAACTTTTCCATTATCATTTTTTATAGTTTCTAAATGGTAGTATTTATAATCTTTATCAAATATTCCTTTAAGATATTCTTGTCTTTCTTTAAAGTTTTTTAATGCTGTTATTAATGTATTTCCAATATATATTTGTCTTGTTCCAGATATAGTTTTAGTCGTACCTAAATACCATCTTCCTAAACTATCTTTAGGTTTATCATATAAATTATGTCTTATATTTATTATTCCATTTTCTAAATCAATATCTTCCCAAGTAAGTGCAAATACTTCTCCAGTTCTCATACCTGTATAACAAGATGTTAAGAACGATGCTACGAAAGTAGCATTGTCCTTAAATCTATCTATTATTTTATCTATTTCTTCATTTGTATAATAATGTCTTTTATTATTTAGTTCTTCTTCTATTTTAGGTAATCTTAATGTTAGAGCTGGATTATACTTTATAAATCCATATAAATTACATGCATCTCTAAATGATCCTTTAATAACTTTTAATATATTTTTATAATATGTTTTAGAATGATTATATTCATTAACTAAATCAGTTATAAATGAATTTAAAGCAACACTTGTTATTGTTGATAGTTTATATTTTCCTATATTCTTTTTTAGATATTTATTAATAATTATTTTATATGTTTGAATAGTATTATATTTTAGATTATTCATACAATAATTTTTTAACCAATAATCAAGATAATCTGAATAAGATAAATCACATTGTTTAAATGAAATACCTGCATTTAAATATTCAGTATATGCAAGGGATCCAGATTCTAAAGCTTCTGCCTTAGTTCTAAAACCTGATTTACTTAACCATTGTCTTTTATTATCTACCTTAGCTATTTCAATTCTATATTCATAGAAATTTCCTCTTTTTCTGATATTTATTTTACTCATTTACTTCTACCTCAATTACTATCTTTTTAATATCAGATAAATTAGATAAATCTTTTCCCTCATTTTGAATCAAGAATCTTTCTAGTGAAGATTTTAATACTTTTAAACTTCCCAATTTAATAGCTGGTAAATATCCTTTTTTAATTAATTCATAAATATAATTTGGACTAGAATGTAATATAGACGATACTTCATGAACTGTATAAACTAACTTATCATTCATCTGAATCACTATCCTCTCCAGTAATCTCTCTTATCATTCTTTCCATTTCAGCTTGTTCTTCAGGAGTAGCAGGTTCAGATTTAATATCTTCATTAAGCCACCAAGGAACTGGTGTTTTATCATATTTATCACTATTATATTTATATTTATTTCTATTATTATATTTATTATTATGTTTAACTGAATAGTCAATATCTTCTTGATTATTTGATTTATCTCTTATTGACCAATTAGCCCATATATCATCAACTAATTGAATAACCCTTCTAGTATTTTTATCATTGTGATCATAAATACATTTAATTAATCCTATCTTTTCTAATTTCTTAATATGTCTTGAAGCTGTTTCTATTGTTATATTATACATTTCAGATAATCTCTTATTCGTTATCCAACAATATCCTTCCTTTTTGCATAAGTATATAATACGTTCAGCAATCAATTTTTCTTCTGGTGTTAATAATTTTGTTTCATAAATGTGTTTCGGTACTATTGCATAAATTACAATATAGTTTTCCATGTTTCTAATCTCCTTTCAAATTACTGAACATCGGCCTTTGTTCAATACCATTATCTCGAATATTGATTATTTGAAACATGTCAAAAAAATCTCTATTTTAATCCTTAAAAACTATTTTTATTTTTCCTAAATTATTCCTACAAAAAAAGTAGGTATTTCTACCTACATAGTTCGTAATATCTTAATATGACGATCCTTTTATTTATCAAATTTGAATAATTCAAGAACAATAGAAACTATAAAAAGAGTAATACCACTATATAAAAATGTATATCTAATTATATTCCAATGTCTATCATCAGGAAATATACGATTTAATACTATATTTAAAATAAATGCAACAATAATAATTGCCATAAATACATAAGAAATAATCGTTAATACCTTTTTTCTTTTATCAATTTGTTTTCTTAATTTAATTAAATTTTCCTCGGATTTATTCATATAATCATTCCCTTTAATTTTTTCACCAGATAATAATTCATTAACATTAATATCTAACTCATTACATAAGTCTTTTAATAAAGAATAATCTGGCATTGTATTGCCATTTTCCCATCTACTAATTGATTTACTTGTAACACCTAATTTTTCTGCTAATTGTTCTTGAGTTAAACCATTTTCTTTTCTACAATTTAAAATAAATTTTCCTATTTTAATTTGATCCATATTATCCTTCCTTTCACAAATGATTATATGATTATTACCTATAAAACTACAGGACAGAAACTGAGAGTTAAATAGTATATATCTATTTTACCACAATAATGATAGATTCTTTCATATCAAAAAAGTTCGGAATATTACTAAAAAAAGATGAGATTTTTTTCTCATCTTAATGTACGGGAATATCTTAATATTCTAATCGTTTTATTTTTCTCTTTTTATAAATAATATTATTATAACTGTAATTATAATAATTAATAATGGTGCTATTCTAAAAAATGTCCACTCAAATGAGTGCCATAATGTTCCAATAACAGACCATTCAGGATTACCATAATCCCATGTTAAATATGGGCTACCTAATAGTGCTAATAAAACGAAGAAAAATATTAAACATATGTCTATTATTAGTAATACTATAATTTTTCTTTTTCTTTTTTGTTTTTGACTAATCGATAATTGTTCATTAATTACTTCCAATTTTTCAGATATTACTTTTAAATCATTTGTTTCTTTTTCCTCTATACTTTCTCCAAGAATTTCACTAACTGGCGTTTCAAAAAGTTCTGATATTGTTACTAGCATTTCAGCATCTGGAACTGATAAACCTGTTTCCCATTTAGAAATAGTTTGTCTTACGACATTTAACTTAATACTTAATTCTTCTTGTGAAAGTCCCTTGTTCTTTCTTAATGTTTTTAGATTATCTTTTAACATATTACAATTTCTCCTTTCATCAAGTTAAGTTTATTACAAATATGCCGTTGCTACAAGCAATGTATTTTAACATTTGATTTTGCAATTAATTGTAAATAAAAATTAACTATTTCATAACTATTTTACCATACAAAAAGGAACTTTCGTTCCTAATATCTTAATCTTCCGATCATTCTAGAATAATGATATTTGTTCATTATCCTTTATTTCTTTTTTATATGCTTTAATAATATCTTTCATATTATAAAGTATTCCATACTTATCACATTCATTAGTAAACACTTTATATAATGATTTATAGTTAGGAACAGCACAATTATATCTTTCTCCATAATATTTGATATATTTTTCTTTTAAACCTTTAAAATGTTTATCTAATTTTTCAAAATAATAATCTCTTTGATTTTCTCTTAAAGTCATTCCCACATATGTATGAATAAACTTTGCTCCACTTTCATAAGCCATTTTAACTAATTTTTTAATATCTTCTTCATTATCAGTAATAAATGGTAGAACTGGATTCATCATTATTCCTGTAAATATACCATTATCAGATAATATTTTTATTGCTTCAAATCTTTTAGAAGATGCACATACATGGGGTTCAATTATCTTAGATAATTCATCATTAGGAGTTGTTATTGTAAATTTAATGATTACATTATTCTTTGAATTAATTTCTTTAAGTAAATCTAAATCTCTTAAAATCAAATCACTCTTTGTATCAATAGAAACCCCAAAGTTATATTTTAATAGAAGTTTTAATGCTCCTCTTGTTTGCTCATATTGTTTCTCAAGTGGATTATAAGTATCAGACATTGAGCCAATACCTACAACACCTTTCTCTTTCTTTTTAGATAATTCACTTTCTAATATTGCAAGTGCATTTTCTTTTCCTTTAGGAATATCAAAATTATCTATATGATAGCAATTACTTCTACTATCACAATATATACAACCATGAGAGCAACCTCTATATAGGTTCATATTATAATCTATACCATACCAGTCAGAACCATATTTGACTTTTGATAGTATAGTTTTTGCTTTTACAAATTCCATATTACTTAATTAACTTCTCAAATGCATTTGCATTTAATATTGTATTTGAAACAAATTTTCCTTTATAAAAGTTTGCCCAGTTATTGAATACACATGGTGCATTTTTTGCTTTCTCTAGTGAATCTATTTTTATGAAATTTAATTTAATACCTTTATCTTTTGCATAATCAGATAATTCTTTTACTTCATATTCTACATAAGGACATTCATTAGAATAATAAATTGTAAAATCCTCGCTATCAATTTCCATCTTACGAGCTGTATCACTAAATTTAGGTGTATCTTTATCATCAAAAGAAAGTGCCATTAATTCATAATCATTGATTGTATCTACAACTTTAAATCCATAGTGTTCAAAGAATTTCTTGTCTCCAATAAATGGTTTTTTCTTTTGTGATACTAATGTACAAACACCACTCATTTTTTTAGATTTAGCATCTTCAATAGCATATTCTAATAAATCTTTACCAATACCTTTTCCTTTAAAACTACCAGCAACCCATAAACAATAAATATGCATATAGTTTTTACCATTAATAGGAACCCAAGCAGTTTCTATTGGTTCATATTCAATAAAGATTTTACCTCTTGCATTTAGTTTTCTAAATATATGACCATCTTTTAATTTACCTTTAATCCATTCTTTCTTCTTATCAACACCATCTTGATGTTTAGGATCTCCAATTGCACAACAAATATGTTCTTCTTCAATATTATTTTCATCTAAATTAATATATTCATTCATAGTTCACACCTCATATCCATTATACCATGAAAAAAGAGAATTTTTGCATTCTCTTAATATCTTAATCTTTAGATATATTTCTTTTTTTAGAGAATTTTACGTATCATAATTATAAAAAGCAAAAGGATTAAACCAATCCTTTTGCAATTCATTATTTGATTTCGATATACTTTCTATTTTTGATTTGTTTGTTTTCTTTTTTAGGAACTTCAATCTTTAATGTTCCATCTTCAAATTTAGCTTTGATATCTTCTTCTGTAACTTCATCTCCAACATAGAAACTACGGGATGCTTCACCATAAAATCTTTCGCGTCTAATATACTTACCATGTTTATCCTTTTCATCATTTTTACTTTCTTGTTTAGCATGAACTGTTAAATACCCATCTTCTAAACTTATTTTAACATTGTCTTTCTTCATTCCTGGCAAATCAATGGCAAGTTCATAGTTATTATCCTTTTCCTCAATATCTGTTCTCATCATCTTGTTGTCATTTTTTGGCATAAAGAATGAATCATCAAAGATATCATCAAACAAATCAAAATTTCTTCTTGGTACTAACATCATATCTATCAACTTCCTTTCCTAAATGTGTTGAGCCATTTGAGGTAAGCACATATCAAATATATAATTTTAATACCATAGTGAGTATCTTTTTCTCACTACAATTATAATTATACTCAAAAATTAGCAGTTGTCAATACAAAGTGCTAATTTTTATTCTTTTGGATATAGATTTAGAAATATTTAATCCTAATATCTTAAAATTCAAAGCAATGAAAAAGGCCAAAATCTTCATTCTAATCTTAACGGAATATTACTTTTTCCGAACAAAAAAAGACTAGAAATTCTAGTCTTTTCAGACTGTTGACAAATAGGTAAATAAAATTGCTTATTTGTCTTTTTTGTTGATTATTATTGCTTATAAACATCATATACACCTATTAGGTATAATGATGTAGTGCAAACTTTTTAAGATTCATGCACGCATAAAGGAGAGTCAACTCACGGTGGACTCTTTCTTTTGATTTAAAGTATGTTTTTCGTAAACCATACTTGGTTTTACCATCTGCAAAGATTCGTTCTATATGTTGCGGTCTTTGCTTATATATTTCTTTGACATCTTCTTGATGTCGATAATCATTAGTCATTTCTTTATATCCTTCCCATACATGTCTTAATACTTGTTTATATTTTCCTTTTGTACATTGTTCTTTAAATGGACAATTAGCACAATCATTAGAAGATGATTTATAAATAACAGATCCATCTTTATTCATTGAGGTTGGTATTAAGTCTTTATTATTAGGACAAATATAAATATCATTGTACTCATCATATGTAAATTCATATTTTTTGAAATATCCTTTTCGATATCCTTTTCTTGTATAAGGAAAGGCTGGTATCATATCTAAATCTATTATTGTTTTACAAATATGGTTAGTAAGGTAGGCTGCATCGCCAACGAAATATTTTATATTAGAAATATCAAAATGATTTGTTAAATTTTCGAAAGATTGATAGAAAGAAACCGAATCATGAACATTACTTGGATTAGTATCTACTGTTAATACATAATTATTGTTATCACATATTACACTTGAATTGTATCCAAACATTTTTTCTTTATCACTTTTGTATAACATTCCTGCATCTTTATCAGTATCACTTGCTATTATTTCTTTTTCTCCTATAACTTCATTTGTATCTACTTCTTCGTTACATTTAATTATTCTTTCTACTTCTTCAAAATATTCTTCTTCTGTTAAATTTTCATCATGTAGTTCCTTTAATGCCATCTCTAAATCCAATTCTTTTTGATATTTCTTAGCCTCTATTTTTACTGTTTCCTTGTGATTTTTTTTCTTATTTGCATTTGCTTTAGTATGGGTTGAATCTATATATACTGCTGTCATATCTAAACAATCCCAGTTTATTAATAAATCTATTACCTTATCGAATACTGTTTGTAATAAATCTTTTTCTAATTTACAAAATTTTCTTTTATAATTTTGTGAATATGTTGAATGATCTGGAACTTTTTCTCCTAATTCATATCCAATAAACCATCTATACAAAATATTATATTGAATATCCTCATATGTTCTTCTTAAACTATCTATATTAAAAAGAAACTTTAATATATGAATTTTTACTAATACAACTGGATCAATACTTTTTCTTCCAACTGTTGAATATAGTTTTTCTACTTCTTCATATACAAAGTTCCAATCAAAATGTTTTTCTATTACTCTTAAAAAATGATTTTCTGGAATCATACTTTCTATATTTATAAATTCATTTGAAAATTGTTTTATTTTTCTTTTGGTCATTGCCATTTTTTCATCACTTACTTTCTTTACTTTGTCCAATAATATTATAACATTTTTTCATAAAAAAAGTAAGGACTGTAAGCTTTAAAATTTGGACAAAATAAAGCATCCTTACTTATTAAGTATATAACATTTTTGAAAAAATAAAAAGACCATTAACAAAATTTATTTGTCAACAGTCTGAAAAGACTAGAAATTCTAGTCTTTTGTTTTATTATTTACTTATTTTTTCATTGATTGCGGCCTGAATTGCAGTATAACTCGCATCACATATATGAATTAATTCTTATTTGTGAAAATATATAACTATATTTATATAATTATTATAACCACTCACCAAATTTTTTAATATATATACTTTTTACTATTTGTGCAATTACTCCATATATTACTACAAAACCAATTAAATATAAATAATATATAGCTGGTAATATTACGAAGTTAAATCCTGTTGTAAAGCTTAATACTATAGGTACAGTTATAGTTGCAACTATTGTTAAGAATGTTAATAGTAATAAAGTATTACTTGGTCTAGATTTTGTAATATGATTTGTTCTTATATAGAATATCATAAATGTTTCTGTAACAATACACTCAACAAACCATGCTGTTTGGAAATAAGCTTGTAAATTAATTGAATTATATTTTAATACAAACCAGAATACTAGGAATGCTACTATATCTGTAATTGATGAGATAACTCCAAATACAACCATAAATCTTCCTATTGATTTTATTTCCCACTTTTTTACTTTCCTTAAGAAAACTTCATCAACATTATCATATGGTATACCAATTTGTGATAATTCTACAATAAAATCTTGTATTAACATTTGAATTGGTAATAACGGTAAGAATGGTAAAAATATAGATGCAATTAAGATACTAAATACATCCCCAAAGTCTTGACTTAAAGCTAGTTTCATATATTTTAATATATTTCCATAAACAGTTCTACCTTCTATAACACCATTATGTATTACTTCTAAGTTTTGTTCTAAAAGAATTATATCACTTGATTCTTTGGCAATATCTGTTCCTCCATCTACACTTATTCCGACATCAGAACTTCTTAGTGCTGGAGCATCATTTACTCCATCACCCATATATCCTACTGAATGTCCATTTTTTCTTAGAATTGATACTACTCTTTCTTTTTGCATTGGATTCATTCTTGCAAATATATCTATTTCTTCTACTTTTTTACTTAGTTCATAATCATTTAATTCATCTATTTCTTTTCCAGTTAAAATTTTAGTTTCTATTCCAACAGCATTACATATATTTTTAGTTGCAAAAGCATTATCTCCAGTTAGTATTTTTATATCTACACCATATTCTTTTAATTTTTTAATAGTTTGTTCTGCTGATGGTTTTGGTGGATCCAAGAATGCAATTAAGCCAATTAATGTAAAATCCACTTCATCTTCTGCATCATACTCATCTACACCAGTATATTCTGGTTTAACTGCTAGAGCAATTACTTGCATTCCATCTTTTGCCATTTCTTCGGCTTTTTTATTTACTTTTTCTTTTATTTCTTTTGTAATTGGAACCTCTTCTCCATTTACTCGTGCCATATCACATACTTTTACTACTTCTTCTAATGCTCCTTTGGCAATTACTCTAATTTTATCATGATGAGTCACAACTATTGATGATCTTTTTCTCATATAATCAAATGGAATTTCATCTATTTTTTTATAGTTAGATATATCTACATCATGACTTTTGGCATATTGAATTATAGCTTTATCTACTATATTTTTATACCCCGTACCAAGAGAACTATTAACATATGCACATTTTAGTACATAATCATCATCTTCTCCATCAACATTAATATACTTTTGTAGTTCAATGTTGTTCTTTGTAAGAGTTCCTGTTTTATCAGTACATAACACATCCATAGAACCTAAATTTTGAATTGATTTAATACTTTTAACTAGAGTATTCTTTTTAGCTAATGCTTTACTTCCTTTAGTTAAGTTAACATTAACTATCATTGGTAACATACTAGGTGTAATACCTACAGCGACTGATAAAGCGAACAATATTGCTTGATTGATATTTCCTCTTATCATTCCATAAATTACAAATACTAATATACAAATTATCACCATACATTTAATAAGAAGCCCTGTAATATGATTCATACCTTTATCAAAAGTTGTTTCTTCTTTAACTACTTCTTTTTGTTTGTTCATATTACCTATAAATGTATCAAGTCCAGTTTTAATAACTACACCTTTTCCTTGACCACTTATAACATTACAACCCATTAAACATATATTATTCATATCTATAGGATCATTAGGTTTACTTTCTGTATTGATATTCTTTTCTACTGCTGCACTTTCACCAGTAAATGCTGATTGATTAATAAATAAGTCTTTACTTTCAAACAAATATAAATCTGCTGGTATAACACTTCCTGCACTTAATGTAATAATATCTCCATAGACTACTTTTTCTTGTCTTATTTCTTTTTGTTTACCTTCTCTTATAACATCAGTAAATATTCTTATTTGTTCTTTTAATTTTTCATTAAATTTATATGTGGACCAATCTTGACTAAACCTTATAATAACACTTATTAATGCAATACCAAGTATTATAAAAACACCTATTTTATCATCTGTAATAAAATCAATTGTGGCAAGTAAAAATAATATTAAGACAAACTTATCCTTTAATGCTTCAAACATAAAATATAATGGGGTTTTCTTTTTTCTATTAGTTGCGATGTTTTCTCCATATTCTTCTAATCTATGACGAAAAGCATTTATATTTAGTCCATCTTCATTTGTTTTAAATAGTTCCATTATTTCTTCTTTACTTTTAGAAGATAATTCTTTGTACTCTAAATCATTATTCATTATTCTCACATCCTACAATTATTTTACCACAAAATTAAATGATTAAATTATTGAATGTGACTTAATTTAAAAAGGCTAGATTTCTCTAGTCTTATTTATTTAATTACTTATTGTTTTTTGCTTTGATTGCAGCTTGTTCTGCTGTGGATTTACTTGGTCGAAATGGCATACCGCTGCGATGTTTCGAGGTCATAACCCATAGTCGCTGTATCGTTACGTGGGCGAATCTTAATACCGCCGTAACGTTGCGTGATCTTTAGCTTTATAGCCACCATCAAGTTACGTGGGCGATACTTTTAACTATATTTATCATCTCTCCATATTTGTTTTACAATGTCATCGTGATATCTTAATCTTCCGAACAATCATTATTTAAAAATTATTGGTATATTTCCATATATTACTAATCTTATAATTCCTATAATAATTAAATGCAATGGATAATATATGTAAAATAAATATTTCAGATTTACTTTACCTCTTTCACCATTATATAAATATAATACTGGAATAGTTAAACAAGTAAACAATTGTAACAATCCATATACTTTATCTAGGAAAATAAAATAAACAGTTGCATACATTAATGTTCCAAGCATCATCATTATCATTTGTTTTTTAAAATTGCCTCTATATTTATTCATAAATATTATTGAAAATACAGCTATACAACTCCAATCTGATGGAAATGTTATTACAAATATTAAAATCATTAATAACACTTTTAACTTTTCGTTTATCTTACTATCAAATATGGCAAGAAGTGCTACTGCCCAAGCAAGAGACCACATAATACTTGTTCCATTAAATATAGAGTTAGGTATAAACGGTATACCAAATGCTAAACAGAAAGCAAAATGAGAAATAAATGCAAATAAAAATAATCTTATTAAATATTTTTTTAAATTATGAGTATGATTATACCCTTCTACGATGAAAAACCACATTATTGGAGCTGTTAATCTTCCAATAATATGAAGTAACATTACATACCAGATTTTTTGGCATCCTGGAAATGCTAACCACGTTAAATGATCTATTGTCATCGCAATTATTGCAATAAGTTTTAAATGATTTGAATTTAATTTTTTCGTTTTCTCACCTTTATAATTATATTATCTTTTTAAATATATAAAATCCATATTAATTTAGAAATCAAATGACAGCCAAAATGTGCTAGCATTGAATATCCTATTCCATATTTTCTATATAGCCATCCAAATGATAATCCAAATAATCCATTCATCAATAAACATCTAAATAATAATAATCCATCAATATATCCAAAAGTTTGAATATTTGCAGGTATATGTAATAAGGCAAATAATAATGCAGATATTACATTTGCGATGATAAATACTTTTGTTGGTGTTTTATTTTCTTTTCTATAAAATATTTTAGATATAATCCATGATAATAATGACATAAAAAATAATCTTAATAATATTTCTTCAAATACAGCTCCATAAGTTAATGATGCAATAATATATTCTAAAGATGGTTTACTATCATAACTATGTAATATAGGATCACTAAAGCTTCCAAACACATATCTATCAAATAGACTTAATAATAAACCACCAATAATAGAAATAATAATTACTCCTATTATTGCATTTTTGTTTTTCTCTATTTTTTTCCATAATCCCATCTTATTCGATAAGACTAAGCCAATTGCTCCTAATATAACTGCATACAATGCTATTTGTAAAATTGATACAATAATAACTACTTCTTTTGAACCAGCTTGTTTTATTGCATCATCAATTATTTTTTGATCTAATGAATTTATTGAATATATTGTAGTAAAATACCCACCAATAATACACATTAAAATCATAAATATAAAGAATTTCCAATTTTCTTTTATATATTTTTTCATTATTTGTTTTCTCCCTTATTCATTACTTTTTTAGCCATTGTTCTTTTACCACATTTAGGACATTTTTGATATCTAGATGTACCCATATGTGGAGCCATCAATAATTTAAAGTAATTTTTTTCTTCAAATATATGATGACAATGTTTGCACTCATAATATCCTGCATCTACTTCAAGTTTAAATCCATAGAAACACACAATTAGTAATATAGCTGTTGAAACACAAATAATTGTAGCTAATATTGGACCTTCTTCTAATAATATAGAAGATATAACCATAAGAGCTACATAAAATATAAAGGCTGTTATAGTTAATACCCACATATTTGTAATTAATCTTTTGTTTTTTAGTTCATCTTGTTTAGCAAGTTCTACTAATAATTCTTCATTTTTCTTTTCATAATCCTTCATATCAATTCTTTCGCCATTTAAAAGTTCATTGACATTTATATCAAGTATATTACACAAGTCTAGCATCTTATCAGCATCTGGTAAAGATAAACCTCTTTCCCATTTTGATACAGCTCGATCCGTAATAAATAATTTTTCTGCTAATTGTTCTTGAGTTATGTTTTTTTCTTTTCTACAATTAGCAATAAATTTTCCAATCTTAATTAAATCCATGAACTTTTCTCCTTTCATGACTTAATTATAAAATAAGCCATTTATTAGTTACACATACCAATGGTTGAGTTGATATTCTATATCTATTTTACCATAAAAATAGTGAATATTTTTATTTATTAATGAACGGAATATTACTATAAACAGAACACATTTGTGTTCTGTTTATACTTTATAATACATTTGGTTTTTACTGGTTGGTTTATCTGGATTAGTCATTTTTATCAATCCATTTTCTAATGCAGGATTTAAGTAATTATCTCTAAATGAAATACGTGATTTCATATCTAGTTTTTCCATTAATTCGGATGTTGTCATAGCTACTCCACTTTCCATTACATCTAATAACTTATTAACATATGAACTAACATGATTTGCTTGTACACTAGTACTATCCATCAAATCTTCTAATGTTTCATCAATCATTTTTAACATAAATTCTATAAACTCAGTAGAATTACCATTATGATCACAATTAGCAATAGCAGAATAGTATTCTTCTTGATATTTTTTTATTTGAGATTCAATTGGAACATATTCAAAAAGTTTTTCCCAGTTTGAAAGTATTACATTTTGCCATAATCTAGCAGTTCTCCCATTTCCATCTTTAAATGGATGGATAAATACAAATTCATAATGGAATACTGAAGATAGTATTAATGGATGAATTATACCATTGTTATCTTCCATCCATTTAAATAATTGTTTCATTAACTCATCAACTTGTTCAGGTGGTGGACAAACATGAATACAATTTCCTTTTTCATCAAAGACTCCTTCATTTCCTTTTCTAAACTCACCAGATTCATCTACTGTAAGGTATGTCATTACACCATGGACTTTTTTTAAATCTTTAATTGAATATTGATTAACTTCTTTTATTAATTTATATGCTTCATAGGCATTTTTAACTTCTTGTATTTCATCTTGAGGACCTATTACTTTTTTTCCATCAATAATATCTTTTACCTGATCGAATGATAATGAATTTGCTTCAATAGCTAATGATGAATGAATAGAGCGAATCCTATTATTCCTTCTTAGAACTGGCATTTTATTTAAATCTTTATAATTATCTAACTTACCAATTTTTTTCATTATGTTTGATATTTTGTCTAACATAATATTAGTAATATCAAATGGTGGTATGTAATTATCCATATAAAATCACCTCAAATTCTTGTAATAATATTATATCATTTAATAGCATGATAGTCAATTATCTTGTATGTTTTTCTATATGTTTTCTTGTATACTAGCAAATGTATTTTCTATGAGATATTTTTACATTATTTTGATTAACAAACGCATAATGGAGTGTTGTATCTATTTTGGTATGTCCTAGTAAATGCTGAACTTGTTCAATTGGCATTCCTTTATCTATTGCTTTAGTTGCAAGTGTCCTTCTAAATTTATGAGGATGTACTTTTTCTTCTCCTAGTTCTTTTCCAAGTTTTTGTAGCATTAATTCTATTCCTCTGCTTTTCAATCTATCATAAGGTTTATTATTACTTACAAATAATGCTTCATTATTATCTATTCTATTATTCAAATAATCTTCCATATGTAATTTTGCTTTACCATCAAAGTATACTTCTCTCATCTTTTTACCTTTACCAAATACTAAGCATGATTTATTCTCGAAATTAATATCATCTCTATTAAGATTAACAAGTTCACTTATTCTTATACCTGATGAAGCTAATAAATCTATAATAGCTAAATTTCTTATATTGGTACAACCATTTCTTAATCTTTCCATTAATTCATCTGAATATGTTTCTTTAATTAAAAACTCTGTTTTTATTTTATGTATTCTTCTAATTGGACTTTTAACTATATAATCTTCTACTTCAAGAAAAGTAAAGAAACTAGATAAAGATCTTCTTACTCCATCAATAGTTAAATTATTACAACTATTGTTTGATTGATAATATGATAAAAACTCTCTAATATCATCAGTTTCAATTGTTCTTACATCTTTATCTAAATAGGATAACATCTTATAAATATGTATTTTATAATTTTTAATAGTTAATTCAGAACATCCTTCTATTCTTTTAGAATTAATAAACTTATTAACATATTCATCATTAGATATTTCTTTCTTTTCAATCTCAATTTTCTTATATAATACTTCCTGTAATTTAGACATTTGATAATTATTCAAATATCTATTCATTTCTGAACTTATAGTTCTAATTATATTCTCATTCATAAAACCATTCTCCTTTCAAATAAGAATGGTTTTTATTATATATAAAAACTAGGTGATAGCAAAATCATCTAGTTTAAATGTACGGAAATTCTTAATAGTGCGATTAATTACTTTTTTCTTTTACGGTATATGTATCTCTCCTGATAGAAATATCGAATGTTATTTTATCGCCATCAGGTGATTCTAGTATAAATTCAGTTTTACCGGCTTTTTTAAATTCTGCATGAACTTTCCAATCTTCAATACCACTTTCATATCTGATACTTAATTCACCATATTTATTATCAGTAAGATAAACTTTATAATTATCATCAAACTTATATTTTTCGCCATTGAATAATATATCCGTACTATATACTGGTGGATTTATTATACATATAATTGTAAGTGCAATAATTATTATGCTACTTATTACTACCCCAGTAATTTTTATTTTTTTATTATTAAATATAGCTAATGGATAGATTATTAATGCACTCATACAAAAAATAGTAGTTAATAGATGTCTTGGAAAAGAAAACATCGTTTTAGATAAATAACCAGCACACTCTTCTCCAGTTAATAATAACATCGGAATAAGAATTAATAATCCCCACCATTTATCTTTTTTCATGTAATATCCTATAAAACCCATAGGAAGACAAGCTATTGTCCATAAAAACCAAAATCTATAATATGTATTAAATAAATTACTTTGTTTAATTATATCCTGAACTAAATATACTAATGGTTGACTAATTAAAAAGAAGATAAAACATTTTAATGCTGAATCTTTAGGAGATTTACTATTCATAATAATAAATATTCCAAAAAAGATCCATACTTCAAAGGTAACAGTTAAATCATTAAATGAAGTATCTTTTGCTATTGGTAACATTGCCATAACTGCTGTATATATACCTACAAATATTGAAAACACAACCAACTTTTTCCAAGTTAAATTAATTCCGCCAAATAATTTTTTCACTTTATCACGCTCATTTCCATATCATTATAACACACTTTTACATTTTTTTATCGGTAATTAAATATATCGTAAGATTACTAATTTCCGATTTATTTATTATTACTTATTGTTACAATACATCTATCAGCTAACATATTTTTTAAAAAGTCATCTGATTCCATTTTTTTAACATTTTTAATGTTTAATTGTATAGCCATTTTAATATATGCACTTTTCTTTGATAAATAATAACCATTTTTATATGTCATTAATCTATCCATTAATTCTTCATCAGTTTCGGGTGGATTATCAAATTCTAAAGATTTTATTATAAATTTTTCTACTTCATTTAATTTATCATAAGATGCTTTTACTTTTTTCAAAAGATTAGTACATAACTCTATTGATTTATCATAAGCTTTTCTATCTAATGTAATAACACTAGTATTTGTTGTAGATATATAAGAATAATCAGTAGCTAAATCATAGGATAAAGTATAATCTTTAACATTTTCATCAATAAAAATTTTAAACTCCAAGTCTTCAGTTATTTCATATTTCAATGCCTCTTGATACATAGCATGAACTAACATATTTGTAGATAATATATCTACTATTTCAACAAAATCATTTTTTAGTTCAATATAATCATATTGTTCAATTATTTTGTTAGATAATGTTCCTTTATTATCTAATAATTCAGCTTGTAATTTACCATCCTTTACTTTAATCATTTTACCACCCTTACTTCTAAATACTACGAAAAAAGGTGTCAATAGTATTAAAGTGTTTAAATACTACCGACACCTCTAAATAATTCATTATAAAGATTTATTAATTTCGATTGTTTTTTCATAGCTGTACCTCCATTTCTAGAGAATACCTCTTTCATTGGTTATATATATTATCACTTTTTAAAAATTTGTCAATTCCTTATTTAGGGAATGAACTAATCTTGGTATTCTATATCTTGTACAGGCGGAATATCTAAAGTATTAGCATAATCTTCAAATTTATTAACTGTTTCAGTTTCCATTTTATTTGTTACTCTAACATATATATTATATGTAGTCATTATAGTTGAATGTCCTAATCTTTTAGATACTGCTTTTATATCAGCGCCTTGTTCTATTAATCTAGTTGCATGAGTATCTCTAAAATCATGAAATCTACAAGGTATTCCAAGTTCATAATTAATAACTTTAAATGCATGTCTTGGTGATTCAGTTCCTCTAAAATCTCCATTAGCTCTTACAAATACTAATTTAGCTTCAGGTAGATCTACTTTTATTTCAGCCTTAGCATCAACTATTTTTATTTCAGGTCTATTTGTGTATTCATTCATTATTCTTTTTTCATAATGTTTTAGATAAGATTCTCCATAGTATTCTTTATTTTCTTCTTGAAGTTTCTTATATTCTTTTAATGCTTTGACTAATGTATCTCCTATAGATATTGTTCTTTGACTTTGAGGATTTTTACAAGTACCATAACTCCATACTTCAACAGAGTGTCCTTTACTTATACAATATCTTTTAGGTAGTCCATACTTATTCTTTTTAATAATATTTTTATTAACAGTTATAGTCTTTTTTTCAAAATTAATATTATCCCAAGTTAATCCATATACTTCTGATACTCTCATTCCTGTGTAATATGCTGTTAGAAATGAATAATAAATATAAGGAACATCTTTAAATCTATCTAATATCTTTTCTATTTCTTCCTGAGTAAATATATGTGCTGGATCTCCACATACTACTTCATATCTTGGAATATGTACTTTTTCAGCAGGATTTTCATTTATAAAATTAACTGAATAACATGCATATCTTAATGAACCTTTTACTACTTTCATAATGTTTTTTAAATACCATTTAGATAAATTCTTTTCTACAAATATCTTATTAATAAATTCTTGTAACATTTGAGAATCAATTTGCCATAGTGCATATCTTCCTAACATAGGTTTTAAGTATAGTTTAATAATATTTAAATATGTAACAATGGTTGAATATTTTAAATTAAAATTACAATAAGTATCAATCCAATAATCTAAGTAATCAGAATATGACATATCTTTATTTCTTCTAACTCTTCCTATCTTATAATATTCTGTATAATCTAATGCACCTTGATTTAATGCATCCTGTCTTGTTGGAAATCCTGATTTAGATATCCATTTTCTTGTGCCATCAACCGAAGCAGTTTCAAATCGGTATTCATATACCTTTCCACGTTTTCTTACGCTTACCATTTTTATACTCTCCTTTTCTAAAATTGGTAAACAAAAAATGCCATCGAATGATGACATTTATCTTTATAAATTGTCCACAAAACGTGTACTAAATTTCACAACATTTTTTGCCCTATTGTCCACAATTTTAAATTTACGTGGACAAAATGTGGACAAATGGCAATTTTCGGTCAATTTTTACGTGGACAAAATCCTCGCAAACCCTTATATTTCCTACTACTTACCACAACATTGTTTGTATTTTTTCCCTGAGCCGCAAGGGCATAAGTCATTTCTACCTACTTTTTTATCAGCTTTTTTAGGTTTACTCTTAACACCCTCTTTGACATCATTAGTTTTAATATTTTTAACTTCTTCTCTTTCTATATTTTGTCTAACTTCAGCATTAAGCAAGAAATTTGATATTTCAGCAGAAATATTAGCCATCATGTTATCAAATAAATCAAAGCCTTCTAATGCATAAACCTGAAGTGGATTACTTTGTGCATAACCACGAAGTCCAACGCCCTCTTTTAACGCTTCCATTGCATCTAATTGATCCATCCAATTCTTATCTATACATCTAAGTGATATTGATTTTTCAAAATCATCTTGAATATCTTTAGGCACATCTTCAAGTTTTTTACTATAGTCATCTACTACTATTTCATATATGAAATCTATTAATTCGTTAATATCTTTATTAAAATCTTCTTTCTTTAGTTTTCTTTTCTTTAAATATCTAGCATTAAATAATTCTATTAAATTATCAACATCATTACTAGTTAATTCACCATCAGTTAAATGACTGTGTACTTGATTAGAAACAAATTCTTTAAATGTATCTAAAACTCTATCTCTTATACTATCATTATCTAATATTTCATTTCTTCTATTATAAATAATTTCTCTTTGTTTACTAATAACATTATCAAAATCTAATAATCCTTTTCTCCTATCAAAGTTAAACCCTTCTACTTTCTTTTGAGCTGCTTCAATATTTTTAGAAATCATTTTATTTGAAATTGCTTGATCATCTTTGATACCTAATGTTTCCATCACTGCTTTCATCTTTTCAGAACCAAACTTAATCATCAAGTCATCTTCCATTGATACGAAGAATCTTGTAGTACCCGGGTCTCCTTGACGTCCGGCACGTCCCCTTAATTGATTATCAATTCTTCTTGAATCGTGCCTTTCTGTACCAAGCACATACAAACCACCTAATTCACGCACACCTTCACCTAATTTAATATCAGTACCACGTCCAGCCATATTTGTTGCTATAGTAACAGCATTCTTTTTACCAGCATTTTCTATGATATGTGCTTCTCTTTCATGATTCTTAGCATTTAATAATTCATGCTTAACGCCTGCTTTAGTTAATAATTGACTAACAAGTTCACTTGTTTCTACAGATGCAACACCAACAAGAACAGGTCTTCCAGTCTTATGTATTTCTTTTACAGTTTTAACAACTGCATTAAATTTGCCCTTAAGTGATGAATATATTAAATCTACTTGATCATCACGAATAACTGGTTTATTCGTTGGAATGCATACTACATTTGTATTATAAATATTTTGAAACTCTTCTTCCTCAGTTTTAGCAGTACCAGTCATACCACTTAACTTATTATACATTCTGAATAAATTTTGGAATGTTATTGTTGCTAAAGTTTTAGTTTCTTCGTTAATAGTAACTCCTTCTTTAGCTTCTAATGCTTGATGTAAACCTTCACTAAATTGTCTGCCATGCATTAATCTTCCTGTAAATGTATCAACAATAATAACTTTATCATTCTCAATTACGTAGTCAACATCTTTCTTAAATGCGTAATTAGCAGTTAATGCCTTATCTAAATTATGTACCATAACACTATTACTAATGTCATATAAATTATCCAAATGTAACATCTTTTCACAGTTTTTAACACCTTCTTCAGTAAGTGTTACTTTTTTAGTTTTTTCATCAACTACATAATCATCTATTTTAAGATTTTTAGCAACTCTATCTGCTTCTTTATATATATTAGCTGATTTAGCAGAACCACCTGATATTATTAGCGGCGTTCTAGCCTCATCTATTAATATTGAGTCAACTTCATCAATAATAGCAAAATTCAATCCTCTTTGAGTTCTATTCTCTTTATGAACAACCATATTATCTCTTAGATAATCAAAACCAAGTTCGTTATTTGTTGTATATGTTATATCAGCTTCATATGCTTCTTTTTTCTCTTTTGGAGATTTATCTCTTGTGTTAATACCAACACTAACTCCTAACAAGTCGTAAATTGGTCCCATCCATTGTGCATTACGTGTTGATAAGTATTCATTTGTTGTAATTACATGTACACCCTTGCCACTTAATGCATTTAAATAAGCAGGTAATACTGTTGTTAATGTTTTACCCTCACCAGTCTTCATTTCAGCAATATTTCCCCTGTGAATAGCAAGACCACCTATCAATTGTACTCTAAATGGTTTTTCTCCTATTGCTCTAAAACATGCCTCTCGCGCTAATGCAAATGCTTCAACAGCTATATCATCAAGTTTCTCACCATCTTCAAGCCTTTTTTTAAATTCTTCTGTCTTAGCTTTAAATTCAATATCCTTTATACTTTGCATTTTCTCGTCTAAAGCTTCTATTTCATCAACTATTTTATCTATCTTTTTTAATTCTTTCGTTTCATAATCAAATAAGTTTTTTAATAATCCCATGTTAATATCATCTCCACATGTTTAATTATAGCAAATAAAAAAAGAAAAGTGAAATATTTTCACCTTTCTATCACTTAATTAGCCTCTATTAATCCATAATCAGAGTCACTTCTTTTATAAACAACATTTATTTTTCCAGTCTCTACATTCTTAAAAACAAAGAATGAATGTCCAAGAAGTTCCATTTGTGTAATTGCCTCTTCTTCATCTATAGGTTTTAAGTAAACCACTTTTCTTCTAACAATTTTTTGTTCTTCTTCTTCTAATAACTCATCTATTTCAGAAATATATTCTTCTTTAGCTCTTTTAATATTTAATTTACCTCTATATTTTTTAAATTGTCTTTCTAATTTATCTATAACTAAATCTATTGCAGAATATAAATCAGGATTTACTACTTCTGCTCTTATATTATATTTTCCACTCCATATAGTAATCTCAACTTTTTGATTATGTCCTTTAGCAGAAACTATTGCCTTAGCCTCTACCTCATCATTATCATCAAGATACTTTTCCAGTTTAGAAACCTTATTTTTAATGTAATCACTTATAGCTTCTGTAACATCAATTTTGTTACCTCTAATGTTATATTTCATAATTATTCCTCCTATAAATAGGATAACATAAAGTCAATACTATTTCTATAAATTAAACAAAATTACACAAAAATTTTACAAAAAAACACACCTCAGTGTGCTTTTCCTATACTACTGTTAAGTTAACTTCTTTAACATTAATAGCTTGGTTTCCTTTAGCAGTTTCTACTAATGTAAACTCAACTAAGTCACCTTCTTTTAATGATTTGTAGCCTTTTTGATCAATTGCAGAATAATGAACGAAGATATCTTCATTTACTAAACCTTCATACTCAATAAACCCATATCCTTTATCATTATTGAACCATTTAACGCGACCTCTACTCACTTTAACACCTTCCCTTCATAAAATAATGGTACTACTTACAACTGCTGCCGGCATAACTAATGTTATCAAATAATACACTTTTTTTACTTATTTTGTTATTAAAGGTTAAAATATTGTCGCGAAACAGTTTTAAAAATTTATTTTTATTTTAAACAATACTTTTAAACAAAAAAAGTAGTCTTTCATGCAAGCATAAAAAAAAATCAGTTTTTTTATATTATGATAAACACGAAAGGAAGAAGTAATGAAAGAAGTTATAATTAACAAAGCAATCAATAATGTACAAAAATATAATAATTACTCTAATACAAAGATAAAAGAAATTAAATATGGTCTTGAATCAATATATTTAACTACATTTAAAATAATAGTAATTATGCTCATAAATACATTGATTGGAACAATAAAAGAATTATTACTAATATTTTTATTTTATGGACTGCTCAGACTAATGGGGTTCGGACTTCATGCTAAAAAGTCATCGCACTGTTGGATATCATCATTACTTATGTTTGTTATTCTTCCGAATATAGCAAAGAAACTTTTGGTGCCTAAAACGATCCAAATAGTTTTATCATTAATAGGGCTAATATTTCTATCAATATATGCTCCTGCTGATACAAAAAAAAGACCTTTGATAAACAAAACAAAAAGAATCAAATATAAAGTGTTAACTATATTAATAACAATATCATATATTTTATACATAATATTTACTAAGAATGTGTATATTAATAACATTTTAACAATCTCTATATTAATACAAACATTCTTAGTACTTCCTCTCTCATATAAGCTGTTTGGCTTAGAATATAATAATTATAAAAATTATAAGAAAGGAGGACATTATGAAGTTAATAGCTAAAATCACAGCTTTTCTTGGAGCATTAGTTGCAGCTACAGCTACTACAGGTTGTATAACAATTATATTAGATGAACCAGAAATGCCAGAAACATTATTATAATAAAAACTTAAATAGTAACTACCCAAAAAAACAAAAAAATACTAGTACCACCTAGTATTTTTTACTTATAAAAGGGTATTTACTACTGTCACTTCTCTTTTACATTAACAATTATTTCACTTACAAATCTATCGCCATGTATTTTTTGTACTAAGTTTACATTATTATTTTCCTTAACTATTTTATTTGCTAAAAACAATCCAAGACCGCGTCCGTTTCCTTTAGTAGAATAATATCTATTATGTAACTTTTTAATATTTACTTTGTCTTTAAATGAGTTTTCCACTATTATATTTAACGTACCATCTAGTGCAGAAATATCTATTAAAACACTCTTTTCCTCACTTTCACAGGCAGCTTCATTAGCATTATCTAGAAGAATACTAAGTATTTTACACACAGAATTATAATCTTTGCCTTTTAATTCTTCAATTATTGGAGAAGCAGTATTAGATATACGAGCCATTACATCAATATCAAGCTTTTTCATATTGTCAATTTTATAATATAGTATTCCTTTTAATCCGGTAGGTAATGTTCCTATATTTTTAATTGTTTCTTTACCGTTCTTTTCATATAAACAAATTATATCCTTCATTGATACATCAAAATCAATAGAATTCTTATCTTTTATACTCTTTAACAATAACAAATTATTCAATGTTTCATGTCTATTCATTCTTTCTTCATCAATGATTTGTTCATATTTAGTCATATATTTTAATAAAGTTTCTGTTTTATTACTTTCTCTTTTAGCTTTTATATTATTTTTAACTGACATATACATCAATCCAGTAAAAATAAGTATTAATGCTATATTAGCTAAATAAGTTGATTTACTAAAGGAATATTGATACTTGGATACAAGAATAATCACAGTAGCAGCAGTAAATATTAAAAATATACTTACTACTTTATCTTTATTTGATTCAGCTATAACTCTGTTTAATAATTCATTACATTTTTTATTTCTTATTATTAGTATAGTTATTGAAAGCTCTAATATAGAAAATACCATTTTTAATATTATGCTTTCATTAAACTCTGATACACTTGTAACATTTAACAAAATAGCAGCAACAGATAATATTATTTCAACTAGAACTGCTATTCCGTAACAAATAGTACATTTAACCAGTGTATCTTTAAAAGAGTCTCTAAATAACATCTTATACATTATAGTTAACATTGCTATACTAATTATTATTTTTGTTATTCCGATATTAATTAAATAATTATTAACAATAAATAAAAACCCAAATACAAAAAATATAAGTAAAATTTTAATGTCTATTTTAAATTCTTTATCACTAAGTTCTTTATAACAAACTGCATGTAACCATATTGCTAAAACCGAAGTTATACTTAAAATTGCATTGCTACTCGGAAACATATTCGTCAAACTCCTTTTTATGTTTTTTAGAAATCAAGTATCCAGAATTACCATCTCTAAAGTATACGATGCATTTATTCCAATCGATTTTAAAAATGTTTTTTTTATTTATTAATGTACCCTTTAAAGAAAGTGCAAAATATCCTGGTAATTCTTTTTTAATATCATTTATAGAAATATTTTGATATAACTCTCCTGTTCTGGTTACTATCTTTGTTCTTCGATCATCTCTTTGAATATAGTCAATATCTAAATATGGAATTTTGTAACCAATATTCTTATATGTGAATTTGTAACTTCCCATTTGATCTAATATTCTCATACATATATCAAAATTAATTTTTAAAATTGAATCAAAGTCTTCACTTTTACATACAAAGTCTAATAGTTGTAATCTTTCTTTGTAACTCTTGTAATATGCGCCACCGTGTGCAGTCAAAATAATAATTGGGCTTACCCAATCATTATTTTTATTTCTTACTCTAGTTGCTACATCTATACCATCATGGCTTGGTAATTCAAGATCTAATATATAAATTGAGTTTTTAATATTTTTATCTATGTAATCATTAATTTTATCATCAATATCATTAAATTCATAAATTTTAAAATCAACATTATTATCCATCATATAAGTACATATAATGTTGTAAACTCTTTTTCTGTGCATTATATTATCATCTATAATTACAAAATTAACCATAAGTTACTCCTTTAAGTTACTGCTTACCATACATATTTAATGATACTACTTTTCGTATGCTTTTTCAATTAAAAAACCATTATTTATAAATAATTTCAAAAAAAAATAAACACTTACAGTGCTTACTCAAAATCACTAACTGACATAGTATATAAATTTTCAGGATCTATAGAATTTCCTTTATAATATACTTCAAAATGTAGCATATTTTTATCTGAGGACTCAAGAGAAGATTTATTACTTACTCCTAGTATTTCACCTTGAGATATTTTATATCCTACCTTTGCCGTTATGCTCTTTATATTACTATAAACAGATGTTAAATTCTCATTATGTTTAATCGTTACAACTTTTCCATACACATCATTATCTTCTATACTAATTATTTCTCCTGCTAATACAGATACTACATCAAACTCATCACTACATACATAATCTACTCCATTATTTTGCATATAGGTGTTTTCATATACAATTAATGAACTTTCTTGTTTTTTAGCCTCCGATTTATAATCATAAAATGTTCTACCAACTTTTACCTTGTCCGAAGTAAACGGTTTGATTATTGTATTAGACTCCGTTTTATTAACAGGTTCAACAATGTCTTCAAATACTGAATCTAATGTAAATTTAGTTTTATTACTGTCTTCCACATAATTTTTAATGCCTGTAATAACTAATAATATACAAGCTACCATAACGCCAATTATACCAATATAGAAAATTGGCAATAAAACTTTATAATATTTTCCCATAATTCACTCTCCTACTATTAGAATGAACTATTTTGTATTATTTATTCATCATTTTTACACCAGTGTAATAATGATTAATTATGTCTGTATAATTATAGCCTTTTTGTGCCATGCCATTAGCCCCATACTGACTCATCCCAACGCCATGACCATATCCTTTTGTATGTATAATAACCTTATTATCCTTATTATTTATCGTAAAATCCGTAGACCTCAAAGACAAAAGTGATCTTATTTTTGTGCCCTTGTATTTATTATCATTAATATAAATATAATTCACCCTTCCATGTGAACATTTTTCAAACTTAATGCTTTCTATTTTTTTATCACTAATACCTAATTTTCTTAAAAAATCATCTTCTGTCATTTCAATACTCTTTTCTTTATATGAATATTGTTTATCCCATAGAGAATCAACTGATTTTAGATATGATAATTTTTTAACAAATACGTCTTCTGAATTTTCTGTGTACCCATTTGATATAGAAAAATATGCGGCATAAATTGGTTTATCGTTATATGATATATATTCCCCCTTCGTTTCATTAACTGCCAGTGATATTCTTTTATAATTACTCTCAAACTTATCTTTCCATCTAGATTTCAGTTTTTCTAAACTAGAATAACATTGATCAGAAGTAGTACTTGATAGAACATATTCACTATTAGTATCTAATTTATATAAAGCATAAGTTCTAGCTGCAACAGCCATTGCTTTTAATGCCTCAATTTCAAAAGAAGCTGGCATCTCACATGAAACCACACCAATTACATAATCTTCTAGGTCTAGCTTTTTATTTTCATTTTGATGATTAACCATCACAGTAATAGAATCTCTTTCTTCTGGCTGTCCATGTTTTATTGCTTCACTTACTAATTTGTTATCAAAAGTGTGTTTATCATTTTGTTTATAACTACATAACATGATTATAAACATAATAAAAAATACTATGAATTTGTTCTTCATAGTATATTATATTCACAAAATATTAATTTAGACCATTTAATATTTTATCTTTTTCTTTTTCGTATTCTTCTTTAGTTAAAACTTTATCATCATATAATTTTTTTAATTTTTCTAAACTTTCATATTTATTATTATCAATGTTAGTATAATTTGTTTCATTACATTGACTTGCATTAAATAAATTATTAGTAACAACAAATACAAGGCCTAAAATTCCTGATATTTGATTGATGAATAAAAATACGATTGTCCAAATAATTATAGCGTCTTTATGAGTCATTAATTCTTCGTCTGAAAGACTAGAATAATCTTTAAATTTTACTCCGCCTATTATTAAAGGAATACCAACAATTGCTCCAAAGATTGTTAAGCAGCAAAGGATACCAATAACAATAGAAATAATTCCTGATATTTTTAACAATGATTTATCCATTTTGTTCCACCTCCCTAATCTCTTCTACTCTTCTAATATGTCTTTCTTCATTTGAATATTTAGTATCAATAAATGTATCTAAAACTTCATCAAGATTGCTTATTTTTTCCGAAAGAGCCATCACATTTGACATGTTATGTTCCTTAGTTAATTTTGCTTCTTCTACTGTATTTACTTTACCACAACGAATACCATCAAATTTATTAGCAACTATACTCATGCCAATTCCTGTACCACATATTAAGATGCCCAAATCACATTCCTTGTTAAGAATTGCATTACATACTATTTTAGCATACTTAATATAATCAACATTATCTTTAGTATTTGTCCCATAATCAATATAATCTATATTTCTTTTCTTTAAGTGTTCAATTATTCTTTTTTTAACATCAACTCCATGATGATCATTTCCAATTCCTATTGTCACAAATTTTCCTTCTTTCTATTATTAGATTTTTCAATTACTTTAGCTTCTTTTATTGTTTCACTACTATTATTTACATAAACAACTTTTGTATTTGCAAGAAGATCATGTAGTCCTCTACCATCGTTCTTAAACATAATCATAATTATCGAAGCTGAAACTAATGTTGCATCTATCATATTAATATATTTGCTTGTTGAAATATATAATCCTTTACTTGCAAAACTTATTAAACATATAAGTATTACTGATGTTAGTACACTATTTATTATTAACATTCTAATTATAACCTGACTTAATTTTAATTTTTTGCCATCATTACTAACAACTTTTATTTTCATTAATTTTTTGCCAATAGTTTGTCCTTTATTGTAATATTGAAATAATCCAAAATATAAAACCATTACGACAACATTTATTATTGATGTAGAAACACTATATTTATTTAAATCATACATAACATTTGTTGCTTGTTTTACAGTTTGACTATTATTAGTATTTTCACTCTCGGCAATTAAAGCTTTATAGCTTTCAAATGCTTGTTCATATTTTTCATAATTTGGATTTAAAGCTTCAATATTAGTAAACAGCCCTATTATAAAAACAACTATCATAAGATCAATTATATAAGCAAATGCTCTTTTCAATGTTGGCTTTTCCATTATTTACCTCCTTTTTTATAAAATATTGAGAATAGTGAACTCTTTCTCTTAATTAAACTATTACCATTATATTTATTGTTAATATTTTTAAATACTGTATTGGATAAATCATATATGCTTCCCTCAGATAACGAATAATTATTTTTACTATAACTAATATCATCTACTATTATAGGAACTCTAACAGAAAAATTAATTTTACATAATTCCTGTTTTTTATTATACAACTCTTTTTCTATTCCATACAACGATGAAATTATTAATGCACCAGATATTTCTTTAATATAAGTATCTAAGATGCCAATTATAATATCTATTTTTCTTAACTTTTCTTCAATGTCATCAACTAATTTACAGTCGCTAATATCATAATTAATAATTATTAATTCTTGCTCTTTATCTTTCAAAAAAGCTAGTAATTTATCTTTATCATATATGAAATCATCATCAGTAGCATAATATTTCAAGTCCGGATCTATTATATTTCTAAGCCCAGTAAAATAATAATTTATAAATGGACATCTAGATTTCTTATCTAATATTAAACATTTTGAATTTATAGATTTAAGTGAATTTAACGCATATGTCGATGATACTGCAAAATTATTCATGAATGGTATTTTTTTATGTGATTTAACAGGAAATAAAGAGTAATATCCTATTGAATTAATATCTAAAGCTTTATATTTTTGAATATTTATTTCATCTATGAACTGATCAACATTAACATTTGAATAATTAAAGAATAGAATTTGATCATTATTTTCAAGGGCAAAATCACTGTTTAGCATAAATGTCCTCATATTATTCGGAGTAGTTCTAGTGCTAACACAAGTGTTAAATCTTTTTTCTATATCTTTCCACTTTTCTCCTACTACTGTAACAAACGATCTTATATAATCTCTTAATGTTGATAAGTTGTTAATATTATTTTCCCCTGTTATTAATCCTATTTTTACTTTTGATGATACCTCATAATTAAGAGTATTAAAGTATGGTAACATAATTTTATAATCATTTAGTGACTTTTGCGTAAAAATCAAGTGAAGACATACTTTAGTATTTATATAAGTTAATATATATTTTAAGTACACACTCAAATGTTCTATAGTAGTACTATTATCCCAATAACAAATAATATGTAATTTAGATTTATTGTTATTTGTTTGTTGAATAGCATATTGTAATACTTGATTATTTTTATATGTTTCATTATATATATTATTAGAAATTATACTATAAGAAAGTGGCATCTTAATGCCTATACTAAAATCTCTGTAAGCATCTTTATAATCTAAGTAATTACTTGTCAAAGATGAAAAAAATCCATCTTTAGTCAATCTATCTAAATTGGGCATTAATTCTTTTTTATATACATTATAAGAATCTTTTTGCTCAATACCAAAACCATTTATTAGTAATAATATGTTTTTCTTCATATTTATCTCCTATAAAATTATTTATTGTTTCTTCTAATATATTTGTATATTTCAATAATTAATAGCACTGGTAATGCTAAAATCAGTAAAATAAACATATGTGGATATGGTACACTATATGTTTGCAATAATATTGATAGAATAGGTACCTCCATTACGATAATTTGTAAAATAATTGTTAACACTATCGTTATTAGTACAAAAGGATTTTCTTTAAATCCATTTTTAAATACAGATTTTTCTTCACTTCTACAATTTAATACATGTATATTTTGCATAAATACCATTAAAGCCAATATATATCCTCTAGCATGTGCAACTTCAAAGTTCAAATATTTTATCATTATAAACCATACATCAAATACTATTATGCCCATAAATAAGCCAGATGCTAGTATTTGCTTAATCATTTCTTTTTCAAACAAACTCTCACTTGTCTTCCTAGGCTTTTGTTTCATTATAGTATCTGTTTCACGTTCAAAAGATAATGCCATATCTTGAAGGCCATCTGTTACTAAATTTAGCCATAGCAATTGTATTGCTACTAACGGCATTGGTAAATTAAATAGTATTGCTAAAACAAAGAACAGTACCTCTGCAAAGCCACAAGATAAAAGTAATATACTTATTTTTCTAATATTTGAATAAGCATTTCTGCCTTCTTCTATACCTGCAACAATTGAAGCAAAGTTATCATCTATTATGATCATATTTGCAGTTTCCTTAGCAACATCAGTACCACTTCCCATTGCAACACCAATATTTGCGGCTTTTATTGCAGGAGCATCATTTACACCATCCCCAGTTACAGCTACAAACTCACCCATTCTTTGTAGAGATTCAACGATTTTTAATTTTTGTAAAGGCGTAACTCTTGCAAATACTTTTTTGTTTTTTATGCAATCGTCAAATTCTTTTTCGTTCACACAAAATTCTAACTCTTCGCCCGTTATCACTTCATCATAATTTTTAACAATGCCTAACTCTTTTGCTATTGAAAAAGCTGTTAGTGAATGATCCCCTGTAATCATAAGCACTTTTATTCCTGCTCCAAAACACTCTTTTATTGAAGAAATAGCTTCCTTTCTTACAGGATCTATAAATCCTACCAAACCTACAAAGTTTAAATTTTTAATTTTTGATTCATCTATTTTTTTGCCTTTAATTTCTCCATCACAAATTGCAATTACTCTATACCCTTTACTAGCAAGTTCATCATTTTGTTTTAATATTTCTTCTTCATTTAATTTTTCTTTTTTACCGTTAACAAAACTATGTGAACAAAACTTAAGTATTTCTTCTACGGAACCCTTAGCGGTACAATGAACACCATTTCCATTATCATAAAATACTGCAGAGTATTTTTTTTCTGATTCATAGGGCACTTCTTTAATCTTCTTCATTGAATTATTATTAACTTTTAGCTTGTACGACAATGCCAAAAATGCAACATCAATTGAATCACCGATTCTTTCCCACCTATTATTAACTCTTTCTAGTTTTGCTTCATTATTAATATATCCTAAACTAGCAATATACTTTGCATTATCAATATTTTTACCTTTTACCCCACCTACATCATTATAACCGTTTCCATCTATTTCATATATTTCATTATTCGGTAAAACTATTTTTTTAGCAGTTTGTTCATTTACTGTAAGAGTGCCAGTTTTATCACTCGCGATTACAGTACAACTTCCTAAACTTTCAACAGCAGTTAGCTTTTTGCATATTACATTCCTTTTGCTCATTTTATTAGACCCAATGGTCAATGCCATTGTTAAAGCAAGTGGTAACCCTTCAGGCATTGCCGATACTGATAAAGCAACCACAGCTAAAAATATTTCTAAAGGTTTGTAATCTTTATTAAAAAGTACTATAGCTATTATAACTGCAATTATCGCAATAATTAAAGTTATTTGCTTTGAAAACTTTTCCATTCTAATGGTTAATGGTGACTTAGATTCTTCAGTACTTGTAACTTTCTGAGCTATTTTTCCAACTTCTGTATTAATACCTGTTGAAGATACAACTGCTTTTGCCCTACCTGTTAATACAGAACATCCTGCATATAAGCAACAATTGGTAATATTATTAATAGATGATTTGTCTGATTTACTAACAGCAATACTTTCTCCAGTTAGAATTGATTCATCAACAGTTAAATTATTTGATTCTATTATCCTGCAGTCAGCCGGAATTTTGCTTCCTGACTCCAAAATTATTATATCCCCAGGAACAACTAAAGCCGAGTCTATTTCACAATGTTTAGCATCTCTAATTACTTTAACTTTTACTTTTATTAAATTTTTAAGAGCTTCAGAATTTTTATTTGCTTTAAATTCTTGTATAGTTGAAACTATCGCATCCACCATAATAATAAATAATATAGCTACCCCATCTAAGGTTTCTCCAACAACAAATGACAATATTGTGCACATAATAAGCACATATATTATTGGATCTTTAAGTGACTCAAAAAATATTTTATATAATGGTTTATTTTTTTCTTTTGGAAGTTCATTTAAACCATATTTAGACAATCTTTTTTTAACCTCTTTTTCACTTAGACCATCTATTGAAGTATTATAATTCTCTAAAATTTCTTTTTTTCTGCTTTTCATACTATCCACCATTATAATTATTATAAATTATTAATGATTTTTTTTCAATATAAAAGAATAAGCTAATCACTTATTCCTAATTTAACTTTAAAAGTTTTTTGCTCTTTCCCTCTGATTACTTTAATTTCAACTTCATCATTTGGTTCATATTTATACAAATAGTATCTTAACTCTGCCACACTTTTAACTTTATATTTTTCTATACCAATTATAACGTCCCCTTTTTCTAAACCTGCTTTATTACTAGGACCATTATCGGCTGTTGATATTACTATTACACCAGATGTTACCGAATTATCTATTTTTATCCCTTGCTTTGCTAAATAATAACCAGAAGTAGACATATCAGCCATTTGAACACCTAAAAAAGGTCTTTGTATTTTTTCACCTTTAACTATTTTATTCGCATATAATAATGCATCTTCAATAGGTATTGAAAAACCTATTCCTTCAATTTCTGATTGGACTATTTTCATTGAATTTATTCCGATTACTTCACCTGATACATTACATAAAGGCCCACCACTATTGCCAGGGTTTATTGCTGCATCAGTTTGCATAACATTCATTATCCAATCTTTAGATGAAGATGAGCCAACAGATACTTCTACCATTCTGTTTTTACCACTTAAAATTCCTCTTGTAACAGTTCCTGAAAACTCAGAGCTCATCGGAGAACCAATTGTAAACACAGTATCGCCTACTTTAGCCTCCGAACTTTTACCTATCTTAGCAACATTTTTAGCATATTTTTTATCTATTTGTAAAACTGCAATATCGGCAAGTTCATCGCTTCCTAAAACCTTAGCTTCCAAACTCTCTCCATTAGTTAAAGTTATTTTTATCTCGTCAGACGACTCAATAACATGATGATTGGTCATAATATAACCATCTTCAGCATAAATAAAACCAGAACCGATTCCTGAAAGTTTACCTTTTTTATAATTCTCAACAACAACAACTGAATCATATATATTATCAATACCTGATGAAATACCCTCTTCATTAACTTTAACTACTTTTTGTATTTTACTTTCTGTCTTCACTATACTATTAGGAAAATAATATATAAGCATATACATTAATGCACTTCCAGCAAATAATGATAATATGATGGTAACTATGTATGAAAGTTTTTTATTCATAATGCCTCCTATTCTAAATATGATAATTGTTTATAATTTTCCGGAAATCCCATTCTATATAAAACCTTACTAACATCAATGACTTTAAGTTTACTTGAAAGTTTGTCTATTTCATAACAAATTTCATTCATCATCATTTTAAAATCATCTGTAGTTAATAACTCTTTAAGTATTATTAATAAAGCAAAAATGTCGTGTTTCCCATAAATATATTCATCATCAACTTTAGGAATACCTAACTGTAGATGAAAAGTTGTATCTGCTATAGTCTTTTGAGTTTCATGATTAAATAAAATATCTTCATGTGCACATAAATTTCTATAATTAGCAAGAATTGACATATAATTTTCTATTTTGTCTGGACTTAAATTATAATAATCAGCTATTTCTTTTCTATCCTCAGACTTAAGTATTGTAAATAATTCACTCATAAGGCCAAAACTTAATACTTTTACCCCTACCCACATTGGTATATAACCATAATTATTTATATAATGGCTAGTTGCTTGATGTTGATAACCATTTATTCTAATTTGCCTTTTTAATTTTCTAAGTAGGTCGTTAATTTGACTATTTTTTTCTTTACTTCTATCAAAATTATTAATGTTTAAATAATCTTTTTCTTTATAACCATATTTTTTACTAAGAACATAACTATATATAGATTTGTAATTATTTTCAACAATCAAAACATTTTTAAAAATAATATTTCTAAAGAATCTGTCAAATGTAAATAATGAATATAACTCTTCAAAAGTAGTACCTTCAATAAATCTTTTTGTACCATTCATTAAAAATGGAGATCTATATCCATTCAAAAAAAAGTAATTTTCACGCAATAGTATTTCTCTAGCTTTATCATAATCTTCGAATACCATGCCCTTACTTCTTAATATTTCTATTTGTTCATCAATTGTTTTAAATATTTTAGCAGCCATCCCTATTACTCTCCTATGTTAAAATTATATCATAAATTGCTTTATTTAAAACTATTTTTTAATATTTTTTATAACTTTGCAATATACCTGTCAACAAAAAGACTCAGCAAACAATTACTGAGTCTTACGTTAAATTTACTATCTCTTACTGAATTGAGGTGCTCTACGAGCTTTCTTAAGGCCATATTTCTTTCTTTCTTTAATTCTAGCATCACGAGTGATCATTCCACTAGTTTTTAATACTGGTCTATTTTCACCATTAACTAGCATTAAAGCTCTTGCTATACCTAATCTAATAGCACCGGTTTGCCCAGAAAAACCTCCACCTTTAACATTGATTTCAATATCAAATTTCTTTAAAGTATCAGTTAATTCTAATGGTTGGATTAAATCCATAACTAGTGTTTCGTAAGGCATATAATCCTTAACATCTTTTCCATTAACAGTAATTTTACCAGTTCCATTAGTTAAAGTAACTTTAGCAACACTTCTTTTTCTTCTGCCTATTGCAGCATATTTATTTTCTGCCATATTATCTTACCTCTAAACTTTCTGGTTTTTGAGCTTGATGTTTATGTTCACTTCCAGCATAAACAAATAATTGCTTATAAATTTGTCTACCAAGTCTATTTTTTGGAAGCATACCTTTAACAGCTCTTTCTACCATTTCAACAGGATATCTTTCTATCATAGTTCTTGCAGTTCTTTCTCTCAAACCACCTGGGTACCCACTATGATTATAGTACATTTTCTTATCTAACTTATTTCCAGTTAGATTAACCTTTTCAGCATTGATAATAATTACGTTGTCTCCGCAAGCAATATGAGGAGTATAAGTTGGTTTATTTTTTCCTCTTAATACTGAAGCAGCTAAAGCAGCAACTTTACCTAAATTTTTGCCTTCAGCATCGATTATATACCACTTATGTTCAACGTCTTCTTTTCTTAACATAAATGTTTTCATATTAATTCCTTTCTTTAATTTCCATGCTATCGCATTTGCAACTACGACATTTCTATCCCACAGAAACTGCACTTCCATTAAAATGTACCGGATATATTATATAAAATGTATATGTAAAAGTCAAATGTTTTCAGTACTTTTTAAAAAAAAATATTATTTATATTAAAAATGGCTTCTTGACATTATAACCAACTTAATTATATAATAGCAATATAATATGGAGGAATAAATGAAAAGTAAAGGGTTGAAAATTATTTTAATTATTTTAATATTACTAACTGGAAGTGCAGGAGGTATCGGCTTTGTTCAGTCAAAAAAACAAACTGCGAATAATCCAAATGAAGAAAAAAATAAAATAACGTATGAATATTATTTGGAAGATGAACTTCAAGAAACAATGCCTGTAAATACTCCGAATACAACTGATGAAAATGGAACCATTGTTGTAAGTGAACCTACTTATCAATTTTCAAGATTCACTTGTACAAATGATCTTACCGGTGACTTTGATGTTGATAACTGGAAATTTATTCCGAAAGAAAATAAAACTAGTACATGTAAACTTTATTTTGTTAAAACTAATTATACCATAACATTAACAGTTACTAATGGTGTTGAAGATGAAAATAATCCTAAAACAATTCAAAGAGAAAAAGATGGTAAATTTATTATAAAGCCTAACGAAGGGTATATATACAAAACAGCTGTATGTTCAGATAATAAAGAGGGTTCTTGGGATGAATCAACTAATACTTTTACCTTAAACGCTATTATGAAAGATATAACATGTAAAATTGATTTTGATATAAAAAATTTACAGGCTGACATCACAGTAGTGAATGGTAAGGGTAATACCACAGAAAATACTAAATACGGTGAAAGTATTTCTGCTATAGTTCAACCAAACTCAGGATATGAAAAAGCAAAGATTGAGTGTACTAATAACCAAAGTGGAACTTTTACATCAAATAAGTTCACTATTCCAAAATTAACCGATAATACAAAATGTACCATTACATTTGAAAAAGTTCCTGTAGTTAAACATACTCTAAAAATTAATATTGCTGATTCTACTAAATATTCAATATCAAGTGGTTCTGAATCCATGCCAGTAGATAATGGAAATGATGGAGTATTTGTTATTAATTCAACTGATGGTACTCAACCAATAGTTAAATGTAATAATATAGAATATAGTCCCGATGACACTGTTGGAAACTCATATAAATTTAAAATTTTACGTATAACAAAAGATATAACATGCAATATAAATTAACGATAAACATATCGTTTTTTTATTGAAAAAATATATTAAAAATGATAAATTATTTATGAGGAAAAAATATGTGGAAAATTGGAAATGTTAAAATTAATAATAGAGTGGTTTTCGCACCAATGGCAGGTATTTCTAATGAAAGTTATCGAACTATCATTAAAGAAATGGGCGCAGGTCTTATATATACAGAAATGGTTAGCACTATGGGAATAGTATACAATAGTAAAAATACAATGGACTTACTAAGAATAAATGATACTGAACGACCAATTAGTATACAAATATTTGGAAGTGATATAGAGAGTTTTGTCAAAGCCGCTAAATTCGTAGAAGAAAATTATAAGCCTGATATTATTGATATAAATATGGGTTGTCCGGTACCAAAAGTGGCAATCAAATCACAAGCAGGTTCTGGTCTTCTTAAAGAACCAAAAAAAATTTATGATATAGTATCATCAGTAGTAAAAAATGTACGCACCCCAGTAACTGTTAAAATACGCGCTGGATGGGATAATGAAACAATTAATTGTATAGAAGTTGCAAAAATTATTGAAAAAGCCGGAGCAAGTGCAATAGCCTTGCACCCTAGAACAAGAGTGCAAGGCTATAGCGGTAAAGCCAATTGGGAACTAATCAAACAAGTCAAACAATCAATATCAATACCAGTTATAGGAAACGGAGATATTACCACAATATACGAAGCAAAAAAAATGCTTGATCAAACAAGCTGCGACGCTATAATGATAGGAAGAGCAACTCTTGGCAATCCTTGGTTTATTAAAGAATGCATTGAATATGTTGAAAATAATAAAATAATTGAAAAACCAACATATACGCAAAGAATTAATATGTTAATCAAACATTATCAATTACTAAAAGCAAATACTAATGAAAGAAAAGCAATTTTAGATATTAAAACCCCAGGTTTATATTATTTAAAATATATTCCCGGCACAAAAGAATTAAAAAAAGAATTATCTTTATGCAAAAATGAAAAAGATTTCTTAATATGTATAGGCAAAATAAAAGAACATGTTAAACTTCTAGATTGTGAAAAATAAGAAAAATACTAGCTTATTCTTGTAAAGTTAGTATTTTTTGTTATATAATTAAATTAAGGAGGAATAGAAATGAAAAAAACAGGTTTATTTAAAATAATCATGTTTACACTACTTGGTATTTTATTAGTATCTTGGTTTGTACCAGCTAGTTATTTCACAGATGGAAATTTATCTAGCTTAGGTATGTATAGAATAGGATTCTTTGATTTCTTTCAACTACTGTTTGGTACATTCGAGTTCACTTATTTCATTCAAATTTTCATTTTATTAGTTTCAATTGGTGCCCTATATGGTGTACTTATTAAAACTGGTAAATATGGAGCTTTAATTGAAAAAATAGCAAGTAAATTTAAGGGAAAGGAACAAGTATTTTTAATTGCAGCTGCCTTCTTAATTGCAGCACTTACATCAGTATTTGATTATGGGCTATTACTATTTATCTTCATTCCTGCTATTATAAGTATTATCTTAGCAATGGGTTATGATAAATTAACTGCTTGTATTACTACATTTGGTGCTATATTAATAGGTACAATTGGAACAACATTAGGTTATAATATTGTTGGTGTTATTAATGAACAAATAAAAGGTACATTAACTACTGCACTTACATATAAAATTGGTATGTTCGTATTATGCTTTTCTGCTTTAGTAGTTTATCTATTAAAGGCTAAAAAAAGCAAAAAAATCGATAAAGATGAAATTAAATCTAGTGATATGTTTGCCGGAGAAAAAATCTCTAACAAATATTCAGTCGCTCCAATAATAGTAATCTTCTCAATATTATTTGTATTATTAATAATGGGATGCACTGCATGGAATTCAACTTTTGGCGTTAGTGCATTTGATACATTTAATACTAAAGTATCTGAAGTATCAATCAAAGGATTTGCAATATTTGGTGAATTACTAGGCACAGTAAATGCTCTTGGACAATGGTACTATGCAGAAATGTCTATTATGTGTTTATTATCGGCATTAATTCTTGGAAGATTCTATAGAATGAAACATAAAGATGTATTTACATATATGGCGGATGGTGCTAAAAAAATGTTAGCTCCTGCATTAATGATAGTTCTTGTATATGCAGTAATCTTCTTTGCTGGCAATACAATGTTCTATCCAACTATAGCTGATTTCATATTGAAAGCTACTAGCAAATTTAATATTTTCTTCAGTACTATAGTTATGATACTTGGTTCTGCATTACATGTTGATATGCTTTATGTAGCAAGCTATGTAATTCCACAAATTGCAGCACAAGATGTTAGTTCAACTGTATTAGCTGTATTAACTCAAGGTGTTTACGGTGTTACAATGTTTGTTGCTCCAACAAGTGCAATATTAGTTTTAGGCCTTTCATACTTAAACATTCCATATACTGAATGGATTAAAAAGACTTGGAAACTTGTATTAATATTATTTGCAATTGTATTAATTGCCCTTATTCTAGCGGCTTTAATATAATTTAATTTTAAAGAATGTTTTTAAAACATTCTTTTTTTTGTGATTAATTTTTAAAAAAGAAACATACTATTAGTATGATAAATAATAATGAAGAATTAGTCAGAGTTTTAAAACAGTCAGAAAAAGAAGCTCTTTTATTGAAAAATGAATTTGTTGGAACAGAACACTTAATTTTAGGAATATTGAACAGTAAAAACGCACTTAAAGATGATTTAGTAAATAATGGATTAACTTATCAATCCTGTAGAAAAGAAATTAACAATTTATCTACAGCAAGTATTAAAACTAATATAACAATTTATACTCCATTACTTAAAAGACTAATAATGAATATTCCAAATAACACTAAAACGCCTTTAAAAGATCTATTTATTATGTTTTTAGAAGAAGGTGAAGGCATTGGATATTCAATATTAAATTCCCTAAATATAAATGTTAAAAAACTTTATAATACGATTTTACAAAAAGAGAAAAATATTAATTATGGATTATATCTTAATGAAACACAGATTCAAAACAACTTAATCGGAAGAGAA
>ULMG01014937.1_pt1 | contig 85465 bp, 78 predicted proteins | sample 1951601 | NCBI WGS metagenome assembly ULMG01 (sample SAMEA4835545, study PRJEB28245) | human gut metagenome | biome: gut microbiome; material: fecal sample | place: Denmark | collected 2008
AAAAATGGAGGTCTCATATGATTGATTATCAAAAAGCAGTAAAAGACTTAAGAGATAAGTTAATTATGACTCAAGCAGAATTTGTAAAAATGCTTGGTGTTTCTTTTACCTCAATCAATAGATGGGAAAACGGTCTTAATAGACCAACTACAACAGCTCGAAAGCAAATAGTCGAACTATGTAAAGAAAACAATATCGAATTGAAAGAGGTTAAAGAGTAATGAAACCATTTATGAAATATCCTGGTGGAAAGACAAAGGAAGTCCCTCTTGTTAGAACATATATGCCACTTAATATAGAACGTTATTTTGAGCCGTTTGTTGGTGGCGGCTCAGTATATTTTGATTTAAATATTCACCCATCTTTCATAAATGACTTTTCTTTTGATTTAATCAATTTATACACATTAGTTCAACAACAGGATGAAGCCTTACATAATTTATTGATTATCTTTGATAACATATGGCATTTGCTTGATGAAAGAGAAATTAATCAAAACGATTTAATTGGATTAGAGAATTTTTTGGCTGATGATTATTTAAAGAATTGCCATCAAGCAAATGCTCGTAAGCAAAGAACCATAAGAAAATTGATAAATGAGGGGCATGAGTTAGATAACAACAATATTAATAATATAAGAATTACTGCTAGAAAAACTGCATTTTATATGATGGTAAGAAAACAATATAATTTGCAACCCAACAATAACGCTATGCGTGCAGCCACATATTTTTTCTTAAGAGAATATTGTTACTCATCAATGTTTAGATTTTCAAATAATGGTGAATTTAATGTTCCTTATGGTGGGATGTCTTACAATAACAAATTTCTAATAAATAAAATAGACGAAATGTTTAGTGTAGAAATGCATAATTATATGGCAGATACTACCATTCAACAAAATGATTTTGAAGATTTTTTAAATCAATATGAATTTAATGATAGGGATTTTATTTTTTTAGACCCACCATATGATTCTGATTTTTCAACATACGATCAAAATCCATTCGATAGAAACGAGCAAATAAGATTAAGAGATTTTTTGACTCATACAAATGCTAAATGGATGTTGATTATAAAAAAGACCGATTTCATTAATGAATTATATCGTGATTTTCATGTATATGAATATGGGAAAAATTATATGGTTTCATTTAAAAATAGAAACGATAAAAATGTTTCACATTTGTTAATTACAAATTATCAATTACAGGAGGTTCAATAATGAGCTGGTGGTGGAGAACAAAACCTAGAAGTATTATTAGAACTGTACAATGGTTTAATTATTTTGGGAAATTAGAAGGTAAAAACTGGAACCTTGAGGATAGAAATCAAGTGAGTTCCTTTGACTTAAGCAAAATACATCCTATAAGAAGGGAATATATTTTTTCAGCCCATTCTGAAGAAGATTCAAATATTGGGCGCCTAACATTAAATAAATATTTATCTGGAAAATATGATACAAGGGAAACAGAGAGTAATGGTAGAAATGATAAGATAACTTATGAGTTTTTTGGTTTTGGATATGTTGATAGCAAAGGTTTAATTAAAGTCACTGATGTGGGAAATAAAATTATAAATGGTAATTTTGACGGCGAAGATTATCTAAAACAATTGTTAAAATTACAATTTCCAAATCCAATTTCAAGAGGTAACAATTTTGAAAATGATGAATTTATATATCCAATGCAACTAATATTAAAAGCATTTGAAAGATTTGAGTCGTTGAATAGAAGTGAATTGGTCTTGTTATTTGGTTGTAATTCAATTAAAAAAACTAATAATGTGTTGGAAGGAATTGCAAGATTTAAAAAGGAATATGAGTTATTAAATAATAAAAATGATACTTCTAAAGTGAAAAAATTATGTGAAAAGATTTTTTTTGAAACATATGGTTGTTTGGATAATAAAATAGGTTCTTACTATGATTATGCTGAAGCATTATGTAGATGTTTAAATTATACTGGACTTTTTAAAACAAGTGGAAGAAGTATTGCGACCAAATTAAGAGTAGCGGAATATTCTAAAATTAAATTTGATTTGCTCTTACATAAATATGATTTTAAAAAGCAAGTTTTTAGTAATGTAGAAGAATACATGGATTGGTTTGGCAAAACTTCCTCTACAAACTTGCCTTGGAACAATATTGAAGCTAGAAGAGATATTGTAAAAGAAAAAATCGAATTTATTAAGAATTATGAAAATGACAAAGCATTTATTACAAAATTTGGAAACGAGTCATTAAAAGTTGTAAAAGATAAAGTAGAATATGCTAGTAATGTTATTAACTCAAATTCAACATATGATGAATTGAAAACTGTTGAAAACAATCTTGTTGATTTCATCACTTCCATTAAAGAAAAGCAGTTTATTGAAGTGTATTCAAAAACATCAGAAGCAAAACAAGAGATTCTTGATATGTATGATCAAATTCTTGAAAAAATAGATATGGGTGCATTATGGCTAGAAGTTAATACTTGGAAATCTTTAATTGCTGTAGGTGGCAATAAAATTGTTAAAAGAAATTTTAATGTTGAGGAAGATTTGACACCTAAAAGTTTTGCTCCAGGAATCGGTAATACGCCAGATATGGAATTATACACTGATGAATATATTATCATACCTGAAGTTAGCTTGATGACAGGTACACAGCAATGGGAACACGAAGCTTCTAGTGTTATAGATCATGTTCTTTCTTTCATAAAAGATAATAATGATAAGACAGTTAGAGGTTTATTTATATCTTCATCATTAAATATAAGAACAAAATGGCAATTTTTCATACTTAATAAAGAAAGTTGGGTCGAAAAACCAGTTCCTGTAATTCCGTTAACAATCGGACAGTATAAATTTATAATTGAAACTATTTATAATCAAAATTTAGAAATTATGGAATTAATTAAAGTTCTTGAAGAAATACATGAAATTGCAAAAAAATCGCAAAACTATACAGAATGGTTTGATAAGACAAGTATATATGTACAAAATTGGAAAAGCGCTGTAACCCTAAGAGTTTAAAATAGATAAGCACTTACTTCACACGAGGTGGGTGCTTTTTTCATATCATCATTATCTAGCCTCTTCATTTGAAACCGCTTGAGCACAAAATGAAACTACCAATCAAAAAGTGAAACCGTATTACCATTCTTGTCATTATACATTAAAAAACAATAGGTTTGATACAAATTGTATTAGACCTTTTTTTTGCAATAATAATTTTAATCCTTTTTCTTTTTATATATTCTACGTTATGAAATACTTATTAATAGAACAAAAGTTGCTACTATGGAACAAATGTTATATATTGAAAAAACCTCATTTAGTTTCTATAAATGTGGCAATAATTAAAAACTTAACGTTAAGTTAATATATGGTTAACTAGCGGTTGGGGGTAAACACATTTATTTGATGGTATAATTTATTGTTAATTAATTTACATTGTAATTAAGGCTGATATTACAAATAATATAAAAGCAAAATTGTTTTAAGAAAGGCATGTATTTATAATATTAAAATTTCAGAAAACATCAAAAGATTACTCAAAATGGCAAAAAATCGAACAACTATACCCCAAAGGCACTAAAGAATACTACAATCAGTTAACGTCAAATTTATATGAACTTACTATATTTATAGGGAATAAACTTGGTAAGTATATAGCATATAACGATAATTTATCAAATGAAGAAAAGATTAATAAAGTAAATAAATTAGCAAAATTATATGCTAGTATTTTAGGTGATAATGATTATGAGATTTTAGGCATGATTATTAGGGACACTATTAAAGAAGTAATACACATAAGTAAACTAATTGGACTTGGTAATCAAGAAATCGAGACTTTAGATAGCATTAATAAACAAACCAATAGATAAGTAAATTAGTCAGTGGGTATAGTAGTTATTGTTATATGCTTACTAACTTTTTTAAATATAGTAAAATAGAAAGAAAGATGATGTAAATATATAAATAATATCGTATAATATTATTGAGGTATAGTAATGAAAAAGTTAGATAAAGTATTAAAAATTTTTAATAATAAAGAATTAAAAGAAAAGTCAATATAACAACAAGAAATTGCGGATAAAAAGGGAGTAATGCGTCAACAAATAACCAGATTTGAAAATATGAATAATTCTCCAACTATTTTCTTTTTAGTAAAATATGCAAATGCATTGGATACCGAGTTAGATGTTGTTTTAAAAGGTACGGAGTTGATAGAGGTGATAAATAATGAACAAGTATGAGATTGTTAAGTTTGTTGATGATGAAGTAAAATTAGATGTCAATATTTCTCCGTTAGAAAAAACAATATGGATTAATATCGAGCAAATATCCGTCTTATTCGAAAGGGATAGATCGGTAATAAGCAAGCATATTAAAAATATTTTTTTAGAAGGAGAACTTTTGGAAGAATCAGTTTGTGCATTTTTTGCACATACTGCAAATGATGGGAAGATATATAATGTTAAATATTATAATTTGGATGTAGTAATTTCAGTAGGATATAGAGTTAAATCAAAAAGGGGTGTTCTTTTTAGACAATGGGCAAGCAATATAATACAAGAATATTTAATAAAAGGTTATGCTATCAATGAAGAGAGATCTCTTGTTACAAATGAAAACTACATAAGATTAATTAATAAAGTAGAATCACTTGATGAAAGAGTTAGTAATATTGAAAAAGAATATAAACCCAAAGAATTTAAAAACACTCAACTTTTCTTTGATGGAGAGTTTTATGATGCATATACATTAATACAATCATTATTTGAATCAGCAAACAAAGAAATAGTTATAATTGATAATTATATTGATAGAACCATACTTGACAGATTAGTAGTAAAAAATTGTAATGTTCAAGTTATTATCTACACAAGTATTAATTCAAGACTATTATCTAGAGATATAGATGCATTTAATAAACAGTATGGTAGTTTAGATGTTAAATATACTACTAATGTACATGACAGATATATTATAATTGATCAAAGTAAGTTATATCATTTAGGACACTCAATTAAAGACTTAGGTAAGAAGATATTTTCTATCAGTGAATCAGATAATAATTTAATATCAGTTTTATTGAGTAATATTTAGAATTGATTTATAGTTCTACATACCTACTATTAGGATTTTATTCTTTGTATATGGTCAAAATATCGGTCAATATGAAATAATAAACTAAATTGAAACTAAAGGAGATATTTTCGATGGATAAAGTGACAAACGAAATGAAACATAAAAAGATAATTGTTGATTCACTAATTAATAGATATTTAAAGATATTTGGAGCGATTTGTATTGAAGAACCAAAATGGTGTGGTAAGACTTGGACTTCTTCACATCATGCAAAAAGTGAATTTTTAGTTGAGGATCCAAACGGTAATTTTTCCAATTGATTATTTGCTGAAATTGAACCTTATACTATTCTTGAAGGTGAATCTCCAAGATTGATTGGCGCAGTAATAGAGCTTGATGGTGGTATAGCACCATTAATTAAGTGTGTTATATATGGTGTTGGAAATATTGCATATCAAAACGATAAGGCTATATATATTTTACCTATAACAGCATTGGAAGACTAAAAAATATTTATAGTGTTAACAACTAAAAATGCTATTGCCAAAAGCAATAGCATTAATTTTTTTAACATATATTATTCCTCAACACGCTCATATTGATATACAGTTATAGCATCTTCATCTGTTACAGGTACATGATTTCTAGAACTATTAATTGCTTCCATAAGTTCTTCACCTTCTAGGCCAACAAGATCTGTTTCTTTAAAAAGGTCACTATTAATGAATTCTTGAGGACTATTGAATCTAGTAATCTTTGTTATTTGTCCATATACTACCTCATAAACGGTACTATTATAAGCCCATAATACACCAATATCACTTACATCGATGTTACAAAGTTCATCATAACTTGCTATTACATCGATAACTTTGCCTTCGTTTTTAAGCTTTTCAAATCTATTATTAGTAATTCCTGTTTTAAAGTAATGAGGATGTGTGAATAAATTTTCATCAACGCCTTCAGTTGGATATTTAAGGTCCTCTTCATAGATACAACTATTTGTATACCATCCCATATAGTCTAGTGAATAATGGTCGTTAAAAGTAGCCCATGCCATTACTCCACCCCATTCACGCATACTACAACGTACTGCTTGTCCAGTATTCAAAACAGGTACACACCCGTCGTAACGTTGATGAGCATCACCACCAAAGCAATAACCATGTTCACGAATTTCTTCGGCCACTGCTTCAATAACATCATCTGTTAATGGTGCATCAATATAGTCATAATTTGACCACCACGTCCAACCTACAACTTTGTAGGTTAATTTCTTTTCTTTGTTTTCATCCATAATTAAAAGTTTCCTCAAGTAATATTTATAAAATAATTATATTAGATTATAGAGCAATTATACCATAGTTTATATTAATATTCAAATAATAAATAAAATGCTATGAAAATATATTAATATGATAAGCATTTAAATTACCATGATGAGGTATTGAGCTATATTTTTTATAAAAACTGGTTAGTCTTTATTTAAATAAACAATAATACACATATACTATCAGTCTACTTGTGGTTGATTTTCCCATTATTTCAAATAAATGGTTGAATATATATAAATATAATGATATAATGTTAGCAAAGAAGAAAAAGGAGGAAAAAGAAAATGAAGAGAAAAACGTTTATTTTGTTATGTGTCATTTTAAGTGCACTATTCATTAGTAGTTGTAAAATTTGCGTTGATCCCAAAACTAACCCCAATGATCCAAATTATAATCAACAAGAAAAAATAGATGGAACTTATTCCGCAAAAGCATTGCATTACGGAAATATCCCTGAATCATATACTATTACCATTAAAGACGAAAAGTATAATAATGCTAAATTTGAAAAGAAAGTTTTAGAAGAAGATTTAAGGTTTTGGATAAGAATTGATAATAGCTGTGAACCTGAACTAGTTGTGTATCAAAAAGGTACTTCTTGTTATTGCACAATCACAGAACCATATTATAATACAGTTATTCAAGATGAACCTGAATTATCGACAAATCAGCCCGCAATATCATGTGAATATTATATTTACGAATATTATATTTTTGAAACAAGCGATAAACTTTATTTTGTTGAAATGGAAGTTGAGGTAGTTGAGGTATATGAAAATAATAATAGTACAATAATTAAAGGGCAACCAACATTAAATGGATATTATGAATTAACTAAAATAGAAGATTTATTAAACACTAAAGGATATTATGTAGAAGAATCTAATGTTGGTAGTCTATTCTATAGAAATGAAACGCCATCTTTATGTGTTGAATATGAAGGGATCTTTAAAACTAAAGAACAAATTAGTGAAACACTTGAACAAAATAATATGTATTCAACTTTAGCCTTAAATAAATATAATGATGAGTTTTTCAAAAAATATGATTTAATTGTTCTATCAGCTCAAATACAGTATGGTACAATAGTTTCGGTAGAAGATATTAAAATAAACACAGAAAATGCTAAAGTAGAATTAACTTTAAAAAATATTTCTACCTCACTAATTGCTCCTGACATTGTTGCTCCATACCATATAATAGTAGTAATTAAAAAAGGTCTTGTTGGAGATATTACTAACTTAGTAACTATTAGATTATACTAATAATATATTTTGAAATGAATTGTTTGCTAAAAAAATCATAATGGTATAATATATCATTAGGTGATAAAAAATGAAAGCTAGATTATACTTATTAGAAGGTACTTATCCAAGTAAAGTTATTATTAAGAATAATTTAATAACTAAAGAATATACCTATCAAAACTCACAAGAATTTATTAACGACATTAATAACTTATTTGAAATTAATAATAATCCTGACACAAAAGTAATACTTGTACTTGATCCAAGTATTTGTAGAAACATTGCTATGGATAATGGTTTTGGAAAATTTCAATTAGCAGGTTATAATAATCTTAATAATTATGATGATATAAGGTTTTATCGCTATGATGAGAAAAATGATTTAGAAATATTTGAAGATATATATCAAAAAGATATACAGTCTTCAGATAATAAATTATTAAACCTAGCGTTACAAAAAGATGTAAATCTAGAACTAGTTAAAAAAGGTGAAAACCTAATAAAAGAAATTAAATGTGAAATTCTTGAAATAGGTGAAAATAAAGAATTAGTAGAATATATTGAAAAAGATTTATTAACAGATAAAAAACTAATAAGTATTGTAAATAAATATGACAAGATTAATACAATTAATAATCTTAAAGCCTCGATTTATGCGATTTATCAAATATGTAATAACCATAATGATATAAAAGAAATCATAAGAAATTGGATTCTATCTACTGAACCAATTATAAAAAATAATGACTATACTACTTTAACTCCTAAATTTGAGAGCATAGCAAAAGTATGTGATAATATATGTAATGACAGAACATATTTAACTTTTGAAGAAATTGAAAAAACAATAAAAGATAAATTTAATTACTTAATGATAATGAATATTGATTTATTAGAAGAATATAAATATCAAATAACATCAATAGATTTCAAAGAGAAAAAGGTATATTTTAAACCATATTATTATTAGCAAATACTAAAATAGAGATTTGATGGATAGTCAAATCTCTATTTCTTTTTTACACCTCTTCGCATACTTAATAAAAGTACCCCTACTAATGTTTAATAGGCTTGCGGCACCAACACTAGTTATTTCTTTATCACAATAACTCTTAAAAACTTGTATAAAATAACTTGTAATTTGATAAGGCGGTCTACCCATATGGATACCTTTTTCTTTAGCAATTTTGATACCTTCAGCCTGGCGTTGCCTAATATTTTCCCTTTCATTTTGAGCAACAAAACTAAGAACTTGCAAAACAATATCACTAATAAATTTGCCAACTAAGTTCTTATTATCGGTTCTAGTATCAAGTAGTGGAAAATCTAAAACTACAATATCTGCTTTAATATCTTTGGTAATACTAGACCATTCTTCAATAATCATCTCATAATTTCTCCCCAAGCGATCAATTGATTTGATAATTAATAAGTCATTTTCTTTCAATCTTTTTTTCATTTTTTGATAATTAGGTCTTTCAAAATCTTTTCCACTTTGCTTATCAATGTAAATTTGTTTTTCATCAAGACCTTGTTTAAACATTTCATCTAACTGCCTATCAACATTTTGCGTAGTAGTAGATACTCTAACATAACCATATTCCATTTTCTTTACCTCCATTTAGTTATGGGTAAATTATAACAAATTTTCCTGTTAATAACGTACAACAAAGTAAGCAAACAAGGAAATAATCGATTATTAAAAAACACAATAATTACTAAAAAAAGTATATATACTAAAAAATACCATCTTACAAATACGCCGTTATTATGATAAAATTTGACAAAATACCTAAAAAGTGATATAATACACTTGTATGTATAGTTGTCATATACGATGACTAATTTCATATAATGTATTATTAAAATAAAAGATTTTTAAGAAAGGGAATTATTTTAAAAATGAAAAGAAAAACATTAACATTAACATTGAGTATTCTTGCTTGCCTAGCATTAATTAGGGTAGGCTTTGCATCATGGATAATTTCTGCTGATGCTATTAAAGAAGCAGAAGGTAACATTATTGTTGATACTGTTACAGATAAATCATATGTTATAAGTGCAGCTAGTTGGAAAGGTGGAAATTCTAAAATTTCTTTTGGTGCTCCTAAAAAAGCTGAAATGACTGAACCTAATGCTTGGCTAACTAATAATTCAGCTGGTGAAGCAGAAAATTTAACAGTAACATATCAATTAACAGTAACTTATGCTGATACTACACCTGCTACAGGACTTGTTGATTCCAAAAAAATTGCAGCTACTTTTGGTGCTCCTAATGATCCAAATTATAAAAAGGCTATATCTGATGAATTAATTATAGCTCCAGAAAATACTACAATAAAAGAAACTTCTGCTGGCGTTTATGAAATCACTGTAACATATAAATGGGGAAAACATTTTGCAAATTCTGCTACTGCAGAAGGTGTTAACCCATACACATATTACAATGGAAAAGCAACTGATAAAATAGGCGAAACATCAACTACTTATATGCAAGATGCAAAAACAAGTCTTGAAACTTTACAAGCCATTGGAGCAAATGTCAAATTTACTTTAACAATTAATATCACAAAATAGGTTTTAAATTATGGCAAAGTTAACAAGAAATTCTTATAAGAGAAAAATTATTCTTTTCGGTGTAATTGTATTCATGTCTATAGCATTAATCTCTACAGGTTTTGCTGCATGGGTAATGTCACAAGAAAAGAAACAATCTACATCAGGCAATGTGACTGTTGGTGCTGTTACAGAAGGAAATATTGAAGTTACTCTTGATCCATTAACAGTTAAAGATTTCAAGTTTGAACCAAAAGAATCAGATACAACAGGCCGTGTTCGTAATGATAAGACAAATTTTGAATCATTAACTGTAACAGTAACTGGTACTATTAAGAATACACAATTCTTAAAAGAAGCAACTATTAAGATGAATGTAAAAGATGCAGTAAAACAAGCTGAAACTGATGGTTACATTATTTTACCAGAATGTGCTAATAGTGAAGTTGTTTTAACACTTACTGAAAGTGGTACAAATGAAAAAAAATTCTCATATGATATAACATTTAAATGGGGTTCAAAATTCGGAGGAGAAAATCCTGGTGAATATTATGACAGTGCTGCATTTAATCCAAGTGAAGAAGAATTAATTAGCTTTGAAGGCACACAAGAAGAAAAAATAACAGCTTACATTAAGAGTGTATTAGATGCATTCCATGCATTAATGGATACATCTACATATGAAGTAGTCGTTACTGCAAAACTTAATTAGTAGGTAATTATGTCTCCTTCTGAAATACTTTCAATCATAGTTACTGTTATCGGGGTATTTAGTTTCGCAACAATATTTACGATATTATACAAAAGTTATGCAAACTCGCAAATTGCAGAACTTAATTCAGGTAAAAAAGACATTGAATTAATTGATGAAGTAATCTATGAAAAACAAGAAAAAGTTAGAAGGCGCAGAAAGATAACTGGAACTATACGTACAGTTGTCTTTTATGCTATTATGGTGGTACTTATTCCATTGTTTATTTTTTCATTGATTAATCGATTTCAAAACAATGTCACAATGATAGGCAATAGAACTGTTATGGTTGTTGCAAGTAACTCAATGAGTTACAAAAATGAAGCTAATACTTACTTATTTGATGACAGTTTAGGATTAAACAATCAGTTTAATACATACGATCTCATTATTCTTGAAAAAGTGGACAATGAAACCGACTTAAAAAAATATGATGTTATCGCGTTTAGAAATTCAAAAGGTAGTAATACTATTCACCGTATCATCGATATTGATTACAGTAGTACCCCATATAAATATACTACTAGAGGAGATATATACGACGAAAAAGGAACCGATGGTGAAAAACCTACTTTTGATAAAGTTATAGGTAGATATACTGGAAAACGTCTTGGTGGTGTAGGAATGTTCATCTTATTCCTACAATCATATGCGGGGATAATTACAGTATCATCGCTTATATATTGCTTATTAATGATTGATCGCATTGCAAATAAAATTGATAAAGTACAAGAAGAACGAATCAAAAAACTTGAAGAAGCTTTAGAATATGAAAATGAAGATAATTTAAATGAATTTAAAGCTATTTATACTGAAACAATTTATTACAAAGGCTATGCGTATAAATTTGATGAAAATGGTTTTGTTGATAAAACCGAAATAAATAACAACGAATACTTAGAAAAATCGGATAGTACAATGATTAAAGAATTGACTAACCAAGAAACTTCAGAAACCAAAACTGAAGAAATTACAATAAATGAAGAACAGGGAGAGTAACCTTATGAAAAAACCCTATTTTACAAGAAAGAACTTGATAGTTTTATCACTTGCATTCTTTTATTCTTTCTTACTACTATTTGTAGGTTTATGCCTAGATGGATCTCATCTACTAATAGGTAAAAAGAATCCAATAGCACTTGTTGCGGAAAAAATAAACTTTGAACCAATAAGATGTGGTGTAACAGGATATGTAAGTTTAATACTTGTTGCAATATATATATCTGTATTTGTAGCATTGTTCTTATACGAAAAAAGATATGCAGTTTTAAACAATAAAAAGCCATATAGTCTAAAAATGATTCTATCTTATCTTGCATCACTAGTAGCATGTTTTATATTATCATTTGGCGTTGGTATGTTAATTTGTGGAAAAAATGGCATCAAAACAATGTATCAATTTACTGGTCAAAGTTTATTAATAACAACATGTATATATATTCTTGCATTTGCTTTTATTGGTGGAATATTGATGTTTATTGTAAACTTTACTCAAGTTGATAGACCATTTAGAGCATTTGAAGATAAAAACTATCCAGTACTTGATGACGATGATCTTGTTAAAAATGATGTTAGTTCAAACTTTGATGCTGTACCATCAAGTAAAGTTAGTGGCACAGTAAGTGGTGAGGTTGGAATTGGTCAACCTGCTGCTACTGACAACAACAATTCAAGTGTTATTCGTCAAACAGAAGAACTAGATGACCGTGAAAAAGTATTCCCAGCATTATCAATGATGGATGAAGAATACGAAGGTTATGCGGTTGAAAATGTTGTTAGTGATAACTTAACATTAAATGAAATTGCAACAAGATTTAGGAATTATCTTGCCAAAGAAGAAAAATTATATTTTGACATTGATACAATTCGTTTCTTTGTAAGCGGATTTGCCGCAAGTCATTTCATGATTTTAGAAGGTTTATCTGGTACAGGTAAATCAAGCTTGCCAAGATACTTTGCAAAGTTTATCAATGCTAATCTATTATTTGTTCCTGTCCAAGCAACATGGAGAGATAAAACTAACCTAATCGGTTACTTTAATGATTTCTCTAAAGCTTACAGTGAAACTGAATTCTTAACAAGCTTATATCATGCTAACTATAATCCTGATATGATACATATGTTTGTACTTGATGAAATGAACATTTCAAGAGTTGAATATTATTTTGCTGACTTCTTATCAGTGCTTGAATATCCTGAAGAAGAATGGAAAATAAAAATAATGCAACTTCCATATAATTTCATCCCTCCTGCAAAATTAGATGATGGTGTTATTCAAATACCTAATAACGTATACTTTGTAGGTACCGCAAACAAAGATGACTCAACATTCACAATTACTGATAAAGTTTATGACCGTGCAATCACAATTGATTTTGACAATCGTAATGATGCATTTAATGTAAATGGTGACGCATCAACAATTAACCTTAGTAGAAGTGCCCTTGCTAAACTATATCAAGAAGCTAAAAACAATAAGAGTTATCAAATGACTGATAATGATTATCAAAAATTCCAAACTATAAGTGATTACATTTACGATCAATTTGATATTACTTTTGGTAACCGTATTTTAAATCAAATATCTGAACTTGTTCCAGTATTTGTATCATGTGGTGGTACAAAAGAAGAAGCTCTTGACTTCTTACTTTCACGAAAAGTTATTAGCAAAATTGAAGGCCGTTTTGAAGAATATGTTAAAAATGCTTTAAGAGAATTACTTAACTTAATTCATAAAACATACGGAAAAGATGTTTTAAAACGTAGTGAAAAAACAATTCAGAATTTAATGAGAAGGTTATAACAATATGAAAATCATCGAAGAAAATCTTTTAAAAAAGATGATAACACAACTAAATAATTACGAAAAAAAGTATCAAGATGTAAAAGAACGTTTTACTCATTTAGAAGAAATTGAGTTTACATCTTTACAAGAACTTTCTTTCGAAAAAGATAATGAATTCTTCGATGAAGTAACCTTTATCTTAAGTGTTATCACTTCGATAATTGCTCATCCTCAAATATCTAACCGTGATGAAGATATTATCGAACGAGCTGAACAAGTTGGCAACATTACTAATGAAGCATTAAAACAAACAATACGTGATGCAAGTTTGTGGAAAGAAAAAGATTTTGAATTAGTTCCTGAATATATTCATTATCATCAACACATTGATGATTTAAAAATTTATGAAAATATCTTCATTGGTATGCTAATTCATCTAATTGATACAGAACTTGCTAAATATGATGTTTTCTATCAAAGACTTATTCCAAGTATGCAAACTGATGCATTGTTTATTGAAGAAAGCGAAAAAATTGAAAAGACATTAACAAAAATAGATAGTTTAAAACGTAAAATGTTACATATTAAAAATACAGCTTTTTACAAAGAAATATCTAAAGTTAATTTAAATTTAAGAAAAATACAACCCACAAATATTTTATTAAAAAACAAACTATATAATTTATGTTATAAATTCTATCGCAAATTTGTTATTTATGAAGATAATAAAAACTTACAAATTGATTTTAAAAAGTATTATTACTATCAAATATTAAGAGTATTTAAATTAAATGAATTTAAGCTTGATGATAAAAATCAAAGTCTAGTATTTAACTATCAAGATAAAAAAATAAAACTAGTAGATAATGAAGAAAATTCTAAAATTAGTTTAGAAATTAAATATCACAATAATGTCTATAAACATCTTTTAATTCTATCAACTGATCGTGAATTAATAGATGAATACGTTGAAGATAAAGATTACATAACAACAGAAGTAATTTCCCTTTGGAATTTATATAACGTTGATACAAATGAATTTGTCTTCAACAATCAAGCAAGTGAAATAGAAATTGCTAGAAAATGGGTAATGAGTAAACTTCAAGAAGTAGTTGCAAAGAAAATGATTTACTCAAAATATTGCCCAATATGTAAAGATAAAAACTTAACAATTGAAAATGATATATATCATTGTAACAATTGTAAATCAATTTATACATTCAAAAAAGAAACGAAAGATGTAATTTGGTTTATTAAATTAAGGAGGTAACTCGCATGGAACAAAACATCCAAGAACCTAAAAAAACCACTATATTAATAGAAGACTTATATAAATCATATGGTGAAAAAGAAGTTCTACTTGGACTAAATTTAGAAGTTCATGAAGGCGAATTATTTGGATTTATTGGCCGAAATGGTATTGGTAAATCAACAACCATAGATTGCATGATTGGCGCTAAAAAATTCAATAAAGGTAGAATTGAATTAAACGGTTATGATATTGTAAAAGATCCTATTGATGCTAAAAAAAGTCTTGGATACGTTGCAAGTGAACCAACTTGTTATGAGGAAATGACAGGTTATGACTATTTAGAATTTGTTGCAAGCATATATGGTATGACTGAAGGTGACTTCAGAAGAAACAGTGAATATCTTTGTAACAGATTACAACTAAATTTAGAGGAATTAAATAACCCTATTTCTGATTATTCACATGGTATGAAACAAAAACTATGTTTGGTTGCAAGCCTTATACATAGCCCCAAAGTATGGGTTTTAGATGAACCTACAGTTGGGCTTGACATAATGGCAGTAGAAGAACTTAAAAAAATGTTAAGGGAATATGCAAATCACAATAATACGGTTTTCGTTACAAGCCATAACATTGAATTAGTATCTAAAATATGTGATAAAGTTGCCATTATAAATGATGGTAAAGTTGTTGCATTATATGACTTAAATAAAAACCCTAATAAACGATTACAACTTTCAAAAATCTTTCTTGACACATATGGAGGTTAAAGATGCTAAACCTTTTAGCAAAAGACTTTAAACTTCTATTTGGAAAAGAAAAAAGTATCGCAAGAAGAATTGCAACTATTCTTGTAACCCTTATATTTATAGCGTGTTTTATTGCAATTGAAGTTTTTCTATTTACTACAATTTTAAATAAAATCAGTAAATATGATCAAGCACCAATTGCTTATATGAACCTATTTCTTACCGTAATATCAATACTAATAATTATTGCAAATATTTTTCAAGCAAAAAGATTATTCTTTAATGAAAAAGATATTGAACAACTAGCCAATAGACCAGTAAGTAATGGACAAATAATAAGTTCTAAAATGGTTTTCTTATTTATTATGCATTATGGTACAAGTTTATTATTTGTTTATCCACTGTTTGTAGCATACGGAATTATCTTTTCAAGAAGTTTCATATTCTACTATTTGGCTTTATTTTATCCATTATGTTCATTCTTATTTGAAATGGGAATTGCTTTAATCTTAGTTTATCCCGTATGGCTTATTAATAAATATCTTAGAAAACATCTAATAATCAGATTTATTTGTGCTTTAGTAATCATATTCATATGTTGTTATCTATATTCAAAAGTATTGAATTTATTTATTGCAATTGTCGCAGATAACAATATAAATGTTTTATTTACTACCGATTCAATAAACTTCTTTATGAATCTTAGAAAATATGAATTTCCAACTAACTTTCTAGTAGATATTTTTATAAGTTATCGCACATCAAGAATTTGGATGTATCTACTAATTGCAATAGGAGTATTTGCAATTGGTTGTACAATTTGTATAGCAGCTTATGGTTATGTAAGAAATATTTCAATTAAAAATAAAGCAAAGAAAATTAAAAAAGAACCTAAATTAGTTAGTCCTAAAAAAGCTCTACTAAAAAAAGAATTTCTTTTAATTACTAAAAATCCTGGATATATTTTATCATTTACGGGTTTATTAATCGTTCAACCATTTTTAGTATTTTTAGTAACCAAATCAATGAATACAATTTTTTCTAAAGGTATCTTTAAATACTATGTATCTATTGTACCTAATTTCTTACCATTAATGGATGTGCTTATCCTAATGTTATTTACGGTAATTATTGCGCAAGGCGCATCAAGCTACATATCAATGGAGAAAAAAACAATTAAAGTAATAAAAATACTTCCAGTTGAACCGCAAACCCAATTAATGATAAAAGTATTAATACCATTAGTGATGTCAGTAGCTTCACTATTTGTAACAACATTAGTTCTATTAGTTGGTAAACTAATAAACTTCCCAACCTTCATATTTGGTTTCTTATTAACCCTTGCATTACTCTTAATTTTTAGTATGATTTGTTTAAGAGAAGAATTACACATAAGACATTTAAAACCTAGGTCAACATTTAGATCTAATTTATGTGCATACCTTTTACCAATTGCTTACTTTGTAATTACGGCTTTATTATCATATTTAAAAATTAACCTAATACTTGCTTACTTTATAGGTTTAATTCTAATTTCAATAATAGGAGTTATTATGGCAATTATACTTAAGAAGAATGCAAAATCATGGTTTATGGATTTGGATGTGGTGAACTAAATGAAAAAGAAAAACTTAATAATCTTATTATTAATACCTTTTGTAATTACTCTTGTTGGTGTAATTACCATTAACACAACCTTTAACTTTATTGAAAACGATATGATTGGAATAGATTGGTCTTATGATGAAATAGAAGGCATCAAATTAGAAGATAAACTTCACAAATTAGTTGCAAGTCCTATCTATGAACAAGGTTATCCCCCATTAAAAGAAGAAGCGCTGGTTTGGAGCGTTTATGATAGCGATAATCATGAAGAAAATAAATATGCAAAAATTGTAAATGAGGATGATAATTGGTATTTACAACCATTACAAATTGGCGAAGTTAAAGTAACATGCTCAAATAAAAAAGGCAACATCTTTAAAACGATGACCATTATAATTTTTAAAGAAGGAGCAATTGTTGTTCAAAGCAAAATCAAAGCATCACAAAATAATATTGATCCTAATATCTATTATGGTGAATATGACTTTGACAAAAGCCTAAATAAGCAAAAAGCTACCTTTGAATTTGAAGTAAAAACTATTGGTGATTTACAAATAAATGACTTACAATATGTAAATAACACCCCTGATATTATTGAAATAGATGAAGTAAATAAAATTGTTAAAATTAAAACATCAGGTGATGCAAGTTTTACGGTAAAAACTAACAATGATGAAATGGTAAAACCAATGACTTATTCATTTAAAGTAGTAAAAGATGGCGTAAATGTCTATGACTATAATCAACTACTTGCATGTACAAATAAATCAACCAATGGTGAAATTGTTGTACTTAGAAAGTCATTTGAATCTGTTAATAATTTAAATAATACAACTGATAATAACGTAGTATGTTTTGGCAACTATACAGATGGTAAAAAAATTGATTTTACATCTGATGTATATTCATTTGAAACAACCTATAATCAAGATTATATTAAAGCTTGGAACGAATTTGTAAATAGTAATCCACGTTATAAGAAGATATCTAATAGAGTGCTTGCGGGGATAAGAGTACAAAAGGATTTTTATGGTAATGGTTACACAATAAATCTTCATAATTTAACTTTCCCATCAAGTACAATGGATGTAGTTGATAGTAATGGTAATAAAACGACAATTCCTGCTCTTTCAAAAGATGATCTATATAGAGGACCTCTACCATTTTACAGTTTAGGCGAACATGATAATATGCCACTTATTGAAGCATTCGGTCAAGATAATGTCGGTATGTATGTAGATGGCAGTGACATTTTAATCAATGACGTTAATTTAAAAAACTGTGATTTTGGTAACTTAATGTCAAACTTAGATTATGTTGGTACCGTTCTTGAAACTAATGGTAATAACATTACAATTAAAAATTCAAGATTATCTAATGGTAAACAAGTTGTTAGAAGTTTCTCTTCTACTAACGTATCAATCGTAAATTCAATGTTAAGTAATGCAAGAAATTTCTTATTAACAATTGGCTCTAACGATTATATTAAAGCAGATTTATTAAAAGAATACGAGTTTACTCTTTTAAATGGTGAAAAAATAACTAGCACAATAAACAACTATTTGATGAAAAGCAATGCGGGAGACGACACTTTAAATGCTTTCGTAATTGGTTCATTTACTGATAAAGAAAAAATGCGTAAAGCTATCTTAGATATCCAAAACGCTTTAAACGATGAAAGTTTAATAAAAGATATTTATAAAGGTAGTATGAACATTAAAGATACAATGTTTTATCGAAGTGGTATTGCCTCAATTGGTATGGACACGATGTTTAATGGTCCGTTCCTTGAATCAAGCACTCCATCAGTTGTGAATATGTTGCTTACAGGACTAAATGTGCCATACATTCCAAATCATGTTGGAGGTATGTCATATCCAGTAGAACTTAATATTACCGGTAAAACTAAATTCTATGATTACAAAGAATGGAACAACTTAGATATCACAGGCTTAATAAATGAAAATATATCAAGCTTTGTTGATGATGCTAAAGAAATGTTTGGTGTTACTGACGCAAATATTGGTGATATATCAATAGATACAATATTCCCAATTAAGAGTTTCTTAAAATCAAGTGTTGTTACAACAACATCAAGTGATGGTAAAGTCTATGTTAATATTCCAATTGCTTACTATGGTGGTGGTGCTAACCTCTCTAAAGTAACGTTTGATACAGAAGATTTAAAATATGATTCATGCAAATTAACAGTTGTTGATTTACTAGATAAATATTTATCACTGAAAGGAATTGATCCATCTAATGTTAATTTAGATAAACTTGATTTAGCAGTTATTAAAAACGTTATGTTAAAATGTGTTACAATCGTAACAGGCTATGAACCATTTAAGTTCATATCTGTAAATAAACAAGGCTATTTATTTGATGAAGGTCCACGTGCACCTCAAGCCTTGGAATTAATTAAAAATGCACAAGGAGAATAAACATGAAAAAAATTATCTCTATTCTATCCATCCTATTAATAGCATGTTTTGCTTTAACAAGCTGTGGTAGTTTTAGCACAGCTGAAGATGGTAAAATAATAAAAGCAATTACTACTAAAGAAGAAAAAGATGGTACTATTAAAATGGTAATATCTTATACCGATGAAGAACTTGCAAATGATGAGTTTATTCTTCCAAGAGGTGTTACAGGAAATGGTATTAAGAGTATATTTACTTATGAATCACTTGACAAAACAGGTATAGTGATTCGTGTAAACTATACAGATGAAACGATTGAACCAACAGAGTTTACTTTACTTCATGGTAAAAATGGTGTAGATGGTATATCAATAGCAGGAATTGAAACAACTGTTAATGAAGAAACTGGTGAAACAACCGTTACAATAACTTACACCGATGAAGAAAAAGAACCTGTATCATTCACAATTCCAAAGGGTGAAAAAGGTGAAACAGGTCGTGGAATCTTAAGTATCGAAAAAACTTCTTCAGAGGAATTAAATGATGTTTATACAATAACATTCACTGATAATACAACAACAACTTATACGATTTCTAATGGTAAAGATGGTAAGGATGGCATATATATCACTGATATAATTGGAACAACTACATCAACTGAATATATCGTAAAATTTGTTTTTTCAGATAAAACTACCAAAGAAATAACTCTTGAAAAACCATCAACAAACAAATGGATTAGTGGTAGTTCATTTCCTAAAGCAGATGTAGGAAATGACAACGATTACTATTTTGATACATATCATAAAATAATCTACACTAAACGTGACGGTGTATGGACATTAGTAATTAGTTTCAATGATAGTCAAGAAACATATAAAGTAATATTTAACTTAAACGATAAAACAGATGGTGGCCCAGAAGCAAGTATGCCTGATGGTTTTGATCTTCCTTATTGTTACATTCAAAGAAATACTTACTTTAAACAAAATGGTTATGGTAATATCCCAGTTCCAACAAGAGAAGGTTATACATTCCTTGGATGGTATACAACTAAAACCATTGGCCCAACAAGCGGAGTATTAACAGATTTAACACCAATACTTTCTGATTTAGAACTTTACGCACAATGGGCTAAAAAGTAAAACAAAAAATAATTCTTAGTATCTAGTTATCTAGATACTAAGAATCCATTTGAAATTTTATATATGCACTTTAGTAAAAAACATACTAAAATATATATATAAAACTTCAAAAGAAAGGAAAGGCTATATGAAAAGTAGTAAACTAAAATATTACATAACAATGATCTTAATAAGCTTATCACTAATTAGTATAGGCTTTGCTTCGTGGACCATTTCAAATGATGTAAAAATAAAAGATGATAGCATAATTATTGTTGGTGATGTAATGAAATATAATGATTATTTAAACTATACATTAACACCATTTAGTTATTATAAAACTGGTTTTGTAAGTAATACGGGAGAACTCACTAACGACGGAATTATTAGTGTTGAATTAGTTGTCAATATTGATAATTGTAAAACTAAGTTTACAAGTAGTAGTTTAGAACTTGAATTAACTTTAAGAACAATTGGAGCTGACACAGTTAACTTATTCAATAATGCTGATTTACCACTTACAGTATCAATAAAGGGTACTGTACTAAATGATTCTCAAGTTACTAAGAATAATACTAGTGCAGTAACTAAATATGTTATTAATGATTTATCGCAAAGTTCACTAACACTTAGTTTTGAATACAAACTTACTAAAAACGACTCATTAAATTTTCAAGAAATAATTTATAACACTTTCTATAACAAAGAAGTATATTTTGGACTCAGTGCTAAAATAACGGAGGGGAATAGATGAAGCAAATTAGGAAACCTTTTAATATCGTTATGGCTTTGATATTACTCATTGTTGTAACAATTGCTACAATTGCTTTTTCATCTTGGCTAATAACTGATGAAATAACTGAAAAGCCAATTTACCAACCAGGTACAGTTGCTAAGTATTATTTAGACAATAGATTCAATGTTTATAATGGAACTGGCCAAGCTCCAACTTCACCATTATTTGCTGAAGGTGAATTATCTTATCAGTATAGAAAAAGTGGTGATACAGACAGTGGTGATACAGACTATATATCTGGTAAACCTACGAATGCAGGGATATACGATATTCGTGTTACAATAAAAGAAAATAATGAAAAAGTAGATGTAGGTTATCAAATAAAACCCAAACCTTTTAGTAATGATTTTACTGTCCAAGTTAAGGGTGATAAATTCGTTCATACAGGTACCGCAATAACTCCAAAAATCACATTAATGGATGGTACAACAACGCTCATAGAAGGAACAGATTATACTCTTGATTATGAAAACAACGTTGCTTTAGGTAATGCTAAAATCATAATCACAGGTATAGGAAATTATGAAGGTACTTTGAATCAAGAATTTACAATTGTTGGTACAAGTAAACTTGAAATTGTATGTACAAACATGCAACAGCTTACTTACAATGGTAAATCACAATTACCTGAATATACAGTTAAATGTGGCTCGGATGTTATTACAGATGCAATTGTGGAAATACAATATCGAGATCCAAATACAGGTGAGTATATTGACGGACAGCCAATGCATGCAGGAGTTTATACTATTAGACTTACTGCCAAAAAAGAAGGCTATGAAGATTCTGATATACTAGAAAGAAAAGTGACTATTAACCCTAAAGAAGTTACAGTTACCTGGGGAAATTTGAATTTTACATATAATGGACAAATACAAAAACCAACAGGCACTCTAACTGGATTAATTGATGGAGATAGTTGTGTTTTATCAATAAGCGCAGATGATAATAAAAATGCAGGAACATACACTGCTAGGGCAACAATTGGTAGTGGTGAAAATATGGCCGATTACAAAATATCAAACGCTTCTACGCAATATGTAATTGGCAAAAAAGATATTAGAGTTTCTAATACTATAGTTGAAATTGATTATAAATCTGGATTGACTTGGGCTAACTTAAAGTCAGAACTTGCTGGCAGGGTTAGTTATGATGGCATAATTTCTGGTGATAGCATTACGGCTACAATAAGTGGTATGCATAACGGAATATTTGGTTATGGTACAGATGAAAAAACTGCGCCTTATACAATTGTTAAATTAACTGGTGATGCTGGATACACAAATGTAATAGGTAGTACTTATTTAGTTACTATTAGCGTTTCTGATAGCGAACTAACGAACTACAACTTAAAGTCAAATACATTTATATTCAAATATAAAACTGCAATTTTAGGAACGAGTACTAGTAAATATTACACAGTTGAAGATGCTTTTTCACAATCTGGTGATATCAATTTTGTTGGAGATTCTACAGGTAAAACAAGTTTTGTTACTACATCTTTTTGTAATCTATCAATTGGAGAAGGATATCCATATAGTGAATATACATACACTGTATCTAGTAGAAAATTAGTTGTGCCATATAAGTCAACCTATCTAAGTAATTTGGATAGCCCTGCAACTGCCTCTGGTTCAAGTGGTACTGTGTATGCAGCATTGATTGTAGGCGATAAAATACAAATAAATGTAGGCTCAAGTGGCAATATATTAGTTGATGCAGAAATAGGTTTTGCTCAACCAAATACAACAATAACGTGCACAAGAGGAGTATTATTAAATTTAGGAACAATAAATATAAAAACAGGTTCAAAGGTATACGCATACGGATTTTTAAAAGGTTTTGATAACGGATTATTAGAACTTGAATCTGGAGCAGAAGCAAAAGATTGTTTTCATACATATGACTGGCCAGGTGGAAATACAGCAACTAATATATATTCAAAAGTTTTACCTCTTAATGCTTGGTCACTTCATAATATATCTTGCACAACAAAAATAAATTATGGTGCCAATTATAGTGCATATATGTATGCAAATATGGGAGGATCAGATGTACCCGCTAGTATGTATGTGATTAGATCAGACACTAGTAAAAGTTCAATGTTTGTTATAAAAAGTGGGTACATTATGAAATCTGCAACTCATGCAGTTTTAGAGCCTACTGATACAGCGTTAAATACAATAATTGGATTAAATCAAGCAACAGGGCAAAAGGATATTGTTGATATCTATGGAACTTGTGAAGATGCTAGTTTTCAAATTTCAATTAAGACGTTCCTTGGTACCACTACTATTAAAACATCTAAAAAAATAGCGTGTCCAATAGGCTATATGGATATTACTGTTAAATCTGGTTCACAATTATCATTATCCAATTCTGATTATTTATTTTTACCTGGCACAACACTTACAATTGATGAAAATGCAACATTAACAACTAGTTCTGGAGTTGATTTATCATTTGAGATATTTAGCCGTATTGAAAATATATCAGGAGGGGCTGCTTTCATTGATAGATGTCTTGACAAATTTGATGCAAAAATGGTAGTTAATGGCACATTTAATTGTGGTGGTGGTATTGGCGGTTTAATAACAACTTCCAATTTAAATGGAAAAATAGTTCTAAGCTCTACTGCTACAGCGTACACAACATTTTTATCGTTATACCATGGTGTAGGAAGAGGTAAGTCAGGATATACAGTATACAAAGTTTCTAATTTTTATAGCAAGACTTATATAAATGACACTAATTCATATGCCGCATTTGTTGCGAATAACGAATATAAAGCTGCAATTTCTGACGACGGAAAATATTATTGGATTGGTACTAAAGGTACAACAACAAATTTAGATGGATCTTTAGATACTCAAGCTTCTGAAGGAGAAATAGGTAGTTGTGTAGCAGGGGGATCAAAAATTACTTTAGCTGATGGTACTACAAAAAATATAGAAGATTTGACACGTGATGATATGTTAATAGGTTGGGATTTTGTAACTGGCAAGTATGTTAGTGTACCTGCTTCAATATTATGGAATCATGGTAAATATTTAACAAATGTTATTAATTTAAAATTCTCTGATGGTACAATTATAAGAGTGGTTGAAGAACATGGCTTCTTTGATATTGGTGAAAACAGTTATGTATTTATTAACGAAAGTAATTACGAATCATATTTACATCATACATTCGTTAAGACTACGTACGTAAATGGAACATTTATAAATGAAAGTTTCGAACTTATAGATGCATATATAACAGAAGAAACAATTGGTGTATATTCATTACAAACTGCTTATACAATTAACTTTGTAGTTGATGGTGCCTTATCTATTACTCCAATGGCTACTGATGCATTGATATCTTATTTTGAAATGGGCGATAACTTAATGTATGACCAAGAAAAAATGCAAGCAGATATTGAAAAGTATGGTTTATATACATATGAAGACTTTGCTGAATATGTAACATATGAGCAATTTGTTGCATTCAATGGTGCATACTTAAAAGTAGCAGTAGGAAAAGGATTAATTACATGGGAAGAAATTCTAGAACTTATCCGTGCTTTTGTTAATTAAATAACTTAAAAGTGATAATAGACTAACAAATCTATTATCACTTTTTACTTCTATTTAATTCTTTTAAGTATATTTCTTTTTAAGTTATTCAAAATTTTGTATAATATATTGTGTGGGTGAAGTATGAAAAACATAGGGTATTATAGTAGTGGTAAGTATTTATACGAAATCATAGAAGAAAATGGCTATATTGTCAAAATTGGGGTTGTAGATTCAATCTGTGATGGTGTTTCTTCATCTTTAGTAATTGATGAATGTATTAAAGAATTAGATGAATATTTTAATAAAAGGAGAACTGTGTTTAATGTTCCAATTAAACAATTTGGAACAGAGTTTCAAATGAAGGTATTTGAAGTATTAAAGTCAATACCTTATGGGCATACTTTATCATATGAGGATGTTGCAATATTAATTGGTAAGCCTAAAGCATCAAGAGCAGTAGGTAATGCGTGTAATAAGAATCCAATTATGATTGTTGTGCCATGCCACAGAGTTATTGGTAAAAATGGTAAACTTGTAGGTTTTGCGTATGGTACAGATCTAAAAGAAGAATTACTAGAATTAGAGAGGTAATTTATGAATGTAATCGATTATTTAAAAAAATATGGTAATATCAGTTTTACTGATAAACCCTTTAATGAAGTAGATGCATTAGTATATAGTCAATTATCTTATTTTGATTTTTCTGATACACCATGTTGTAATGAAAATCTAGATTATAGTTTAAAATCATTTCTTGATAATGATTATAATAAGAAAAGGGTTGCCGCAATCTGGAATGCTAAAGAAAATCATAGGTTTGCAATGGAATTGAAAAAGAGTTCTAGGTTTTATAATAGTGGAGTTGGCTTTTATCGTTTTGATATATGTAATAAAACCGAAAAACAATTTTCCGCATGTGTATTCTCAATAACTGATAGTTTATATTATATAGGTTACCGGGGTACTGATGCTAGTTTTGTAGGATGGAAAGAAGATTTAAATTTAGGTTATTTAGATGTTATTCCTTCTCAAAAAGAAGCTTTAGATTATTTTGTTAATTTTGCAAGTAAATATGATGGTACATATATAATAGGTGGTCACTCTAAGGGTGGAAATCTTGCGGTATATGCCGCAACCTTTGCCCCAAGTGAACTAAAAGCAAAAATTAAAATGGTGTATAGCCATGATGGACCTGGCTTCTTACCAAACTTTTATAAGACTCAAGAATTTGAAAATATTCAAAGTAGAATATGTAAAATTATTCCTAAATCAGCTGTAGTTGGTCTTATAATGGAACAATATAATAATTATAAAGTTGTTAATAGTAAAGCTGTTTTATTATTACAACATGATTTGTTAAAATGGCAAATTGTTGATGACCATTTAGATTATGTAAGTGATGTAAATAAATTTTCTAAACATACCAGAAAAACTATGAACTCTTGGATTAGTGATATGGATATGGAAACAAGAAAAGTTTTTGTTAATACAATATATGAATTAATAGTAGAAACAAAAGCGGAAAGAATTTCACAATTTCTAAAGAATTGGCCTAAGAATTTAGTAACAATTAACAAGAAAGTAAAAGATCTAGATCCTCAGGTAAGAAAGTGTGTATTACAAGCATTCAATGAATTCTTCAAGCTATATATTAAACGTAATTAGTTAAACGTTTTCTTGTAGCAAAAACAAAGCATAAATATATAACATTTAGTATAATAGGAAATAGAAGGATGAATAATATGCAGAAAGTAATTAAAAAAAGAAGTTATGAAATGGATATGACAGAAGGGCCATTCTTTAAAAAGATTGTCCTTTTTTGTATACCCTTAATGTTAACAGGTATATTACAATTATTATATAATGCGGCTGATTTAATTATCGTAGGAAAGTTTGGTACAACTAGTGGAGCTGTTGGAGCAGTTGGTTCAACTTCTGCTTTAATAAATCTAATAGTTAACTTATTTATGGGATTATCAGTTGGAGCTAATGTTCTTGCCGCAAGACGCTTTGCTTCAAAAGATAATGATGGATTATCTAGAGTAGTACATACGTCTATAACTGTAAGTTTTATCTTTGGGATATTTCTTGGAATTATTGGCTTTATTTTCGCAAAACAATTCTTACAATTAATGAATAATGAAAGAAGTCTTGCTGTAACATATTTAAAAATATATTTTATTGGTATGCCATTTAATATGTTATATAATTTTGCCGCAAGTATTCTTCGTGGTATTGGTGATACTAAAAGACCATTATATTATCTAACAATTGCCGGAGCTATTAATGTAGTTTTAAATATTATATTTGTTGCAGTATTCCATCTTGATGTTGATGGGGTTGCTATAGCAACAGTAATTTCTCAAGTAATATCTTGTGTCTTAATAATTAATTGTTTATTAAAAACTAAAGAGGCTTATGGTTTTTCATTTAAGAAGATTCATATATATAAAGATGAATTAATTGAAATAACTAAAATTGGACTTCCTGCTGGTATCCAAGGTTCAGTATTCTCAATTTCAAATGTAATAATTCAAACATCAGTAAATCGCTTTGACCCTTATTTTGATTTCGTAATGGATGGTAACTCAATAGCTCAAAGTCTAGAAGGCTTTGTATATACATCGATGAACTCCGTATATCATGCAGCTCTTGCATTTACAGGTCAAAATGTAGGTGCTAACAAACTTAAAAATGTCACCAAAGTAACCATAAATTGTTTAGCATTAGTAACAATCATTGGGGTTGTAATGGGTGGTTCATTCTACTTACTTGGTGGACCTTTATCAAGTATCTATGCAAATAAGAATGAAGCTAACTATTTAGATCAAATAGCTGTATCATGTTTTAGATTAAATTATTTATGTTTACCATATTTCTTATGTGGTATTATGGACGTAATGGTTGGTATTCTAAGAGGTCTTGGATATTCAATTATGCCAATGATTGTTTCAATTCTTGGTGTATGTGGATTTAGAATTGGTTGGATATATTTAATTTTCTATAATGTAACTGATTTTACTCGTTGGCAAGATTTACACTATTTATATATATCATATCCAATATCATGGATTATAACTTTTGCTATTCATTTAACATGTTATGAAGTAATATATCATAAATTACTAAAAAAAGATAAAATGGCAAATGAAATAGTTTAGGTACATATATGAAAGTAATTAAATTTAAAGAGATTAATTCAACTAATGAATATGCTAAAACCGCTTATCAAGAACTTGATAATAACACCGTGATTATCGCAAAACATCAAACTGCAGGGAAAGGTAGACTTGGTAGAACTTGGTTAGATAAAGATGCCAATAGTGCTTTATTTACTATTTTAATTAAAGACCATCTTAACACTTCCAACATTAGTAATTTAACTCTATTAATGGCAACTAGTGTATTAAAAGTATTAAACAATATAACACCAGGTTTTTCCATTAAATGGCCTAATGATATATATTATCAAGATAAAAAAGTTGTAGGCATCTTAACTGAGAGTAAGATTAATAATAATAATGTAGAATACGTTATTATCGGAGTTGGTATTAATGTTAATCAAAATGAATTTGATGATTCACTAAATGCTATATCAGTAAGACAAATAACAAATCAAAAAACTGATATAGATACATTAATAATAAAAATTGCAACAACGTTTATTAGTGATTTAACTAATTATTTTAAAAATGATTTAACATATTTACAAATTATTGAAGATAATTTCTACTTAAAAGATAAACAAGTAACTTTTATTTATAACAACGAAGAAAGAACTGGTAAAGTTGTAGGAATAGATAAATTTGGTGGAATCTTAATTGAAGAGAATAATACAGTTAAATCATATCAAACAGGAGAAATGTTGTTAAAGAAAAAATAAGGAGGAAGTATGAAAAAAGTTTTACTAAAATTAAGTATTGTAATTATTGTTGTGCTTTGTGTATTTTTTGTTGGTTGTAAAAAGAAAGAAAATAATCAACCAGAAACTAAATTACACGATAGTACTAAATGGTTCACTGAAGAAGAACTTTCAAAAAAAGGTTTGTCAGGCCTTGGTGCACCAACTGGTTTAAGTGGTCAAATGTCTACTAGTGATAGTTGGTTTAATAATGGTTATTCTTTTTCACAAGTATGTCCAAATGAAGATGTTTTCTTCGAAAACGCTAAAAAATATTTCGAATATTTTAAAGAACATTATAGTGGCTTATTTGGTAAAATTACCATTGAAAAATTTTCAATGAGTAGTAATGAAAATTAGTATATAATTGAACAAAGTAATAATATTGAAGATTACTTTGATGATAACCCTAGTAAATTATATGAATTTTATTACATAACTAATAACACATTAGAAGATGGCTATTTCAAAAAAGGCACTGTATATACTTTTGAAATAAGATATGAATTTGATACTAATCGCAATGCCTACTGTTTTAAACTATTTGTTGAAAGTGCTGATGGAAGTCGTAACGGTGTGTATACAAATTACTATAAAACAAGATAATTTGGAAAAACTGGTAGAAATATCAGTTTTTTTATTGTTATTAATTGTCTTTTTTAATAAAAATTAATAAAAAAATTTACAAAAATAAAATAATTTGATATAATGATTGTGTGGGGCAAAATCCATACTCTAAGATGGTTACGTAATTACCTTAAAGTATAGTAGTATAATACGGGGGAAAAGATTTACTCTCTTAGATATAAGGGAGATTTTTGTTTTAAAGGCCAAGGATTAAGGGGGAAAAACATGAAAATTTATTTAGTGTTTGAAAGAATCATCAAAGAATATTTAGTTGTATGATATGTAACAAAAGCAAAATTAAAACAAAAGAAACGGGGAAAAATATGAAAAAAATAGCAATAGTAATTTTACTTTTATTGACACTTTGTCTTTGTGGCTGCGAACGAAACGAAGGAGAAATTATGGAAAATGATCCATTCTATAGTCTACAAAAGATTTATAATGATAAACAACTCACGCGAGACGAATTAAGAAAAATAAATAGAAAATATTATGAAGAAACTGATTTTGATTTAAGTGAAGATTTAGCAAGTGAAATTAAAGATGACTATCGACGTGTATACAAAGTAAAAGATGATGAAGAAATTATCATAAATCGTTGTATAGGTATTTATGAAAATTTGGTAGTCATTATGATTTTTAGTGAAAACCAGATTTTTCATAGTTGTATAATAGAAGAAATGATTGGTGGCTTTTCTTTTACCTATGTTTGCAATCAAAAAATTATTGTTTGGAAAAAAACTAAATAGGAGATTAATTCTGTTTTTGATAAATGTTAAAAATTGGTCTATAATTATATAGGGCAAACAGAATTACCCATTATATAAAAAAGATTTTATATAATATTATTTACAACGAGAAACGAACTAATTAAGGGGTGAAAACATGGAATTTGAAAAATATACCAAAAAATCTTTTGTATTATTAGGAATGGAAGGAAGTGTTCACGGGGATCCAATAATCATATTAAAACTTTGGAAGTATGCTAATCTACGCCACGAAAGAATTGAACAATATATCATCAGAAATGAAGAAGGAAAGATTGATGGTGTGTGGGGAGCAAAAAGTGATTTTTCCTATTCTTTTAAACCTTGGGAAAATAATCACACCGAAGGAATTTACCTTGCGGGGGTGGAATGCGTAGAAGATGCCGAACCACCGAGAGGATGGGACAAATGGATTATGCCTGGTTATGAATATATAAAGGTAGAGTGTGTAGAAGATGACAACCTTTTTAATGAAATGACTTTTAATGAAGCAATGCAATATTTTGATGAAAATAGCATTGAAGTAATTGCTTCGGTTCAAGAATATACTGATTTAAAAACTAGGAAAAACTATCTACTTTTTCCAATAAAAGAATTAAAAGATTAAATAAAAACTAAAGTATAATTAGATTTTATACTTTAGTTTTTTATTTATCTAGGGTTATTCTAATATAATAGTGTAATTTTTTGTAAATGCTTTCAAATGCAAATATGAACCAATTAGTTGTAAATGGAATTACAATAAATAAGGAAAGGGATGAAAAATATGAAGACAAGTTTAATAAAGGGTAAACCATTTCTTGCTTTATTCCTATTTGCTTTACCAATGATTCTATCTGTAACATTACAACAATTTTATAATATCTGTGACAGTATGATTGCGGGAAAATTTGTAAGTTCAAAAGCACTTGCGGCCGTAAGTGCATCATATCCAATAACAATGATATATCTTGCTATTGGAGCAGGTTTTGGAGTAGGGGTTAATATTGTAGTATCACGTTTTATCGGTGAAAATAATTTATTACACGCTAAACAAACAATTTATACTTCAATACTTACAATAGTATTAACAGGACTTGTACTCACCATTGTAGGATATTTCTTAGTCGGAAAACTAATTCAACTAATCAATGTAAGTGATGATTATTATAATGATGCGGTAGTATATTTAAAATATTATACGTTAGGTATTATTTTCTTATTTTTGTATAACGTTGTAACATCAATCTTCCAGGCAATAGGTAATTCAAGAATACCATTATATTTTCTAATATTCTCAACTTTATTAAATATTGGTCTTGATATATATTTTGTAACAGTCTTTAATATGGGAGTAGAGGGATTAGCACTTGCAACTTTTATTGCCCAGATGATAGCATCAATTGTATCTTTCTTAGTACTTATTATATATGTTAAAAAAGGTATTGGTAAAGAAAAGAAAATTTTGAATTTCTCTATACTAAAAAAAGTATTACCAATCGCTCTTCCTTCGATTATTCAAGCATCAACTATCTCAATAGGACAATTGTTAATTCAAACACTTATTAATAAACAAGGTTCAGATGTTGTTGCCGGATATGGAGCTGCATATAAAATAAGTTATGTTGTTATTAATATTTTTGTAACAATCTCAAATGCGTTATCAACATATGTTTCACAAAATGCCGGTGCCAAAGAATATAAAAGAATTAATCAAGGCTTTATTTCCGCAACAATTATGTGTATAATATTAACTATTGTGACAACTACATTGTTTTTAACAATGCCTAATGTATTCTTAAGCATTTTTGAAAAAGAAAATGAACCATTAACCGTTACTGAAACAGGCTGTATGTTCCTTACAACTATTGCTCCATTTATCTTCCTTATGGCCGCAAAAATTCCATGTGATGGTGTACTAAAGGGTTGTAAAGATATGCGTTCATTCATTATTGGAACGATGGCTGATTTAGTAATTAGAGTTGTTTTTTCTTATATATTAGTAGAACCTTTAGGGGTTAAGGGTATATTCATTGCTTGGCCAATTGGTTGGGCAATAGGAGCGATTCTTTCTATTACTTTCTACTTTATTGGTAGATGGAAGAATCTTATTGGTTATGAAAGACAAACTTGTACAGATTAGTACAAGTTCGTTTTTATATTAGGAAATTAAACTAGTAACTATATTGAATATAATTAATATTTAATTTATTTCTAAAAGACAAATTATAACAAGAATTTTCGAGAAATGAATAGCTATTTCTAGTATAATTGAATCATGTGAAGTGAAAGAATATAAACATATGGAATGGGTAAAAATTATAGGTGATGCATTAGAATATATTGAAAAGCATATAACAGAAGATTTAGATATTGATGACATAGCTAAAGCTGTTAACGTATCGCCGTTTTATTTTCAAAAAGGATTTGTTATGCTATGCGGATTCACGGTTGCATAATACGTACGAAACCGTAAACTAGCGCTTGCGTGAAACTACATTGCTTTAAAGTATGGCTATGATTCACCCGATGGCTTTACCAAAGCCTTTACTAGATTTCACGGGATAACGCCGATGGTAGCTCGGAAAGATTCTGTATTGTTGAAATCATTTGCTCCATTAAAGATTAAATTCTCATTAGAAGGAGGTTATATTTTGAATTACAGAATTGAAAACAAAGAAGCATTTACTTATGAGGAAGCTAAAGTCCAAGTACCAAAGTTTTGGCAAGAACATTTTGCTAGTGGTAAAGGTAAGGTAGTAATGGTACTTACGGTGTTAATCTTGTTGAACAATTTGATAGTAAAACATTTGAATATTTATTGCTGCCCCTTATAAAGCTAATCAAGAAGTGCCAGAGGGGTTTGTTGTAAAGACGATACCAGCTTTCACTTGTGTAGGTCCACTACCTAGGGCATTACAAGAAGTTAACGTTAAAATTTTTGCGGAATGGTTACCAGCTCTTAGAGAATATGATTTTGCGGCAGGATATTGTGTTGTATACTATGATGATTCTAGAAAGTACGAAAAAGGTACACTTGATGATAAATACTACTGTGAAATTTGGATACCAGTAAAAAAGAAGCAGTTAGATAAAAAATAAAAAACTATTTTACACTTAAACTTGTGTAGAATAGTTTTTTATTTTATAAAGATTCAATTATTTTTTCTAAGCCTTTAATCAAAATATCTAAATCAATACCCTTATTGTCAACTTGATTTTTATATAAAGGGAAATGAATAAATACCGTTTCAATGTCAGGATAATAATGCATTACTTGGTAATATAAAGCATTGCATATATATTCCCCCGCATTGTTACTAAGCTCAACAGGTATGTCATTATGAAGTAAATAAGATAGGGCTTCAACGGTTGGAAACTTTGAAAAATAGGCGGTAGGTCCGTCCTCAACAATAATGTTTGAAGTTATTTCGTCGCTTTCATCAATGCTTCGACCAAGGACATTTCTAGCTTTAGTTTCAATTGATATTTTAGATCTACTAGCAGCTTGACCACACAATATAATAATATCAGGGTTTACTTCGTCAATATGTTTTTTTAGTATTGAAAAAGATTCATGTAGTTTAACTGGTAAAAAGATTTTAGTAATGTTTGATTTTTGTTTTAATCCCTTTACTACTTCATAAGAAGAGTTAGTATTTAACCCCATAAAGGGTTCAAAGGCTGTAATCAATAGTTTCATTTTATCACCTACTTCATTTACATTATAACAAAAAAAACAATAAAAATCAAAAATAATGCTAATCGATTATTTCCAAAAGTGTTAAAAAATATATATATTTTTTCTAAGAATTAAAACGTGTTCATAAAGATTATTTTCGCCCCACTTGAATATTTTTTGGATGTGTGCTATAATAAATCATATATAAGGGGTGGTAAATATGCTAAAAGCAATTCATCAAAACATCGTTTTGCAAAAAGTAGAAAAAACTAATAGTAGAGGAATATTTATGCCAGGACTAAGTAATGATATATACTTAGTTTTAAATATAGGCGAAGATGTTAAATCAGTAAAAGTAAACAATAAAGTTGTTCTTGAAAAAGATCCTAAAAAAATTCAACTAGATTTAACTGACTACTATTTAACTAACGAAGAAAACGTAATGGCAATAGTGGAGGAAGATCATGAGTAATCAACTATTATTCTCTAAAGATGCTAGAGCCAAGATGGCAGAAGGAGCAAGTATCCTTGCAAAAGCGGTAAAAGTTACACTTGGACCACGTGGCAGAAATGTTGTAATTGAACAAGATTTTGGTGCACCACTAATTGTGAATGATGGTGTTACTATTGCAAAATCAATAAATTTGCCAGATAAGTTTCAAAACCTAGGTGCTAGTATTTTAATTGAAGCTGCTACTAAAACGAATGATTTAGTAGGCGATGGTACTACTACCGCAATTTTACTTACATCTAAGTTAATTGAAGAAGGACTTAAGAAATTAGAAGAGGGTGTAAATCCCGTTATTTTAAGAAATGGTCTTAATTATTATCTTCCCTTTATCCAGAAAAGAATTGATGAATTATCTACACCCATTAAAGAAGCAACCGATCTAGCAAAAATTGCCACAATCTCATCAGGCGCCGAAGAAGTAGGAATTCTAATTAGCAATGCTTATCAAGAAGTAGGACAAAAAGGAATTGTTACAATTGAAGAATCACAAGGTTTAGAAGATTATCTTGATGTTGTTAAAGGCTATTCATATGATAGAGGTTATTTATCAAGTTATATGATAAATGACAAAGAAAAAAATCAAGCTGTGTTAGACAACCCATTAGTGCTTATAACTGATAAAAAAATAAATGCTATGAAAGAGATTGTTCCATTTTTAGAAGAAGCAATGAAGCAGGGTAAACCGCTTTTAATCATATGTGATGATATGGAACAAGAAGTGTTAGGTGCTATCGTTGTAAATAAACTACGTGGTGTGTTTAATGTTGTTGTTACTAAAGCTCCTTCTTTTGGAGAACGTAAAACTAAACAATTACAAGATATTGCTTTTTTAACTAAAGCAATCTTAATTGATGAAAGTCTAGGTATGTCATTAAATGAAACAATGCCTAGTAGTACACTTGGAAGAGCCGAAAAAATCATTGTTAATAAAGATCAAACAATAATTGTAAATGGTATGGCAACAAGTGAAGAAATAGTAAATTACGCTAAAGGTATTGAAAATAGTATCAAAGACATTACTAGTGAATATGACAAAGAAAAAGCTGAAGAACGGGTTGCAAAATTACTTGGTGGTATTGCCGTAATAAAAATAGGAGCTGAAACTGAACCGGTTTTAAAAGAAAAAAAATTACGAATTGAAGATGCTTTAAATGCAACTAAAGCAGCCATGACTTCAGGAATTATTGAAGGTGGCGGTAAAGTATTTTATCAAATGGTTGATACCATCAAAAATATTGAAGCACCAACTGAGTATCTTCCCGCCCTTCAAGTATTAGAACAAGCATTAAAGGCCCCATTTAAACAAATAGTTGAAAATGCAGGTGGCGACTTTGCCAAGATAGGTAAAGAAATAACCAATGATTTATGGTATGATGCCTTAAGTCAAAAAATGGTAAATTTAAAAGATGCTGGAATAATTGATCCCGCAAGTGTAGAAAAAAGCGCAATTATGAGTGCTATTAGTATAGCAGGAATATTTTTGACTACTGAATGCGCAATAATAAACGAAGAAGAAAAAAAACCAGTAAATGAGGAGAATCTACTATAATGAATAATAGTTCAATTACCGAAATTAAAGATGAAGTAAAAAAGGCTAATGAAGAACTAAAAGAAACAATGAATCCACTTCATTCCCCTTTAATTGAATATTATTTATCAAGATATTTAGAAATACATGAATATACTCTAAATAATCGACTTGCAAAACTTGATGATGAAATCTCTAAATGCCAAAAAGAGTACGAAGAACTAATGTCAAGAGAAGATCATCTAGAAGAAATTGCATCAAAAAATAAAAATATTCAAGAAAGAATTAATGTGATTGATGCTAAAATAAAAGCTAATAATGAATTTTTAGAAGAAAAAAATCAAGCATTTAAAGAAAAGGCTGATAAAGTTACTAACCAAGAAAACAACTTATATAATGCATGTCTTGATTATTACCAAAATATTTTATCAAAGCTTAGTATGGGTAATATTGATGATATCTTAGAATATATAAACTTCGTTATGGATGTTTTAAAATACACCATTTATGATGAAGTTGTAAATTACAAAGAAAATGCTTTGAATGCCCTAAATGATTTAGATGATTTAAATTTATTAGAAGCACAAACTAAGAACACTAATGTCACATTAAATCAAGAAAAGCAATCACTTAATAGTGAAATAGAATCAATTTCATTTGAAGAAACTGAACAGCGTTTAGATGCTATTGCTTATGAAATAAACGATAAAAAAGAAGCAAAAGAAGAACTTATCAAGTTATTTGAACAATTGAAAAAGAAAAATGTTAAGCATGTTGTAGATGAAATTAGACATTTTGAAATACTTGAATACTCAAATCAACAAATTGCTTTACAATTAGATGATATCATTCTTGATTATCGTAGCACTCTTGCAACAGTAGATACTGATGCTAATATTCTAGCAAGTAAACGTGCTAAACTAAAGAAATTAACTGACCAGCGTCTTTTGATGATGCCACTTAAGAATGCTTTTGATAATGCACAAGAAGAATACAACCAGTTAGTTGGAATGTATCAGACAATTTCAAAAAATATTGATGAAATTGAAAACTTTGTTGCACAGGCAAAAAAATTAATTGATGTTAATCAAGATTTTAAACAAGTTGTTAAAAATTATAGTGAATTACTAGTAAAACAAGTAACTCTTGAACAAAACAAAGAAACTTATCGTATTCGTAATATTAATTTAGTTGAAACTAGAAAATCTAAATTAAATGACCCATATGGCAAAGAAGAACTACAAAGAATTGATGAAGAGTTAAAAAATGTTCAAGATGGTTTAAATACTTTTGAAAATGACTTGCTTGCTATTAATCAAGAAATGTGTAGATTAAAAGCTACCGAACAAGACTATAAAGTTATAACTATTTATGAAGAATGTAATGAATGTGAAGAACAACTTCCGAGTCTATATGATAAACAGCGTTTATTTAGTTCATTAGTAAATGATAAATATATATATATAACAAACTTGAAACCTAAAGTTGCTAATTTTGATGAATTAACACTTGAAATTGATCAGTTAAATGATGAAATTGAAAATAACTAATGAATTAAAAAAAATTGTTCCAAGTTTTAAAGTGTCTTGTTACACTTTTACAACCCTTGAAAAAAACGATAAAGAAAATTTATCAAATGATTTAACAGAGGCTTTTAATAATATCGCTAAAGAATATCAAGAAAAATATATTCTTTCCGAGGTTACTAAGATTCCTAAACTTAAAAGTACAAGGGATGGCTATAAAATGCTTGGAAAAGATCCATCACATACTAGACCTGCATGTGAGGCTCTAGTTAGAAGAATTATTAGAGATGGTTTGATATATAGACTAGGCAATCTGATTGACTTTGGTAATTACCTTTCAATAAAATTAATGAAGTCTGTTTGTATGGTTGATTTAGATAAAATACAAGGGGATGTCACAATTAGAATTGGTAGCGATAGTGATTACTACGAAGGGATTAATCGTGGTATTATAAATGTTACTAATTTACCCCTTTATACTGATGAAATTGGTCCATTTGGTAATCCTACTAGTGATACCATTCGTACAGCTATAACAAATGATACGACCAATGTTCTAATAATGTTAATACATTTTGATGATAACATTGAAGATGAAGATGAAATGTTATTGTTATTAAACAAATACTTAAAAATAACTAATTTAACAAAGATTTATGAGGAGAACAATATATATGATGAACGACAATTCTAATTTTATTAAGACTATAATGAAAGAAGAATTAGATAATGGTGTAGTGGATCACATCCTAACAAGATTTCCACCAGAACCCAATGCATACTTACACATTGGACATGCAAGAGCCATTATTATGAATTTTGAACTTGCTAAATGCTTTGACGGAGCTACTAACCTTCGCTTTGATGACACTAATCCCTCAAAAGAAGATACTGAATATATCGAAGCAATCAAAAAAGATATTGCTTGGTTAGGCTATACTCCTAAATCAATTCATTATGGTTCCGAGTATTTTGAAAGAACTTATGAAAAAGCAAAATTATTAATCAAAAAAGGCTTAGCCTTTGTTGATGACTTAACTCAAGAACAGTTATCAGAATACCGTGGTTCAATAAATGAACCTGGTAAACCATCTCCTTTTAGAAATCGTAGTGTAGAAGAAAACCTTCGTTTATTTGAAGAAATGAAAGAAGGCAAATATGCAAATGGTGAAAAAACTTTACGTGCAAAAATTGATATGGCAAGTCCTAACATCAATATGCGTGATCCTGTAATCTATCGTATTATGCATGTAACTCATCACCAAACTAAAGATAAATGGTGTATTTATCCAATGTATGATTTTGCGCACCCATTACAAGATGCCTTTGAAGGTATAACTCACTCATTATGTAGTATTGAATTTGAAGATCATCGTCCACTTTACGAATGGGTTATCGCAAATTGTGAAGTTGATGCCAAACCACGCCAAATTGAATGGGGTAGACTTGGTATAACTCATATGATAATGAGTAAGAGATATCTTAAAAAACTTGTTGATGAAAAAGTTGTTGAAGGTTATGATGATCCAAGAATGCCTACACTTGTTGGTTTAAGAAGAAGAGGCTTTACACCAAACGCTATCAAAGAATTTATTTTATCAACTGGTTTATCAAAAGTAAACTCAACAGTCGATTATGGTATGTTAGAACACTTCTTAAGAGAAGATTTAAAACTAAAAACAACTAGACCAATGGCTGTTATTAATCCTCTAAAAGTAATAATTACTAATTACCCAGAAGGTCAAATTGAATATGTAGATGCTCCTAACAATATGGAAAATGAAGCTCTAGGTACTCATAAGATGGCTTTTGGTAGAGAATTATATATAGAAAGAGAAGACTTCTGTGAAGTTAAACCTAATAAACACTGGAAACGTCTTTCAAAAGATATTGAAGTAAGATTAATGCATGCATACTTTATTAAATGCAATGAAGTAATCAAAGATGAAAATGGTGAAATTGTTGAAATTCATTGTACTTATGATCCAATGACAAAGTCAGGATCAGGATTTAATGAAAGAAAGCCTAATGGTAATATTCATTATGTTGAAGCAACTACTGCCCTTCCCGCAACTTTCAATTCTTTTGAACCGTTATTACTAGATGAAAAAGTATCTACTGAAAACTTTATGGAAAGACTTAATAGAAATTCATGGCATACTAGTGAAGGTTTTGTTGAAGAGTATTTAAAAGATACTTTACCTGAAGACAAATATCAATTTATTCGTAATGGTTACTATACTACTGATAAAAATTCAAAAGGAGATAATTTGATTTTTAACCTAACAGTAGGTTTGAAATCATCTTATAATGCTTAATATGAGTGAAAATCCAATCTTAGCAAACTTAAATAAAGAACAACTTGAAGCAGTAACTACAGTTGATGGTGCTGTAATGGTTTTTGCGGGAGCAGGAACAGGAAAAACTAAAACCCTTATAAGCCGTATAGCTTATATGATTGATGAAAAAAATATTCAGCCATATCATATTCTTGCAATTACCTTTACTAAAAAAGCAACCAATGAAATGCGAGAACGTTTAAATAAATTGATTGGTAGTAAAGCAGCTCAAGTGCACATCTCAACAATTCATTCTTTGTGTGCAATGATTTTAAGAAGAAATTGTGAAGCTCTTGATTTTGCCAGAAATTTTGAAATCATCGATGAAGAAGATCAATTAAAGGTAATGACTGAAATCTTCAAAAAGAATAATATTGAAAAAAGAGTTCTTGCGCCAAGAGTAGCAATTAAGGCAATTGGTGATTATAAAAATAAAACTTGTAATGAATTATTAGGGTTATTAAATACCGTTTATAATGAATACCAAGCATATTTAAAAGAACATAATCTAATGGACTTTGAAGATTTATTAACTTATACCGCAAAATTATTCAACGAAAATCCGGAAATATTAAGTTTCTATCAAAATATTTACCAATATGTATTAGTTGATGAATTACAGGATACTAATGCGGTACAATATGAAATTATTAACTTACTCTGCGAGAATCATGGTAATTTGTTTGCGGTAGGCGATGATGATCAAAGCATTTACTCATTTAGAGGTGCTAAAATCGAAAACATGGTTAAGTTTAGAGAAGATCATCCTGATGCTAAAGTAATTAAATTAGTTCAAAATTATCGTTCAACTAATAATATTTTAAAATGTTCAAATGCTTTAATTAAAAATAACAAAATAAGAGAACCTAAAGAATTATATAGCAATATTGAAGGAACTAAGAATGATATATCAGTTCAAGAAGCATACTATTATGAAGATGAAATTCGCTTTGTTATAAATGAAATTGCTTCACTTGTTAACCATAATGGTTATGAATATAAAGATATTGCGGTACTATATCGTAATAGTGCTTTATCAAGAAACTTTGAACTTGCCTTTATTCAAGAACATATACCATATAACATTTACGGTAGTTTTGCTTTCTTAAAACGTAAAGAAGTAAAGGATATAATTAGTTATCTACGTTTCATTGCATCACCTACCAAAATGCTTCACTTCAAACGTATTATTAACGTTCCTGCACGTGGAGTTGGTGATAAAACTATTGAAAAGCTTCAAGAATATATGCACGAGACTAATTGTGATATATTAGGTTCAATAGATATATTTAAAGAACGTAATTCTACTTCAAAAGCAGATGCTTTATTAGAATTTAAAAAGATAATGGTAGAATTAATGGATGACTTAAATAAAATGAGTCTACCTGATTTCTTTGATACAATGCTTGAAAAAACGGGTTATTTAGACTGGCTAAAAGCAAATGAAGAAAACGATGAAGTACATCGTGTTGAAAATGTCAAAGAATTTAAGTCAATCTTATATCAACTAGATAATGATAATCTAAATGAAGGTCTAACTAATGTAGAAAAAATAGAAATTGGGTTAGATGAATTATTATTAGATACTACTATGGTTGATGATCATCAACAAAATGGAGTTGTTCTTTCAACTGTACATTCTGTTAAGGGCTTAGAGTTTAGAGCTGTATTTGTTGTAGGACTTGAAGAAGGAATATTCCCTGCCATTCGTGATGAAGCAGACATTGAAGAAGAACGTCGTGTTGCTTATGTTGCATTTACGCGCGCCAAAGAAAAACTATATATAACTTGTTCAACTAGTAGATTAATTTATGGACGAGTTGTTAGAAATCCTAAGTCAAGATTTTTGATGGAACTACTTAGTGCTAGCGATAAAAAAGAACAAGCAACCAAACAAAATGAAAACAAACCTATAGGTGAAATCGAACTAGGTTCACGTGTAAATCACAAATACTTTGGTAATGGCTTAGTCATTGCTAAAGACGATCGCTTTATCCAAATTCTTTTTGATAAAGATCAATCAATTAAAAAGATTGCAAAAGATCATCCAACAATTACTAAACTAGATAGTTAATCTATCTAGTTTTAAAAACACAAGAATAGGTGGAAACTATGATTAACCAAACAATTAAAGATCGAATGGATCAATTGTATGAACAATTAAATTTGTATAACTATCAATATTATGTTCTAGATAGTCCGACTATAGAAGATACCGAATATGATAGTTTAATTAGAGAATTAGAAGAATTAGAAAAAGCATATCCTGAATTTGCAAGAGAGGTTTCTCCAACTAAACAAGTTGGTAGCTATATTAATACTTCTTTAGAATCTATTACTCATGAAGTACCTATGATGTCATTAGGTGACGTATTTAATTTTGATGAACTACGCGAATTTGATGAAAAAATTAAAAAAGTAGTTGATCAATATAGTTACGTGGTTGAATTAAAAATTGATGGAATTGCTAGTACAGCCCATTATAAATCAGGTATGTTCAATCTTGGAGCCACTAGAGGAAATGGCCAAGTGGGTGAAAATGTTACAACCAATATGTTAACAATTAATTCCCTTCCTAAAATACTAACATCACCTATTGACGTTGAAGTACGTGGTGAAGTGTATATGAAAAAATCAGTTTTAGATAAACTGAATGAAGAGCGTAAAAATGATGGACTTCCCCTTTTGGCTAATCCGCGAAATGCGGCAGGAGGTAGTCTTCGCCAACTAGACCCTAATATTACAAAACAAAGAAAATTAGATCAATTTGCTTATACTTTGGTTAATCCTGAAAAATATAATGTAAAAAACCAAATGGATGCTTTAGATTACTTAAAGACCTTAGGCTTTAATGTTAACCCTAACCATGTTCATTGTAAAGACATAGAAGAAGTTATAGAAACAATTGAAAAGTATGATTCACTTCGTAAAACCCTTGATTATGCAACTGATGGTATAGTTATTAAAGTAAATGAATTTGATTTATACGATACAATTGGTTATACAGTTAAGGTTCCTAAATGGGCTATTGCTTATAAGTTTCCAGCTGAAGTTGTAACAACTAGATTAAATGATATTATTTTTACAATAGGAAGAACTGGTAAAATTATTCCTAATGCGGTACTTGATCCTGTTTATATTGCGGGGACAAAAGTTGCTAGAGCTACTTTAAATAACGAAGATTTTATCGTATCAAGAGATATTAGAGTTGGTGATTATGTTAAAGTAAGAAAAGCCGGCGAAATTATCCCAGAAGTAATAGAGGTTGATTTTTCCCGTAGACCAGAAGGTTTAAAACCTTTTGAAATGTTGAAGTACTGCCCAATGTGTGGATCACTAATTGTAAAGTCTAAATCTGACTCATTACATTTTTGTCCTAACAAAGAATGTGGAGGTAGACGTTTAGAAGAAATAATTCACTATGCTTCACGTGTTGCAATGGATATTGAAGGATTAGGCGAAAAACAAATTGAATTACTTTATTCACTAGGATATTTAAAAGATATATCAGATATATATATTTTAAAAAACTATGAACAAGAATTACTAGCAATTGAGCGTTTTGGTAAAAAGAAAATTGATAACTTATTAAATGCTATTGAAGAGAGCAAAAATAATAATCTAGATCAATTTATTTTTGGCCTTGGTATCCATTATATTGGCGCAAAGGCATCCAAAACACTTGCTAAAGCATTTACAAGTATTGATGCTTTAAAACAAGCTACATATGATGAATTAATAATATTACCAGATTTTGGAGAAGTAATGGTTGATAGTATTATCTCATACTTCAAAGATGAAAAACACAATGAGTTAATTCAAAAACTAAAAGAGTATGGTGTAGACCCTAAATCAAAGACTATTGAGATTAATGATAAGTTTAGTGGATTAACTTTTGTATTAACGGGAACACTACCCAATATGACAAGAGATGAAGCTAGTAAAATAATTGAATCACTTGGTGGTAAAACTTCAAATAGCGTTAGTAAAAAAACATCTTACGTGCTTGCGGGGGAGAATGCCGGAAGTAAACTTGAAAAGGCTCAAGCACTAAATGTAAAAATAATTGATGAAGAAGAATTTAAATCAATGATAAAATAGCATCTTAGGAGGTGCACTATGAATGACAAAATAATAATCAAAGGGGCAAGAGAAAATAATCTAAAGAATATAGATTTAGAAATTCCCCGTGACAAACTCGTAGTAATGACTGGTGTATCTGGTTCAGGGAAAAGTTCATTAGCCTTTGATACAATATATGCGGAAGGACAGAGAAGATATGTTGAAAGTCTTTCAGCCTACGCAAGACAATTCCTTGACAATGTTGATAAACCAGATGTAGATTCAATAGAAGGTTTATCTCCTGCTATTTCAATAGATCAAAAAACAACTAGTAGAAATCCTCGTTCTACGGTAGGTACAGTAACTGAAATATATGATTATTTACGTTTATTATACGCAAGAATAGGACATCCAACTTGTCCTACTCATGGCATTGAAATTACTTCTCAAACTATTGAACAAATGTGCGATAAAATATTGTCATATGATGAAGAAAGTAAGGTAGTTATTTTATCACCGATTGCGGAAAACCGTAAAGGTACTTTCGAAAAAACACTTGAATTATTACGAAAAGATGGTTATACAAAAGTAATAATCGATGACGAAACTTTCGATTTAGATGAAGAAATAGAATTAGACAAAAACAAAAAACATAACATTTTTGTTGTAGTTGATAGACTAAAACTTCGTAGTGAAATTCGTTCAAGATTATATGAATCACTTGAAGCCGCATGTAAATTGTCTGATGGAAAAATCTTTGTTGATATCAATGATGAAAGACTATTATTTTCTGAACATTATGCTTGTCCATATTGTGAATTTACCGTAGGAAAATTAGAACCAACGCTCTTTTCTTTCAATTCACCACTTGGGGCTTGTCCTACATGTCATGGGTTAGGATTTATTTCAACGATTGATGAAAATTCACTAATAACTGATGAAAATCTGTCTATAGCAGACGGAGCAATTAGATATTTAAAGAATATTGTATTCACGGAAAATATTGAATGGCAAATGTATAAAGCCTTATTTGAATTTTACAAAATAGATTTATTTAAACCATTCAAAGATTTAACTCCACTTCAAAAAGATGTAATATTTAATGGTTCAAAAGAACCAATTGCCTATGAAATTCATTCGGTTGGTGGAATATCAATGCGAAAGAATAAAGTTATTGAAGGATTGGCTAGTTTAATTACTAGAAGATATCAAGAAACTTCTTCAAATATGCAAAGAGATTATTATGGATCATATATGCGTGAAGTGATGTGTCCAACTTGTCATGGTATGCGTTTATCAGAAAGTGCATTGTCAGTTAAAGTTGGTGGTAAAAATATATATGAATTCACTGAAATGTCAATTAGTGATGCTTTAACTTTTGTTGATAGTTTACAACTAACAACGCTCGAAGCAAAAATTGGTAATCTAATAATAAAAGAGATTCATAATCGATTAGCTTTCTTAAAAGAAGTAGGTTTAGAATATCTAACACTATCAAGAAAAGCGGGAAGCCTTTCAGGTGGTGAAGCTCAACGTATCAGACTTGCTACGCAAATAGGATCTAAGTTAACCGGTGTTTTATATGTCTTAGATGAACCATCAATTGGTCTTCACCAACGAGATAATCATAAATTAATAGATGCTTTAAAAGAAATGCGAGATTTAGGTAATACTTTAATTGTTGTTGAACATGATGAAGAAATCATGCATGAATGTGATTACATAGTAGATATTGGACCTTATGCGGGAATCCACGGTGGTGAGGTTGTAGGATATGGTACACCTGAAGAATTTAAAAAACTAAAAGGTTCAATCACGGCGGATTATCTTTCAGGAAGAAGAAAAATTGATGTGCCAACTTCTAGAAGACCTGGTAATGGTAAACACTTACTAATAAAAGGTTGTAGAGAAAATAACCTAAAGAACATTGATGTAGATATCCCATTAAATAAATTAGTATTAGTAACTGGTGTATCTGGCTCTGGGAAATCAACTTTAGTAAATGATATTTTATATAATGCACTAGCATCAAGACTATATCGTAGTAAAGTAGAAGTAGGTAAACATGATTCAATTGAAGGTGTCGAAGAAATTGACCGAGTTATTAATATCGATCAAGCACCAATTGGTAGAACTCCTAGAAGTAATCCGGCTACATATGTTGGCGTATTTGATGCAATCCGTGATTTGTACGCAACAACTATTGAAGCAAAAGTAAGAGGATACACTAAGAGTAGATTCTCATTTAACGTAAAAGGTGGTCGTTGTGAATCTTGTCAAGGTGATGGTGTAATAAGAATAGCAATGAACTTCTTACCAGATGTGTATGTACCATGTGAAGCGTGTCATGGTTCTAGATATAATCGTGAAACACTAGAATGTAAATATAAAGATAAATCAATTGCGGATGTATTAAAAATGACAATTGATGAAGCAGTTGAATTTTTTAAGAATATCCCTACCATCTATCCTAAATTAAAAACAATGCAAGATGTTGGTTTAGGATATGTAAAACTGGGACAAAGTGCAACTACTTTATCTGGTGGTGAAGCACAAAGAGTTAAGCTTGCCAGTGAATTGCACAAAAAAATTACTGATAAAACAATGTTTATCTTTGATGAACCAACAACAGGTTTACATACATATGACGTTGATAAACTAATGAAAATGATTGAAAAAATTGTTGATATTGGTGCAACAGCCGTAATCATTGAACATAATCTTGATGTAATCAAAATGGCTGATTATATCATCGATTTAGGTCCTAATGGTGGTGATGGTGGTGGCCAAATTGTCGCAACAGGAACTCCAGAAGAAGTAATGTTAAATGAAAATTCCGCAACCGCTCCATATTTAAAAAAAGTATTGGTTGGTAGTTGGAGTAAAAAGAATATAGAATAACAAAAAACTTAGATTTTATTCTAAGTTTTTTTAAATTCAATAAACTTTTTAGGCTTTTTCTAATAGAGCATTCAAAATTAGCATAAACTAAAATAATAAAAGTAAGCAAATTGAAAAACACACGGGGATGTGGTATAATGAGAAATGAAATAGTTGTCTATATATTAGCAATTGTTTTGTGTTTTTTTCTAATAGATAATATTTTTAAAATAACCAAAAAACCAATATATCAAATACTTTACTTAATTATCTATTTAATATTTTTATATTTTTGTCTCTTTGATCGTAAAATTAGTGATGATAATAATTTCAGTGATGGAGCCTACATTCATAACTGGTTTAAGATATTATTTACTAATAAGGTAGTATTCAAAAATATCGTTGGAAACATCTTAATTTTTATACCTATGGGATGCTTCTTAAAAATATTAAAGGTAAATACCATTTTTAAAATATTATATATATTAATAATTATTGTTGGTGTTGAATTAATTCAATATATGACTAAGACAGGTATTTTTGATGTATTAGATATAATATTAAATATATTAGGCACAAGCATAGGCTATGTTATGACAAACAAAAAGAGGTGGAACTATGAATAAAGTAACTTTAAAGAAATTAGTTAAAGAATTAAATTTAGAAGTAATTTATGGAAACAGTTATCTAGAACGTACTGTAACTAAAGCAATGTCAAGTAGACCAAGCGTTGAAATGTATTGTGGTTATTTTGATTACTTTGAAAAAGATCGTATTCAAGTAATAGGTACTAAAGAATTAACTTTATTTAATATGCTTAGTGCAAGTCAAAAGAAAGAACGTTTAGCTAAATTATTTAGTTACAATTCTCCTGCTTTTGTATTTACTAAAAATGTTGACGCACCAAAAGAATTCGTTGAAGCAGCAATTGCTTGTCAAATTCCTATTTTCAAAAGCAAACTTTCAACTTCAGGCTTTATTGGTGATTTAACAAATTATTTACAAAGTGAACTTGCACAAAGAAACAAAATTAATGGTTCAATGGTAGAAGTATTTGGCGTAGGTGTTTTAATTGAAGGTGCAGATGGCATTGGTAAAAGTGAAACCGTACTTGAATTATTAAACAAAGGTCAAATTATGATATCAGATGATATAACTAAAATTTATCAACCTGAACCTGGTAGAGTAGTATGTGAAGCACCAAAAGAACGTCAAGGCTTTATGGAAATAAAAGATTTAGGAATGATTGATGTAAAGAATATGTATGGTATAGGTGCTATTAGAAACCATAAGAATTTGCAATTAGTAGTTGAATTAGTAAAAGGTGAAACTTCAAAAGTAACTGAAGAAACTTTCTTTGATACAGTAGTGCCAAAAATTCAAATTGAAGTAGAAGCTGGTAGAAATGTTGCAACTTTGGTTGAAAGTGCAGCTCTAAATTATCGTTTAAAACAATCAGGCTATGACGCTGAAGAAGTATATCAAAATCGTTGTATTCATGAAACATACAAGGGTGGAGAAGAGTAATAATGAATTTAACAATAGTATTGAATAGTATATATAGCTATTTGGTAAATTTACGACCAGAATATGATCGCAGTAGTAGAATAGCTTTCACTATCGGTAATATATCAGTAATGTGGTATGCCATTATCATAATGAGTGGTGCAATTATTGGAACGCTATATGGCTACTATCGCTTTGGTAAAAGACTAGGATTAGATAGTGATACTGTTTTAACAGGACTTGCTTTAGGTCTTATTTTTGGTATTATTGGTGCTAGATTATATTATGTAATCTTTACTGCTTCCGCAAACGAGATTGAATATAAAAGTTTCCTAGATGTTATCAACCCACGAGATGGTGGACTTGCCATTCATGGTGCTTTGATTGCGGTGGCAATATATCTACCAATTTTTTGTAAACTTAATAAAATAAAACTATTAACATTACTTGAAATAGCATTACCATTAATATTATTTGCACAAGTAGTAGGAAGATGGGGAAACTTTGTTAACCAAGAAGCGTTTGGTGGATTAGTAAAAGTACCAAATCTTGCAAACTATGGTGAAATAACAAGATATACTGTGCTTGACGATGCAACTTTAATTGCTCAACGTGAGGCCTTATCACATATGTTAATTCCTAATTTTGTTATTAATAGAATGTATATATCATACTCTAATGCAAGTGGTTTCTTGTGTGCAGGTTACTATTATCCAACTTTCTATTTTGAATCAGTACTTAATTTAACTGGTATTGTTATATATATGATTGCAAGAAAACATATCAAGAAAATATTAGTTGGTGATGGCATCAGTTTTTATCTAATATGGTATGGTATTGTTCGCTTTATTGTTGAAACAATGAGAACTGACCCATTATATCTTGGAACAACAGGAATCAAGATGGCTGAACTTACTTCAATAATATACATTGTATTAGGTATTACTTGGTTAATCGTTCGTCGCATCAAAAAAATCCAAATGATATCTTGTTGGGATGCCCTTTATAAAGAAGGTGCGAATATGCGATATGATGATTATGTAATGAAACCTAAGAAAGAAAAACAAAATGAGCAATAAAGAATATGCAATAATATTTGATTGTGATGGCACTGTACTAGACACATATCAATTAATAATTGAAACCGTCTACCAAACCTTTGCTAAAATGTTACCTAATTATCCATTAACATATGAAGAAGCCGATGCTTTTTTTGGCCCCTTATTAGATGACACATTTGGTAAATATGCCAAAGATAAAAAACAATTAAATGAATTAATAGAATGCTACCGAGTAATAAACAACAATTTAATGGAAAAATACATAAAAGCATTTCCAGGTATTTTAGATTTATTGAAAGATTTAAAAATGCGTAATTACAAAATTTCCATTGTATCAAACAAAGTTAGCGATGCTGTAAAAAAAGGTTTAGATATATGTAAACTAACACCTTATTTTGATTTAATCATTGGAGCTGAAAAACTAAAAATCGCAAAACCAGATCCTGATGGTATATATCAAGTTTTAAATAATTTCAATATGAATAATGCAATAATGATTGGTGATACAATAATTGACATTGATACTGGAAACAATGCTAAAATAAAAACAATTGGGGTAACTTGGTGTAGAACTAAGCAAGAAGAATTTTTAAGACATCATGCAAGTTATGTAGTTGATACTCCCAAAGAAATATTAAAGATTATTGAGGAAATATAAAGAATGTATGACGTTATAATATGTGGCTCTGGACCAGCGGGTATGTCAGCAGCACTATTCTTAAGAAGGGCCAACTTAAACATTTTAATAGTTGAAAAGGGTACACCAGGTGGGAAATTAATAAGTACTGCCCTCATTGAAAATTATCCAGGTTATATTGAAAATACTGGTATTGATCTTGCAATGATAATGTATCGCCAAGTAAAACATTTTAAAATACCTTATGCCTTTTCAGAAGTTATGAAAATTGAAAAATTAGGCGATGAACATTTTGTAGTTCACACTAAAGAAGGCGACTATGAATCTAAAATGGTAATATGGGCAGCCGGAACAATTGCTAAACAGATTGAAGCAGAAGGCGAAGAAGAATATGTGGGTAGGGGAATCAGCTATTGTGCAATTTGCGATGGAAGCTTTCACGAAAAACAAAATGTTGTTGTAATTGGTGGAGGTAATTCCGCAATCGAAGAAGCACTATATCTTGCAAAAATTTGTAAGAAGGTAACAATAATAACTAGAGGACATCATTTCAGAGCAGATCCCGTGTTAATGGAAAAAGTAATGCGTGCAAATAATGTAGATTTAGTAACTCATCATGTTATTACCAAATTTACGGGGAAAGATTTACTAGAACAAGTTACTGCGAAAGATCGTGACTCTGATAATGAAATAGTCTTAAATGTAAGAGGCGCATTTATATATGTTGGTTTTACTCCATCAAGTACACTTTTAGAAAATTTTGATATTCTTGATGAAGACAAATATATAATTGTAGATAGAAATTGTGAAACAAAAGTAACAGGATTGTATGCGGCAGGCGATTGCATTCAAAAAAACATTAGACAAATTGCAACGGCTGTGGCAGATGGTATTACTTGTGCTTCGGCAATCGTAAGAAAAATTTAATTATGAGTTTTGCAAGTGAAGTAAAAAAAGAATTAATGAGTGTAGAACTAACCGATAAATGTTGTGAAAAAGCCTTAGTGATGGGAATCCTTCATGGTGGTAGTGAAATAGTTATATCAAAAAACGGTAACTATATTATTGTTAAATCATATATTTTAAGTGCTATACAAAAAGTAATGCAAATAGTTAAAAAAAATTATGATGTAAATTTAGTAATAAAATATGGTGATGAGAATAACCTAAATAAAAAACGATATTATTATTTAGAAATTTCAAATAACATAAACCCATTAATTCGTGAATTTAATCTTTATCCATTTGATACACTTAACATAAAACATCCATTATTGATAAATGATTGTTGTAAAGCAAGTTTCATAAGGGGATTGTTTATTGCTAGAGGATCAATTAATGATCCAAGAAAGAATTGTTATCACTTGGAAATAACTTGTCACAGAAGTGATATAGCTCAAGTTGCCAAACATATTCTTGCGAGTAATCAAATAAATGCTAAAATTAGAGAACGAAAAGACAACTATGTTTTGTATATCAAAAAAAGCGAAGAAATATCAGCCTGTCTTGCCTATATTGGCGCATCAAGTGGTGTATTTTACTTTGAAGATTCAAGAATAGTTCGTGATATTGCTAATATGGCAAATAGAATGACCAATTGCGATATTGCTAATTTGAAAAAAAGTAGTGTTACAGCTAACAAACAATTAAAGGCAATAAAGTACATTAGAAAAATGGGCTACTTTAACAAAATGCCAGTTAGACTTCAGACAATATCAATAATGAGAGAGGAATATCCTGATTCAACACTTGATGAATTATCAGCTTTCTCAGATAATTATTTTGGTAAAACTTTAACTAAATCAGGAGTTAGCCATTGTTTAAGATCACTTATGCAATTTTATTATGAATTAGCAAGTAAAAATAGTGTAACTAAAAACCAAAGTGAAAAAAATAACGAATAATTATTAATTATCGTTTATTGTGCATAATAAAAAGCTAAAGAAAACTTTAGCTTTTTTACATGGTTTTTATTTGTAAATTGTTATGCATTGTAATTTCTCTTGTAGGAATATTCTTCATCATCATCTGGTATTGCCCATGCTACAGCAGATACTACTGCCGCAATACCTACTAATGAATAAATAATACGTGAAATAATAACACTAAATCCATCAAACAAGAACGAAACAAGGTTGAAATCGAAAATTCCGACTAAACCCCAGTTAAGTCCACCGATGATAAGAAATACTAAAGCTGTATTTTTTAATATTTTCAAAAAAATTACCTCCTATCACAAATTTACATTATTATTGTTTGCGAAAAATGTAAAAATAATAGTGGAAAAAAATTCTATATTAATTAGCATTATTTTTAAATCACCTACATAAAATTTAACAAGTGAGGTAAAGATAATGAAAAAACGATTTAAAATTATAAATTTTATTTTAATTTTATTTTTAATTATGACACTAACAGGTTGTAAAAAGAAAAAACAAGTTGAAACTACTTTCCCAGAAATTGTTAATAAATTAACATCATATAAATTAGTTGGTAGATTAGAATCAACATTTCCAAGTGGGACTAAGGAATGCAATGTAACTACGTATTATAGAAGTCCTGGTGAATATCGTGTAGAAATTCAAAATCCTAATGTTAATGAAACCCAAATAATGGTTAAAAATAACTCAGGCGTATATGTAATTATACCTAGTATAAATAAAACTTTTAAAGTAAATAGCAGTTGGCCAGAAAATATGAGTTACCCATATCTATTACAATCTCTCAGTAATGATATTGTTCAAGATAGTAATTTAAGAACTACAACAGAAGGTAAATCTACAATTGTAGAATTAAAGGCGAAGTTGTTCACTGAAGATGAAACAACAACTCAAAAAATTATTTTCGATGAAAATAAAATGCCAAAAGAAGTTTTAATATATGATGGTAATAAAAATTTATTAACAAAATTTGTTATCACATCAATTGAACAAAACCCAACACTAGCAAATGAATTATTTAATGTTTCTGAAAGCCTTGAAACTCTTTATACATATTATGAAAACAATCCAATTGAATTTGTAAGAACAGTAAGTTATCCTACTTATTTTCCTGAAGGAACATCTCTAAAAGAAGAAACAATTACTGGAACTTCTTTAAACAAACTTGCAATAATGAAGTTTGGGGGAGAATGTAGTTATACAATAGTTCAACAGTTTGTTAACCTAACAACTGATGCAACCACAGAATATGTTAATGGTAGTATTTACTTAATGGGTGGAGCATTTGTTTTTGTTAACTCTAATAACATTCAGTTTTATGAGAATGGTATCGAATATACTATTGCTTCAAACGATATAAGTTGTTTAGAAATGATAAAAATGGGTGAATCATTAAAATCAAAAGAAGATAAATAATTCAAAATATTAATTAATTTCTTGCAAATAACTAAAATAAGTGGTAAAATATATATGGTACTAAAATAGTACCACACCCTCAATATGTGTCATCAATTTAATTGATGACATTTTTTTATATATAATAGTATTTACAAAATTTGACCAAATATTTGTAAAACATTTGAATAAGTAGCTAACTTATGTTAAGATATAGCCGTACATTAAATATATTTATAAGTTTGTAATGGGGGAACACTCTTAGAAATTAATCTCAAAACGTTAAAGACTCCCTATTTTTTTGGGAGTTTTTGTTTTATATAATCTTGTTATTATATTGATATAGGAGTTTTAGCATATGAAAAAGATATTAACTATTTTTTTAGTAATTTTTGTGGCCTTATTTTTCTTCTTTGGACATCTTTATTATGAGGGAGTTTTTAAAAAAGAAGAATATAGTGGTTTATTAATATATCGAGTTGATATTCTTGAATATTATACTAGTATTGAATCACTGCCAATAAAGGAAGAATATGATCTAGAATTACCAGAAAATGGCAAATTGAGACTTGGAGTAGGTAGTGGTTGGGTGTATAGTATAAAATACTATGAGAGAGAAAAACAATTTCCTAAGATTTTTTATAAAATGTGTGATTTTACACTATATAAAGATGGAGAAGTATATTTGGAGGATAATTATGACGTAAATACCGAACCATATATCAAAGGAGGACTTGTTGATACTAGTAATTTTTTTAAAACAAGTGGCTTTAGTGTAAATCCCAATCCATTTGACTTTATTATTATGCAAAAAGGGAAATACGAGTTAGTAATTGACTTATATATTAATATAAATGATAAAGATTTATCTGAATCTAAAAAAATTACATTTAATATAAATTAAAAGAAAATAAAAGACACGAATTTAAAAAAATATTAGATATTATGTTTGTTTCACTAACAATGTATCAAATAATTATATTGACAACCCGTCAGTGTTCGTATACACAATCTAGTGTACACGAACAATAAGTATATATCAAGCCCTTACTTTTCTTGACATATCAACAAGATTATGGTATTATATTATAGTATAAAAGTGTAATAGGTGTATTAAAATGAACACTAAAGGGATTAAAAAAATATTATTCTTGATAATAATATTAGTTAGTTTATCATCTTGTAATAAAATTAACAAATATAAGCAATTGAATGAAATAGCGTATTCTGATATTCTTTTACAAAAAGAAGATAAATATTTAGTTTATATTATGAGTAATACTTGTAAGGCTTGTGAAGATATAAAAAATGATATTTTTTCTTATGCTAACAAAGCAAAAACAAATAGTGAATTACCGCCTATATATTACATTAATATATCAAATGTTTCAAAAAACAATGGACTTGTTACTGAAGATGATAGCAGTTATGAATATTTTGTTGGTACAACCAATTATACTGATATTAAAATAACTGCTACACCTGCTTTAATAATCATTACAAATGGGAAAGTTGAAAACTTTATTTCTTCAAAAGTTACTCAAACAACCAAAAGTGATATACAAAATTATCTTATAGACTTATCAAAATAGGAGAACCAAAATGGAAAAGACAAAAAAAATTAAAAACTTAGATTTATGGATCATCTTAGCAGCAGTTACTTTATGCGCTGCTGTTGCGGCAATATTACTAATTGTAAAACCAGGTGAAATCAAAGAAGTTGAAGATATTAAAGTAATTACAACTGAACAATATAAAGTATTAAATGCTAATGAAACTAAACGATTTGTTATTGTATATGATTCAAGTAGTGTAGATAATGAGTTATTACTTCAAACTGCTGTTCGTTATGCAGAATATACAAGAAAGAACAAAAAAGCTCCTAAATTATATTTAATTGATACACAAACTAATTCAACAATTATAACTGATTTAGAAGAATCAAAAGTATCTCCACGTAAAGCACCTTGCTTACTAACAATAACTCCAAATAATAGTACTACAAAAATAACTTCTACAGCAAATGTTCCTGATATTTGTAATCAATTAGAAGATTATATTAGTGGTAAAGTATCTTAAAAAATGCTAGATTTACTGACCAAATAGAATTATTTATAGTCTAAATAACTAAAACACTTTCGTTATTTTAGATATTATGAAATGATTAAAACATAAATGATAAATGTCCTAAGTCTACTTTTGGGGAAGACACTCTTAAGAAAACACATGCTGATTATAAAAACTCCCATAGGAATAAGAGGGAGTTTTTTGTTTTAAAATAAGCAATATGTAAAAGAAAGTATGGGGAGGTAACATATAAGAATTTATTTAGTATTAAAACGAATTATCAAAGAGCTAGTTGGACATTGTATACGGCCAGAAGTATGTTAATTAACTTAAAAAGCGGAAGGAGAAGAAAAATAAAAATGAAAAGAATAATAGTATTATTTATAATGTTTACATTAAGTGTTGCAATTGTTGGATGTAATAATGACACTAAAACTTATACGAGTGAAGAATTAGCACAAAATTTACAATTGATAAAAAATAATAAAAATGATTCTGAAGGTGAAACAAAGTTCATTGACGATAATGATAGCTTATTAACAAAAATAAAGGAAATGAATATAATGGAATTTCAAAAATTTGCGTCTACCTACAAATCTATAAATTTTAAAAAGTATACTTTTGTTTTATTTGATGAAGATATATTAATAATTGTTAAGTATTCTAATGATTATTCGAAAATTATTGATGTAAAAATTATGAATAACATAATTCCCACAGAAACTAATAAAAATCAATTAATGAAAGGACAAAGCGTAGATGAAGTAGTCTCATTAATGGGATACCCTTATATGATTACAATGAGTAGTGAGAATTCGTTAAGTTTTAAATTAACAAATGAAGAAATAATCAAAGTAATCTTTGATGAAAATATGCATTCAATAAAAATAATACATATAGATTTTGAATCTATTAAAGATCCATCGTATGTTGTAGATGAAAAATGTGATCCAAATGAGAATCAAAAAGACATTGAAAGTGCGATTCTTATTTCAGAAAATATGTGTTTTGAAGAAGTTGTTGCATTAATGGGTAAACCACAAAGATCTTTTGGTTCTGGAGCTATTTGGTATGAATGGGACTTAAAAGAAAATAAATCATTGAAAGTTATGTTTGGTAGAAAATCTATGAATGATGATAATTTATATGTAATAAAATATTATATTAAATAATTTAAATCATTTTTCGAGTCTTAAGAGTTAGTAGAGATACTGGCTCTTTTTTTAGCTTTAATGATAAATTAGTAAATTATCTTTTGAAAATAAAAAACCACCCACTTTACGGGTAGCTTTAATTAAATTAAAGAATTTTCTCCATACCTATTTTTTGTACACTTAGACCACATTTTTCATAAAACTTAAGTGCACTGTTATTACATGCCCAAACATTTAAAGTTACATTATAACAACCAGCATCTTTTGCGAATTGTAAAACATAATTATATAATGATGTTCCAACTTTTTTACCCCTTGCATTTTCATCAACACATAGATCATCAATATATAAAGTTAAAATATCTGTTAAAGAATTAGAATTATTTTTAATAAAAACACAAAATGCATAACCTAATATATCATCATTATCTACATACACAAAAATAGGTCTATTATCATCAACTATAATTTTTGCAAGTTCTTCATTTGTATATTTCTTAGAACCAACTTTAAATAAATCAGGTCTTTTATCAGAATGAACTTTATGTACCTCATATAATAATTTATTAATACCATCAATATCAGTTAATGTAGCTCTTCTAATTTGCATAATACCTCCTAAATAAAAAAAAGAGTCAATAGACTCCTAAATTTCAAATGGTGATTCGTACGGGATTCGAACCCGTGAATGCATGCGTGAAAGGCATGTGAGTTAAGCCGCTTCTCCAACGAACCAGCATGGCGGAGTAGAAGGGATTTGAACCCTTGCGCCAGTTTCCCGACCTACACCCTTAGCAGGGGCGCCTCTTCAGCCTCTTGAGTACTACTCCATTGCGCTTTATTATTATACCTTTTTTTTAAGCTTTTGTCAAATAATATGTAAATTATAAAAAATAATAATACCAGTATAGAACAATTCATCTTGGTAATAATAAATGCGAAAGGAAGAAAAAAATATGCCAAAATTAAAATGTAAAGTAGATCAATGCGCATATAATAAAACTGGGCTATGCGCAAAAAATTATATTGATGTAGATGGCCCTGAAGCATCAAGTAAAAAAGAAACAAGTTGTAAAAGTTATTTATTTAAAGATGTAGAAACATCATATGATTATGAGTTTGCAACAATGGATTCTAATCCAAGTTTACAAACAGAAGTATATTGTGATGCTACTCAATGTGTATATGAAAAAGGTCAACGTTGTTATGCGGATAGAATAGAAATCTCAAACGTTGATGAAACAACAGCTAAAGATTATAAAAAATCACAAAAACCAAGTGTTACTGAATGTAAAACATTTGAACCACGTGATTAATGAATAAAACGAAATAGACACTAGCGTGTCTATTTTTTTAATACTTATTATTTGCTTCCGCAATTATATCGGCTAACGAATGTTTGATAACAACATAAACATAATTAATAGTTAATTGTTTATCCATAGTATCCATATGAATCATCCAGTCATAAAGAACTATGGCAATATTATACAATATGGGTACTAATTTTGTATTTGGTAGTATTTCATATATAACTAAAGCTTTAGTTGCGGTATTGCAACTTGCGGTAACAATGGATTACTCAATATTCTTGTGGCATTCATATCAAGATATGAAAAAACAACATGATGATAATGTCGAAGCAATGGCTTATGCCATTAAAGAAACCTTTATTTCTATAGCAAGTAGTTCACTTACAATAATAGCAGGATTCCTAGCTCTTTGCTTTATGAGTTATAAGATGGGAAAAGATTTGGGTATTGTTATGGCAAAAGGAGTAGTTTTCGGATTAATTAGTTGCGTAACAATTTTACCTTCATTAATTCTTATTTTTGATAAATTAATTAGTAAAACAATGCATAAATCATTAATACCTAATATGAATAAATTTAGTGGTTTTGTTACTAAAAATTATTTAGCATTTGTAATTATTGCAATTTGCCTATTTATTCCATCAACTATTGGATATGCTAAAAAACCAATATATTACGATTTTACTAAAATACTAGAAACTGAAGATGGCGAAGGAATCAATCAAGATGATATTTTAAGTATTGTTGCTGATATGAAATTAAAAGAAGAATATGGTGTATCATCAACTCACATGATATTATGTGATGCCAAGATGAATGCAACAAAAGCTACAACAATGTTAAGTGAATTAGAAAAAGTAAAGGGTGTAAAATTAGTACTTTGGTATAACTCTTTGGTTAGTGATACGATACCAGAAGAAATCATACCTGATAGATTAACAAGTATCTTAAAGAGTAATAATTGGCAATTAATATTAGTAAATAGTGAGTACACTGCTTCAACTACTGATTGTAATAATCAATTAGAAAATTTAAATAAAATAATAAAAAATTATGACGACAATGCAATGCTAATAGGTGAAGCTGCTTGTACTAAAGATTTAATTAGTATTACCGATGTTGATTTTAAAGTAGTATCTTTAGTTTCAATAGCATTTATCTTTGTTATAATTTTATTTACTTTCAAATCTATAACATTACCAGTAATACTTGTTGCGATAATAGAATTTGCTATTTTCCTAAATTTAGGATTAACATTCTATACAAAGACTGATATGGCATTTATTATTCCTGTTTGTATAAGTACTATTCAATTAGGTTCATTGGTTGACTATGCGATTTTATTAACTTCAAAATACAAAAAAGAAAGACTTAACAATAAAGATAGAAAAGAAGCCGTTAAAGATGCTTTAGCATCTTCTTCAAGTTCAATTATTACAAGTGCTTTTGGAATGTTCTTTGCAACAATTGGTGTAGCTATATATTCTGAAATCAATGTAATAAGTACTATGTGTAATTTGCTTGCTAGAGGTGCAATATTTAGTATGTTAGCAGTATTAATAGTACTTCCAGGTTTATTAATTATTTTTGATAAAGTTATTTGTAAAACAAGTTTAGATTTTAAAAACATAACAAAAGGAGAAATACATGAAGAAATTAAATTATAAAAGAATAAGTTTATTACTATTATTAACTATTATTTGTATCCCTCTTTGTGCTTGTAAAAAGCCTGAAACTGAAGAACCTTCAGAACAACCAAATGAACAAATACAAGCACCAACAAGAACACCATCCACAGATAAAAACGAAAAAAAATGAAATGGTTTATGTAATTCTTGATAAAACAGGAAAAAAACAAAAAGTAATTGTTAATCATCGTATAATAAATAAACAATGTTTAGATGAAATAAAAGATTTAACAAATTTAGATAATTTAAAATTAATTAAAGGTAATGCAACCTTTACTAAAGATTTAAATAATGTTACATGGAATGCTAATAAAGAAGATATATATTATACAGGCGAAACAGATAAAGAAATACCTGTAAACATCAGTATAAAATATTATCTAAATGAAAACGAAGTAACTTATGAACAATTACAAGGTAAAAGTGGTAAAGTAACAATTCGTTTTGATTATACATGCAATCAAAGTGAAATAGTAAAAATTAATAATGAGGACAAAACAATATATGTACCATACCTTATAATTAGTGGAGTTGCATTCAATAATGCAAAAACTGCCAATATTACGTCTCAAAATGGCAAAGTAATCGATGATGGCAAAAATAGTTTTGTTGTAGGCTGTGCAATACCAGGATTAAAGGAAGACTTAGAAATTGAAGATTTAAATATACCTACATATTTTGAAATAAGTATGGATGCGGTAGACTTTAATATGGATACTACTTTTTCAGTAGCTACTAATCAATTTATGAATGGTATCAATTCAAACGACATAAAGGATGAAAAACAAAAAACCAAAGTAAATACATTATGTTTAATGCTTGCTAAAGAAGAATTATTACCAACAGTAAATGAAGTAGTAAAGAGTTTAGATGAATATAATGATTACTATAAAGGAGTAATTGATTACACAAGTGGTGTAGATCAAATGGATCAAGAAATCAAAGCAGGTAACTTAGAAGATAAGTTGCAAGAACTATTAGATGGTAGTAAGAAGTTAAATGATGGTACTATTAAATTAAATACTGAATTACAAGAATTCTATGAAAACACTTTAAAGGATATACTAGAAAAATATAATAATGACTTTACAAATATGGTAGAACGTATATGCATAATTAATGATGTAATTGCTAAATATCAAATGTTTACTAGTGTATCTAGCGATATGATAGGTAAAACTACCTATATTTACACAACAAAATAAACCTTCCAAAATTTTTCATCCCCAAAAGGCCTATAAAAATAGGCCTTACTTTTTTTAGATTTAATCGCTTGCACAAAGTCTTTTTTTTTGGTATAATAATAAAGCAATCAATTAGGGGCATCGTACAACGGTAGTACACCGGTCTCCAAAACCGTCAATGTGGGTTCGATTCCTACTGCCCCTGCCATTGATAACATGGCGAATATGGTGAAGTGGTTAACACAGCGGATTGTGGCTCCGTCATGCGTGGGTTCGAATCCCACTATTCGCCCCATTAAAGTAAATCGATAAGTCTTCTAATAAGGCTTATTTTTTTTGACTTTTAGGCTAGAATACCTTATTTTTTATGTGAATATAGTGTTAGTGTACACAATCTAGTGTACATAAACATTGGAATAATTAATTAAACATTTGTATTATTTGTCAAATTATGGTATAATCAAAACATAAATAATAAATATCCTAAGTTTGCTTTTTGGGGAAGACACTCTTAAGAATACACATACTGATTATAAAAACTCCCTAAGAAAAAAGGGAGTTTTTTGCTTTAAAATAAGTTATTATGTGTAAATTACATATAATAATATGATATGATGTAAAAGAAAGTATAGGGAGGTACTATATGAGAATTTATTTAGTATTAAAACGATCATTAAAGAACTTGTTGGCCATAGTATACGGCCAGAAGTATACTAATAAACTTAAGAAGTGAAAGGAGAAGAAAAACTAAAATGAAAAGAATAATTGCATTTTTTATGTGTTTAATAGTCATAATAGGTCTAGCTGGATGTAAAATAAAGGAAAAGACAGAATTACACTTTTATACTAGACCAAATACTAATTATCAAATGGCTTACATAATATATGAGATTTATGGAGAACCAACTAAAATCATTGATGGATTTTATTTTGAAAAGAATGATATAGTGTTAAATATTAAATATGGATGGAATGAAGCAAAAATAGAATCCTTATTAAACGGTGCAAATAATAAACAATATGAATTAATTTGTTTTGGAAGTTATATATATTTAGAGCGACAACCATCAAATAGTATTTGTGATGATTACAAAAACTTTGAAAAAAGCATTCTAATTGAAGAGATAGATAAAGAAGTCTTTTTATCAGATTATTATAAAGCAAATTTAGGAAAAAGTAATTTTTTTAATTCCAAACCCCCAATTTTTTCTAAAGAAAATGAGGGCATTAAATTAAAATTAACACCTGAATATATAAATTGGATAGAAAAATCAACAGAAAATTATAGTAAAAAATTTTATTTTGCAGTTGTTCCAATTTATTATGATTCAACCAATAATAAGTACTTATTGTCTTTTGGTAGTAAGTATGATGGCATAGAAATTGAATACCATTATGATGAAGAAAAAAATTTAGTACATATGAATGCAAGTTAAATGATGTCAAATGAAAAAAGTATTGATTATTTGTTTTATGTTATTTATGACAATATATACAGGGGGGTGTAATATGAAGAAATCATTAAAATATGAAATAAAGTTTTATAAATCAGGACATAGTGGATTTCAAAATTCATTTTATCATAGCGATAACTCATATAGTGATACAGGATATTGTCCTACAACATCAATAATGATTAAGTCATATGAGGAATTAAAACAGGTTTGCGATGAATATAATAGTCCAGCATTTTCTAAAGATAGCAAGAAATATGATAGTGAAGTTAATAATTTGATAAGAAGTTTTGATAGTAGTTATTTTAATGATAAGTCGTTAATAATATGTTTTGGTACAGGTGCAACAGGTGGTATATTAGGAAAAATCAAAAATATAACAATAGAGGAAAATACATTATTGATTAATTATGAAAAAAAAGACGCAGATGAATCTATTACAGCTATTATAAATGACCCTTGGGTTTTAATAATAGAAGTAAATAAACAAGATGTTAAGGATGTTTCACAAGTAAAACTTATTAAGAAATGATGATATATTAATGAAAATGAAAGGAAAAAGTATTCCTATGATATGATGTCTCTAAAGTAGACAGTGAAAAAAATAAAATTATTCACTGTCTACTTTTTCTTGACTATTTCATGTTAACGTTTGATTTAATTATAAATTGCCCAGATTGATACGAAAGTGGTAAAAAGACAGATCATTACAGTTTTACACAACCGGGAATGAGATATTCAATAACAAAAGCTTTGGTTTATTCGTTGTTGCAAGATGAATATTACAAATAAAGTATTAACAGATGTTAAAGGAAGAATGTTGGAAGAAATAGTTTTATTAGAAGTAAATAGGGTAATACCTAAGAATAAAGAAGCATTAAAATTCAAATTTGATGCGGGGGGAGAATATGATATGATAATTTATGATAAATCAACTAACACTTGTAAATTATACGAGATAAAACATAGTGATAAAATTGATGATAGACAAATCCGTTTTCTAGTTGATAAAGACAAATGTGAGTTAATTGAAAACAAATATGGTACCATTGTTGGTAAGTATGTTTTATATAGAGGACAAAATAAAAAAATTGAAAGCATCGATTATATAAATGTTGAAGTATTTTTAACTAACTTAAAGTATATATAGATTAGGTGATATAGTATGAATAATAAAAAAAATGATATTGATATATTCCAAAAATATTTAAAAAGCGAAGAAAAATATATAAAAATTATTGTGAAAAGCATAATTATTTATATTTTGAAGATAATAAAAATTTAGCAACCTTGGGTGATGCTATAATAAAATTTGTACATGCAAATGTTATGCAATGAATGTAAAAATAAAAAATATTCAAAAGAAATAGAAAAAATATTAGAGAGTTGGAAAGATTTATGAATAAATATATCTTAAAATTAGAAAAAAAATAAATATTTTGTTATAATATGATAAATAATTAAAGAGGATAGGAACAAACAAAAAATAATGAAGAAGAAATTAACAGTTAGAGATTACATTTATATTGGTAGCATGCTCTTTGGTATGTTTTTTGGAGCTGGGAACCTAATCTTTCCAGTTTTAATGGGACAATTATCAGGAAGTAATGCATGGCTTGCAATTTTTGGTTTTTTAATTACGGGTGTTGGATTACCTTTACTTGGTGTTGCTGCGCTAGGAATTAGTAAAAGTGATGGCTTGTATGAACTATCAAGTAAGGCAGGTCGACCATATGCAATGTTTTTCACCCTTGCTTTATATTTAACAATAGGACCATTTTTTGCAATACCAAGATGTGCTACTACATCTTTTACGGTAGGTCTTGAACAATTGATACCAAGTGATGAACATTTATGGTTATATCTATTAATGTTTTCAATTGTCTTTTTTACAGTAGCATTAATACTTTCACTTTATCCAGGTAAGATTTTAACATGGATAGGTAAGATTCTTAATCCAATATTTTTGGTATTCTTAGCCATTTTAGTAATAGTAGTAATGTTTACTAAAACAAATCAAAATCTAACAATTGAACCAACGGGTAATTATATAACAAAACCATTTATGACTGGTTTTCTTGAAGGTTACAATACAATGGATGCTTTAGCAAGTCTTGCTTTTGGTATAGTAGTAGTTAAAGTAATATATGATCTTGGCGTGGAAGATGAGAATGTTGTTGCGAAAAGCACCCTAAAATCAGGTATTATTAGTTGCGTATTAATGGCGGTTATATATGTTGCGGTAACATTTATTGGAGTTCGTAGTAGATATGTTTTAGAACCCGCTGAAAATGGTGGTGCAGCTTTTGCACAAATTGCCGAATATTATTTAGGTAAAGGTGGTTTGATTATTTTAGCAATAATGGTTACTGTTGCTTGCCTTAAGACCGCAATTGGTTTAATTACAAGTTGTTCAGAAATGTTTACAACAATATTTCCTAAAGGCCCGTGTTACAAAGTTTGGGTGTATATATTTAGCGCAATATCGTTTACACTTGCTAACTTAGGATTAAGTTCAATTATTAAAATTTCAATACCAGTATTAATGTTTTTATATCCTCTAGCAATAGTATTAATTTTGCTAGCATTATTTGGGAAATTATTTAACAATAGTAAGATAATCTATAAATGGACAATCGGATTCACAATAATTGGCGCAGTATATGATTTTTGTTGTGCATTACCTGCTGATTTTTTAAATTCAATCCATTTAATAAAGCCACTCGAATTTATAAGAAAAATACTCCCTCTTTCACAATATGGCTTGGGTTGGATATGCCCTACATTAGTGGGTTTATTTATTGGTATAGTAATATTGCTTTTCAACAATACTGAAAAGAAGGATAAAATAGTAGAGGGATGATGACGTATGTATATAATGATAAAATACATAATTAAATTTAAAGACAGAATATATATAAATTTTAGGCAAAAGATAAATAAGTTGTTAACATATACAATACTTTGGATTCTGGCGGTAATTGTCGCGACTTATTTAGCATTTTATGGATATGGAAGAGTTATTACCTGGTCTGACTACTTCTTTGGATTGCTATTATACATTTTTTCAACATTAGCTTATATCATATACATTTTTTGGTGGTTATTTCATGATTATAGTTTAGGGTTAAAAGGTGAAGTAAAATGGTCAATAAATAAACCGGAAGAAAGTAGTGTGTGGAAATATAAACTAACTGCTAATAAACGAAATCGTTGTTATGAAGAAGAAGGAACAATCGAAAAGGCTGAAGAAAACAAACGATTCATCATCATAACTACTGATACTAATCGAGAACACATAATAATAAAAAAGAAACTAACCGAAGAAGAGGTTAAGTTTTTACAACAAATTAAGAAAGAGTTAAATGAAAAACAGCGAGAAAATAATGAAATATCAAATACCTAAAAATGAAAAATTATTAGAAAAGGTGAAACAGCTTTCAGTTGAACAACTATTAAAGATTGTTGTATGTCCTAATTATCGAAATGAGAATGAAAGGATATATGATACATATTGTGCATTTGTATATCCCACTACTATTGAAAATGCTAAAAAGGTTGATTACTAAAATAAAAAAAGTAAATCACCCAGTGTTGGTAGCATCAGATATGGAAGCTGGACCTGGGACAGCAATTGTAAGAGCTACAGAATTTCCATCAATTCGAGCAATCTGTGAAACAGAAGAAGAAAGATTAGCGTACGAAACAGGAAAAATTGCCGCAATAGAATCAAGAGAAGCGTTATACGATTGGACTTTTGGGCCATGTGTAGATATTTTAAAAAATCATTTTTCACCAATAACCTCAATAAGAAGTGCTAGTGAAGATTATAAAGAAGTAATTAAATACACAAAACAGTACATTCTAGGCTTACATGATAATGGCTTAATTGCCACTGCAAAGCATTTTCCTGGCGATGGAGCTTGTCTATTTGATCATCATTTAACTACTCCAATAAATCCTCTTTCAAAAGAAGAATGGAACAATAGTTACAAAAAAGTATATGAAGAAATTATTAACTCAAACATTAAATCAATAATGATTGGACATATTGCGTTACCATGTTATGATGAAAAAGATGAAGAAACTAATCTTTATCCTCCCGCAACCCTTTCATATAGATTAATGACTAAGTTACTAAAAGATGAATTAGGTTTTGAGGGACTTATAATATCAGATGCTACAGAAATGAGTGGCTTTTGTTGATATATCAATTACTATGAAGCTTGTGCCCGATTTTTAATGAGTGGTGGCGATTGTTTATTGTTTGCACATCCTGATGAGGAATTTATTATGAAAATGTCTGAATTAATCGATAAAGGGATTTTGAAATTGGATATCTTAGTGAATAGAGCATATAGAGTTATTAGTTTTGTAAATGATTGTTATAATATATCTACTGATATAAAATTTGATATAGAAGAACATCAAAAAATTGCTAGAGAAGTAGTAGAAAAATCTGTCAAAGTTTATAGAGATAGAAAAAACATCTTGCCTTTATCTAAAAAGTATTTAAAAATTGCACATATAGTTATTGCTAAACAAATAAAAACAGATATTATCGGGGAATTTACCAATGAACTTGCCAAATATGCGGAAGTTACTGAGTTTATTGATCCAGGTTGTAGCGCTATAAAGAATCTTGCCAAAAGCAAGGTATATGATGCGATAATATGTACGATAGGATGTTCACAATGGTATGGAACAAATCAAATAACGCTATCGGGAACTGTTGCAAGAAATATGATGAATGGTTGGATGAAATATGAAACACCTACAATATTTGTTGATTTTGGCAATCCATACATTCATGAAGAATATGATGCAATGATAGATACGCTCATTTATAATTATGGTTATGCTAAAGATAGTTGTAGAGTGGTCGTTAAAAAAATATTTGGAGTAAGTGAGTAATAATATGAATGAACTAAATATATATCAATTAATAGGAGAAATCATTGAAAGCTGTCAATGTATTGAACATGACTTAAAAATTATTTATGCAATAGCTAAGCCTGGTGATTTTAATTATAATTTAGAAGATACTAAAAAATGGAACTTAGGCGAAATAATTGCAAAGATTGAAGAACTAGATCACAGAAATATCTTCCCTTTTGATCTTGACGATAAAGATTATGAATTACTTAATTCAATTAGAAATGAAAGAAACTTTGTTTGCCATGAATGTTTTCAAAGCTATGAATATATAGAGGACTATCATTTTAAAAGGGTAGAGTATGAAAAAGTAGTAAATCGAGTAGCTAATTTTCATAAAATTAGTAAGCGGCTTTCACAAGCAATTGGAACAATTAGAGTGGCTATTGTTAAAGAATACAGAGGTTATAATTAAACAATTTTAGTAAGAAAGTATCTATTTACTTTCTTGCTTTTTTCATATAATAAATGACTAAAATAAATTGCTATTTATGAAATCGTTTTCAGACTAAAATAGGTCTTTTTTCAAATAATATTATTTGATTAAATTATAAAAAAGAATATAATTACTTTGTTAAAATTTAAACCAAAAAAGATAAATATAATAATGGAGAATTAAATGAAAAAAGTACTTATTGAACTAAATGATTTAGTTAAAGTTTTTGATGATGAAAAAGTAGTAAATCATATAAATCTGCAAATATATGAGAATGAATTCTTGACAATTCTTGGACCATCTGGCTGTGGGAAAACAACTACCCTTAGAATGATTGCGGGATTCGTAAAACCTGATGAAGGTGAAATTATAATAAATGATAAAGTGGTAAATGAATTAGAACCATATGCAAGACCTGTTAATACCGTATTTCAAAAGTATGCATTATTTCCCCATTTAAATGTAATAAAGAATGTATCTTTTGGTTTAGATAATAAAGACTTCAATAGTCTATACGAATTCTTTGGAAAAGATAAGATTATAGAAGATATAAAAAACGAAACTAAGAGTGATAAAGTAACTAAAAAACAAATCAAAAAATATCTTGATAAGAAGATTGAAGAAGAAGCTAAAAGAGTACTAAAATTAGTTAAACTTGAAGGCTATGAACAAAAGCGTATAAATCTACTTTCAGGTGGTCAACAACAACGAGTAGCTCTAGCCAGAGCACTTATAAATAGACCACAAATCTTACTTTTAGATGAACCTATGGCAGCTCTTGATTTAAAACTAAGACAAGATATGCAATATGAACTAAAAGAAATGCAAAGAAAGTTAGGAATAACTTTTATCTTTATTACTCATGATCAAGAAGAAGCAATGACAATGAGCGATCGTATCGTTGTCATGAATGGTGGAATTATTCAACAACTTGGAACCCCTAAGGATATATATAATGAACCAATAAATCGTTTTGTTGCCAACTTTATAGGTGAAAGTAACATTATCGAAGGAATCTATATTGATGAAAACCATGTAAGATTTATGAATCAAGATTTTGAATGTGTTGGTTATAAATTTGAAAAAGGAGAAAAAGTAGATGTTGTCATTAGACCTGAGGACTGGGATGTAGTACCTTTAGAAAAAGCTAAACTAACAGGTAAAGTAACTTCAAGTATCTTTAAAGGCGTATATTATGAAATATGTGCAGATATTTTAGGAATGGAAATGGTTATTCATGCCTATGAAGATGTGCCGGTTTCATCTACCATCGGCCTTAGTGTAGACCCTTATGAAATTCATTTAATGAAGGTAAAGCAAAATGAACAATAAATTAAAGAAAATGGCGACACCTTATTTAATATGGCTATATGTGTTAGCACTTGCGCCAGCAGTATTTATGTTCATATTAATGTTTTTAGACACTGAAGGAATTGATACCGAGGGATTAAAGTTTACCTTTAAAAATTTCGCCCAATTAAAAGAACCCTCTACAATTATTGCATTATTGAATAGTTTGAAATTTTCAATTATATCAACAGTCATATGTATTTTACTTGGGTATATTACCGCATATTATTTATATAAATCACATTTAAAAAATAAATTTCTTTTACTAACTATTCTAATATTGCCAATGTGGTCTAATCTTTTATTAAGAACGCAAGCATTAGCTAATATAATGGAACCTAATAATATATTTACTAGTATTTTTAATATAACGGTAAAAGAAGATGCAAAAGGACTTGCAGGGAGCGAACTTGCAATCATTATTGGATTAGTATTTACCTACTTGCCATTTATGATTTTGCCAATTTATACTGCTCTTGAAAAAATTGAACCAATGTTAGAAGAAGCATCCTTAGATCTTGGGGCTGATGAATTTAAAACTTTTAGAAAAGTAATTTTGCCCTTATCATTAAAAGGAGTAGTAACGGGTTCAGTTATGGTATTTTTACCTTGTATGAGTGGCTTTGCTATTCCAGAAATTTTAGGTAAGGGTAATATCGTAATGATTGGTAACTTAATTGAACAATTCTTTAAAAATATGAACTATAACATAGGATCATTACTTGCCATTTTGATTTTAGTTTTGATTCTACTTTCTATTTATTTAGTTAATAAATTTGATAAGGAAGGAGAAACAATACTATAATGGAAAAACTTAGTCCTATCAGTAATAAACCCATTGCGACAATGAAAGAGTATGGGTATAAAGATCATACAACTTTGAAAAAGATTTTAAAATTATTAGGTTTAATAACTGTTATTATGGTAGCAGTAATGTTGTATCTTTCAATATTTATCATTTTTATTTATTCATTTAATTCTAACAAGAGTGTAAACGAATTTGGCGAATTTACTTTAAAATGGTACAAAGAAATATTTAAACATCGTATGTTAAGAAATTCAATTATTAATACCTTTATAGTTAGTATTATTGCAACCATTTGTTCAGTAATTCTTGGAACTTTAATCGCTATAGGTATTCATTTTTCTTCAAAGAAAAGAAAAAGACTAATAATGTTATTAAACAATATCCCACTACTTAATGCGGATATCGTAACAGGTATCAGCCTAATGTTAATATTTTCAATATTGTTGAAAATATTTCCATATATATTTGGATTTCCAACATTATTAATTGCTCATGTATACTTTACTCTTCCATATGTAATTTTAAATGTTTTACCTAAATTAAAAGAAATGGACCCTAATTTAATAGATGCTGCATTGGATCTTGGAGTAAAACCAATTAAAGCTATTTGGAAAGTTGTTCTCCCCGCAATCAAATCAGGTGTATTATCCGGTGCTCTTATGGCCTTTACGATGAGTTTTGATGACTTTGTAATCAGTTATTTCACTACTGGTAATGGGTTTGATAATTTATCTATTTGGATTTATGGCTCAATTGGTAGAAAAGATTTAACACCTGCTGTTTATGCGTTTAATAGTATTGTTATTTTTGGCGCAATGGCAATCCTTTTAGCTGTTAATGCTTTAAAAATCAAAAATGAAAAGAAGAGGGAAAAGTAATGCTAGATAAGAAATTTTTTAAAATTATATGTTTTATCGCTTTGTTATTAACTAGTGTTATTTCTCTTTCAAGTTGTGCAAATAACAATCAACTATTATTACTAAATTGGGGTGAATATATAAATGAAGATTTAGTAAGAGAATTTGAAGAAGAATATAATTGTAGTGTTTCAATTAGTGTTGCGGAAAGCAATGAGTTGTTTTACTCAAAAATAAAAAGTGGAACAACTGCTTACGATTTAGTAATTCCATCAGATTATATGGTTGAAAAAATGTATAATAAGGGACTACTTCAACCAATTGATTTTTCCAAACTCCCTAACTATGATGAAAACAATTTATTACCAGGAGCTAAAGCTATCATTGAACAATTAGAGTTAACTTTTGAAGATGCTAGAAGTTATTTAGTTCCATATCTTTGGGGTACCTTTGGTTTGATGTACAATAAAAATAAAGAAGGATTGGAAGAAAGTATTTTTAATAATAATGGTTGGGCAGCTTACTTTAATCATGACTTATTGCCAAGTGGTACTAAGGTAGGTATGTATAATGTGCCAAGATTTACTTATGCGACAACTATGTTTTATCAAAATATGAGTCCAAACATTGTAACTAAAGATACAATAGCCATAAGTAAGAAAATTCTAACATCAACAAAGTTTAACCAATGGGGTACTGACCAATTAAAAAAACAAATAGCAAGTGGTAATTTAGATCTTGCTTATATGTATACAGGAGATTTCTTAGATCAACTTTATATTGAATTGCAAAATGGTACTAAACTAGAAGATATTAGTTTTGATATATATATTCCCGACAACACCATTGCTTTTATGGACAATTTAGTAATTCCCAAAAAAGCCCGTCATGTAGACCTTGCTCATAAATTCATTAACTTCATGATAAAAAAAGAAAATGCTTATTTGAACTCATCGGTTGTTGGTTATTGTACACCATACCAAGCTTCATATGATATGATTGTAAATTGGCAAACCGTTGATGAAAAATGGAAGCTATATTTTAACGAAGAAGAATATGGTAGTGATTGGTTGAAAAATTGGAGTTATGCAATGCAAACATATTATCCACTACCAAAAGCAAGTGATAAAGTAAAGTTTAAAGGTACAGTACTTTCTAACAAAAACATAACTAATGATGATTTAACTGATATAACCAATATGGTTAATAATGCAAAGGTAAATTAAAAAAGTTCACAAAAGTGAACTTTTTGTTTTTTATAACTTATACGATAACTGAATGAGCTATATATGTAAGGTGGTCACCTAAACGTTCAAGATTAGAAACTAGGTTAATAAAAATACCACTACTTTCAGCTTTACAGATACCTTTATTTAAACGTTCGATGTGAGCATCAATTAAACGTTTACGAAGATTATCAATACCTTCTTCAACTTCATCAACTTGAATAAGTAGTTTGTCATTTTTAGAAGTTACTACATCTTTAGTTAATGAATAAAGTTTTTCAATTTCACCTATCATATTTTTAATTTCGGTCATAACTTGATCTGAGAATTCAATATGTTTGGTAACTTCATTTCTAGTATATTTAGTGAAGTTATCGGCGATTTCCGCAATCCTCATAATATCACCTATGCTATTATGAATATTGGAGATATATTGTTCTTCTTGAACAGTACATTTTGCGGAAACCTTGATTAGATAATTGATAATATTTTGACTTATACGATTAGCTTTATCAATTCCTTGTTGTATTTCATCAACTCTCGATACATCACGCTCAACAAAAGATTGATAAGATAATCTAAATGAACTCATTGCAACATCTGATAGTAATATCATTTCTTTTTCTAATTGAGTGATAGCAAGTGATGCTGAATTAATAATACGTTCATCAAGATAAGTGATTTCAAGACTTTCTTTCTTATCTTTAATAATTAATTGTGATAATTTAACAAATAAATTAGAGAAAGGTAAGAAGATTATTGTGCAAGTTACATTGAAGAATGTGTGGAACATTGCAATTTGAGTTGCAGTAGAGTTAAACCATTTTTGGAATGTAACGCACATGAAATTTGGAAATAGTATTAAGAATATAAAGAAAAGAACTGATCCAAACACATTAAATAATAGATGGATTAAACTAGCTCGTTTAGCGTTTGGACTAGCACCAAATGAAGACATTAGTGCAGTAACGCAAGAACCGATGTTTGTACCTAAAATTATGTATAAAACTTCGTTTCTTCCTGTTCCAATTGTAAGTCCCGCAACTGACATTGCAATAATAACTGAAGTTGTGGCAGAACTAGATTGAACAATTGCAGTAACAAGTATTCCGATAAACAATAAAAAGAAAGGATTAGTAACTACTTCAAAAATTCCTTGAAGAGTTTCACGATTTGTTTGCATGGCATCAGACATAATCTTTAAGCCAATAAAAACAAGTCCAAGTCCCGCAATTATATATCCAACTTTCTTTGTACGATCTTTTTGGCATAACATAGCAATCATAATACCAATAAAAGATAGTAATTCAAGATATGTTGTAATTGGGAAAGCACTTAGCGCTGCTATTTGAGCAGTAATAGTAGTACCAATATTCGCACCCATAATTAGAGCTGTTGCTTGTGCCAAATTGATTAGTCCAACGTTTACAAAACCAACAATTAAAACGGTTGTTACTCCTGAGCTTTGAATAAAGGCAGTAGTTAAAGTACCAATACCAACATTTACCAGTTTTTTATTAGCCGTCTTATTAAAAATCTTTCTTATTTTAGAAGTAGCTAATTGTTCAATATTGGCTGTTAGCATACTAACGCCTACTAAAAATACGCCAGTACCAGCTAGTACTTTAACAATAAAAAATATTATTTCTTGTGTTGTCATAATTCCTCATAGTATGTCATTAAAATTTTCCCCTAAATATTATACACCTTGACAAGTAATATGTAAAATAGTATAATATTATAAAGTTTATAAGTAATTACTTATGAGGTGTAATATGACAATTAGACATTTAAAAGTATTTGTGGAAGTATGCGAAAATTCAAGTATTACGAAAACAGCAGAAATCATGCATATAGCCCAGCCCGCAATAAGTCAAACCATTGCGGATATTGAAAAATATTATAATGTAATTTTATTTAATAGAATAAATCAAAGATTAGTTATAACTGAAACTGGTAAAATATTACTTCAAAAAGCAAAAGAAGTAATTGCTAACTTTGATGAATTTGAAAATCTAGCAATTGCAACATTGGAGAATCCCATAATCCATATTGGGGCATCTTTAACTTTTGGTATTACACATTTACCAAAAATAATGAATTATGTAAAACAAAACTATCCCAATGTTCAACTACTAACTACTATTAATAATTCAAAAGAAATTGAACAAGGAGTTTTAGATGGAACAATTGACTTTGGCATTGTTGAAGGTAGTATCTCTAACAAAAACATTAAGATAGAAAACTTTATTGATGATAAATTGTTAATAGTTTGTGGATATGATTATCCAATAAACTCCAAAATAACAATCACTGAACTTGCAAAAGAAAAATTATTGTTGAGGGAAAAAGGGAGTTCATCAAGAGATCACTTAGAACATTTATTTAATTTAAATGGTATTGAGTGTTTTCCAGTAATGGAATCAATTAGTAATCAAACAATAATAGAGGCTACTAGAGCTAGTTTAGGAATTGCCGTATTACCTGAGGCTTTAGTTAGAGGTCATATTATTAATAAAAAGTTAAAATCAATTGAATTACAAGGTGTTGAACTAGTCCGTAAATCATATATAATTTCGCATAAAAACAAAAAGTTCAACAATACTTTTAAACAGATATATGATTATTGTTGTTCATTTGAAAAATAAGGGATCTCATAGGAGGTTCTTTTTATTTTTTTTAAGCAAATCACTTTTAAAAAACTTAAAAATAATTATAATATTAATTAGTTTGAAAACTAACTAATTAATAGGAGGTACGAATGCAAAAAAATAATGATATACCAATCGGTGCAAGACTTAGCAACCTCGATAAAATATTCAAAGAATCAGTAAGAAGTTATTGTAACAAACATGGTCTAAACTTTACATACTCTAAAATAATCATGATGTTACACCGTCATCCTGAAGGAGTAATACAAAATGACATTGTTGACAACACTTATCTAAAAAAATCAACAATAAGCTTAACATTAAAAAGTATGGAACAAGAAGGTTATATTACAAGAGTTACTTGTGCAGATGATAATCGAAAAATAATTGTTAAAATCACCGAAGAAGGTAAAAAATTTGATAACAAAATAAGGAAATGCTTTGGTGTAATTGAAAATTATATGATAGAAGATTTAACTGAAGAAGAAATTGAAAACTTTGTTAATCTCATCGAAAAAATGAAAAACAGCTTAGAAAGACAGAAAGGAGATAAATAATGTTTAAATTATTGAAGTATTTGAAAAAATATTGGTACTTTGCATTACTTGCGCCAATATTCATGATTGCTGAAGTAACTATGGATATGCTTGTAACTAACAAAATGGGTACCATGATTGATATCGTTAATAGTTATGGTCCTACCTCAAATAATAATCAATTTTTAAATACTATTGTAAGTAATGGTATTATAATGCTTGCATTAGTTTTAATTGGGGTTGTAAGTGGTATTCTAAGTGGGGTATTTGCCAATTTAGCTAGCCAAAAATTTGCCAATGATTTAAGAAAAGGTTTATTCAGTAAAATAATGCACTTATCTTTTCAACAATCAGATGATTTTTCAACAGCCTCACTTGTTACAAGAGTTACCAATGATGTAACTGCTGTTCAAACAATGATTGCAATGGCAATAAGAATGTTTATTAGATCACTTAGTATGTTTATACTTGGTATAGTATTTACTCTTCAAATAAGTAAACAATTTATGATCATTTTAGCGGTAGCATTACCATTAGAAATTTTAATAATGGTTTTCTTCATGATAAAAGCTTTCCCAATGTTCTCAATTGTTCAAACTAAACTTGATAAAGTTAACTCTGTAGTACATGAAAATTTAACGGGTGCAAGAGTTGTTAAAGCTTTTTCAAAAGAAGATTATGAATACAATCGATTTGTTGAAGCAAATGATACACTTACTAATATAACTTTGAAAGTCAATAAATTAATGGCAATTATTATGCCTTTATTTATGCTAATTGTATATGCAGGTATGATTGCTATTTACTATATAGGTGCAAACAGTCAATTTGACGCAATGCTTTATTTAGAAAACTTTGCAACATCAATAGATCCTAAAATATCAGTAGGTGAAATGGAAAAAGCTACAACATATATAATGATGATAATGAGTTCACTATTAATGATTGGAATGACTTTTGCTAATATGGCAAGAGCTGCAGCATCAGGAAAACGTATTAATGAAGTATTAGAAACACCTGATATTATTTGTGATGGTAATTTAGATGTTACAACTTTAAAAGAAACTGGTACTATCGAATTTAAAAATGTCGATTTTGCTTACCCTAATGCAAGTGCATCGGTATTAGAAAATATTAATTTAAAAATTGAAAAAGGCGAAACTGTTGCTATAGTAGGCGCAACAGGTTCAGGTAAAACTACCTTAGTTAATTTAATAACTCGTTTTTATGATGTAACAAAAGGTGAAATACTTGTTGATGGTGAAAATATTAAAAATTATAAACTAGTAGATTTAAGAAATAAAATAGCTATTGTTTTACAGAAAGCTGAACTTTTTGCGGGAACAATCAAAGAAAATATAAAATGGGGTAATCCCAATGCTACGGATGAAGAAGTAGAATGGGCGGCAAATATTGCTCAAGCTATTGAATTTATTGATAGCAAAGAAAAAAAATTTGATGAATACGTAGAAGAAAAAGGAACTTCACTATCAGGAGGACAACGTCAAAGATTAAGTATAGCAAGAGCAATTGTTAAAAAACCTGAAATACTAATATTCGATGATTCAACTAGTGCCCTTGACTTAGTTACTGAAGCAAAATTATATAAAGCAATGCGTGATAATATAGCCGATACTACTAAAATAGTGGTTGCTCAACGTATTGCTACTGCAAAAAATGCTGATAAAATTGTAGTATTAGATGGCGGAACAATTATTGCATATGATACTCACGAAAACTTATTAGCAAATTGTGAAATCTATCAAGACATATATAATTCACAACTTAAGAGAGAAGGTGACATCAATGGCTAATGAAAAAGTTCAAAATAACCGAAGACCAATGGGTGGTCCAGGTAGAGGCCCTGGTGGTCGTTTTATGATGCCAAATGAAAAACCGAAAAATGTTAAAAAAGTTGTTAGTAGATTATTAAAATATATTGGAGCATTTAAAGTATTATTTATAATCTTAATAATTGTAGTAATACTTTCAACTCTTGCAACACTTGAATCTAACATTGCGATAAAAGATCTTGTTGAATCTCTTGGTTCATATGATATAATAAATCATAGTTGGGTAATAAAAGATGGTGTTACACAACTACCTAGTAAAACGCTATTTTATAATTCACTATTGTTATTAGTTGGATGTTACGTTTTACAAGTAATTTGTCAATATTTTACAACTTTAATTGGTGCATATCTTGCAATTAAAACTACAAGAAAAATGCGTAATGATTTATTTGCAAAATTAGTTAAATTACCTATTTCATATACTGATACGCATGCTCATGGTGATTTAATGTCTAGAATGACTAACGATGTAGATAATATCTCAAATACTGTATCTAGTACTCTTGGTTCACTAGTATCTGGTGTTTTAACAATTATTGGATGCTTGGCCATAATGATATGGTACTCACCATTACTAACTTTGGTTTCAATGGTTTCTTTAGTACTTACATTACTCGTTACCGCATTCATGAGTAAATTTATGAGACCATTATTTCAAAAACAACAATCACTATTAGGAAACTTGAATACTCAAACTGAAGAAATGGTTACTGGTATAAAAACTGTTGCGGCATACAATCACCAAGAAATTGCTAAAGATGAATTCAATCACTTTAGTGATACTTACTGTAAAGTTGGTTTAAAAGCTCAAATTATATCTGGTTCAATGGGTCCAGTTATGAATTTTATTGGTAACTTAGGATATTTCTTAGTTTGCTTCTTTGGTGCTATTTTTGCAATCAAAGGAATTGGAACTACTCTACAAGGAGAAGTAATTGGAGCAGGCATTATTGCTATGTTTTTAAAAACTAGTAAACAATTTACCAGACCAATAAACGAAATTGCTCAATTATATTCACAAATATTAACAGCACTAACAGGTGCAGAACGTGTATTCGAAATATTGGATGAAAAAACCGAAGACTTTACAGGTGAAATAAAAGTAGATTCAAGTAAACTTCATGGTGATATTGATTTTGAACATGTTGCATTCGGATATGTAAAAGATAAACCAGTATTAAAAGACTTTACGGTTGATGTATATTCAGGTCATAAAATTGCTTTAGTTGGGGCAACTGGATCAGGAAAGACTACTATTGTAAATCTTCTAATGCGTTTCTATGATATTGATTCAGGTAAAATTTCAATCGATGGTATTGATATTTCTAAAATATCAAAGAAAGATTTGCGAGATAATATTGCCATAGTATTACAAGATGCAGTATTATTTGAAGATACTATTGAAAATAATGTCAAATATGGCAAAGAAAATGCAACCGATGAAGAATTTAACCGTGCAATTGAAATGGCAAATTGTGCAAAATTCATTAGACGTTTACCAGAACAAGAAAAAACAATGTTAACTGAAGGTGGAGCTAATTTATCACAAGGTCAAAGACAATTGTTGACAATTGCTAGAGCAGTACTTGCAGATCCTAAGATTTTAATACTTGATGAAGCAACTTCAAGTGTAGATACAAGAACTGAAAAGAAAATTCAAGATGCAATGGTAAAATTAATGACCAATAGAACTTCAATAATAATTGCACACCGTTTATCTACTATTCAAGATGCCGATTTAATTGTTGTATTAGATCAAGGTGTAGTAGTTGAAATGGGAAATCACCAAGAATTGTTAGCTAAAAAAGGTGTATACAATCGTTTATATCAAACCCAATTCTCTGGACTTGATACATAGAAATATAAAGCCACTTCCTAGTGAAGTGGTTTTATTTATTGATAAAAAAGAAAAAGTATGTTAAAATATTAACAATAAAGGATTAATTATGAGTAGAAGATTAGATTATTTACCAAATCATGAAGAAATAAAAATATACCAAGATGATGAAATGTTTTGTATAAATACTGATACAATGGTACTTGGTGAATTTTTAGACATAAAAAAGAAAGACATTGTATTAGATATTGGAACTAATACAGGTGCACTTCTCTTATATGCATCTAAATTTAAACCTAAAAAATTGATAGGTATTGACATAAATGAAAAAGCATTAGAATTAGCAAAAGAAAATATGAAATTAAACAATATTACTAACGTTGAACTAATCCACGCAGATGGTAATACTTTCAGAAATAATGAAGAAGTAGATGTAGTGATATTTAACCCACCATATTTTAAAACACCATCAAGTGATAAAGGAAGCAATAAGTATCTTGCTCTAGCAAAACATGAAGATAATTTCCCCCTAGAAAGCATGATACAATGTGTAAACAGAAATTTAAGAAACAATGGTACTTTGTATTTTCTTTTTCAAACAACAAGATTAAATGAAGTTTTAAAGGTGTTAAATGAAAAGAAACTTGTTGTAAAGAAAATGCAATTTGTCTATGATGAGAACAAAGAAAACTCAACTGTTGTAATGTTAAAAGCAGTTAAAGGTGCAAAAGAAGGTGTATTGGTACAAAAACCAAGATATATTACGCGTTAATAAAAAGCAATTGTGGCGGAATTGGTAGACGCGCTACATTCAGGCTGTAGTGTTATTAAAACGTGTGAGTTCGAATCTCATCAATTGCACCAACATATTAAAATGATAAGCCTTCTATAGTTAAGGCTTATTTTTCATTTTTTATAGATTATTTTGTCTAAAACATAATAATTGCAATGTATATATTGAACTGCTAAATAAAATTGAGAAGATTACAACATAAATATAAAAACAATAATAAAAATATACATTTTTAATTTAGTTACCTGGTATCAATAACAAATGATTTAAATTAATATAATTTGACATCATCAAAATAAATTGATACAATAATTATAAGTGAAGTAGCATAGTATTAAAAAGAATGATAGGTGGTTAGTATATAATGACTCTTGTAAAGTTGGATTATTCAGTAAATAACATTGATGATATATTAAAAACGATGGCATTACTAACAGTGGAAACAACATCATGGATCTATGGTGATGATATGGGACTGCCTGAAAATATTAAAATGTACATCGAATATAAGAAAAAAGCAATGCCAATAACATATCTAATGTATGATGGCACAAAAATGTTTGCATATCTTACTTTAAGCATAGACAATAATATTTTAAATATTGAGGATATACATATATTAAAAGACTATCGAAATAATAGCAGTACTATGATGGCAATTCTAAGTGCGATAGCAAAAGAATATCTTGCTAATAAATTAACAATTAATAAAGTTGTATATTATATAAATAAGAAAAATGAACTATCACAACATAATTTTGCTAAATATTCAAAAAGTAGAATAGAAAATAAAAATAACTATATGTATGAATTAGATTTAGAAAATCAATTTATCCTAAAATTGTTAGAAAAATGTAAAGAAGAAGCTTAGTTTAAAATTAATATAAACTTTAATAAAATAAGTATATGATTATGTTGTTAGAATGTCATATAAAAACAATTGGAATAATTAATTAAACATTTGCATTATTTGTAAAATTATGGTATAATACTAGTGTGAATAATATTTTTAAGTCTGCTGTGGGGGAACACTCTTAGAAACAATATACTGATAGAAAATAAGTTCCCTTAAAAAGGGAGCTTTTTTGCTTTAAAATAGATTGATTCTTCAAATTAACATAATAGTAATACAATGTAAAAATATGATATGGGGAGGTGCTATATGAAGATATATTTAGTATTAAAACGAATCATAAAAGAGTTATTTGGCCATAGTATATGGCAGAAAGTATACTAATAAAATTAAAAAATAAAAGGAGATGAAAAGTAAAAATGAAAAGAATAATTGTTATCGTTATGGGTTTGTTGCTTATAATGTGTTTAGCTGGATGCACAAGTGATGACCTAAACGAGCGTAAAATACAAAAAATTAATGATTTAGATACATATGTAGATAGTAAAACAGAAGAACAATATAGTCAAATTAGCATTGATAATATAAATTTAATTCGTGATAATGGGAAAAAATTAATTAAAAATTCAAAAACAATAGATGAAGTAGATAATACTTTTACTAAAATAATTTCGGAAATGGAACGAATTAAGAGCTTAAACGAAATTCAAAAAATAAAGAAAATTCATTATTATGTTGAACAATTTATGTTTATTGGTGAATATCATCAATTATATGATTTTGAAACAAAGTCATTATTTACTAAAAATATTGTTGAAGTAGATGGTAATGTTGATTTAGATAAAGAATTTGAATTTGTTACAACATTAGACGATGAAAAAATAAATACATTTTTTATTAATGCAAGTGAAAAAGGATTATTTTTATTAAAAGATAAATATGAATTAGAATCGGATACATCCTGTGCAAAAAGTGGTTGGCATTTGACAATTGAGTTTGAAGATGGGACAATTTTTACTTCTGAAGGTTTAGTATATCCAGTTGAAGCAGATAAAATAGATACAATGTTTAAGGAATTATCGGGACATCATTTATTTGGAATTTAAGAAATATTAGAATAAAAAGTAGGAGAATATTTTTATGAAGAAAAATTTATTTATTGTATTATTACTAATTCTATGTAATTTTTTTGTAGTCACAATAAAGACAAATTACATAGATGAAAACAAAGATCATTATATTTGTGAAAATTTTGATTTGATACAAGATGATATTTTATGTAAAAAAGAAGTTTCTAAAAACACACTTATACCTATTATTAATGAAAATAAGTATATTTTGACTGCAGTTATTGAATTGACTTTTTCATTGGAAACCACTGATTATAGTACTATATTATCAATTGATTATAATTTAGATGGATTTGAATTTGCTCAAGAGCCTGAAATTGATAATGATGTCATAACGATTAAATTATTAGTTCTTGAAACATCTGATATTCACAGATTAGCAATTACCGTGCATTTATCTGATCTTAGCATAGTAACTTCTAAAATATATGGATATATAGATGATAACTATATATATATAAGCGGTTGTTCATTTGAAGCAGCAAGGGACATTTACTTAACAGAAGCATTAACAAACTCTACTATTACTCAAAGAGAATATGAAGAAATAATTAACTATAGAATTGAATCTAATGAAATTATTTCAAATAAACCAGAAATTTCATTTTTATCTGACAAATATTCGATTAGTGGCACTCTGCAATGGCAAGATGATTCGGGAAATATTCATCCTTTACAATATATTTGTGTATCATTATATTGTGCTAATGATTCTGATGATAATAATTTAAAAACTGTATATACAGATTTAAATGGTTTTTATAACTTTACTATTCCTGCAAATTTAAATAACGTAGTATTTGATAATTTATATATTAAGGTAAGTCCTATGGGTAAAAATGTTATTGTAAATACTGGCACTGGTGGTGAATATATTTGGAGAAGTAGTATTTATGATAGAAATATTTCGGGGGATAACATAATTATAAATCGTACATTTAATATGAGAAATACTGATGAACTAATTGATGGCGTTGCAGGCGATGGTGATTTAGGGAGAGCATTACAAATATCTCAAGCTTTGATATATGCTGATAAATTTGCTGCCACAATGAATGGTAGTAGTTTAAAGAAAATTAGAGCGCGTTATCCAGTATCTGATGGTACAAAATATAATTCTTTTTGGAAAAGAATAGATTTGCTTGGCATTGAAAGTGATTATGATTATGCAGATTGGGATGTTATTTTTCACGAATACGGCCATCATATCCAAAATATGCTTGGAAATGCTAATAATCCAGGAGGAAAACATTCTTCAAATACTGATTTGTCACTTACTCGTGGAATAGATGAGGGAACAAGATTAGCTTGGGGTGAAGCGTGGCCTACTATTTTTGGCGAAATAGCCCAACAATATTATTCTACATATTTGTCTAATATTGCTGGCGTTGCAGATGGTGGTTATACTGATAGTGGAAATAGGATAAATCCATATCCATTACCGAGTTTTAAATATAACAGAATTTCAAATTCATTGTATAATAATGAGGCAATTGAAAGAGCTATTATGGGAGTGTTATATGATCTTTATGATGATGATGAAGATGAGTCGCACGATAATGTAGCATTGGGTGCAAGAGATTGGTGGTCTGCAACTGTCGTTAGTGGTATAACTACTTTTATGAATTTTTCAGATCAATATTATTTTGGCTTGAGCAACGAAATAGATAAAAATAATTATTGCAAACTTGTCCAGCATTATGGAATGCCTGCGACCCTTTATGATTATACAACTAATGGTGCAATTATATTAGCAAGGTATAAACTAGTAGGAGAATGTATTATTCCTAAACGAATTTTTAATTATATTATATATTCTATTTGCGAAGAAGCGTTTAAAAACCAATCTTTACTAATAAGTGTAAAAATGTCTAATAGTAATGTAATCAATATTGATTCAAGTGCTTTTGAAAACTGTATAAGTTTAAAGAGTGTATTATTGCATAATGATATAACCTCAATTGGTGCTTCTGCTTTTAAAGGATGTGCAAGTTTAGAAAGCATTAGTATACCTAATAGCGTAACACACATAGATACAAGTGCCTTTGAAGGGTGTTCATATTTGCAGTCAGTAACATTATCAAATAATTTGATTGCAATTGGTAGTTCAGCATTCAAAGGATGTGCAAGCTTAGCTAGAATTACGATTCCTAATACTGTAACAAATATAGATACAAGTGCCTTTGAAAATTGTTCATATTTGCAGTCAGTAACATTATCAAATAATTTGATTGCTATAGGTAGTTCAGCATTTAAAGGATGTGGAAGTTTAGGAAGTATAACAATTCCAAGTAGTGTTCAACACATTGATTCAAATGCATTTGAAAATTGTTCATCACTTTCTGTAGTTACTGTAAATAGAAGAATAACAAACATTACTAACCTAGGAGTAAGTGTATTTGATGGTTGTAACGCTAGTTTAAAAATTATTGTACCAACAAATAGAATTGCTGAATATAAAAATAAAGAGCATTGGTCAAGTTATCGAAATAAAATAATGCCTTCTGAAGATTATACAGAATTTGAAATTGACTGTGAAGGAAATGTGACTGATTCTTTAAGTTTAAGCAAGGCAACTAATGAATTATATAAATTAAATGTTAATTGTTCAAAATCTTATAAAATTAATGCAAATTCATCAAATAACGTTAATATAATAATCTACGATTCAAATATGAATGTGATAAGTAGTGGTAGTAACACATTAACTCAATTTTTAGATTGTGGAATATACTATATATCTTTTGAATTTGATGATACTAATGCCTCAGGTACATTTGAAATTGGAATTTCATTAACATGGACTAGTAGCAATATTCTATTAAATAAAGGCACTAATAATATTAAAAATAGTATGCATTTAAATAATGGAAATGCATATCATTGTAGTTATGAATATTTTAATAATCAAGGTGAAGGTTTTTATAGATTCTCACTAAATATTGGAAGTAATGAAATTTTACCGGAAGGAACTATAAAAATATATTCAAATATAAACAAAACAGAATTGCTTAATCGATATGGATCAACAGGAATAAATGAACAAGCAATAACTTACGATGGTGAAAATGAATTATATGTATTTTTACCTGAAAATGGATATTATTACATAGATATTGCTCTGCCTAAATCAACGTATTCATTAATAACTTTAACAATTGAACAAATTGAACAAAAAGATATTAATTATCAAAATAGATTAGATACAAATACAATAGATGAATTATTTGATAATAAAACAAATACTAATTATTTTGAAGAAGTAACAATTAGTCATCGTTCAAAAATTGAACTTGATATTGTGACAAGTGGAACAATCAATAGAAATATACCTATTTATATTTTTGAAAAACATCGTGATCCAGGTTATGAACCAGGTGATAATCATTATTATTTGGTGTTGGAATACACTAATAATATTACTAGTATAAATAAAAGTCCTATATTTACTATAATTTTAAATCCAGGAACTTATTATATTGGATATTCTGATAACTTTGATAAAGTTCAAATACAATTTGCGTTAAGAAGAAAGGTAAATACAGATTTGAATATTGATGGTACACTTGTAACTGATCCTGCAAGAAATCAAGGTTTCCCTTTAGGAAGTGAAGTAACATTTAATGATGGTGCATTATTAGGAAATACAATAACAGAAGGATTTACAAGAAATCTTTATTTAATGGTAGAAGATAGATTACGTGATCCTATGTCAAGACTTGATTATGATTGGTA
>ULMG01014145.1_pt1 | contig 85064 bp, 111 predicted proteins | sample 1951601 | NCBI WGS metagenome assembly ULMG01 (sample SAMEA4835545, study PRJEB28245) | human gut metagenome | biome: gut microbiome; material: fecal sample | place: Denmark | collected 2008
TCCATCTGATGTTCCTCCACTATCTCCATGACAGAAAACTCCCATCACATTGCTGTTACTTAAACTAGATGAACAGCTTCCACTAACTCTACCACAATGACAAAAAGATCTGGATCCGCTAGCTTCTTGACCATTAATTAAAACTGCGCCATATCCCGAACAATTGTCTTTATCAAACGAGTTAATAGCAACATTTACTAACGGAGTCATTGATTTTTTTATTTCATCAAATGTGGGATATTTAACGAATATATCACATCCAGTAGAAGCCTGAATTAGATGCTGATTTGGGTTTGTGTCTGAATTATTCCAATACTGAGGTATCGACATATGTAAACCGTCATGATTCAATATTAACTGAGTAAACTTACAGTTCAGCACTTCAGAATCATCGACCCATGTATTTAAATATTCTGGTTGATTAACGTCACCTAAAACCAAACCTGAATCAGTGATAGTATCATCATTATATTTTAAAAAGTCCGTTTTAATACCAACTTTATAATGTCCATCACTATTTTTGTAATACTTTAAATAATTATCATTATTACCAAAAATTACTTGCCCATCTTTACCCATAAATATTCCATTTTGCTCATTATCAAAACTTAATTTAGAACCAGTATATAAAGAACTATCCGTTATATTAAATCCACCAATCGTACCTTTCGAAGCATGTATTGTACCACTTATATTTGCATTACTTGCATACATATCACCATTTGTAGTTACCCCGAATTTGCTACCTGCTGTAAAGCACCAACCATTAATAGCAGATGAACCACCAACAGATTTGGCTATATCAGTGCCCGTACACATTAATACAGATTTGTCAGTTCCCCATGCACCATTACTCAATGCATTAGTGGTAATATTAAAACCACCGATAGTTCCTGAATTACTCACGATAGTACCATTTAAGTATACATTATCTGCATATAAACCATAACCAACGCAATCATAAGTGCCACATTTTAATCCGTCAAGATAACCAAGTCTCACACTTGGAACAGTATACACTGTATCAGGATCAGAGTTTGATTTACTGCCCCAAATATCTACATAAGGAGCAGAATTTGTACTGCCTATAGCAGACATTCTAATACCAACAGGATAATAAACATCTTTTGCTTGAGAGTTTTTAGTAACTCTCTGATAAAGCATTACACTGATATCGCTGTATGAAGTAGCATTTGCAACACTGGTTGAAAAACTATTGGCTATATTGGAATCAACAGTAAGTGTTAATGACATAGTATTTTGAACAGTATTTAATTTACTCTTCATGACACCATTACATCTAATACTTAATCCATTTATTTTCCCCTGAAATTTAATTTTTGATTTTTCTGCCCAACGAACACCTTGAATTGTATCAGATTTGATTGCATTAGTATCTTTGATAGATACAACAATAGTAGTAGCACTGTCCTTATTAACTTGTACAGTTGCACCTGATTGAATATATATTATAGGAGCGACACAGAATTCACCACCTAAGTCTTGAATAGTATTTAATTCATACTTAAATGCTTTGAGGGTATCATTAACCGTTACATTGGTTGCTGTGATATTATTAGCAGCGAGAGAGTTGTTAATTGTGACTGGAACGGTAAACTTGGCAGAAGATTGATTAAATAGCACCTTGTTACCAGTATCACCTAATTGAAATACGCCATCTGTTCGCACTGTTGTTTTTCCGAAATACACACCATTAGTCCATGCCAAAGTATCGTTTATACCAAGCCAACCATTGTTCGCATAATCCCTAATAGACACCTTACCGTTAATAGATAGCTTACCATTAGCTTGTGAATTACCTACATTTAATGTACCAGTAGTAGTAGCATTACCATTAACAGTCAACGCACTCGTTGTCATGTTATGAGCAGTTACATCAGTAGCATTTAATGTTTTTACAACCAATGAATTACTGATATTTATATCTTCACAAAAAAGCGTGCCCAGTAATCTACTCGATCCCATGACAAGCAAATTTCCTAATTGTGCCAAGTAAAATCACACCCCTTTCTAAAGAGAGCAATTTACTTGCCCTCCACAACTGTATCTTCTTTAATTTCTTCATCTTTCTGAACCTTGTCCATAAACGAAAGCATATCAATATCACGGATATTTAATTTGCAATCATCTGGAAGAGTATCATATACTGCATCCATATCGAATACAGCAAGTGTCACTTCAGTTCTATCATTCAATACTTCATCCAATTTCTTCTGACATTCAGCCGCTTCAGCCTGATATTCCTCTGCAAATTCTTTCTTAATTTCAATCTGCTTTGATCCATTTACTTCAACTTCCTCAGTTTTGCCAGCTTCGATGTATTTATTCCATAACGACTGTACTAATTCGTTTCTTATTTCTATTAAACTTTGAGCAGTCTTATTTACTTCCTGCATATTTGTACGAAGTGCCAACTGTACTCTGAACGGCAGAACATTAAACTTTTCCTTGTCTTCCTGTCTACTCTGTGCGTACCATTCTGCAATATTTACCAGCTCAATATTATAAAATCCCTTTGTTTCAATCTTCTTATTAAATGACATAATAAATTCTCCTTTTCTTTCAACTAAAATTAGGGCATATAACAGCCCATGTATTTATTTTTCATACGGTCTGAACATATGCCCAAATATGACATAATAAGGTTTATTCTCATCATGAAGCACCTTATATTCAAACCAGTCCAATATAAAAATTGATATACATACAATCACAAACCAAGCACAACAGAAGAGGATGTTAAGTTGATTTTGTGCAAATGTTCCCCAAAGTCCTCTATAGTCCCATATGGTAAAATCTTGATTAAATGTAATACCAAATAAATATTCCAACATGATAGATGTTAATCCACCAAACAGCACTTGCCATGCTAAATCCATATCATATGTGAACATATTGTTGTACTGTGAAATGATAATTCCCACAATAAAAGCGAGTATGAACATCGTCCAATGTGTCCAACCTCGCCATATAATTTCTAAACCACAATATATAAAACCAGATACTATGCCAATGCTAGTTAGCTGTAGTATCTTCTGTAGTAGTTTCTGTATTTTCGCCATCTGAATCACCACTTTCTGATGTAGAGGTATCCGTATCAGGTGTATTATCTGATTCATCTGTAGTTCCTGAACTGTTCATAAATCCAGCAATAAGCCCCTGTATAATCTCAAGAGTATTAGCTATAATTTCGTTATACTGTGCCTGATATGATTCATTAAGAGGTGTGTCATATGTATAAGACATAATTGTATCTCTGTCTGTCTCTCCGTCTAACTGTACACGCAGCAGATTACATTTAGTAGTTTCCTGAGTAATCTTTAACTGCATCTGAAGATAGAGTGATATAATTACTTTAGCAGGAAACATACGGCATTCGTTACCATTTGAGTGATACGGCAAATATGCAACTGCTGGATTCTGCATTGCAGTCAAACAAAGAGAAGAGATATTATTCTGATCATGTTGTTCAAGACTGAATGTCTCTGTACCCCGATCTGTTTCTATCTGTATACCCTTTGATATTTCTGCTGTACAGGTATTATTGAGCACACCTTTCTTATATGTCTTAATTTCTTCATCAGACATTGTATTAAAATCTATAACAGGACTAACAATATCCTGTAAACTCTGAACTTGTTCAGCAAGATTACTCTTTGTCAGTCTTACTGCCAAACAATCTACAAACTGGTTCACATCTTCATTGTACTGTGCCCCACAGTCAGTAATATCAGAGTATGTATCATATATTTCGTATAAGCCAACGGATATATCATTCTGAAATACCTGTATGGCTGTTATTTTCTTGAAATTTTCTTTAACTCCATGTAAGTAATCTGTCTGCAAATAGAGTACAGGATCATTCGCAAAATCCTGTGCAGAGAACTTAACAAGAGTATAAGTTTCTTGATTATTAACTAGAACGTAACTTCGCATTTAACGCTCCTTTCTGCATAATAAAAGAGCCTACCGAAGTAGACTCTATGTGTGTTAATTATTCTATTTTAAATTTCCCATATTTCGTTAACTTCTATATGATGTTGGCAAACATTAAAGGAATTCCCTTCTATAACTTCTTCGGTTACAAAATTGCCCGTCTTATAAATTTGATTACTTGAGTCGTTACCAATAAATAATTGCACATTTTTTAATGCCATCACGACTGATTTGCCAGTATTATCGACTCCTCTAACATTTATGCCAATATATGATGATGTTGATGTGATTTTTTTCTTGTAATGAGTCCATTCTGTTGCTTTTGCAATATTACCATTAGAAATACCACCATATCCGTTGATGTTTATAACCCAACAATTTGACCAATTATCAGTAGAAATAAATTTGTAATCAAATTCAACCGTAATATCTTTGTTTTCAATTTCTGGAATTGTCCAATAAAAACTTCTCCATCCATTTGTAGCAGTTAAAAGTAAATATTTATTTTCGTTATCAAATGATGGTGAACCACTCCATCCAGATAATTTAATTTTAGAAATATCAACCCAATCATTTAAATAATTCATTCTTCCATTACCTCGCCAGCTAACATTAAGTTTCCATTATTATCCACTGAAGCAGAGGATTGATATAACTCAAGGATGTCAGAATCGGAGAGGGCAGTAGCATAAATGCGGAAATCAGAAAGTTGCCCATTAAGATAATTTGAAATACCATCTCCACCTTGAGAGGATGCACCAATTGTACCTACGTTTGAAATTAATTTCATATCTCCAACCGTATTTACCGTTTGTTTTAATATTCCATTAACATACAATTTTTTACAGGATGACAATCTAGTTACAACTACATGTGTCCATGCGTTTGCTGATATTGTATAGTCTGAAAAAGTAAACTGTGCATTATCGTCAAACCTAATCTTATTGCCAATTTTAAATAAAGCAATTCCATTTCCAACGGCAGTTCTCATAGTGCATATAGTTGAATTACCAGTTGTGTCATCAAATTTTACCCAACAAGATATTGTAAAATCTGTTGAAGAAGATGTTATAGGATTTTGGAATTTTAAATATTGGTTATTTCCATTAAATACATAACTTCCTTTGTATCTGGGTGTGTCACTTGACCAAGTAGGGCATGTAGCATCTGTTACACTACCATTATTACAATAACCACTTGTATCATAAATCACATTATCATAAAAAGAAGCATCATCTTCAGGAGCTGGTGTCCAAGGCGTAGCGGTAGAAGATTTTTCGAGTTTTATATTCTTAATTCGTGCTGTAAAACTTGCTTCGACATTTGCGTTTGAATTGTAAAAAGATATAGCACCGTGTTGACCAACATTTGAGGATGCTTGTTGAGGAATAGTAACAGTTTGCTTTACATGATACCATTTATTTAATTCGCATCCGTTTTGACCTACTACGGGTAAATTGTGTAGAGTTACCCCTCTCCAAGCCCCAGTTGCGGTTTCTCCACTTGGGGCATTGGCATATCTTTGTCCCATCCAGAATTCCCCTCTATTAGAACCTGTAGGAAAATTCCAAGCAGTGTACATTATGTCATATGACCATATATATTTTTCGCCAACCGGGTAATCTCTGCATCCATATACAAATCCGTCACTAAGATTAATAATTGCATAAGTTTTTTTTGATTTAAGAGTAAATTCTGCATACTCATTTGTTACAGTTGGAAAATTTTTGAAAAAACCTGCTTTCACGTTTCCTTTGCCGTTTTTGATAAGATTTCTACCACCAATCTTACCATCAACTTCACCGAGAGGATAATGGCAGACTAATCCTTTTGATATTTCCTTAACTTGACGTGGGGAAAGACAAGTGTCATAAACACGCACATCTTGGACATATCCATCGAACGGGAAGTAACTAGCCGTACTATAATGACCATATGCCATTTTACCAATAGTAAAATATGATTCCCGACTGCTTCTAAAATTAATCTCAATCAGTGGAAAAATTTTAATTAATGTGCCATTGATATATACCATTACATTGCTGTCATTAACCGCACAACAGATATGATACCAAGTATTTAATGATAGTTCCTGAATTTGAATCCTTGAATTTGTTGTAGAAGTCGTCGAACCGTCATCTGCACCGCTTCCCATATGAATAATTAGAATCCCATCGTGTATAAGTATATTAAACCCAATTGCTCCACAATCTCTACCATTTGATAAGACATACTGGTTCGTGTTATTATAAGTAGTGGATGTTCTATTAATCTGTTTTACCCAACACGCCCAAGTAAAGTTATTAGTCTTTTTGGGTACGTTGGCAAATGATAAAATCTGATTTGCGTTTCCATTAAACTGTATACATTTACCCAATTTTCCTGCATCTGACCAAACCAAATTCTGTTGTATTTCAACTTCTTCATCTAATAATCCTTGATTATGTATATTCCCAGTAAGAGGTAGATGCAATGCTAACAATCTATCACGCTCCTTTCCTTTATAAAATAGGAGAGTAGTACCGTTCTCTACTCTCCTTAAAATATTATCTATGTGCCTATGCAAAAACAAAGTTTAAGCACTGTAAATTGGCATCATACTCTAATGTACACTTATCACCAATCATTACTTTATCTGCGCTTATTTGTCCCTCAGAAGCGATTCCTCCCTTTACTTTCAGTGCACCAGTGGTCTTGTTTGTTGAAGCTGTGGCAGATGAAATCGTTGTTTCCTTCGAGAAGGTTTTTGATCCTGATATAGTCTGTGTTGTATCTATTGTGACATATTTAGATGTAATTACATTGCCTGCACCATCTTGGGTTGCTTTAGTGGCTGAAGCTACTGATTGAGAACCAATATTTGCAGATGTAATTATAATATTACCATTATGAGTAAATCTATTTGAGCTTGTTGTGGTAAAATTAATACCCCAATAATTAGATATATTTAACCAGTTATACCCATCATCAGCTCTATATGTACCAAGTCCGTACCAACTACAGCCTGTAGAATTGACACTAGTAGCCGAAGAAGTCCATCTGAGAACTTGAGCCGCAGATGGTGAGATGATTGTACCAGTCATACTTCCACCAGTAAGAGGAAGATATGTTGAACTAATCACATTACCATTACCGTCTTGAGTAGCTTTAGTAGCAGAATCAGCAGATGTAGCCTTAGTTGCGGTAGCAGCATTACCTGTTATACTAATTCCCCATGTACCACTAGCTCCTGTACCATCTTTTTGAGGAACATAATCAGTGTAATTATTACTTGATAAAACGGTCTTCCATGAACCATATACACCTGCTTTTTGACCACGCATTTGTAATTCTGGATTATCACTAGCAGACATAAACAACTGACCATCATACCCTGCTGTATTATCCCAATAGAAATGTAAAATATGTCCATCAGATTTTGGCTTATTAGCAGTCATTAAATTTGTTGCTTTAAATGTAGCTAATCCACCACTGCCAGTAACAGTAACATTTGCATCGGTAAGACGACCTAAATTAGCTAATAAATTAGCCTTTAAAGCATTACCACCAACACTGTCACTCAGAGCATACTTCGTACTTGAACTCAATGCATCAGTAATACCATAACCACTTAGCGTAGTAGGATTAGTACCAGCCGTTACATGACCATAAGTGTCAACAGTAACAGATTTATATGTACCAGCTTTCACACCACTTACATTGTGTGTGATCGCAACTGTCTTATCATCACCTACCGTAGCAGCTAATGCTCCACTTGCGGTTACACCTGAGAAGTCAATCGTACCACCGCTAGAAACCTTGATAGAATCCAGTTTACTACGTTCCTTTTCGGTCATAAGACCAAGACCAGTTGAACCTATTGCGGTCTGAAGATTAGCCTTCGTTATAGTAATCGCATTACTTACGCATGAATAATCCGTACCAGCAAGAATTACTTTAGAAGCATAATTATGTGTATGACTTGATGAAGATGCTCCAATGTCAGAGAGAGAAAATGATATGTCTGATGTGCCATCAAATGACTTCTTAGCTGAACCGATTGTTATATTTCTAGCCGTTGTCAACTTACTTGCCGATAAAACATTCTTTGTTGAGTCAGCCGTATTATCTACATTACTAAGACCAACTTTAGATTTCGACAATATAGGAATATCAGCTTCAACGAGTGTTCTAAATGTTGCCTTTCCATCTGATCCATTAGGAGCTGCAAGTACAGTATTTTTTGTTCGAGTACCTTGAGCATTATAAACATAAGTGTCCCAATCAGATATATTAGCCATAGTATGTGTGTGTGCAGACGGTGCAAATGTCTTTGGTTTATCGGTGATTCCACTCCAAGGAACATTAGATGCAGTTCCTTTTAAGTTACCAATCAAACCATTAGTGAACCTAGCTACACCGCTAACAAGAAGTGTCCCTGCTGTAAGATCATCTATATCAACCGAGCCACCAAATGACACATTCTGACTAACTAAATCAAAATCTTTTCTAAGATATGTGTCTGAGATTATATTGCCGTTTCCATCCTGAGTTGCCTTTATTGCGCTTGCTACATTAAGAGTAGACGGATTTACCCATGATGGGGCAGAAGTACCTCCACTTTGTAATATATACCCAACAGTTCCAAGAGACAACTGCGACAATGTACCGCTTGCACTTGCATATATAATACCGTTAGCAGTCCAAACTGATTTGCCCGTACCACCATAAGCAACGCCCATAGTTCCAACTGTCAAATCAGCCGAGCCATTCCATGACTTACCATTGATACTCAATGTATGAGTGAGCTGGTTAGCCTTACTAGCTGTAGCAGTGAGAGTACCATTAACAGTTAAATTACCTGTGATTGTACCACCTGAGATTGGGAGATATGTACTACCTACAGCATCCTTACGAGCATATTTATCCGAAAGCTTTGTACCATTTTCATAAATCGTTCCATCTTTATCTACCTTGAATAGATATTCCCAAGTAGACTGAGAAGAAGACGGATCTTTAACTCTACGAATATACAAGAATTTATTATCCCATTCGTTCTTAGAGCCGAAGATGGGTTCAACCATACCCATATCATAGTATTCCTGTGTCTCTTTATCGAAAACATAGTTACCACCATTGATGGTTGTCCATCCCGATTGAATACCGAGACTACCATCTTGAGACATAAGATACCAATGACCAGCCGTAAGAGCAGCGTTGCCCTTAGAAATCAATGCACTATATTCTACACTGTTCACAAGTGCATCATCTTTGTTCCTGATATTATCAAACTCAGCAGAGCCAATATACCAGTTATTATTGGCATCACCAAAGTAACCTGCATCAGCATTTACTGTACCTTGATAAAATGCATTGCCAACTGAATCTAAATAGAATCCAGGTGTGTGAATTTCTCCATTAGACAAATCAAGAAACGTACCAAGTGAACTATATGTTCCATCGTTACCAGCCACATAATTGTTTGACTTCAAGGCATCTGTTTTGAGCTTTCCACCTTCAATAATCGTTGCTGAACCATCAGGAGATTTAATCGTGAACTGCTTTGTGATTGCCGTAATAGCAGAATCTGTAAGCGTAAGAGAAGTAGAAGATGAACCTGATTTTACGAGCCATAAGAACTGATCCAAGGACTGTTGCGCCTTTGTTTCGGCTTCTGTAACAGAAGTTCTTACCTTATTGACGTTATCTATTGTTTCATATGTCTTTTTAACTGTTGATGTAATATCTGTAGCCGACTGAGATATTTTAGAATCAACATTTGTAATCGTTTCATATGATTTCAGTTTTTCATCTGTACTTGCATTTGCAGAAGAAATAGCATCTGCTTTTGCAGTTGAGATATCCGAATCCACATCTTCAGGAGCTGGTGTCCAATCGGTTGCCTTGTTGCCTTTTTCAAGTTTTAAACCACAGATCCATACATTTCCACCAATATTCTTAGGTTCAACACCAAATTGCATGACTCCATCTTCGGTTACTTTAATAGTCATCCAAATACGTTTCCAAGTATTTATTTCTGTGACACTTGTATCTTTTGACAATATCTTATATTTTACACCAGCTCCTCCAAGGTCAGGACGCATTTGAAAATTATTTAAAACATCTATTTTAATGTATAAGCTGCATGTATATACTTCAGATTGAATAGCATCTATTTTCTGACATAATACACCCCAAGGAGAAGATTTTTTACGTACTGTCAATCCATCGTATGTACCATCCTCAGTCCACCCATTCTTATTTACCCAATTACCAGAAAAATCTTTTGTTCCTCTATATAAGTTTCTACCACCAACCTGAATATTGGCAACTTCTTCTTTTGTTGAATAGGTTTTTGATACTGTAGATGTAATATTATCAGCACTTGTCTTAATAGCGGAATTCATCTGTTCAGTAGTTGAATATGATGTCAATTTCTTATCTGTATCGGCAATAGCATCAGACTTAGCTTGATTTGCTTTAGAAGTTGCATCAGTTTTAGCTGATTCCAATGTCTTAGAACCAACACCATCCGCATAACTCTTAGAGGTTGCTAAATTCTCTTCAACAGTTTTCTTTGTCGAATATGTTTCTGAAACAGCAAGAGTAATCTCATTAGCCTTTTCATTAATAGCACTATTCATATCCTTTGTTGTTGAATAGTTTGTTTTAAGGTCGTTGCTTAAATCCGTAACAGTAGCAGACTCAGCATAAGTATCTTTTACCGTCTGTAAAATACCATTTTTTGTCTGTTCAATCTCCGAACTTGTATCAGACCATGTTTTGTAATCGGTCATCAATTTCTTCTCTGTGGCATTTGCTTTCGATATGGCATCAGCAGAATCAGACAATGCCTTTGTTACATCTGTATCTGTAAGAATTTGCCATGAATATACTCCATTATCAACTCTGAACCTATATGCATGGCTATTACCATCATAATATATATCTCCGATATGGGTGGCTTTCTCTTCATCAGACCATGTACTTGCAGGTTCATTCTTCAATGTAGGAACATCTGTACCACTCCATGTCTGAATATTCCCATCTATTTGTCCTTGCAGACTATTTATATCTGTTTCGTATGTAGTATTGCTAACATATGTTTCAGATACTGTCTGCTTAATTGCATTTGCACTCTGTTCAATTTTACTTTCTATCTCAGTAGTCTTACTGTAAGACTTAAGCTGATTTGCCGTATTTGTGTTTGCATTCTTTTCGGCTGTGTCAGCATATCCTTTGGCAGTCTCGTTTGCAGATGAAAGAGTAGTACTACCCACACCGTCAGCATAAGATTTTGCATCTGTAAGCTTCTGTGAACTATCAGATTTTGTCTCGTAAGTCTCTGAAATCGTTTCTGTAATTGATGTTGTGATACTGTCAGCTTTATCATTTATCTTTTTCTCCACCTGCTTTGTAGTTGAGTAATTAGTTGATAAATCCGTCTTTACATCATCTACTAATCCTTTGGCTGTATCGGCTACTGATTTAGCATTGTCAGCCGTTGATTTTGCTGTATTAGATGTCTCAATAGCGGTAGTAGCATTTGTGTTTGCCGTGTCAGCTTTTTCACTTGCCAAGTTAGCTGTTTTTGTTGCACTATCAGCCTTATTTGACGCATCATTTGCAGTTTTATTTGCCGAAGTAGCAGTTGTTAATGCGGAAGATGCATTTGTATTAGCCGTATTAGCTTTCTTTACTGCATCACTTGCATTTTCACTTGCTTTGTTAGCTGTCTGTGAAGCATTATCAGCAGTTGTCTTGGCTTCGCTTGCGGTCGTGTTTGCACTGTCTGCGGTAGATTTAGCTGAATCAGCCTGTTTTCTTGCGACAGTAGAAATAGAAAGAGCACTATTTAATCCATTAGATACGATAGGAGTAGTTGTCTCTTGCGTATTGTCGTCATATACAACAAGAGTTCTTGTCCATATATATTTCCCCTCTGACCAAGCTGGTTCTTTATCCGACCAACCTTCATTTGGTTGTAAAATGTTGCTATCAGAAATGGTATACTGAGGAGTAATAGATTTTACACCTTTACCCTTTACACCATTTTCACCTGGTTTACCATCTTGACCATTAGCACCTGATATACAAATAGCTTTTGCTGTTTGAGAATTATCTGTTCCATCTTTGTAGTATGTAATGACTTTCTGCCACACATATTTTCCGCTTATCCATGTAACACTATTTGTTGTCCATTCGCCACCAACTAACTCTGTAGCAGAATCAGATTGGTAGAAATAGGTTGTTACATGATCCACACCTTTTTCGGCAAGTTCACGAATTTCATTAGTTTCAACCTTTAAATCTTCTGTAGCTTTGTTTGCTTTATCAGCAGATGCTTGTGCTTGATTGGCTGATTTCTGTGCTTTGTCGGCTGCTTGTTGAGCAAGTGCTACTAACTTTTTCGCTGTATCAAGGTCAATAATAACCTCTGATATGGTCTTTCCATCAGAGCCAACTTCTGTGCCTTTAATCTTCAGATATCCACCATCAATCGTAAGTCCATTTTCGTTTATAACAATAGATTTGTCTTCATTGTAGATTTGAAGTTCCTTACCTATTATAAGATTACCAACTACAGTCTTAGCGATGATGCCGTAATCTTCAACAAGATTACCGTTGATGTCAGTATATGTAAAGCGTCCAACACCTGTTTCAATTGTCTCCCAACCATCTTTAGTGAGATATAGTCCGTTGTTTACAATCTTTAACTGCTTTAACGAAAATTCATTATATACATCATCCCAAGATCGAGCTAATAAACCATTTTTGGTAAGTGTTACTGTTTGCTCTTTAGAATTACTGAATGATATATTATCACCAAGTAATCCATTATTTGTCCAATCTGAAACTGTTTTTGTTGTACCTTTTGACTTATCTACTTGATCTTTAACAGAAGAATAAGATGTAGACATAGATTTTGCTGACTGTAATACAGACGGTACATCTGAATAACCAGAATAGATTTTTTCTACAGTAGAAAATTCTACAGGTATTTCTGATAGATTATCGTAATCAACCTGATACGAGAGCAGACGAAGCGAGTATACCTTCTCATCAATTCCGACTTTGATAAAATTACCAACTTCAAATTTATCTACAATTGGTTTGAATTCTGGCAGAGCAAGTAGATTACCCATTGTTGTGTTAATGGAATACTGTAAGTTTCCTGCCTTATATAATTCTCTCTGTGCTGCCTTAAATAATTCGGTGGCTCTCTTGATAAGTTCCGTATTATTTAATCCAGTAGAAGAGTAGTTTGAATTATTATAATCATCTTCACGCCGATAAGAATAGAATAAATTCCATAAGTCAGTGCCGAGATATTTCTGTAAATCTAACTCTTTTTGGATTGACTGTTTTAAAGTTTGCAGAACACCAGTTGACTTGACTGGATCAAATATAGCTTTAACACTATTTAATTCGCTAGTTCTTGTTTTGATCTCATTATTGATCCACGTTAATCTGTTTGCGTAGAATTTTTGATACTTCTTTTTAAGCTCGCTGTTATTATATTGTACATCTACAGAATCTTCTGTAAATCCATTTGTTACTATATCTTGGCAAGCCTGAAATTCTGTATACATATTAGTAAGCTCAGTCAATGAATAATATGTCAATTCCTTTTTAAAATCTGTATCTGATAAATCAAAACTTGTAATCTGCTTATCTTTTAGCTTCTTTGATTCAGCAGTCATACGCTTAATTTTTTGCTCAATATACTTCTCGTTATTTTCTAATACTGTACAAGTTACATCAACAGATCCTGTTAAATATTCTTCATTTTCATCTTGTTGAGTTAAACTGGTAATCGTAACAATACAAGAATAAGTCTTAGTTTTTGTGGATGAGTCATAGTCAGATAATGATTTTGTTTCCACTGATATATCATAATATGCTGTACTACAAAATACCTGACATAATTTCTCTAACGTGTTTCTAACAACACTAGATGAAATTGATGATACCTTCGTGACCGCAACTCCACCCAATGCGCTGATGCCATTTTTTATTGATGTTAAACTATCCTGAACCCCTAGTCCATCTATATCAATTACTGGCATCATACTATCATTAATATAGTAATATAAATCAGTAGCATCATACCGAGCAGCGATGAGAGATGAATAACCCACAAGGGGATTAGCCAACTTATTAAAAGTAACTTTATCTTTATCATCATCTGAAACATTAGCAAATTTCTTGGTTACGGAAGTAACGACATTATTGTAGTTTGTAACTTTCGTAGAATCCAAAGCCATTTTTCTTGTTGTCTGAATTTCGTTATACAGTGTATCATATGACTTTAATTTATTTTTGAGATTGTCAGGCATATCTGATAAAACATCGTCAGAAAAGTAATAAATGTACTGTGATCCGTTTGGATTAATATTACGAATAGTAGCATTCATTAAATCATCCGCCCCAGTCACATAAAAGCAGTTCTTTAAAGAGTCTTGATTTGACTCCAAAGTAATACTTTTTGTTAAATTGGTACTGTTGATTAATACATTTGTATCTTCGCCATATTTATTAATTACTTTTGTTGATCCGCACTCAGGACATGTATCAAGAAAATCTCCTCTGTATTTACATGCAGTACATGTGCTATATAAATCATATACTGAAATAGTTCTTTGTTCAGAATTAAAAGAGAATAAACAATGATACGCTTCGGCAATATCATTTTTTAGTGCTGATAAGGTATCTGTTCCATCAAATGTGAATTCGTGTACTGTTGATAATTCTTTAAGAGTAGAATCTACATGAGCAATTGAATAATGTGGTGCTTTTTCTAATACACGATGCAGAAGAGAAGCATGGGTAAGAATATATTTTTTTCTAGCGATCACAGAAGCAGTTGTTGGGTATGCACTTGTATCTTTTAAATAATTATACTTTGCTTGCGCCCATATCTTTAAATTATCTACCGAATCATAATCATCAGGATCTCGATATAATACAGTCGGAAAATTTTCATCGTATAAATCATTTGTCATGTCTGTTTCCGTATTAATCTGTACTCCATGTAGATTAATATTCGATAATTCAGACTCACACAACGCTGTACCTGTAATTGACTTGGATAGGTCATCAGGATCTTCCTCATTTACTGTCACTGCAATTTCAAATCGTTCTTTTAATTCAGGTATATATATAAGTTTAAAATCCACCAACTGATCCCATAGTGGATGTTTTATTCCATTGTTAAATTTATGTACTTTAAATGATATTTCATTCGCATCATTAAAGTTGTTTTTATATGTGTAACCAGAGACATTAGTAATTCCTCCATTACCGATTGTTTCAAAATTCTTATGCTGCAATAGAAGAGTAGGAGTCTCTATTATATTCTGTGTGTTAAATAACACTTTAGCCATTTACTCATGCCTCCTTGTTATATTTCTAATTCTTATCTATTTCTTGATTCATCTGTTTGTGATATTCATTGGTATCGATCTGTAATTCATTTATCATATGTTCATAATCAGCTTTAAGCTGTTTACATTCATCTAGTAATTCCTCATATTCTTCTTTGGCTATGAGCGTATCTTCAATTTGTGTTGCAAGTTTTCGCACATTATTTTCTCGTATGTACTTGCTCAATGCTTCATTTTCTTCCTTTATTTTTTCAATTTTTCTTGTCTTTGAAGATTTATATTTCAAAAATGTTCACCTCCGATTTCATATCTGTTGACCATAAAAAAGCATAATAAAAGAGAGGAATTATGATATTCCTCCCTGTTACTATGCCGATATTCAATTTTTAGTATTTCCGTATTCCGAGAGAGTTGTGGTTTGATGATAAAGATCCTACTGTGGTATCTTTAATCATATTACGAACTCCACCCGTATTATTTTTAATAGCGTCCTTCATAGAACTAGCAAACTGCTGTGGATTCTGTACTCCCTCTAAGTTTACATCACCAATAGTGATATTGATGTCATTATCCGTCCGATTTGTAACAGGCATATTTGGCATTCTAAATGCATTACCAGTATACATATTACTAAACATCATAGGGTTCTTTGCAAAATCCATAAGCGTCTTAGCCTGTTCAGCAGTGAATATCATATCATTCTGACCAACAGATTTCAGTACACCTTTCGATATATCATACTGCAACTCTGTGCCGTCTTCTCCGAGATTAGCAATCATATCATAAGGAATTCCCTCTGAACCACGTCTGAATCCTTTAATACCAGATTTGTGAAGTGTCTGCCAAAATGGTGAAGATGCCTTATTTGAGAAATCATATCCTACCAATTTAGCAAGCTTATTCAGATTATCCTTAGACATAATACCGCCATTATATAATGTATATAATCTTTGGTTAAATGCTCCATATTCAGAATACTTCTTTTTATGTCTCATCAAATTGCTTTCAATGAAGTTTTGAATATCTGCCGCCTTTGACTTAGACAATTTCTTTCCAGATGTGGATGTCGCCGTGACATTTGATGCTAACTTCTTAGTAATTTCGATCAATGACTTTACCGATTCTATACCTGATGATGTGGACGTAGTTGAACCATTACCCGTACTTCCAGATCCACCGTTAGTATTATTACTGCCAGTGTTATTGTTTCCAGTATCCTTATTATCAGACTTGCCATCGTTGCTATCTTTCTGAGATACATTAACTGTATCAGCCGTTACATTGGTAATACCAGTTGTAACATTTGTATTTTTGGCATCCTGATCATATTTTTCCCATGCCGTCTGTAAAAATTGATAAATACCATTAATCGCTGTGGAAGTATTGGATGAAACTTCACCATCGGATGACATCTGATTCCATGTTCGTGTTGCACTATAGCCAATTTGAGCCAATAACCTATTGACTGTGTTGTTCGAATCAGACCAATACTGATTTACAGAATTAATCAGTTTTGTAAATTGGTCATCTAAGCTATCTATGATATCTTGGATATTTTCGTCCAGATCATCCTGGAAATCTGAAAGCATATCCTGTGTAGCTGAAATATATTGGTCAAACTGTGTATCCTTCAGATCTTTTTCAGCATCTTTAAGTGAAACATTTAATTCCTGAACTTTTGCTCTTGCCTCTTCAGAAACATCACCAGAATAAGCTGCAAGTTGTTTGCGAAGATTTGCTATCTGCTGAGTCTTATCACTAATATTGTTTGCATAATCATAGGCATTCTTTTCAGAACTAATAAGATCATTATATTGGTCGATCAAATCAGAAATATGATTCTTGAGTGAGGCGTAGCCATTTTCAATGAGATCGATCACGGCATACTTTTCATCTTGTGCTCCGGCAATTGCATCCTGATATGATTTAACCAATTCTTCTTTGTGAGCAATCAATTTTTGATTATATGGATCGCTCGCAAGTTGCTTATTAATCGCCTCAATCTCATCACGATAAGTTCTTGCTTGCTCAGAGTATGTTTGGTAACTTGATACATGTAATCCAGCCACGGCATTACCTTCGTCAGTCAATCCACCAGTCTTGTCAGAAGTTAAATCCCTACGAGATAATTCATTTATAACGAAGTTTGTTTCAGAAACAAGGTTATCAAGTTTATTAGCATATTCGTCTATACGATCCCAATGTACCTGCATAATCTGATTGTCATATTCCGCAAGTGCCTTTGTAGAAGCGTCTATTGAGTTGGTAACATCGTCAATCTGAGACTGCATTTCTGCCCATTTCTCACTACCTTCCTCGATATTACCAGCAGATACAGCTTCATTTAATGACTGAATTAAAGCATTACGCTTATTCACAAGTTCATTATTCGTCGATTGTTCAGTAGTTTTAAGTCTCTGATACCATACTGAAGATGTACCATTACCACGTTCCTCTAAAATAGCCATCTTATTATTTAACTCTGTAGCAGTTTGTTCATATTTATGACGTTTGTTATCCATCTCTGTTGAGATATTGGAAAACTTTTGCTGTGCTAATTCTGCTTTCTGTGCTATGGCAGTCTGCTTGTCAATCTCTTTCTGTTTATTTGTCTGATCTAACGATTCAACTGCATTATTGTATCGAATACAAGCAAGGTAGAACGCCCCTTTAATATATCCCTTCTTATAATACTCGGTCAGTTTTGAAATGGTAGAAGCAGAAATTGCTTTGCCAGACTTTGCTTGTTTTTGAGCATTTGAAACAACTTTGGATACGGCTTTTTTCGTACTAGCCTTTAATCCACTATATGCTTTTGCAGTTGCAGACTTACCTATTGTCTTCTTTGCAGATTTTACAGTCTTCGTATACTCATTAATTTCTGCTTGATTATCAGATGCGATTCTGTCATAGCCTGCCATCTGCTTATCAATGTAGTTATTCTTCGATTTTGCCGTAACGGCATTATCAGACTTCGAACTATTGAGATCCATAGCGTCATTTGTGGCATCGTCTTTGTTGCTATACTTCTCTGCAATGTTCTTCATCGTATCAGCATAGTTGCTAGAGTAAGCTGTTGCGTATTCCATTCTAGCTGTTTCGGCATTTTCAAGTGCAACATTATATGCATATAACCGATTATAGACATATGTAGAATACTTGCTGATGACAGATAAATCGGAAGATGATACTGCTTTTTTATTTTTAATGGCTTTCTGTGCATTCTGCAAAGCCTTCTTATACTTCGTGTTCTTAACTTTTTTAAGAGCGGAAGATATGGATTTACTACCAGACTTCGCCACGCCATTCGTATCGCTAATTACATTCTTGACATATGTGCCATAAGTGGAATTCTGTTTTTTCAGAGCTGAGTTCGAAGCATTAAGCTGTGAATTCTTTGCACTGGTAGAATTAGCCACTGTACCTGTCGCAATATCGTTATAGCCTGTAATCGAATCGATTTTAGCGTCACGTTGTTTATCACGTACATCTTTCAGATCCTGAATATATGTACGGATATTTTTGTGCAGTTCTTCTAATGCGTCAGAAGCATCCTTGCCTTTGTTATACCATTCCTGATAAGCGGAGATAACATCCTGAATCTCATCTGAGTATTCGGAGATATTCATACTACCGTTCTTAACACGAGTTGCAATTACATCAGATGTTTTCTGCGATATAACCTTACTTGCTACCGCTTTATCCAGAATTTTATTTGCTTGTGCATAGTATTTATCTCTAGCAGTTTCCTCATAACCAACCTGTACATTTGTTGCGTCTATAGCATTGTTGTAATTCTTGGCTGAAGATGAATACTTCTTATCATCTAACTGGGATTCAGCCTTGGAAATGTATTTACTGATCTTATCTGTTTGACGTTCCAGTTTGATTTCTATCCAGTCGAAGAGAGTAGAGAGCCAATCTTGGAATTTCTCAAGTGGGGTTTTCTTTTTGGTGGACGAACCTGAACCGCCACCGCCTCCATTAGAACCAGACCCACCAACACTAGGCGTTGTATTAACTTTCTGTTCAATATTGACCTTAGTAAGATTTTTCATTGCGGCAAAAGAGCTATCCAACGCTTCCTGTTTTTGAATGGCTTCTTGAGAATTGTTTGCTTTAATATTACCATTGTCGTCTAATACAGAACTTTTGATGTTTTGGTATGTTCGAATCGCTTGTGTAGCTAAATCTAATCCTTCACATAAAGCAAGAAGATTTTGAATATCTCCATCTGTCGTTAATGTAGGATTGTTTAATTTCTTTAATGCAAGCAAAGCAAGAGCCTGTGCGCTTACACCAGATTGCTGTGCTTCTTTTGCTAATTCAGCTATTTCACTTACTGTAGCATTGGCAAACAAATCCGTTGCATTTTCAGCAGTGATTTTTACATCATTTAAATTTAACCCAGCTTTTATTGCTTCTTCAGTTGCAACTTTTTCTTCACCAAGATTTTTAGCAAGTGCGGCTTCCACTACAGCGGTCGCATTTGTGATTCCCATTTTAGATAATTGTGCTTCATAATACTCTCTATTTGAATCATTCAACAAAGAAAGGGTCGCATTCTCATTAACATATTCAGTTGCAAGTTTATTTGCAGCTTCCTGACATTCAGCCATAGAAGAAGAGGAGTCACCAAGTAATTTTGTGAATTCATCCCATGAATCTAATCCCTTGATTGTAGCATCAAAACCTGTGAAATCATCTACGCTAACAATACCATCAGACAATTTTGTTCCCAGAGCACCAGTAATATCCTGAATGTTCTTACTCATTTGTCCAAGTTGGGAGTTTTTGTCGGATAGGCTGTTGATGTAGTTAACTGCCTCTTCGGCAGACATACTTAAACCGTCAAAGTAATTCTTTGCTCCATCAGTCTCAGAAAACGTCTTGATCGTAAGTTCGCCCTTATCTGCTAAAGCAGTCAGAGCATCAGCTACCCCTTTTGTAGAATCATCAGTAGAGGCTTTAAGCTGTTTCCATGCCTCTGCCATAGTAGTAATCGTTTTTCCATCAGAAAAATCGTTAACTGAATCAGACGCATCTTGTGCTTCAGTCGAAACACTATTAAATGCTAATGCAATATCATCAAGATTGTCTGCTGAGTCAATCACCCCAATTTCAACCAATTTATTTATAAAATCTGTGTATTTAGGATCATCAAGCATTTCTGCTGTAACTTTTCCTTCTTTGCCTAAATTTTGAAGTTCTTGAACGGTATCATTAAACTGCCAGTTGTCTACAACTCTATTAAAAGCATTCTGTTTAGAATTATTTCCATCAAGCTCAATAGCTAATCTATCCTGAAAATCAGATATATAATCCAACCACTCATTAACTTTTTTTTCATCATCCGTTTTTGGATTTTCAATATACGAAATATCTTCAGAATCTTTAGTCCACTCAGAATTTTTATCTTGCAAATACTTATCGATTTCATCTATTTGTTTTTGTATAGATTCTTCTTCTTTTTTTGTAGAAGCATTAGATAATTGGTCAATTAACTTTTCTCTTTTTGTAAATTGTGCCTCAATATATCCAGTTTCATCAGTTAGATAATTATCATCTATACCATATTGTCCTGCATTTTTTCCATCTGGATTAACTTCGTATTCGAAAGGATCTTCTGTATCTTTTTCCATAACATGAACAAAAGCTTGATTTGCCTCTTCTTGTTTTTTCTTTTTTTCTAATTCTAGCAAATCAATTTTTCTTTGTAGTTCATTATTTATTTTTACAAGATTATCATATTCATTTTTTTCTGTAAATGTGAGTTTGTCTTTCCCTTCCAACTCTTTCATTCTGTCTTGAGTAGTTTTTAATTCTTCATTTACAGACTGTAATTCTGAAACTACATCATCGCATTCTTGCTTTACGTCTTCTAGTTTTTCCCTCGCATTTTCAAGCGTATCTCCATATTTACTATAAGCAGTAGCAATACCAACAACAGCAACCCCGATAGCTGTTAATATAGCACCAATTGGATGTGCTGTAATTATCGCCCATAATTTTGCAAAAGAAGCTGTTAATAAATTTGTAATACCAATACTTGCAGTCTCGGCAGCATTTAAGCCGAGAATGGAAGCGATTTCGGCATCTGTTGCACCTGCTTGTTTTAATGTAGCTACAGTGAGTTGTTTCTTCGATATAACCTGTCCTTCTTCAGTTGCAATTAACCCAAGATTACTAGCAATTTCTTTTGCTCTCTCTGCTGTTAAACCTTTTCTTTGTGCTAATTCTATTACTTCTTGACCATTTAAAGCAACAGTAGCAGTTGTAAGTCCAGCTTTTGCTAATGCAGCTTCCACGTCAGCAGCCTCAGATTGCTTAGTAATTAAAATCTGCCTAATTTGTTCTTCTGTTGCACCCTTACTCGCTAATGCAAATACTGCTTGTTCTGTACTTAATCCCTTAATTGCGGATCTAAATGCATCTAAATTCCCAGTATTTACACCAACGGTAGATATATTTAATACATCTATATTTTTTATTGCAATACCAAGTTTATTTAAGTCCGAAATTATTGTTGGTAATTGTTTGAATGTCATACTTTTTTATTTTGTGCTTTGTTTGAAGAAGCATATTGACTTAAATAAATAAATTAGATACAATTAATACAATATATTAAAAAACTTTTAATGGGGAGGTATTTATGTTGACGAATAAAATTATTAATGATTTAATAGAACTTGAAATATATCAATCTAAGTCATTAAGTAAAGAAGAATATGAAAAATTGTCAAATAATAAAAATAGCAATAAAATATATTTATCTGGCAGTTATAGCAATGATCCAGATAACGAATTTACAAAATATTATAAAGAAATTAATACTAATGGATTAACGATAGAAGAAATTGAATTACAATTATCAATTGAAAGAACAAAAAATATCAAGTTAATAAAAAATATGATTATATTTTTTGTTATACTTACAGTTATTTCACTTATCTGTTTATTCTTCTTTGGGTCTTCAATATCAAACACATTAAATGATTTATAAAACCGCCCAGGATTTTATTGATTCCGTAAATCCAAATAGAAGAGTAGTGAGAAATTGCTACTCTTTTTTTAGTCAGATTGAGTTAATAGAACATAATGAAAAGAGCAGGAAATAATTTATCCTGCCCTTTTCATTACCAACTTGCGGACAATATTAATTGCCCCATTCTTTTTCCTTTAAAATAATCATAGTTTTAATCCTCCTTAAATTGCCAATTAATTTTTATAAGTGAACCAATTTTAGGCTTAGTTATCTTACATGTATATTTATGGTATATAGTATTATATGAGTGTTCCAGTTTAGGATGAACTACATCTTCTTGTTGATTTATGGATTTTAACATACATTTTGGATCTCTTTCAAGAAGTATATCACTTTCAAACGAAATTGTATAGTAAAAATTTCTGATCGGGTTTTTAATTCTAAGGCTAGTGCTATTACCAGATTCTAAATCATTCAATAGCTGTTCGTCATTTATTGAATCAATATCTAATTTCCCATCCTTAATAGGGAACATACCCGGTATACTCATCACATAAACAATTTTATATTTTTTATGAGGCTGAATTCTACTATAATTAAACCTAAATTCCCATCTGAAAACCTTGTTATTATTTTTAAGAGTTATATTCTCCACATCATTTTCGTCATCTTCATCTGTCCAATATTTCTCTTTAACAGAAGATATGATATTGTCATCTGAATAATACCAAAATCCATATTCATGAAACCTATCTTGAATACTTGTCTTTTTCATATTGGTCAATGCAGGAAAACATGCATTCTTCTTTCCATCAGAGATATCTAATCCTCGTTTTAAAAAAGATTTTTCTTTTCTATTAAACACCATATCAAATTCATTGATAATAACGCCAGTTCCATCATTATAGATAGTTACATGTTTGTGATAATTTTCAAAATAATGTGTTACTCTTTTGTTTCGGAAAGAATGGTGAGATCGTATAAAATAACCAACATCAATACCATTTTTTATCATTTCAATTAAACTTTTTATGTCTGAAAATTTGACCATATTACGCCCCCAATTATTAGTATTTTTTTTCATTATATACCAATAATCGACACAATACTATCAGAACATTTGTACGCATTCAGAACTCTTATCTATTTCTTTGCCATACGAATGATATAATGTATATATTACTTATTCACAAAAGGGTAGTGGAGGCACATATGATGACAATTTCATATCCCGAAGGGACTACAGTTTCTGGTGAGATTATCAAACTTGATAACTTTGTTGTGATCACACGGACATATTCAAATGGGGTTAAGATTATGCTTCGTGAATCTGAGAATGGAGTGTCAATTAATATCACTGGGCTGGAAGAAGAGTAGTACAATAAAAGACACCTTAGTTGGTGTCTTTATTTATATTCAACATATTAATTATTCCGTCTATATCTGGTGTCATAAAATGTTTATTACCAGATTCACATTGTTTTAAATATTCCTGACAAGATTGTATTATATCTGATTCGTTATCGTCAATTATTTTCTTTACCAATATATCAAATGATTCACTTATCAAATAAGATTGTACATACATGTCATCAATTGGAAACAATTTAATATAATGTATTCCATGCGAATGACGAGGCTTTGTTTTTGAATTTGGTGGTAATGAAAAATATTGATCTTTTGGCGTTTTGGGTGATATATTTGAACGAAGAGGTACAACAAACTTATGATATTGTTCCTTATACTTTAATTTTACAATTAAAACACTTGGACGACCATCTTCGTTAAACATAAGTTCCTTATGCACGTTGTTTTCTTTACATTTATTGAAAAATTCATTAGATATTTTAACTAACCTCATCTTTTGCTCCTATAAAGAAAGAGCCATCTCTGGCTCTTTCTAACTTACAATTGGATAATATTCTAATTTTACATCCCGTTATCCACGGAGATATACTTACAATTGAATGATATTCTAATTTTAAGTCCCGTCATTCACGGAGACAAACATACAGTTGAGTAATATTCTTGCCGTTACTCACGACTTACTAGAAATCATCTGATTTCTTACTTATATTATATATTGTAACACATAAAAAATGTCACCAAAACAAGAAAAGTTTTTTGTGCATAATTACTATTTGCTTAACATTTCCTTTAACTCATCAAAGCTCAAGCCTTTTTCCTGAATCAGCTCGTCCAACTCAGAAAGTCTTTGCTGATGAATCTGTTCTTCAAGTTCTTTCTTTGCTTTCTTCATTTCTTTTAATGAGTTTTCCATGTTTTCGATTTCAGTTGTGATTTTTGTTAATTGTTCATCTAATGTGAGATTTTTGCGTCCTCTTGCCATAATAGACCTCCTGACTAACTTTTTGAAAATAGTATAGTTCAAAAAGCCTTTATTTTCAAGGACTTTCGTATGACAATTATCAACAAAACCTATGTTCTGGATTTATCTGTTTGGATAAATATGGTAAACTGATACCAAGCAAACTGTATCTGAGCCATCGTATCTCAGATCGCCGCAAGACAGAATGCTCGGTATTATACCATACGAAGTTCCATAGTTGTAGTTGGCACAAGTTCTTTGGAAAAGTAAATATCTCGCCCTTTCTGGGCAAATACATTTTCCCAACTTTTATATAATACTACAAAGAAGGGAGGGTAGAATTGTTCGACATTTTAACGAATGTAATTAGAGTCTTAGGCTGTGCAAGTATATGCTATTTAGGATATTTGGGTTTAAAATTAGTTGTCACAATACTGATTTGCAAACACCCAGAATTATCTGAAAAGAAAGTTCAATACATTACTCGCATGGTCACAAAAGACAAACATCAATCTAAATAATTCTATTTTTGTATTCCATATTTATTTTTCTCTTTTTAAATCGGGGTGGGTAGTTGCAATGGCTACCCTTCTTTTATACTTTACATCCAGTTGGCTTAAATGCCGTCTATACATTTATTCTCTCTTAATCAAATAATAATATAGTATTTTTGATTTTTTGGAAGAAATATGCATCAAATTATTTTTTCTGCTATCCTTTATTGCCTATATATTATATAATTATAATACAATACATAATTATTAGTTCATTATAGTCGCTTCCCTAATAACCGGGCTCGCTACCTATAATAAAAAATAATCATATGTCATTGGAGGTGACTATGATGGACATAATAAAAAGTATTGTTGAGTGTGATTCTTTATATGGTGTAATCGCTCTTTTTATTCTATGCACTCTACTTGGGTTTGTATCATGGCTTTGTTATAAGGTAATAATCGAAGTCAAAAAACTAATCCAATACATAGTTAATAAAATTACAAAATATAAAGAAATTCATGCAAAAGCCCAGTACAAAGATGCTTTATTAAAAGTTGATTTAACTGAGCAAAATAAAGAAGGAATTGAGTAGAGCAATTCCTTCTTTATCCCACCTTATCGACCAAGGGATTGTTGGTTCAAACGAACGTAGAAGTAGGAGATAAGTTCCTAACTCATAAATTCATGGCTACGCTCCATGTTAGTACCGAATGGCTATTCTCATCAGTAGCATTGCATCTACTGAATCTCACCCATAGCATTACTGTGGCGGTTATTCCTTATATAAGGAAGCTTCCGACCTGACCATACGAGTTCACACATTGTCACTATAGCCTAATTTGTTACCAAAATAGGAGAGTAGTGTGAGGTTGACGTAATTCCCAGTTATGTGTTTATGTCACACAAGTCTATTCAGACGTTATAGGGTGTTTATCACCGTGTATCTCACGGATAACATACTTTAAACCTCTGTATCCAGAGTAAATTATGTATGTTGTCGGCATATTCAAAACTGAGGGAATACATTTTATCCCTACCGACATTTTTAAATGAAAATGCTGCTGCGATAGCAGTTGCTACGACAGGTATTGCATTACCACTTTTTACAATACCATCCAAAACTTCAATTAATTTTCCACCTGCATCAATTGCACCCTTAAGGAAATTCGAATTTAAGGTATCATTCGCAAGCTGTTCCAACTTTGCCTGAGCTAAGTCGATTGAAGCCTGGATTGATTTACTATATTCTTCATTTTCCTCACGAGCCGAACCTTCAGCATTGGTTGCTTCTTCATAACTCTTCTTAAGAATATCAATATTACTAAGGGCGGCGGCTAGGGCATTACTTTGCTGCTTACCTGCCAAAGCTTCTAAAAGCGAAGCACGATCAATGTCGCTAAGATCTTGCCATTTTTCTCCGATACCAAGGACAATATCATAAATATCCTTATATGTATCCTTGTCCTTCATAATATCAAAACCTGTAATTCCTTTTACAAGTGCTTGCAGTTTTGACGTAGAAGTTACAAGACCATCTGTATCTTCACCCATCTCTTTAAGCTCTGTTTCTGACATTCTGTTACTTTCACCTTATTAGGCTACTGACCATAAAATAATATTATGGCGATACGTCATTTCTGGCGTATTCTCACATTTCATATTTAAGGGGATTATAGTGTGAGATCGGACTGTATATCACCGTTTTCTTTTTTTATGAAGAACGGAACAACTTGGACAAATATGCTTTTTATCACATATAAGTCACCGCAGTCTCTGAGGATTTTTGTATTATTATAATTATTTTAAGCTAAATCTTTAGCATAGTACCAAAAATGATTCCCAAAATCGTGTCTTCCTTCTAGTAGCGAACTAGCCAAAGAGCCAGGATTTAAATTATACTTTTCAGCTCCATTTTTAATAGTTGTGAAGAAGTCAATAATATTATTATTTTTATCAACTTCCACAATTGGTGTATAACTTTTATTTATATATGTATCGGAATAGTGTAATTTCCCACATCCAATTGCATCATAAATTTGATGTACATTAATCCCAAGTTCCTTCGCAACATCATTTGGAGATAAATTTTTGTCTAATAAATTCTGGGCATTTTTAATATTCCATTTATTGCTATAATCAAAATTAATCCATTCAGGCAACTCTTTTATATCAAAAAATAATTGACACATACCTAATATGGTAAAATTTCGTATATCTGGATCATAAAATTTATATCCTTTATTTATCCAAAAATCTTTCTTTATTTTATCTTTTATTTTTTGATATTCCTTATCATGCCATTCACTTTGAATTTCTATTGCGATTTTTAATCTATGATTAACAATATCCGTTGGCATTATGCATCCTGTTAATGGATTAATACACGATTTTTCTTCTTCTATTGTATCTGGATAATAATACTTAAACATTTGTTTAAGAACTAATGCATGAACAGATTCTGTTCGACCATCACAATTTGGACATAGCAAAATATTTCGAGTATTATTACTATTATCACATTTATACATATTAGACCATTTAGCAAATATTGTTTCACCACATCTCTCACATATAAATTCAAGTAAATGATCTCTATTAATAAACTCGTTAGAAATACATGTGAACTCTTTGTTATTATTCTTTAGATAAATATTTATGTTGTCTATTGAAAAAATATTATTTTTTGCAACAGGTGATGGCACTTTACCTCTTAATATAGCGTCATATGTTAATTTATATTTATAGCCAAATTTATCATGACAAATTAACGGAGTAAGTGTTACACCCAAATATTCATCCTTATTAACATCTAAATAATAACCTAATTTTGCAAGGGTATCTTTTACAGAATCATAATCTTTATTTGCAAAAGGATTATTGCTACAAATATCGCATTTGGTTTTATGTCCAGAATGAAACGTATCCCAATTAGTACAAAATAATTCTCCACATTCACATCTAAAATTTAAAGGAGATTTACTATTAATATAGTCTTTAGAAATACATCTACTAGGAAGTTTATTGATTTCTGCATAATGATTAATGTTTTCGATTGAATATGGATTTGACGGATGAAATCTTCTTGTTCCTGCTTTTGATTTATTATGCTTTAAGATGTTATCTAAACTTGTTAGCAACTTATATCCCTGTTTATCTAAGCACAATAGCTTTTCTTTACAATTCTTATACTCATTTGATTGTAAAATAAAACCCCGTTTTTCAAATTCGTTTTTAACGTCTTCGTATGTATAACTTAAACTCATTACTTTATTTCCTCTCTTTCAATTAAAAATTTGCAATAAAAAAGAGTAGTCAATTATTTATTCTCTCTTTGACCACTCTGATGTTAATGTATTTAATTTTTCATCTTTGATATAAACCCAAAACATTTTATATGTTTCAGGATGTAACCCTACTAACTCATATTTAACTCCATGAGATGTTAAAAAATCTCGAAGTGGAATAGAGTAGCAGGGAAATAATTTTGATTGTTTCATTTCCTTTTATTCCTCTTTGTTTTTATAATAATACAAATCTTTCCTAAGTCTCTGATGTCCCCACATCCTTTGACTTATATAGTTGTTATGCTATGTTTTTATTTAACACGTACATAGACTATAGTTTTCACTATAGATGGGCACAAATTTACCCCTTAAACGTGCGGAAACGGTACGCCACATGTTACCTACTTTTTCTGGATCCTGAAGTACAGAGTTTGTTGCCGTTACGAGCGAAACTGACTTTTCAAGTGAGGTGGAAGCAGCGTTAAATGAAGCGGCAGAACGCTGAAGGGCTTCGCCTATGCCTCCGCTTGATATAGCTTCGTTATTACTGACCTCATTAAATACATCGACTATGTGTTCTGCTTGATCTGCTTCAAGCTGAAAACCTTTTAAGGTTGAAATAAGTGACTCGTTGGCTTCATCAATATTAATTCCATCGCCAACATTTTTATAAAGCTGTGAGATTTCTGCTAATTGTTTAGCATCTGGAATACTATATCCATTTTTCGACCAATCCGCAGTAGCTGCAATAGTATCAGAAATCGTACCTCTGACTTCCTTTGCAATATCTGCATAACTGTCAAAGTCAGCATAAATCTGTTTTGATGATTGCTCAGATACTTTCGCAAGTTCTGTTATCTGTGTATTTAAATCAATTACAGTAGAAGCAACTTGTTTAAAACCATTAACAATATCATTAAAACCGAAATACATTCCAATTTGTGCAGCAAAACCATAAAATGCTTTCTCTTTAATGACATCAAACATACTTCTGCCAGCACGACCAGCAAGTTCTTCAGCGTTAACAATTTTCATTATTTCGCCATGTATTTTTTCCAAACTGACACTAGGATTCCCAGAAATAAGTTCTTGCTTATATGCTTTAATTTTAGCTTTTGCTTCTGAAGACATTGCTGAATTTTCACGAAGTATTTTATTGATTTTATCAATTTCTTTTTGTCCTGACAATTGACTATATCCCTTTTCAGAAGCTGACATATTAGTGACAGTGGCGATAGTATCTTTGATTTTCTTTTCATACTTGTCTAAGTTCTGAATATCCTCATCAGTAGCGATACCATTTTGATTAGTCTTTATATTGTCGAGAAGAGTTGCGTACTGTTTGACAGCATCACGTACAGCCTGTACATTTTTCAAATATGTATCACTTGTCCAACCACCATCATTAAATCTGTCAATAGTGGCTTGATATTTATCAACCTTACCATTATAAGAGTCTAACCGTTTATCATACTTATTGAGGTTTACATTGGCATTCTGTGCTTTAGCCTGTGTATTTTCCTTAATTTTCTGAGTATTCTGCGCTAATACATTATTCTCTTCTTTGATGGAATTAGTAGCAGACTCTACAGAAGCAGACAAAATATTCGTTTTCTGTCCATTAACTTTTGCTTGGGCTTTAGCAACATCTTCAAGAGCAGAAGTAGCTTTCTTACTCTCATTAGTTATGTTCTCTACCTGTTTAACAGCACCACTCGTATTACCACCCATATTACCCATGTTTTTATTAACATTGAGAATATTCTGACTCAGTTCAGAAAGCGATTTGTCAATGTTTTGGATAGAAGAGAGTAGTGTCTTCGTACCAGAATCATCTACTTTGCCAAAAGCTTTACTTAAACTCTGCACTTCTGAGACAACACTTGATAATTCTTTTGATAAATTCTCAAACTGTTTAAAATCACCTGTTCCTTTACCAAGAGAATCAAGCATTTTTTCGAGATTAGAAATTACACTGGATAATTTCTTTTCATCGACATTTAATTTGATTTTATATTCTTTGCCCTCAACAGTGTCTAATCTGTCTTGGACTTGTTTCATATCTGAAAGTAGTTTTGCTACATTCGATTTGATTTCTACATCATACTGATATATACCTGGCATTTAATTACCTCACTTTCTTAAAATCTCATCAATTCTTTTGTTGACAATTTTATCCAAACGACCACCAAAACCGTCCTCAATGTCTCGTTCAACATACATATACGGAGGTAATGATTGATGCATCATCCATTTTCCATGACCATGTTCTCCATCCACAAACATATAGTCGAAAGCTGTACTTGGCTGTAAACTTTGACCAAACCAACCGACATATGAATCCATTGCACCTGAATCAACCGAAAAACGAAGAATATTCCCTCTACCTCTTGTTTTTGTAGAATCGAGAATTTTCATAAAATTATATGTTCTTTCATACGACTGTGGAGTGTAGTCGTTGTACCAATCTATCAATGAATATCTAACAGATTCTTTTAGAAGTTCATTTACTTGTGGTGCGACTTCTTCTGCAATGTGATTTTCAATTCTGTCTAACTTCTTTTTAAAATCTGCATATATATTTTTTGCCAATTTCATCACCTCCAAAATTTTCACTATTTTTACACTAAAATAAGAGAGCAGTAGTAACCACTCTCCATAAGAAAAGCCCTATACGCTTTGACACGCATAGAGCCTGTTTATCTCACAAGAAATTTGAATTTACTTAGACTTCTTTGAAATTGCCATTCTTTGCAAACTCAAGAATTTTTCCTTCTAAATCTGCTTTCGGAAACTCATCAAGCTTTTTACTTATAACTTTAACAAGCGGTGTGAGAGTAGCATTCGTCAAATCAGAAATCCTTCCAATCTGTTTGCTAATAAACGCCTGAGCGGTTGTCTCATTGAACTGAGTGTCTGACTGCTTCATTGTTAAAATTGTCTTGAATTCACTCAATTCACTCATAGGAATAAGTGGATCGGCTTTATCAGAACCAACCATTAAAATATCGAGTAAGCCAGATGATTTAAGTGCATCATATCCCTTGATAAAACCTTTATCGTCCTTGTCAATCTCAAGATCTGTATATAATTCAATTACGGCACGACAAAACTGTATATACTGAGCAACAGAATTTACTCTAATCTTATCTGTTTTACGATACTTTGTTTTTCCATTGTCATCATAAGCTTCTTGCTCAAATGTTGTTTTATCTACAATTAACTGTGCATAGGCATCTTTCTTAATGATTGATACATAAGGGGTGATTTTAACTTCCTCCTTGATAAATCTATCCTTTAACTGCTGAGTTGCCATGTTGTTGTATCTCTCTACAAATTCCAAAATTTTCATAATTCCTTTTTCTCCTTTATTTCTTATTTTTCTTCGCTTCTCTGCGAAGTTTCTTTAAAACGTCATATTCTACCCAACCACCATATTTGAGATTTCTGCAAATAAACGTAAGGTTGGTTTCTGGGTACTTAGCCCACATCATTTTTCTTTTTAAAAGTGACATACTATCTGGATTGCCCTTCACGTCAAAAACCTGTAAAGTTCCATCAGACCAGACAACATTAAAATCACTTCTATATTTAATAGGTAGAATTGTTTTACCTTTATATTTAAATTTATCTTGAAGAACATATTCTACTTGGCGTTCATATGATAATATTTCTCCACTTTTCATCTTAGGTTCTATATACTCTTGTAAAAATTTAAGTTCAGTGAGACTGTCATAAGTTACACCTTTATATGTTCGATTTTTCTTACCTTGTTCTGAAATATCTACATGATATTTCGATTTAGCTTTTGCTATTCCCTTTCACTCCTTTACATAACAAAAGAGCAGCTTCCGAAGAAACTGCTCTTTCTAAAACATATTTATTTAATTTTTTACATCGCTAATTGCATAGGGTATAACTCCCACTTACCATTAGGATATTTAGTTACATTATCCATGACAACCTTATGTACTTCTTCCAAACTTCCCACATTTTCATCAATATGAATCACTTTACCACCCAAAATTGAAATTTCCTCACAGATTACATTAAAGTAACATCTTTCCATACTTATTCCTCCTCATTTAGATATACAAAATAACTCGTATATATCAACTTTAAGGACACGAGATAATGTGATTGCATTAGTAAGAAGTATATCACTTGTATTATCATTTTCTATTTTGTTAATAGCCGCAACCGATAAGCCGGTAAGTCTTGATAGCTCTTGTAATGTGAATCCTCTTTGATTCCTGTAATACCACACCTTGTTCTTCATAATGTTAATATGTACAAATGTATTTTATTTATGTACTATATTATAATATGAGTAATTTTTACTGTGGCAGAAATATTTAATCATCATTAATTGGTAAACTTAATACTTCTGGTTTCAATTTTTCGTGGTAAATATCATCGCCCCCAGCGGCTTCGTAAATTTTCCCTAACTCCGTAAAAGTTTTTAATCCAGAATTGTCAACATAACCTTTTTCAGAAAATTTAGCATGTAATCCATATAACTGATTTCTTAATGTCGCAACTGTACGCTCTTTATCAGCTCTTTCGTTTTCAGTTAATTGACATTTTATATCATCTATACCCTTTGACATTTTAGATATTTCTTTGTATTGCCAATTATCGTGTTTTTCTAAAGTTATAAGTCTATTCTCAACATTTTCTTTGTCCTGATCAGAACCAGTTTTAATTCGTCCCTTCTCCTTAAAATAAGAAATGAGATCAATTATTTCTTTGATTGCAAATAATAATAAGAACACTGCTAGGATAACACTTATATAATTTTGATTAAATACTGCTTCTATATATTTCATTCAAGCCACCTTTCTAAGAACATAAGTCCTTGAAAGTTTTCTTAACAGCTTTCGATGTTCCACAAGCTTTCTTTAATCCTTGACCAAACACACCAGGATATTCAATCCCTTTTGGGTCTTTTCCTTTGAGTGCACATAATATCTCAAGTGCGGTTACCAACCACTGCCTTTCACCTACTTTAACATAGTGTGATCCAAAAGCTTTGTCTGTAGCAGAACCCCAAATTCCGTCAACTGACAGTTTTGCTCCATAATCCTTATTTAAAGCGGTCTGAACAACCTTAATGGCAGCTTTCTTTGTTTTATTTCCCCAGATACCATCAGCAACAATATTACAACCCACAAACTTATTAGCTGCTTTTTGCCCATTTGCCACGATCTTCTTTTTTGCATGATTAGATGTAGAAGTAGAAGATGGGGTTGTCGTAGATGCCGATGGTGTTTTTGAAGTAGTATTAGAAGATAATTTATTATAAAACTCTGTTTTCCATAAATTATTTTTTGTTTCATTTCCACACCAATATGCCGGACACGCTTTGCCTGTACGGTCGAAATGCCTAAGAACATGGTCTTGTGGGATATGATACTTTTTCATTAATTTCTTCGTAAGTTCAATAGCATTTTTGATAGTAGCTTTTGATGGATAAATTGTTCCATCTCTTTTTGTATCACACAATTCAATACTAATACTATTACTGTTAGTACAAAGAGTATAATATTTTCCTCCCCCAGTTATATTACAGTTGCTATATCTTGTACCACCAACAGACCATGCAACATAATTATCTGGGACTGATTGTGTTACAGAATCATCATCAACAAAATAATGTGCAGATGCCTCTACATAATTATTAGAAAAATATCTGGCATTCGATTCATCAGAATCTCCATCATTACCTGTGTAATGTATGAAAATATATTTAATTGCAGATGTACTTCTTTTTGCTCCGTAATTTCTTTTATTAGCTAAATTCTTTTTCATTTTGTAGGACATTAAATCACCTCCTACTTGTTCTTTAAGTCAAATAAACTGGATTCAATTAAAGAATCTAAATATTCGTCAAAATCTGCATTTGCCGTTTTAAGGCATTCAAAAGCAGAAGTCGATAACGCAAAAATAATCTTACTCTTTGCAATCTGACGAACTTCTTCTTTTTTATCCTCCGTCCATGCATCAGTACCCTTAACTCCCTTAACTTCTGTTTCATATACATCTTTAACTACAGATAAAACATTTTTCTGTAGAATTTCGGTATATTTATCAATCTTTTTTGCCTCTGTATACTTCTTAATTTCGTTTCCAATATAAGTCAGTACAGGAAGTAATATAACTGTCCAAATTGTCACAATTACCTCGTCCCAATTTAATGAATTTAATAATTCTTTCATAATTCTTTCTCCTTTCCAAACAAAAAGAACGGGTTTACCGTTCTCGTCATAGTTACTTATTTAATTGTCTTAATATCTCAACACATCGTTTCAGATTACTACATAAATAATCCAATTCGTCCTTTGTTTCATGTCCACTAAATGTCATACGAATACCACTATGTATTAGTTTTTCATCTAATCCAATTGCCGTAAGAGTAGAAGATGGGGTTAAATCACCCGATGTACATGCAGATCCAGTTGATACCTGTATATCTGCTATGTCTAATAATATCATCAATGACTCACCCTCAATGCCTTCGAAACAGACATATAGATTGTGTGGTAAACGATCTTTAATATTCGTACCAATAATATGTGAGTCTGCTATATTATTAATAATGAAATCATAAACATAATCTCTACTATCAGATGTAACAGAAGAGTAGTTATAATTCTCAACTGCTTTCCCCAGCGCAGCAATACCTATTACATTTTCAGTGCCACTAAATAATCCCTGCTCTTGTGAGCCATATATAAGCGGTTCTAATTCAATTGATGATTTCTTGTATAGAACACCAGTACCTTTTAATGCTCCAAGTTTATGTGCAGAAAATCCTAAACCATCAACATTCAGTTTCCTTACGTCAACAGGAATTTGACTGATAGATCCTGTACAATCAACATAAACAATAGCATTGTAAAAGTGGCATATATTAATAACCTGTTGTATATCCTGAATTGTCCCTATCTCAGAATTGGCGTATTCTATAACAACAAGTTTTTTCATAGGGTTCATAGACAAACACTCTTTGAGATCTTGAAAATAAATTTTTCCTGTGTAGTCAACTTTAAGTGGACATTTATATTTCAATGATTCCACACATTTCAGGACTGACTTATGAGATGTAGGAGAGTATAAAACCATGCAATGATGTTTATTTGTATAACCTTTAATAAATAACGTGTTATTGGCTGAACCGCCTGATGTAAATATAATATCTTTAGAATCTGCATTGATGAATTTTACTACATTATTTCTTGCAGTAGTAATAATTTTCTTTGCTTCAACACCCGATTGGTACATTGACGATGGATTCTGATATGTATCCAAAAGAGATACCATATAATCTTTAACTTGTGGTAACAATGGGGTAGTAGCTGCGTAGTCAAGATACATACAATCACCTACCTAATCTAACTCATAATTACACCACTTTTTATATACTTCAGTAGTGTCTGCTTTAAGAAATACCATTGCCAAAATTACATTATTTGTTTTGTCATCTATACTTGTATACATATCAACTGGATATACATTATTTTTAATATATAGTAGATACTGTTTGGGGTTGACAATCCTAACTGCTTCGTGTGGAGAATAATCTCTTGTTTTTAAATTCGTTTCTATCATTTTCCCTTCATTCCTTTATTTGTATTACCGTAAAAAAATGGGAATATAACATTTGAATAGTAATGTCATATTCCCATCAGAATTTTCTAAAATCACTATTCAAATTGCATCACCCTTTCTTTTTAGGTGAATACTTAATCTTTTCATACTTATTTATATTTTCCTTGACTAAATTATTAGTTGTATCTGTTGGAATAGAATCCTGTATAGTGTCATTTTCAATTTTGTCCGATATTGAGTTTGCTCTTATATCAGCGATAACGTTCTGATAACTTCCACCAAAATGATTTAGTCCAGATAAATCAAGTTTATCTAATTTGTTTTTTGCTTTATTTGCTGTAAGTTTATGATTTGCATAAGAAGATGTAGTAAGATAAATGTCATGGCAATTTTCGCTACAAAATGTAAACATCCATGTAGGTTTACCCTTATCTTTTCCACAAACAGGGCAATACTCATATGGTTTATAACAAACAGCACATATCTTTTCCTTGCTCAAGGTAGACCTCCTTTAGAAAAGCAGAGTGGTAGAAAAACTACCACTCTTATAGTTTATTAGATTGATATCAGATTAGGCTTCCTCTGGTTCATCAATGAAGTAGATTTCTACCATCATCTGCTCAGTCGTACATGTGTCAGTAAGGATTGAACCCTTGTAATCCATAGTCTGTGAGTCACCACCCTCAAGGGCGATTGTTACCTCTGGACTTGGAATGAATGAAGCGATGTGAATAACAACGGCTCTAAAGCTTTCCTTATCGCATGGATCAACTGCAAGTGCCTTAACAAACAATTCGTGAGCTTTAGGGAACTTGTTACCAGTAATAGATACTTTTGCACCACTCTTAACCTTTTTCTTGTACTTGACGAAAAACTCTGTTTCATCCCCTGCCTTTGGTGGAGTAAGTACATGTGCTGCAATACCGAACTCAGTCTCTGTAGCAGTTTCAGGGGTAGCAGCAATCTTATATTCCTTACCAAGAGCACCATTTGCAAGACCAGATACAACTACTGAACCATCAACATAATCTTCTGAAAGATCGAGTGTTTCGCCAGCTTTAAGAGTTGTAAGAATCGGCATTTCAATAGCATTATCACTTGTTGCGATTTCTGCATCTGTTGCAGCAATAGTTGAAACGACAGCAAGATTAAGAAATGCGTTTGTTGCAGTAACATCGCCCTTCTTACCTGTATACTTTCTATATACAAGATTACCTCTTGCGTCATTAACGTCTGTTGAATCAGCAGTAATGTCAATATTAAAATTATTAAGCTGAGTAAGAGCATACAGTGGGACACCAGCTTTAGTAGCACCATAACCAAACTGCGCTCTATCAATAATTACGTCACCAATCTTAAATGCCATAATTTTATTTCCTCCTTAAATTATTAAAAATTTGTATAAAAAAAAGAACATCCAAATAGATGTTCAAATTAACTATATTTCTCTCATAAAATTAAATTGTTCTTTATCAATTTTACTTGTGTCACAGAATCCAGAATAACTTCCACCCATCAATGCATGGGTTTGCTCATATATTTGAAGTCTTTGAACTGCATCGTAAAATTGATATATTTTTACTTGTTTTAATTCTTCAAGTTTGTATTTAAAACCAGGGTGATTTGTCAATGCTGAAATAATAGGTAGAAGATTAGACTCAGAATTATCATCTGTTTTTTTTATAGATAAGTTCATTTGATCTTCTTGTCGCATCCAATCTCTAGTAGTTCTTCCTTTTGCCTTTTCAACTTTAGGATGAATATTCATAATGGTTCTGATATACTCAGCAATTTCCATATATTCATTTTCTGACAATAGAATATTAGACTCTGGATTATATAACCCAAATTGTTCTTCTAAAGTTTCATCAGTATAAGGAACAATTTTATAGTCTAGGAAATTTATATCATGGAATATCAAACGAAGTGGAGAATAGTCTTGTTCTGGAATTTGAGATAATAGATTATATACCTCTATATCTTTTACCTTGCACCAATTTTCTACACCAAGATTAAATAGCATAAGACGAATCGAAGTGGAATTGTTAATAAATGGGGAGATAGCAGTATAAAATTTTGCTTCACCAATATCTAAAATATCACCTATAGTTGGTTGGGATATTTTAATTCCGTGTACATAATAATCTTCACCAAAGAAAAGTTTTAATTTATCAAAATGATATTTATCATTAGATGATTTTTGTTTCTTTTGGTTGTCTTCAATAGTAGCGGTTTGAATTGCATCCAATGCACCAGATGATATATTAGCCATGAAATCACCGCCTTAACTGATAATTGCTTAAACTTGTTTTTCCATTGGTTGTATTTACAATTCCATTAGTGTCAATAACTTGGAATACAAGAGTGCGAACAAGATAATTATTATCTGTTGTGGATTCTTTTGATGAGATAAGATGTGTTTGCATTCCAAATATATTAGACCAATTAAATCGCTCTCTTATAATAGAGGCAATAAGATCATGTCTTGGAATCCTTGTTAATTTATCCACTCTATCGTTTCCATGAACAAATATTGTAAATGTGATAGTTGTATATTTTAATGTGTCTTGATATCTCGGTGTTTCATCAAAAGACACTTGATAACAAATATAATGTTTTACCTCTGTTTGAGTATCTGGAATAAATAAAAAAGGACGGATATTTGAATTACTTCCAAAATATCTATCCCATTCTCCAATAGGTTCATATTCCTTGGTATCTTCATTCCATTCCCAGTTAATATTACCATCTTCATCGAAAAGTTCAGATTCTAATGATTTCTCGTTAAGTGCATATAAAAGACATGGATTAAGCATAAGTGCTTTCTCAATCTTTTTCTTATACTGAATATTTTCATCATCAGGAGTTGTCTTATACGCACGAAGTTTGTTTAACAAATCATTCTTTGTAACCAATTTTTCTGCCATACAATACCTCCTATTCAGTTAATTCCAACTGCAAAATTTCAGATTCAATCGGCAAGTTGTCCTTAACAATTTCACACTTAACAGACAATATTTTGCCGATAACAGAAGTGCCATTAGTAAGCTTTACTTTCTTTTGATTGTACTCTGTGCCAGCTCGCCATGTAACTTTACCAGTCCAATCTTCATCATCAATAGAACAAGTCCATGTAAAGGTTGCATCAGCATATTCAGTTGTAATATCTTCATTGGAATCATTAAAGAGATTTACTGTAAGATTTTTATAAGAACCACCAACTTTAATTGTTGAAGTAGATGCTGAAATTTTTGCTGTAATAGAAAATGGGGGAGTAGTTGGAGTATCTGGATCTGTTGGGGCAATTTCTGAATCGAAATATGAAGCCCACATACCAATAATATTACCATCAGAATCTTTCTCGATATAATCTCGATGTTGGTCAAAGAAATCTTGATATAGAGTTAATTTCTGAACCCCAAGTGGTTGAGCATTTTCGACCTTACTGATTTGCCACGCTATTGCATTGTCAGTAAAAGAACTAACAAGTACACGCATATTCTTGGACGACTCGTTTGTATACCAAATCTTCTCAGTAATTGGATTTAATGGTAGCCATACTTTATCTTGATTTTCTTGTGAAGTAAATCGTAAATCAGTCCAAAGTCCGCTGTTATAGCTGCTTTGTATTTTTAAAACAGACCACATTCTACGTTTGATTTTTTCTGTTCCATTATTTTCAATCCACATCAATTCATAATTGCATTTAAGAATTAGATACTTTGGAAATTGATTTGCTGGTTCGGTACGAAGAATCATCCATTTCTCATAGATGTTTTCATCATTTGGAATATCAATGAATAAGCCGATAAAATTATCATTATGATATTTTTTACGATAATCAGTTTCAAAATAGTATAGTTCATCACCTTCAGAAAAATGTGTTTTCTGTGTTGGTTTAAACTGAATGTAATATTCCACTTGGTCTTTATCCATAGACTGATATGACTTAACAATAAACTTTGCATCTATGCGTGTTTTAGTTGTATTCTCATATGTCATACCTTCAGCTAATCGTGGCTGATCGTCATGGTAGAAATCATAAATATAACAGATTTTACTCTGGATATCATTATCCCAAGTTTGTTCCATCGCCCAATCAGACTGTTCCTTGTAAATCTGACCAATCGTTTTAGCACCGTTGTTCTTGGCGTTTGCGACACGCCTAGCTGCTTGCAGACTCGGCATCGCAATCCACCTCCTCAAACATCTGCTTAATATATCCGTGAGAATCTAAGATTGCCCTACGGAATTTTTTGTAACTAAAATGATCGCTCTTGAAATTATCCATAGCACCTTGTAAGGTTGCCATAAGAGTTACCATAAGTCCGTTGTCGTTAAATAAGGTTTTTGTGCCACCTAATTTAAACATAACATTCTCAAAGAAGACGAGAAATGCTTCATCATCTTCAAATATTTTCTCTTCAATTATCTTGTCTTTGTAGAGCAGTAGTTTGTGAATATCACCATGCATTGCACGAACTGCTTCATTGATTTGCTTGTCTGTGAAGTCACCATATATGTATTGCATATTAGGACTCCGTATTGATATAGGAATTATACATATATCCGTAATCACGAATACGTTTATTTAATTCAATTTTCATGGAATCAAGACGGTCAATCATATTTTTATGATTATCAAGTATCTTCTTTTCTTCTTTACCACCTATCATTACTGATGTGTGCATAATAGAATCAACCTGTGGTTGTAACCACTCAATCGTCATTCCAAGTACAAGAATTCCTACAACAAAATTCATATCAGCCGTTTCGTCTACTGAATTATTCAGCGTAAAATCCAACTGTTGAATTTCATCATCGAGTGTGAGAGAAGAGAATAATCTACGCACCCTTGGATTAGCAATTACATTGTTTAATCGCTCTGTATATATCTCAAGCAAATCGTTTTCGTCAAGAGAGAGTTCCTTTGGATCTGAAATTCGTCCTCTTGTTCGTGAAAAAATTGTTTCGTATGGAAGCGTCATTGTGAGCCTCCTTTACTACATATTCAATTTTAAAAGTAACTCTGTTCCAAAAATAGAATCAAGCGTCTGAATTCTCTTAACAGAATCAAGTGTTCCGTCATCAACCATACTTGTTGCAATAGTTTTTAATGCTTCCTGTGCTCCAATTGGAAGAGAATAGATTGCTTTTTCCATTTGCGAAGGAGTCATCTTTAAAATATCTCTTAAATCATTTGTCGAGTGAAGAGTAGAATATAAATCATCAAGTTCTGGATGTAATGCGATAAAATCTGCATCCTGTACAACAAAACGAGGTTTAAATATCATCTTGTCACCCTTCCTTGCTGCATAATCCAAATCTCTAAATTCAATTTCCTGAACGTCATCAATATCTGCAAATGTATATAAAGTATCTGATTTAAGTCCAACATAAAACAATTCTCCTGCGGTAAGAGACACACATGGAATCATTTCTGTTGGCTCAAACTTCTTTTTTTCTGATTTCTTTTCAGCCACATCAGTATTAGTATTTTCTACTGCTTTTGTGGTGGTCTTTTTTGTATATGCCATTTATTTTTCCTTTCTATCCAATATAAAAAAGAGTGGCTAGATAAACTAACCACTCAACCTTATTTACTATTCAAGAGTCCACTGACCAAAGTACTGTGGCAATACTACCTCAACACCCATTTCTCTCTGAACTTCATATTTCTGGAAGTCATCAGCGTGTTCACCCTTCTGAGTACCAGACTCATAAATCTGAGTTTCGCCCTTATCTGTAAACCACACGAACTGCTCCTGATTCTTTGCAAAGATAAGAAGTCTCTTATCGTCAATAAGTCTCTTTGTTACATCATTGAAAGCAAATCTCTGAGGAATCTCAATAAGTTCTGTTCCTTCATATGTACCAAGGCGACCAGTCTTTGCAACATCTTCTTTCTGAGACAAACTTCTCCAATCAACTTCTGTAAGACCATTAAGTTTCTTCAATGCAGTCTTTGTACCCATAATAACAACTTCTGCACTATTAGCAGTTCCAACATCCTCAAGAAGTGTATCAAACTTGTCCTTAGTAGAAGCAGATAAAGCACCTGTTTTTACAAACTGAGAGTTGTTAGGTAACTTAGTTGCAGCACCATAAATTCCTGTATAGCAAAGTTCCTGAACTTTATATACAAACGCTTCTGCAATCTTATCTGTCAGCTCAGTAAAATCAATACGTCCAAGTAAAATAAGATCAATATCCTTACCAATCTTTACACCATACTTCTTAGTATGAATCTTGTGTGCTGTACCTTCATTTAAGTACTGTAAAGTCAGATCATGGTGGTCACCACTAATTTCAGCAACAGCAAGCATAACCTTTTCTCTTGACCAAAACTCTTCCTCGTCGCCAAGTTTAACATTTCTCATATCTACAAAATCATTAAACCACTCAGACTCCTTGAATGCTGTATCTACCTTAAAATCAATATCAGACTCAAGTAACTCATATACTTCTGTGTGATGAAGCTCTAAGGCTCTTTCACGTCTCTTATTGGATCTAAGATCCTCTTCAGTAAGGTCACATACCTCCATAATAATTTTACGGATTGCCTTATTTGCTTCGTGCTTAGAAACCTTTCTCTGGTTTCCGTCATCATCATACTCATAAATATCAATTCCGTGATTTAAATTGTATGTAAGCTTCTTAAAATTTTCATACTTATCGGCATCTTCAAAAACTTTTCTTAAATGTTCTGTACTAAATCTCATCATTATTCTATATCCTCCTTTCTATTACGCACCAATTTTTAATTTTCCACTAGAAATCGTTGTGATTTCAGCTCCAACTGTAGGTGAGCCATCAAAATTATCTTCTGTAAGCCAATAACGATCCTGTGAATGAAGCATGTATCCACGAACTGCACCGTCTGCTGGATCGTTATAGAAATTAGAAGCAAGTGCGAGTGAACGAGGACTCTCGACATTGTTGAGAGGTTTCTGATAGATAACACCAACTCCCTTTGGGTCTCTAATTACAACAAGGTATCTTCCTGACGCATCTTTCATTGCGATATAAGCATCAATTTCAGTTGCAGCTTCCATCTCCCAATTATCAAGAGAAGTCATCTTACCTGGTTTGAAATGATATCCATTAGGTGTATCTTCTGTAATCTTTACAGATAAAATGTGCTCACCATAATCCTGAGCAAGTAAATTACCAATTTCCATCTGTGGAAATTTTGTAGCAGCATATTTAATAGCCATTATGTTTTCCTCCTTAAATTTTGTTTTTTTGCAATAAAAAAGAACGCATAAAGCGTTCTATATGAAATGAAGTTATATTCAGTTTTTTAATCAAATAAGTTGCCGTAGTTTTTCTTAGGCTTTGATTTCTTATTCATATTTGTAAGTATCTTAACTGAATTTGTGTTTTTCTTTGTGTCAACAGAAGAGAAGTTCGCATGTGCAGACATATAATCTGAATGCATAACCTTTACCTTTGTTTCAAAATCTTCTACAGAATAATTATCCATAGTCTTTACTAATTCAGCGAAATCAGCATTTACATAATTTCCTTCTGAATCTTTCTCTGTAAGAACAGAATAGTTATCAGCATTTATAATAGCTTCTTTCTGTGCATGAAGTTCATTCTTTTCTGCTGTCTCCTTAAACTCTTTGAGTGCAACGTAGTTTGAACGCATAGATTCAAGTTCAGCCTTCTCACTTGCTGTTAAAAGCTCACGGAATAATTCAATACGTTCACCATCAAATGCAACATTGTCACCTTCTTTCGTATAGTTCTGGCGGTAGATTTTATCAGTACACCAACCCTCATATACAAAATAAGAATCAAATACATTTGATATATAATAATAATCGTTATCCGACTCTTCGTATGGTGCTAACAGATTATAAAGTGCATATCTTGTATCTTCGTGAGAAATTTCGTATGTACGAATAATCTTTTCAAAAGTCTGACTTTCACCTTCATCACCTTCTCCATCATTGGAAGGCTCACCAGATTCTCCGTTATCTGAACTGTCTCCGTCTGAATTGTCATTATCGAACATCTCAGCGAATTTTGTTTCAAGTTCCTCATCTGACATTTCTGCATAGTCGAATGTTACATCTTCAGCAGTCTTACCATATTTGGCAAGCAACTCTTCAAATTTTGTCATTTTGTTATTTATTCCTCCTTCCTTTGATTGTGTTTGAACAGAAGTCTGTTCTTTATTGAAATTAGAAAGCATCTTGTTAAGATTTTCTAAGAGTTCAATCATTTTTTCATCTTTGTTAAATTTTACTGAATTATTATTTACACTAAAATCTGCAATATCGGCACGAGAACCTTCCATGCCCTCCTGAATTTCTGTACCATCATCATGACTTCCTAACAAAGTCGAAGCATTTACATAGAAATCATTTAATTCAAGATACTTCTCCTTGGCGTTATAAGAGAGTTCATCAATGAAAAGTTCGCAACTATTTTTTGAACCTTGTTTTGCACGAATAATTTCACAAGCCTTTGTATATTCTTCACTTATATAAGCATAAGCACATACATAATCTTTATCTAAGTTATCATCATGTTCCCAAAATGCAGGTTCAGATGAGAAAGAACCAACTTGAGATTCAATATATCTTAGTTCTTCTTTGCCTTTTTCGTCTTTAACAATTTCCATCTCATGACCTTCGAAATCCCAACTGCCATCGTCAAGCTGATGGATTGCAGCCAACACAGGTCTGTCAGCAATTGTATTCATTGCTTTCTCAGCAGCATCTTTTGATACATAACTCTTATTTCTGTTAAGTCCTGTATGAAAAATTCTGAATTTAAGACGCATCATTCCACGATGATTTTCGTCTACGGTATCGTCTATCTCAAAAGTAGTAGGTACTTTTAAAGCCAACTGATAGCCAGTATCTTTAGAACTGAATTTTACAAATTTCTGTTCTTTGCAAAATTTTAGTAAATCATCTTCAGTTAAAATTTTCTTTTTAATAACCTTTGGCATCTACTTAATCTTTTCCTCCTTTCTGACATAATAAAAGTCGCCCAAGGAAGACGACTAAAATGTAAGCATACTTGTATACTTTAATTTATTTATATCTATATTTTCTGAAAACCGAAGAGTATCAGTATTCAAAAATACATAAATACCATTAGAATTTTGCACCTGTTGATATCCTAATTGAGATAGGAGAGTAGCAGTAGGTGCATCTTGCGTTTGTATAAATTTTTGATTCATTCCATCAACTCCTATTTATCATTTAAATTCTCGTCTCTTGTACGAAGTCCCGCATCTGTAAGTTCCGAATCATCCTTCTCTTGACCACCGCCTTTATCATTACCTGTCTGAGTATAAGTGCTAGATAGTGGCTTGAATTTTGAACTAAGCTGCAAACAGTCTTCTTCCAAAAAGTTCATAGATAACGTATCTTTTTCAGACACACCATTTAGTGTGTTATAAAGAATTTTGTTTGGCAATCCATTGGTACATGATTCCAAGATTGATTTTCTAAAGTCATCTTTCTGATAAATAGAGACATCAAAGAATTTAACTTTACAAGGTTCAGATATCCAACTAGATAAAAGTCGATTTACAATCGCTTGAATCTGTGGAATAAGAGTTGAAATAGAAAATGTAGAATCTGCAAGTACGCCATATTTAAAAGCAGTAGAGTTAGAAGCGGAGTTTAGATTTAATATCTGAGCACCACCAGCCGTATTGAGAATTTCTTTTGTAGCTTTTTCAACCTTTGTAACATCACCTGTTGCATCATCTGGAAAACTTATCTCGTGCAATTCGCCAGGAACAATAGCAGCAGAGATATAAGGTGGTAATGCTTCTTCAAGCATACGATTGAAATACTGAATCATTATATCTGGATTCACAGCCCAATCATCTACATCATTTCCCATTGTTTTCATTTCAAGCCATACTAATTTATATATATTAGCTGCTTGTTGAACCGCCTGATAATCAGAAGCATCCATAAGATCAATCAATGATAAGAATATAGGTGTAAGCACAGGAACGATTGTTTCCCAGTCTTCAGACCTAAATTTAATACATACATTGTATTCTTCGGGAATTAACTGATATTTTTCATTTGTACTCTGATATGTATTCCACATACTATTGAATGGTTCTCCCCAATATTCAAGAAGTTCCTTATGACTACGGAAATAACTCATATCCATAGCTCCTGCAAATGAACCATCAGGAAACATACCTGCAATTTTCATATAATCTGGATCTAATGGAAGAACAAATATTCCTTGTCCTTCTGTATAATAAGCACATCCATAAAACACATCTTCTCTTAAAGTGATAGACGCAGCTTTACGAAATTCATAATTCAATCCTAGAGTGTCAACTATATCAACTGTTTCTTGATACTTTTGTAATGTGGATTGCACATCATTTTCGCCTGAGATTATAAATGGGGGAACTATATTACGAATTGTAAGATCAATCTGATTTGCATAATATTTACAAAGACGATAATAGATTTCTGAACGATAATAAAGATAACGAGATAAGCTTCGTAGATTCTTTTCATTAGAAGAGATATTCTTTATGTATGATTTTACATCTTCTTTTGAATAGTTACTGATTGACGTATATCTGGATGATTTCTGAATATCTCGAAGACTTGTAATTGCACTTGTTGCGTCTTCATAACGTTCAAGTCTACTTTTATTTTTCTCATACCATTCACGCATTTCATTTGCGGTTGGCTGTTTTGGAGTAGAAGAAGTGGTTTTCTTCTGCGAATTATTTATTTTAGTAGGTGCATTAGAATTTGCATCTACTTTCTTAGGTCTAGGCATATTTGATAATGCACCTCCTTAATTGTATTTTGCTTTACGGATTGTAAGTTTTGAAACTAATGATTGTGTATCCTGTGTTTTAGGCTTCAACTTTAATTCCAATTGACAAGCACACCAGTAAGAGTAAGCAATAGAGGAATATCTATCCTTCCTCATACCTTCAACTTCTTTGACTTTGATATTTCCGTTTTTAACTTCATGATCCAATTTGACCAATTCGTAAACTGCAAATGTTGTCTGTATATATGACATTTTCAATTTAGCTTGCTCTGTTGGAGACATTTTAAAGTATCCTTTATATGTTTCTTTTAATGAGCTATCCGCATCTTGTTCAGGAATAAGGAAATTAATTTTTCCATTCTGTATACCATTTCTAAGTAACACACATATCTCATTATTAAAATTAGCATTAGCTTTTACAGACCAAACAACCTTATTAGCATCACGAACTTTGCATCGTTCAGCCATATCTTTATCATTTATACAAGTCATCGCCTGATATCTTTTGCCGTTTTCTTGACAAATTTGATCCTTGGTAATAAAATCATATACCCCCAAGCCGATTCCGTTTGTATCTAAAACTAAATCTGTACATTGATACTCATAAAAATATTTCATAACAATCATTCCTAATTCGTCTGTTTTCAAACCTTCAAAAGTTTCGCCATATACGAAATTTGATTGATATGCAGTATCATTTACTTGAATTAAGTCGTTGATAAAAATAGCAGAGGCATCATTCTTTTTCTTTTTCGTAGATTGCATAAGAGCAACGTCAATAGATAGTATTCTTTTACCAGTAGCTGTTAATTTCGGAATTGTTATTTTATCATTGCAGAAACTCAATGGTGGAAATGCTTTGCGAAGTCTTCTACGAGCAGTTAATTCATCAAATTTAAACAAACTACCATCTGTATCACCAAACCACAGACATTCCATTTCCATCTGCTGAACAAGTTCATTGTAATCAGCTTCGCTCATTTCATCTTCAAGCTGAGAACGAGAGAGTAATCCTTCACGCACCGATACCTGATAAGGTAATCCACATATGAAATATTTTTTTGTGTCATCAAAGAAATTAAGAGTATAACTTTGTGCTTTTCTATAAGCCCATGAACTTTTAAAATATGCACTGGACATATATATTTCTTTGTTTCTTTCCTGCATATGAGCATATTCAGGTTTTTGTAAATATTTTGGCTGTCTTGGACTTGTTAAGAATTTACGCAATACAGTATTGATAACTGTTTCATCGACCATACGAAATTCATCCACGACTATGCAATTTGCTCTGGCTGATCTTGAATTTTCTGAACTGGTTCTTGTTTTTATCCATGAACCATTTTTGAAATAAATAGAAGCGTCATTTTGACCAATATTACATTTTTCTATTTCAGAACGTAATATGGAAGATTGTTTCATGAAATCATCTTGTATTTTCAACAAGACCTCGTTAGCCTGTTTTAGAGTTCCAGAACTAACAACTATTTTTGTACCAGGAAATAAAATACACCTTACACAACAGAAGAGAGCAGTAAGATAGGTTTTTCCTTGACCTCTTGCTGCGAGATACATAACAAAATTGTAATGCATCATGCACCACAAAAGAATTTGCTGAAACCACTTAAGAGATAATCCCAAGACCTCAGACACATACCTATGTGGATTGGCACGATAATATCCAGCTTTCCATGCAATCGTCTCCATTATCTTTTGTTGTTTGTCTTTCTCTATTTCCGTCTGAGTTTTTAATTGAGGCATAAGCTATACCTCCTCTTCAGCTTTTTGACCAAATATCTTATCAAATAATGCTTCCGAATCAGTATCCTCATCATACTCAGGTTTCTTAACTGTATATTTTGAAATGAATTTTTCATATGTAGATGAAAAAGCATTTTTCAATCCCATCATTTTAGATAAATGTCCCTTAAAGAAAACATCAATTAAGAGTCCAATTTTATCAGGATCTTTGAATTCACCTTCTGGTTCTGGAATCGGTTTTCCACCGTCCCATTCACCTTCCCATTTATCAATAAGTTGCCCAAATGTAAGATTATCAGTTAATTCAGATGCAGTTTTCTGATTAGGTTTGATATTTAAACTTCCTAATAAATTCTGTAAAGTAGCATCTAAGTCTTTTGTATCTTTCCCATTTTTCTGAGCATTATCTATTTCAAGTTCCTTACAACATACTCGTTTAAATAAAAGTTCCTGAGATTTATTTTCACAGGGATAACGTGTTGTCCAGTCTTGGTATTCCGTCTCAAGATACATAAGTTCTTCATTATTATAGTTATTTCCAAATCGCTTTTTTGCAGATTTGAGAGTTTTTTGGACAATCCTTGTATTTGTTTCAGGCATTGAATCTTCATCGTCTATCGAGAATATTGAATCTTTATAAGTTTTTTGACTATAATCATTTAGGCTTCTACAAATTACGATCCACTGTTGAACAGCAGTGCTTCTTATTTTTTCTCCTGTTTGTTCAGAGAGTTTTTGTAGCTGCTCATTATAAACATTTTCATCAAAATACCAATTAAGTCTTCTAAATGTTTCTATGGTTTTCTCACGATTATCAGTTCGTATATTATTTTTTTTGTCATAGTCAGTACATTCGTTTAATATACATTCCTTGCAAGCATAATGTTCAATACCATCAGGACTTGTTTTAGAAGAATAGAATGTTGCTGCACTTTTCCATTGTCCACAATGGCTACAATATATTAACTCATTGTTCATAATACGCTGATAGAAATTTGCAAGCTTTTTATATTCATTTCGCAAATTCACAACTGTAATTTTCTTTAATTCGGTATCTGAAATTGGTTCTAAAACTTTAGCCATTGTTTCACCTTCTTTCCTTTTATTCCAATAAAAAAGAAGTCGCTTCATACGAAATGACTTCTCATAATTTTCAATATTAAATTGCCAATGAAAGTGCAATTTACATACCTTCAAGACTTGAGTAGAGGAATTGAACCTCGCTTATACCAACGCCTGACCTTATATCATACTTAAAATCTGCGCATTCATTTCTTTCATATATAAGACGAATGGATTTGAACCATATAAACAAGTCAACTGTCATCACAGTTTTAGTGCCACCTATACACCAGTATAGTCTAAGAATATGCACATATCTTAGTTGACACAAACACGCCCTGTAGGAATCGAACCCACATCTCTCAGATTTGGAGTCTGATATTCTAACCAATTAAACTAAAGACGTATATAATAAAAGAACCATCTCATATGAAACGGCTCTTTCTCATTTCATATTTTGTTACTCTTTTAAATGATTATCCTCGGATGGAGTAGTAGTCTTAATTTCATCAACAGTAACTCCAACATTATATGTCACATCAGCAATGACACGAATATTCTCAAACCCAATTGTCTTATCAAGTTCAGCAATTGTATTCTGTAATTCATTTACATCTTCAGTAGAATATTCAGTAAATGTAACTATAGAACCTGTAGTAGAAGTAGTTCCGTATATCTCCCAAAGATTCTTTAGCTTTGCCTGTGTATTTTTAATTAAAATTTTATATGTCATATACTATTTCCTTTCTACAAATTAGATTTTATTATTTTAGTACAGATAGTGAGACTTGAACTCACAAGGTATTATTACCAGAGGACTTAAAACCCTCTGTGCCTGCCTATTTCACCATACCTGCTTATCTTAAGGCAATTATAATGATCTGTAGGAGATTTGGACTCCTGTTGCCGCCGTGAAAGGGCGATGTCCTAGACCGCTAGACGAACAGACCTAATGTGGCATCTCACCCACTGAATCAGCATAAAGCACTAACTAGCTGATCTTGGACTGTACACATCCAGTTATTTAGAATATAATCATCTGTATATAATCAATTCCTGCTCCCTAATTATGATCATTCCTAACTCGTACTTATAGTACGTCAAATGCATGATATGTGTATGAACAACCGTTTACTTTATCATTCTCCGCATATTTTCAGTATTCGGAGCAAAGACCTCTCGATAAGGTTTAATGACTCTTATCCGTCAAAATTCCAATTGTAAAAATCAGAAAAGACAATTTGCCATTTCTTACAAAACTCTGTGGACAGTTTTAATCATAATAATGGTTCTCATTAACGTAGAGAGGCACGAATTCGCTATAGAATCATCAGAGCATTCAGTAGCTTGCACAAGCTTAGATATACTGCATTAATGTTTCGTGTACACTAGAGTCGTTATATAGTCAGCTCTACCAAAATGCAGTAATAGGTCTTACAATGCTATATGAATAGCAAATGCCAAGATGTGATACTTATGTATTCTCTGTTTGGTTGCCACTTAAGGGTTCTTTTATTTTGGATTGTTTTGACAGAAAATGCCATATGAGATATAATAGAAAAGACAAGCAAATAATCCAACATTTTAATTTGGCTAGATTGAGATGGTTAGGCGGTTTGAGTCACATCAGAACAGTGATGTTCTGTTTATATAGATATCCTCATGACATTATGTAGGAAATACTTACAAAGGAGGATAATGTAGTGACTTTAAGTGTGATTATTATTACTATTGTTTACGGAACTGTTAGTAGTGTTCTCGCTACTTACATAGTACGTTTCATTGATAAGAAAGCACAAAAATAACCGCCCTCGACCAAAAGATGCGGTTATTCGTGTTTAATAAATATATTAGCCAATAATTCAATTCTTATGGCTCAACCGTCTAACGGATGTTTGCTTGTTTCTTTTGACTTGTATTGTAACACATAAAATTGTGTGGTGCAAGAGGGAATTAGACTAAGTGTTAGACAAAAGCTTCATCGGCATCCTCGGTGTCTTCACGGATGACGTACATCTGAGTGGTTTCGGAGGACTCGTGCCCCAAAAGTTTCTGTGCTGTCTCCAATGCACGATGGTCATAACATACAAGATTGGTCGCTCTGCTTCTTCGAAAGTTGTGTGGAGTCGTTCTCCTACCGACAATTTCAGAAAATTCATTTATACACCAATCGTTGAATGCACTATATCCAATCTGTCGTACCTTTGAACCATCTTTAGTTTTTACAACAAACATATAAGGACAATCATCATCTCCACGCACTTCAAGCCATTTTTTTAATGCGTCCATTACATCTTGTCCAAACTGCAATTTTCTAACCTTACCAACGGCACTACGTCCCTTACAACGAATCTCATGTGTTTTATAAGAAACGGATTCTACTTCTTGTTCTTTACCATCTTCATCGACAATTGTTACAATTTTTCTCTTAGGCTCATAATTAACAACCTCTTTGAGTAACTGTAAACTCTCTGCATGTCTGCACCCTGTAGAATATGTGAACTTTACATATGCTAATTTCTGCCATTCTTCACGTTCAGCTAATACTGAACATAAATTATCCATCTCATCAGGTGTTAATGGTTCTTTTGCGAAAACCTTACCTGTTTTTGGTACTTGCATCTCCGCAGTTACATAATTACGAAACATAGGATAATCCTCATCATAGAAATTCTCGATGAATTTATTCAATGCACTGACAGAAGACTTTTTGAATTTAATTGCAGCTTCTGATAAGCCACGATTAGCAAGAAAGTTCATATAACGAAGAAATTCTTTCTTTCTAATTTCTATACAGTTTTTGTTATTTAGGTTATTTTTGACCCATACGAAAAATATCTTTAATGCAGACCTATAAGCATGTAAACTATGTGGTGAAAGATGAGTCTGATTACTGAGGTAATCTTCAACCATATTTCTATTAAACTCATTAACCTCTGCCCATTCCTCATCTGTAACTGGGTCTAATTTATCTGCTATTTTACCATTCAATAATCTCACTTCCTTTCACATACAAAAAAGAAGCAGTAGTAGTAATAACTAAACTGCTTCACTATAGTCTATAACGTTTCTTCCCCATTTTATTTCTTCACTATATTTTAATTCGCCTATTTTAGACACCTTATCCCAATTTATATTATTCTTGATAAAAGATTCAATGCTTTTTCTGAGTTCTATAGAATCATTATTTAAAATGTTATATGTATTATCTTTCGTCAAATCACAAGGGAATAAAATATAATAATGAATATTATTTTCTTTAAACATTTTTTGTTTCTTAGATAGGTCTTTACGATATATTTCTTTAGATTTACTGCTCGTGATCTGCTTATTTGAAAAGAAATAATTTTTATATGCCTCAATTACACCTGCAATTTCAATATAAATATCATTATCTTTAGTATGAATTAAATAATCACAATTCATATTTCTGTGATAAGATGGAACAAAAGATGAATATTTTACATCTCGAAAATAATCTATTCCATATCTTAATCCAAATTCTCTAAGATATTTTGAAAATATATATTCAAATTGGCTTGTAACATGTTCACCATCACTAAAATCAAATGTGATACCTCGACCTCTCTTGCCTAAAGAAATTCCTTCATTTGCCAATAATGTTTGCAAATTACAATTATAAAATTTTTTAATTGTTCTTTGTAAAGAATCTGCATTCAACCATTCATGAACACTGTCTATTTCAGATGTAGTAATAAAATTTCTATTATCATCTTTTACATATTTACATATATCTTTTATCATTTGGTCTAATTCATCTTTTGTTAAAGTTCTATCTAACATGGACTCTTGAATTATTTCCAATCCAAGTTCCTTTTTCATATTATTAATAGTTCCCCAATAAGTTTTAATCACTTCTAATGGTGGATGATAGCAACCTCTTCCTCTAAAATCATCATACATTAAAGCTTTATCTTTTTCTGACTGTAATTTGTAAATCAGTTTTATCATTTTATCCTTTGACGGTGTTTTACCTTTTGCTACAAAACCACACCAATCAACAAAATCAGCCCAAGTTTTAACTGATTTATCTGGACAATTATTTATATACCATCTACCATCAGGTAAGTTAAATGGCTCTTTCCGCAATAAATCATATTTTATTGGATTGCCTAATTCTTCACTTTTTTGAATATATTCCCTTACATAATAGTCGTAATCCTGGATATTAAATTCTCTTTGTTTGGCTTTTTTCATAATTTTCACCTATGCCTTCTCCTATGCCAATAACTAAAAATAGAACAGTAGAAGAGAGGCATAGATTCTCATATACTTGGTAGCTACTCCAAGTATCTACTGTTCCATAAATCCCACAATCAGCTATGACACCAATCATGAGTACAAATATTTATTCTCCGTTTTCTATAAAGTTCGTTGCCGATTTAACATCTCCCAATCCGTATATAAAACATCGAATTAATGGGACACCTGAGAATCGAACTCAGCGATAACCAAACACGCCCCATACAAAAAGAGTGTGCAGCGTACACCACACACTCCCATATTTCTTATTAGTTAATACCAAAATGATTCATCTAATTTATCCAGATAACACGCATAGTTCATTAACCGCTTGTAAATCTCTGGAAATGCCTCTACTATATCAAGCCAATCATTTAATGAATCATAAGTCTTCTGAATTTCTTTTGTCTTCTTCTCGAACTCTGCCTGAGATACCTGCTTGCCATTGATAGAATAGTAATCTTTATCAATTTCCTTGCAATCACAGTGGTCACAGTCACCATCACAATTATCATTACCAATACTAACTTCATATACTACCTTAGACTGGATACGTGAAATAATTTTTGAATTACAATTATCCATTACATAACAAACTACTCCTGTAACATATAAGTATCCATTTTCACGTTTAGCAGGTTCACACCAAATACCTTCATGATCTAAAGAAATAAGATACTCATCATTGTAATTATCATGATCTGGTCGAGCGAAATCTGAAATATGAGCCAGATCGTGACCATTCTCTACTAACTCAGCAATGATATTCCTTGCATCTTCATACTTTGCAATAATTTCTACACAATCCAATGTTTTGTCCATATTAGAGTCAAAATATGTATTTTCAATATCTACAACTAATTCCGTATAGTCTGTAAAGTTTCTTTCAACAATATCTGCTTTTATGTTAATCACATCCCCTCAAATTAAGCATTCTTGACTGCATTTTTAAACCCTGTTAATGCATGAAATTTTGGACTCTTAGAAGCTGCAATCTCAAGTGCCTCGCCTGTTTTTGGGTTTCTGCCCATACGTGCAGCTCTCTCAACAACCTCGAAATTACCGAAACCTGCAAGAGATACCTTCTCACCTGATGCTACTGTATTAACAATTGTCTCAAGGACTATATCTACAAGAACTGCAACATCCTTCTGTGTTGCTCCATCAATTTGTCTTGCTACATTTTTTACTAACTCTGTCTTATTCATATTCTTTTAATTCCTTTCATTCACAATTAATATTTTTATTTTTCAATTAAAAAGAGGGTAGCGTCCATATAAGGTACACTCCCTCAAAGTGGCTTCGTCAGCCAAAACCGAAGTTATTCCCATTTATTAATCGCCTGTTGGGTTCAGGTCTATTTGCATCACATCAATGACTTTATGATGGCTCAATATTAAAAATTATGTATCTCCGTACATAGTCTACTTTGTCGTAAAATAATTAATCAATTTAATTGAATATCATACAAGCAAATCAATCCATTTTCTCCAATAACAGAAACTGTCTGTTCTGGCTTATTTGTCTTGCGAATTGACATAGCGTATGCATCTGACCCAGAAACACAACCTGACTGTATTACTTTTGTATCATATACTGTTTCCATAGCATTAGTGTGTCTATGCCCTAACAACACAATGTCTGGCTTTATATTGAACATCATTGTAAAATTCTGTACAACATTACTTGGTGAATCCTTGTGTCCATGAGCAGCAAACACATTATTTCCACGGATATTAAACATTGCTATTTCAGGTTCAACTGTATTATCACAAATTGTAATATTTTCAACATTCTGTACTCTTGCCTTTAAATAGAAAGGTAAGAGTACATCCATGTTTTCACCATCTAAAGCTTCTTCTTTTTTAGGAGAGATCCTAGAGTGATTACCAGGAGTTGTATATACATAGATATGATTAAAGTGATTTGCCATGCGAGAGAGCATAGCAGAAATCAACTCTGAAACATATTTGAACTGTTCCATAAGATCCATATTATTCTGTAATCGAAGATTATTGTGAATAATTCCACTAAGAATTTCGCCAATAACTAAATAACAATTTTCTGACTCATGCATACCACGAATATCTAAAATATCAGAAGTAAATTTTTCAATTCGTTTCTTTAAAATATCTTCATTGAAATCATTCTTCCAATTATGTATCTCAATACCGCAATGGACATCGGTGAGATGACACAGTAAATCAGTCGAACTATTAAACAGAGTATAATGTACTGGGATATTCATAGGTTCAACATTTTCACAAATAATTCGTTTTACCATATCTACATAAGATTCTTTACGAGCTTCCTGTCTAATGAGTCGATTGTATTCAACTCTTGCATCAGAAAGCTTAATCTTTTCCTTACGCATTTTAATTAACTCAGAATTATCTGAATTATTTTCTTTTTCTACTGGTTCATTAACCCATCCAGCGTCAATATACTCATATAATAATTTACTACCTTTGCGTACTGTATCTCTGTGCTCTAAATCACCATTAAATTCAGAACGAAAGTCAGCAACATCTTGCCACTCTAAATTTTCGTCTGTTCTTTTTCTCTTGAGTAAGTCTAATTGTTCTCTAAGAAATTCATTCTTCTCGATGTCGTCCACCGCCTTACTCTTCAGAACCTTCCTCTACAGGAAGTTCAAATGTGATCTTGAAACCAATTGACTCAAATGGAATTGCATCAATTACCTGCTGAGATAAATCTTCACCAGTTTCCACATCTACAAATCTTAAATCCTTTACAGAAATATTGTCTAATTTAATTGTTTTCTTAGGAGCAGTAATTTTCTCCTCTGATTCAGTAATTTTAACCATTATTCCTTTTTCTCCTTATCAACTAAAATAGGAGAGCAGTGTGCTCTCCTTAAATAATTTCATCCAAACTTGTAATAATTTTGCTACATAATCCGTATTCGATTGCCTCATTTGCATCTAAGTACCAATCTGTCGCAAAATTTTCGTAAAATATATCTTCGGGTATAGTTGTCCTAGATAGTACAAACTTTCCAAGATTCTCAATTTCTCTCTGATAATTCATAATTGCTGATACGACAATATCATATGTTCCTTCAAATGAACCTGCTCCCTGATGAATTAAAAACTGGGCATTTGGGAGAGTATATCTTTCATGACATGAAAGATATATGAAACAAGCTGCACTTGCAGCCATGCCACAGTTTATACCAATTACCTTTGTTTCAGATAAAGCAATAGTATCAACCAACATATTATTCACATTTAAGTCACCGCCTGGCGAAAAGAACAACAGTTTAATTGGTTTTCTATCTTCTTTTTTAATGCCAGCATCTTTATCATCTTTGTTCCACTGCATAATATATTTAGCATATTCTATTGAATAATCATTAATCTCATCATCAATCCATAAAATCCTATCTTCGTAATTTCTATAAAAAGTAAGAAGCTCTGGATTTGGTAATTGCATATTCTCAACATCCTGTGGAATTGAAATATTCAAATAACTTGTCGCAAGTTTCTTTTTATTCATAGGCATTTAGCCTCCAATTTTAGAATATTTTCCTATAAAGGTATAATCATGTCCTTTTCAGAACACTTCACTTTATAACACTTATCATTTTTAGATATTTCTTCTCGTAAATGTTCTTTTAAACAATTTTTTGCTTCTGTAGCCCCATGTACCAAAACAAGTTGATTTGTATTCAAGTTACTGCCAAATTTTAATAGGTCATCAAAATTGGCATGGGAGCTAAACGTGCTCATCGTTATACAATCTGCTCTATTAGGGACAGGAACTTTATTTATATTGATTGTTTTATGGGCTTTGCCATTTTTTATTCTATATGACAAATAAGAATCATCTGTTCCTACAAATCCAGAGAAACAAATCATAGAATTGATATCACGTAAATACTTATCAAGATAAGACAATATCCTCCCATTTGTGCAAAAACCACTACTTGAGATTACAATTTTAGGTATAGGATCATTTACCCATGCCTTCGATTCTACCTTTTCACGCACATATTTTACATTTTTCCAATTATAAACTTTTGTCCATAATTCACAAAAATCTGAGTCAAGAACATCTTCGTAAGCTTGACATATATCACAGGTTAGCATTGAGTCAACAACTATATCTGTTTTAAAATCTTCATTTTCTCCAAATAGGAGATATAGTGTTGTTAATAATTCCTGAGATCGTGAAAATGAGAACGCTGGAAGAATAATAGAACCTTGCCTTTCCAGTACAGTTTCTATAGCAACACGTAGATGTTCAACATCGAATTCACGAGTTTTCTTTGTAGCCCTAGTATTTAAACCGTAAGTTGATTCCATTATTGACACGTCAGAAAAGGTAACTGGAATTTCTGTATTTTCCACATAATGATTTTTAGTATTTAACGCTCCAATATCAGAAGTATATAGAATTTTCTTTGTTTTTATTCCATCATTTAAAATAAGCTGTAACTGTGCAGCTCCTACACAATGAGAATTTTTAAACCATTGAAAACTAATCACATCATCTAATTTGTAAACATGATTATACTCATTATATACATAAATATAGTCCAGTGTTTTATATACATCTTCTTCAGTATATAGTGGTTCGTATTCTCTATTATATCTTTTTGATAAAACTCGTGCCTCATCATTTACAATAAAAGCACAATTAAGTAATAAATATTTCGACATAACCGAAGATGGATATGTCATAATTATTTTTCCATGAAATCCTTCTTTAATAAGACGAGGTAATAATCCAATATGATCAATATGCGAATGTCCAATAAACACATAATCCAGTTCATCAGGCTTGAATTTGAATTTTTCTGAATTTGCTTTATAAGCTGCCAAATATGAATTATCCTGTAATAAGCCACATTCAAGTAAAATTTGTTTATTTGCAAATCTTATATAAATCATTGATCCAGTAACGTCTTTTGCATTATTACCACAAAATAAGATTCCATCATCTTTTAGTTTCGCTTTTCTTGCGATTGTAAAAACCACCTTTCTGTTTTAGTTTCATCCACAAGTGAAGAAAAGTGGAAGAGTAGCGTGACTCTGACTCGAACAGACCCTCTAGTTTATGAGACTAGTGTGCACCTTTACACCTTACCGCAAATTGGAAATGTAAGACTCGAACTTACGACCTCATGATCCCAAATCATGTGTTCTACCAAACTGAACTAATTCCCAAAAGAAAACCCCGTATACGAAACACGAGATTTACATATATGAGCTGAGATATTGACTCATTACACTACCATCTATTGCGGTTGGACGCAACTTATCACACAGCCGATTAGGCTGTAGGCAGAAACAACACTGGTTTTGACATAACCAGCAAACTCTTACCACAAAGCATTATAGATTTCCCTTCTACACATCGTCTCTTGCGGAGTTCTCAGATTGCAGTCTGATACGGTTGCATGTACTCGTAATTTCTCATATAGTACCTTGCGAGTGCTATATGTCATCATATTACAGATGAATAAGTTGTTTTTCTCTTTGTGGTCGCACACACTTTCGCTTGATGTTAGTTGTATATTTTTTATATTAACCAAATTAATTCATTAAACTCAGTATGTACATTTATTATTGGATGATGTGGTGTACATTTGACCATCCGTACCTTTTGAGTACAGCCCAATCAACACCATCCTGTCGATCTTGCTATCGATCTACTTTGCTAAAAAACACCTATCTTTCGATTTAAGATGTTGATATAGCAATATAGCCAACACTAATTCTTGCGGGACTCGCATCAACTATACACGGATTATCCCCACATTTCTGTGTTGCTACAGTGCCTATCCCAAGACACCTACCTAACCAGATTCGCCAGCAGTCGCCCTTGAACGTAAGGTTAGGCATAAATCCTATGTGTTTTCCGTTGTACTGTATTTCTACAGTCGCAGTCTTAGTACATTTCTAAGAACCACTTTATACGTGTCACCACGCTTATCTCACTGATCCGAAACCAACCAGTCCTACATAGTAGGATAGCTCCCCAACCAAGACTCGAACTTGGAACTTCATGATTAACAGTCATGTGCTCTACCATTGAACTATTGGGGAAGAGATAGCAGTAGTCATGCCTTCAGAAAGAAAGTACGGCTACCGCCAAAGAAATCATGATATGTTTAACTCTGCTTAAAAACGCCTTGATTCGTCGCCCGTAGGTTTGATTCCTATATATCTTCCACAGAATGTATATGGTACAGTTTCGCTTGCTGTACTTAACTGGTTTGGCGCACCACATACAAGTTTTTCACATAGCGTCACAGCAATGATTTATAGCTATATGTTAGACGAAATATTATAATGTCTCTCGACAATTATATATTCTCTGTTTATCAGCTAAGAAAAAGCTGATTCCATTGTTTTCCATATGTGATATATAACACCATAAAAACAGCTATAAACCCTTATTTTACAAAGAAAACTCGGATTTTCTATTTGTGGTTATACGCTTTTTATTATATTTTTTATATCTTTCCAAGTCATTTTGTTTTCTACAATTATCGCAGTATAATCGTTTGTTTCCTGTTTTTTCAATAATTCCACCACATCGTTTGCAACGAGAATACTTATTATTGTGTCCACGCTTAACAGAATAATAGTTTTTTTGATAATTTTGAAAATACGCATTTAACGATCTATTGATGTACTTAACATAGAAATTATCCTCAGTGATAAAATCATAATTATTTACAATTTGAGTCTTATCTTCGTATTCCTCAATTAGTTTACAATTATCAAAACATTTTCTCAAAAATCCTTCAACAATCTTTTTATATTCATTCCAAGATAATGTCATTTTCTCCTTTTGAAAACGTTGTTTGAGTTTTTCGGCTTCATCAATTGTATTGTCAATAATACCAGTAACTATGTCTGTATCCATTTCAATTCCAGATAACCAATCAAAGTACATTAGCTTTGGCTTCTTTAATAAATCCATGTATTCCTTATTAAGAATTACTTCTTTATCAAAATATCTTGTATAAATATTATTGATTTTCTGCCTGATAATGGAACACCAATTTTCCTCTTTGGTCATTGACTTATAATATCTGTATTCAATTCCAGACCATGTATCAAATACTTGTCCAAGTTCTGTATTAAGTAAATCCTTTCTGACCTTAAAATGAATTGTTTTTATATATGTGCGTCTTTTATTATCAGAACCCCATATTGAGGAGCAGAACGAGTTGAATATCTCGTCCTTTACCTCATTATTCTCTGTTTCTTTGTAATCTTCTATAATTTCATATAGAAATGTTTCATTACAGTCGTAAATATGTATCACCTACCTCAAATTCATAGTATTTTCCAAGATATTCATATGAGTTGTCCGTCTTATAAGGAACTTCTCTTATTGATATATTTCTCTTTGGATTTGTATTATTCTTGAGATTTTCAATGATATAATCGCCATAAGCTGACCATGCAAGAGATTTGCTAATAGAAACAGAAGAGTAAGAAGCTTTAATAATATAATTTGCTATAATATTTTCAGGCAATCCGATCTCATTTAGAAGTCTTGTCTTATATTCATTTACAACTTCATCCATATTGAATTTATGGTCTTCATCATCCGACTTATCTCTATGTAGATTCAGATGCTGCTTAATATCAACCGCATACATATTTATAAACTTCCTACATTTCTTTAAGACTTTTCTATCAGACAAATCCAAATCATTATCAATAATCAAGCATCTTGTATCAACCAAGTCTACCTTATTATCCCATAAGATATTTTTCTTCTCCCAAGTCTCAATATAGTCACACAATTCATTCATAGGAGAAGGAGAGTGATATGCATTAAGATATTCTTTCTCCTCATCAGAAGCGTCTTTATTCTTCTTGATTATATTCATATAGGATTTCATTTTTTTAGGATAATTGTGGAGTAAGAAATATGGAAGTTGTTTGAGATGCTTTCTAAGACCTGAATTCATATGCCATCTAAATCCCGTTTTAAGGAAATCGATTTCTTTGCCCTGAAAAATTCTTAGAAGAGAAGAGTAATCAGAATATAATTTTTGAATATCTGGATTAGTTGTATATTTATTCTCTATACTTGTTGCAACATTAGTAATTTCGCCAATACGATTATCTCTTGTCATTACTTCATACTCAATAAGATTCTCTTTTGTATATGGTTTTGACTGAGCAGTTACTTTGTCTTCAATATCAAGAATGATATGCTTATCTATCTTTGAATCAATAATGATAGGATCGTTGCTTAAATAGAAAATATCTCCATCAAAATCTGCGCCGCCTTGCTGCGGAGCTGATACATCATACATATTAAACATTACTACATCTTGGTCTTTAAAATAATCAAACCATTTTGCAAGAATGTCATTTCGTACAATCTTAATCTTATTTACCTCTGACGGATCAACAAGTGGAGAACGAAATGAACAACAATAGCCTGGTTCAAAATTTGCTGTATATAATTCTCTTTCTCCAAGACAGCCAACTGGTTCTTCACCAATAGCATACTGAAGATAACCAATCATATCACCAACACCTGTATGATAAAAACCTGAACAATAAATTTTACCAACCTTTGCTTCATCAATAGACTTTTTAAGTTTTCTATAAATAAATTGCTTAACAGCAGGATCTTTAAGCATAACATCATTTACCAATGCAGCTTCAAGATATTTACTTTCTGGCTCATAATCTTCTGTGTCGGTAATTCCCATGAATTTATATGTATAAAATTTATCACCTTTAATAATTTTTTCATACATATTAGTGGTATATTTTGCAAGCTTAATGATTTTTCCATCATTCTTAGAATCTAATATGTTGTAGTCCTTTTTTGTATTATCTGTATAACATTTGACATATTTATCATTCCAAAGATCCAGACATTGTAAATACTGAAAATTCATTCGTGTATATTTATTTAAATGCTTAATATGATGACTGTATTTACTGATTCCAAGTTTGAATTCATACTTTCTGACAGTATTCATATATTCAATCCATGCGTTTTCGCCATAAGTTGATTTAAAAATCTTATGCCCTTTAAACATCGAAATATTCCAAATGCAATCTATATCATCAATGTTATGAATATGTCCATAAATGTCAGTAATAGTGGTATAACCCCATTCTTTAAGAATCTGTTTAAATGGCACATATACAGAATATCCTTTGATAAATGGTAAACGCACCTGTGTTCCAATAACTTTATAGTCTAATCCAAGTTGCTCACTCACAGTATTCATAAAGTTTTCTTCATGACAGCCACATCCGTCAAAAGGCGATAATCCAATATCTTTTAATCCTTCTTCAATTTCCCTGGTTTTATATTTCTTTTTCTTTCCAGTGCTTTCATCAACAAATTCTTTTTCTCTTTCAACTACATATTTGATAAGCTGATTTTTCAATGTTTTTTCATACTCACCGATAATCACAATATTAGGCATGTAATCTTTGATAAGAGTACATGAACTAAATGGTAAACATCTCTGAGCTTCATATTTAGAAATAACACACTCATCAATTTTAATATCCATCTGAGTAATCAAATATAACTCATCAAAAATTTCATCACATACAAATGCAGTTATTCCATCTTTACCTTGTGAAGCTGATTTACCAAAACGAGAATAGTGGATTCCATTATATGTGAATCCATCATTTAGAATTTTTCTAAGAGATTCTTCCTGTTTTGGATTTTTCTTTGCTACAACTAACATAAGTTCATTTATATGAGATGATGATTCGCCACGAAGTCTCTGAATCTGATCAAATAAAGGAGAGTCACCTTGTTTGATAAGATATTCTTTTTTGATTTCTGTATCTCTATTAATCTGAATATTAAAATCTCCATCGATAAGTTCTCTTATTGGTATTTTAACCAATGTATATTGTACTTTTTTTATATAAATCACCTCTTATTTATAAAGTTCTGGGAAAGCATCGTTAGAATATGCTTAAGACGTTTTGTAATATTTATTATATCCATCGCAATAGTTATATTTCTGACGCATTTTATATTTATTAATCATAGGAAAGAAGTGATTATATATTGAATCAGAATAAATATGTTTTGAATCCATAGATGATGGTATGTAAACTCCCGTATTATTCAAATAGTTATACCTCCGTATTTAATTGTTCCAATATCCACTGATCTATATCATAAACAAGCTCAGTAGCCAATTTTTTTAAAGCTAATCGCTTACAATGATTTATGTTAAAGCATCTAATACAATAAAAATCAATACCCATTTCACACGCAGATAAATGTTCTGTTATTAATTTCATTGTTAATTCTTTCGTATATTCTTTATCATCAGATTGTTTATTCATTTAAAATTCCTTCTTGCATTCATCATTTATCGGATTATTCTCTTCATAACACACCTGCAAAGATTCACATCCAGTACAATCAACCACATTACTCATCGGACACTCTGATAGAAGGAGAGTCGCTGCCATATTATATAAATCTTCGCTATTATATTTATTCTCCATAATCGTCCTCCGTCATTTCATAAATCCTATAGCCTAGAAAAATAGCCATATCTTCAGTACTATCAAAACAGTCTATATGGGCAGATTGTCCAACATCATTTCGCACATATTTGTCTCCAATGCAAATTTCTTCGCCACATTCGACACATATAACATTGCTTTTATATTCTTTATAATTAGGGCATCCTGAAATATGATGAAGTTGTCCGCAATACTCACATGTACAGTTCATAATATTCATTTATTTAATTCCTCTCTAGTAACAATTTCCAAGCCTCTATCGAAACATTTTTGTTCAAGATCGTAGCGATCCATATAATATTTGAATGAATCGTGATCATTTAATTTCGATACTTCCTGTAATATATCATTACGGATAGAAGAGGAGTCTGAATCAAATTCGACATCTTTATATTTTTCCATGAGATCAAGCAGCTCTACACTATTTTCTTTTAAATATAATGTAGCCGTATATTTTTCTGTCTCTTTATTCCATTTAGCAATAGCAATCACTGAATAATTCCTATTATGTAAGTCAATTTTTATGCAAATTGTTCCCATATTTTCGTATCTAAGCATTTTTAATACCTCTCTTATATGTATATTGATCGTAAACTTTCCCTAAACGGCATGATTGATTGAATCGCATATCTGATTCAATTCTCGCCGCAATATTATGGGAAGTAGCGTTAGTAGTGTCAAAATCTGATTCGTAGATCATCCCTCTATATTCTGATGGATCTACATATATTTTTGGTGTAGTATAATTCATATGTTTGTTGTTTCCTTTCTCTGTTAAATATTTTTTTCATTCGCATCGCTCCTTTTATAGTGTTGCGTTAATTTGTGTCATATGTTTATTCTCTTATTAGATTTCAATCTTGATAAAACTTTTTACTCATATGTTTCATATTGCGAAGATATATAATTCCATTTTCTAATTCTTTTTTTGGATCATATTCTTCCTTGGAACAAATATAAAAATGTTTATTCTGATAAATTATCTTATATGGAATAACATAAATAATGTCGTCAGTATGCCAATTCCCATCAATATCCTGATAGCTTGGCATTCGATGAGTAATTATTAAACCCATCTGTTCAAGTATTTCAGTTGCTTTAGAAATCATTTTTGGTTTTATTCCTATAAATTGGGACATTATCTCGAATTGAGAATGAAAAATTTCTGGCTTAGATTTTTTGTTTTTTTCTGAATGACCAGATATAGATGAAAATCTATTCCATGTAAATGCTTTTATATATGAAAATACCAATAGAAGAATACTTTTATTCAATGGTTTATAAGGTGATTCATATTTCATTATAGTTTCATATTCAAAGTCATATACAATTCCATAGTTTTGATCAGGTATAAGTTTATCTATGTTAAGCATAGAAGATTGAAACGTATTTTGTATATATTTTGTTTCATCAAAATCAATAATATATCCATTTAAAAATAAACACTGCATTGATTTAAAAAACTTATCATATATAGATTCTCTGTTTTTATGTCTATTCCAATTGGGTTGATATCCACTCCATTGAATCATGTAAATGGGAGAGTAGTTCACCATACCATCCCATGTCTGGTTATAGTTCAAATAGAAGAGTGCTGAAATTCTATGTTCAGGATATGTATTCTGCAAAATTATTTCTTTCGGAACTCTTACATTATGAATTGGTATTCTGAATTCGACAGTTGGAATAGATGGTGATTTATTATTTTCCGTATTATCACTTCCTTTCGTTTTATTATTCTCTACTTTAATATGATAAAGTATGTCACACTCTGATGTGACATATCTTGCTCAAAAATCGAAATATATGTCACACTACAATGTGCCAAATCAGCGTTCTTTTTATAAAGTATAACTATATATATTAAAGTATAACTACTATCGTATGTATTTTTCGCTTACGCTTCAAAATACATACTCTTTCATTTTTTGATTGATTGTTATTGGTTGGTCTAATTAGTTATTCTCCTTTTGATTGTAATTCTGTTCTAAATCAACATGCTTCTCTTTAAAAATATCTTCCACAAAGAATACTGGCATCTTATTATGATATTTTTCATATAATTCTGTTCCTGACATAACAGAGTAAATTATTCTTCTATTATGCAATTCTGATTTTATATAATCTTTTACAATGCTATCTTTTAATCTATCACCTATTTTTCCACAGATAGTACAATAGCTACATAATTGTGTCTGTATGTTATTTTTCCCTGCAAATGAAAATTGGTATTGAATTAAACATTCTTTATATTGATGTTTGTGCTTTGATTTACGGTTGCTCTTTGAGATATTGCTTTCTGTTGACTTGAGATATTTTGGTATTTCGTTTTCTTGTATCATATTTGATTCCTCCTTGATATATTATTCTCTCTTTTGGTATTGGTTTGTTATCAGTTATCTATCCCAAAATTATTTTCTTGCTACGCTGCGAAAATACCGTCCCTTATCAAAGGGACTATTTTTTTATACTGACGTATGTCATTACATTCTTTATATGGCGTTATGGGAACTAAATTGATCGTTTTGAGGGTAAATTTCCATTTTTATATCTTTGTTGATAGATTGGTAGGGTAGAAGATACAATCGATTTTTGTGTCGATTTGATACGAATTAGTCAAGTAATTATGTTTGGAATAAAAATAAGACAGTAATTGCACTGTCTTAATAGTTTTGTGTGTAGTTTTATGGTAGCCCCTATATTGGGATTATATGATTTGGCATTTTTACTGAAAAAATCGTTATCGGTAAAAGTGCTTATAAATAAGGAAGATTTTGAATTTGTGGGTGGATTTTTGGTGAGATAGGAATTTGATTTTGGGTTGTGAAGTGGCTGAAATGCCTGATTTTAATGGGGTTTGACGATATGGGGTACGATAAAGGGTTTTGATGAGTGAAATTTAGGATTTTGCTTGATTTTTATTGGGGATTTTGATGATTAGAGAGAGGATGGATTTTTGAGTTGGTATGTAGATGAATCTGCTATATGGATTTCAGAAAAGACAAGCTGCCGTTTCAGTTTTTGCTACCCCCTATACCATTAAAACTACGGTATTTCTATATTTTTCCGTCTACTGGTCTACTGGCAGAGCATTAGATAAGTAATATAGGTATTATAATATTTTATCGTAAAAAATTTGAAAAAACTGTTGACAACATTTTAATACCATGGTAATATACATATATCAAAACAAAAACAACCGACTTCGTTCGGAAGCTTCTTTTCAAGAAAATGAAAAAAGCTGTTGACAACAAGTAAATAACTTGTTATAATCTATACATAATCAAGTGAATAACAAGTTTTCAAATGAGAATAACAGTGTTCGGACACTCTGAAAACTTTAAAAAACTACTTGACAACAAGGTAACAACAAGTTATGATATAGTTACCGACAAGGAAAAGTCGTTAAAACCAAACAATTACATATGGAAGGTGGTGTTTTCAATGTCACTTATAATAGTAATTTTAAAAATTGCTTTTGTAACCACACTTTTACGGTGGATTTTCCAGAATAAAAGCAAGTAATTACACATTTAAGCAACATTGACACCACACGGCGGAAGCCGTTTTCACAAAAAATGTGATAGCTTACACCCTCAACAAGTTTATTCTATCACAATTCAGTGAAACTTTCCACAACTTTTTTGCCTGTATAACACCCTTTGCTGGGAAGTAGGTTATTGAAACCCACGCACTTACAGGATGGGACATTGATAATTATATATAGGACTGTATCTATACCACACCGAAAGAATTACATTTATTGGTTTAAATGTGAATACCTACACGAAGTGTCAATATAAGTCGGTAGGATGTCTTTTTAGATAACTTTGAGAGTGTGAGAAAACCACTAGGGCAAGTGAGGAAGGTTAGGAGGTCTGAAATAATGCTACCTTTGAGAATTACGCTCAAAGTCCGTTCCAAGTCGGATTAAAGCAGAGGATTTCACATAAAAATAATATTGCACCTATGCGTAAAATAGGAGAAGGAGTACATTATGTCAAAGAATCAGATTAATTTTTCAAAAATGAGCAAAGAAGCAAGTACACAGTTAAACACTTTCAAAGAATCTGCACATGCAATCGCTGTCGAAGATTTACGGTTTAAAGCTGAGATTAAACCACTTAAAGCACAGTTAGAATCTATTCTTGCAAACCGTCAGAATGACATTGATAATGGCATGAATGTTGATGATGTTATTGCAAAATTTCCACGGATTGAAGTGGATAATGCTATTCGTAAGGCTGAGACAGCACACAAAGCTATTGTTGAACCACTTTCCAAGTCTATGAAAGATACTTATACATTCATTCCAGACGGTATGCATGACGCTTACACGAAAAAAATCACTGAGCATAAACGTGGTGACTTTCTTACAGCTATTAAAATATTCCTTGAAAATTTAGGTATTGAAGGATGTTCTCAGGCTCAGATCAGCAAACTGGCAGAAAATATGTCTGATATGTTTGGAGCAAGATATGCTCAGAGTAAGAAGATTGTCAATGATAATATACTTGTAACAGCTATCAGCAAAGCACAGTTTAACAAACTTTTCATGGCTGTATTTTGTGAAATGTATATCAAATAATTGCAGAGTGAAGCGGAGTTGATGCTCCGCTTTAATGCACTATTTCAGTGTATGAAATAACGGTCACAAGTCCGTAAATAGTTGACAACAAGAAAGTACAATGTTATTATAAAAGAAAAGCACGGAGGCATATTATGGCAAAAAAACAATGGAGCACGACTTTTAATGAAGACGTATTAAAAAATTTTCAAGCTAACTGTGATGATTATGGAATGAAAGCTAACATTGTAATGGAAGCACTTATGAAATTTTTTTCAGAGGGGAAATGTAGAATTGTAATAGACAAAGGCGGTTTGTCTATTGAAGTAAAACAAGATTAAGGCAAATGAAGAAATTGCCTCAATCGAGCAACAAATAGCAGAACTTGAAGCAAAGAAAAAGCAATTACAAGGCAAATAATAATGCGTCATAAACACACACAAGCACCCATTATCAAATAGGGTGCTATTTTTATACCCAAAAAAATAAATAGTATTCAGTCAAAAAGGCAGAGTAAAAAAAATACTCTGTCTTTTTTAGTGCATACTATTAGCACAAAATAAAACAAAAAAGGAGAGTTGATTAAAATGGCAAAGGTAAACATAGTATGGAAGGGAATGTATGTAGGCACAGAAAAGATGTCTACCGATCAGATCCGCAAGGCGGAATATGCAGGTTTTACAATTACATACGCAGAATAAATCTGTGTACGGATAGTGAGTTCGATTATAACTCACACAACTACGGATGCAGATTTAAAGGCAAATGTAGTTATTACATAGTAAAAGGCAGACTATTTCGGTCTGCCTCAATCCCAAAAACACAAAATGAATTGAATAAAATATATTTGTGTTACACACAAATTATAAACGATTCAAACGCAAATTACAAGAGCGAATAATAAGGAGGAAGCAATCATGGCAAACTGGGCAAGAGAAATCATGGTGTTAGCAAATGATTTTTGCTTAAACACATCAAAGGCAAAAGAAATTATTAAACAGGTAGACAATTTATCTGTTCCAAGTGGAAAGATGGAAGATTCATGGAAATATGACAGAGCATATTCACGGCTTAAACCAATGATTATGTCTGCATAGAAGGGAGATAAAAAGGCAAAATTATTTTAAGCGACTGCAATTAAGTAGTCGCTATTTTAATTAAAAGAAAGGTTAAAAAGGTGAATATTATGTGTAAGAGAGTTTATTTAACAGCAAAAGAGGCAGAAACGGAAATGCAGGAATTACGGAATAAAGAAGGTTTTACTGGAAAAATGGAAACCGATTATATTTCACGGATGATTAAGGATGCAAAGCGAAACTCCATGATCGGAGACAAGCTTCAGCTTGTAGTAGATCCAATGTATATCCACATTCCTGAATGGCAGAGAAGATTAAAACTTGCTAGAGCATACACAATCGGAAACACATATAACAAGTATAAATGGGATGTTCCGAAGGTACTGTTCCACAAAGGCAGACTGTATGTTATTGATGGTCAGCACAGAATATATGGCGCATTCAAAGCAAAAATGGATGCTGTTGTCGTAGAAATCATGGAATGTTCACTTGAAGAAGCGATTGATTTGTTTATTAATCAGTCCCAAGATAGAGCAAAAATGCAGCCAATGGACATTTATAAAGCAGCTATTGCAGGCGGTAAAATAGATTATGTTAAATTGCAGGAAATTTGTCACAGAAATAATGTTGCAATAAAGGGAGATGATGATAATGAAAACACAGTAGGAACGCTTACATCTATCTCAGATGGTGTTAAATTATCAAAGACAAATCCTGAATTATTTAATGCAATGCTTGTATTACTTGGAAAACTCGGTTGGAATGGATATGCAGATAGTTATAACGGAAAGGCATATACAGCGAAGATAATTCGTGCATTAAAGGCATTATATGCTTATTGCGAAGGTAGAACAGATGAAATGGAACAGGCGTTAATTGAAAGATGTAAAGGAACAGAGTTCTTCGTGGATAATATTATGGATAAAACACAAGCGCAGATATTTGATTATTTATCAGACATTGTGAGATATGAGATGGAGAACCCATTTAAACAGGAAAAACCAAAGCGTAAAACAAGAAAAATACAGGCAATGTAAAAGGGAATAAGAAAACAGAAAGGAGTGATATTTATGGGATCTATGTATAGAAAGACAAAACAGATGCGTGATTTTGAACCTATTCTAAAACGGAATGGGTTCAGATATTTACGAAGTCATGGAAGCCATTTTACATACATAAATACAATAACGCACAAACGAATTACAATTAACAAAGATCTCAATCGGATGGTAGCAGAACGGTTGATAAGAGAATACGACTTAGTATAGAAAGGAAACAGAAATGGAAAATACAATACGGTTATATACATATCAGGAAGCAGTGCATATATATAAGAAGAAACAGGCTCGTAAAAAGGCAAAAAGAAAGGCAATCATCAAACGGAAATTAATATGGTTATTACGTGCAAATTGGACATTGCTTACCATTGTGCCAATGATATTTATATCAAAATGGTGTTTTGATGGTGCACCAGATTACATATTATACATGATTATATATAGCTCCTTATGTATATTATGTTGCTACGGAAATGTAAAGGGATATTAAAATGGAAAGAAAGGATGGTTATTTTATGAATCCAGATTATGAACAGGCTAAACGTATGGCATTAGAGAATGTAGTGCAGAAAAAGAACAGAAAAGCAGTATATGATTTTCAGTGTCGCCACGCAGGAAAACATTGCAATAGAAAACGGAACAGAAAATAAAAGGGAGGTGTGTATATGTTTAGTATAGATGCATATTTAGAAGCGGAAAAGGCATTACGGAAAGAATGCGATGATATGGTTGAAAACGGAGAGCTTACAGTAGACGAGGCAGAATTTAGATTTATGATGCGTAGAGATGAAATCTTAGAGGCAATGTCTGATTAAATGGATATTTCATAAGGAAAGGTGATTATATGACAAGAGATATATCAAGTAAGGCAAAACCATGTCCGATGTGTGGCTCAAAAAGGATTTATATGGACGAACCGAATTATGATTTGATGTTTTCCGTAAAGATACAATGTGCTGATTGTGGGCTAAGTGGATATAAGAATTTTACTAATAAAGCTAAAAATCCGATAGAAAAAACTATTGATTATTGGAATACAAGAGCTTATGAAAAGTAAATAAATGCGTGTTTCCTATAGATTAGAAAGGAGAAACGGAATGAGTATTATTGAAGAGAACGCAAAAACAATTAAGGACTGGTTAAAACATTTAGATTTTGAACATGAACATCCAGGTTATGGCAAAGATGTTTATAAAAAGTTAGATGAAATTATTACAGAGGCACAGAGAATAAAAGAGGACTAACACCTATTTCTTTGGATTGGAAAGGAAGGTAAGAAATGAAATTAGTACAGGAAATTAAAAAGAATGAATTATTAGGAAATAGTTGGGGAATTTACGAATTAAACCCTGATGAAAAAAAGAAATACGGAAATAATTATGCATTGTCTCAGGGAGTGTTTTCTGACTATGCAATAAAAGAATTTGGTGCAGATGACCTGTTATCTAATCTCAAAGACTTTGCTTATGAAGGCTTTTTTGAAACACAAAAAGAAGCATATATGCAGGTGAAGTTAGTGGAAATGCAGAGTAAGATTGAACGAATGGAACTTGCCATGAAGGACGTATTGAAATTACAAACACCAGGATGGTAAATAAATTCGCATTTCAAAGGCAGATTGGAGGAAGCATTATGAGATTTTGGCGAGAAAACAATGATACATTAAACAAAAGAGAGACGGCGATTTTGTCAGCGTGGAATAAAATTTCAGAATATGTAAAAGAAAATTATACAGGAGTATTTACTAATGGTGTATTTTTTGAATGGAAACACGAAGTATATTACAAAATTGCATTTGGTGTAACAAAAGATGGAGTTGCATATATTGCAAAGGGAAGTCATGGTTGGGCATATGATGATTATATTTTCCATCCAAATCATGAACCTCCATATTTTAAGAATACTGTTATAGGTAATGCTGAAGAGGTTATACAGGACTGGCAGAAAATAAAAGGAATATTGGAAAGTAAGGCTAATCAAGAAAAGAATCTGTACAGCTTTACAGTATGAAGAAACTAAGATTTACAGGGAAAAGGAGTGATAATATGTGGAATACACCACATTCAAAGACAGGATGGAATTTAGAAACAGAAGATGAATCTACAGAATATTTTACACTAAATGGTGTAACTTGTTATCATGATTTATTAACAGATAAATATTATGCTTTTCTTGGAATAACAAGTGATAGAAAAGTAGAATTTGAAACGAGAGAGGCTTTGAGAAAAGGAGTGAAGCGAAATGATAACGAAAAATACACGAAAACAGTTAGCAGATTACAGAAAGCATGGTAAGGATCTTAAATATCTTATCAATTATCTTATGGAATTAGTTATAGATGAAGATGATTTTGAAGAAATTATCATAAAGGAAATGAAAGCATTAGGTTTTAGCGAGGATAAAATTGTCGAATACTTAGAATATGATTTTGGATTTGATATGAGTTGGCATCCAATGAGTGTAAACTATGGAAAGTAGGTGGTGATATGGCAAAGCCAAAAGAGAACGGCTTCATTATTGAAACATATGATGAAGAGAAAGATATGAGAGTGCAGTTCAATTATTGGACTTGTGGAAGATATTTTTATTCAAGTACAGAACTTGAAGACGGAACGACAGCAAGAAAAGGCAGGATAAGTGAAAAAGAATATATGGATGCATTAGAAATATATCATAATGCATAAACGCAAAGGCAGTTAGGAGAATAAATACCTAGCTGCCTATTTTATTACAAGGAGGAACACAAAATGTTGAAAGTAAATGACAAAGTAAAAGTACATATGTATGACACATGTAACAGAGAAATTAAAACACGGAACTATGGAACTGTATTTACAGTTCGTGAAGTAAAAGGAAAACTTGGTATTGATTGGAATACAGAGAAATCACTGACAACTTGTGATGGTGAAGTATTTACACCATTTGAAACATTTTCATATTCAGTAATTTTTGAGAATGTGGAGAACGGAAAGAAATATCATTGGAGCAATGCAGAAAACGGAATTGTAGAGGAGGTTTAATATGAGCAAATGGTTATATGATCCTGAAACGGATTCACGGAATGGAAAAGAGTTTACTTATAACTCACCAATACATGAAAATGACACATTATTTAATGGCTTCTCATATAGAGAAATTATGGATGTTGTGATTGCAAATTATGGTCATAACATTACAGAAAAACAGTTTGACAAGGCACTTAAAGAGTTTATGGATATACGAATTGAGGATATGAAAGAGAACTTAATGATGTGCAAAGCGAATATGTTAAAAGAAATTAGAAAGGTGTGATTGTATGACAAGGGCAGAATTTGAAGAGAAATCATTTGAAGATGTAATGAGTCAGCTTGATGAAGAGTTGGATGAGATTACAACACTTGACAGATTGAAAGAGTTTGCAAAGTTAAAGATAGATGAAGGAAATTATTTTCTTGCTAACCACATTATTGAAGCATTACAAGCAGGATATGATGAAGATTGGTGGGATTATGATTACTGTATGGGAATGCTTGATACACCTATCCCATTAACAGAAAAGGCAGATGTTGAGCATTTAATTGATGATTAGAAAGGCAGGTTGATTAGTATGAAAGTAAAATTTGTAGGATTCGGTGGATATATGGAAGTTCCTTGTTATGAGGACGAAAATGGAAAGTTATATTTTGATGAAAATAATGGTCGTAACGGACTTGATCTCTACACAGGTGCTTACAAAGAAGAATGGGGAGAAATTTGTGGAGAGCCAAATACAAGAGTTACAGAAGAAATTGAATGTGACGAGCCATTTGTAAGACATCCAAGAGAATTTGATTATATGATGTTAGATAGATATAGAACAGATTGCGAATATTTCTTGGGTTATGGATATGGATATGAAGGTCATTTATATTTCAAATCAGTAGAGAAACACTGTGATGAAATGGAAAAGTTATGGAATTCGTTTGCTGATAATGAAAAGCCTGAGTGGTTGACGTTGGAACAGATACATGAGTATAGAGAAAAAATGTTAAAAGCAAGGAGGAAATGATTATGTTACCACAGATTCAGTATGACAAAGTATTGCTTGGCAAAATGAAAAGTAATTATTTCAATGCAAAGGCATTATATGAAACCATTAAGGCAAATGCAGAAGAGATTCAGAGAAAAGTTCTTGCAGAGAATGAATTTTATGAGACAGAAGATATTGCGAAAAGAATGGAAAAGCGAGGTGGAGATGGTAAACCTAAACGTATCCTTGATCCTGACTTAACATATATGATGGACTTAGACAATGAATTGCCACGATTCATTGATTTATGTTATCCAGAATATGTAAAAGCTGGTATAGCAGATCCAAGAGGTAAGGATTATATTCCAGAAGCGAGTGCAAAAGACTTAATGTATGAGGCAGAAAAGCAACTTGTAGAGTATGGAATTGATATCATTCCTGACGAATTTGGAGAAAAGGAAACTCTTAGAAAAGCAGTACAGATGATTAAGTATAGAGATAAAGTGCTTGATTTAGTATTGAGATTAGAAAGTGGGGAGGTGGAAAATTATGCAAGTCATAGATAAAGCCATTACACCAGACGGAATAGAAATTGAGCTTAGAGATTTAAGTGGAGAACATAAACTGCCAGATTATAACGGAATGGAAATTGTTTTTCATACAATTGCAAAGAAAACATTTCCACCAAACAAGGGATGGTATGCACAGAAAGGAAAAGAATTTCATTCATGTATTTGTTACTATAAAAATTATACATCAGATATGTTAAAGGCAGATTATGAGGAACTAAAAAATGGTACTAAAACTCTTGCAGATTTGAAATCACATTTTTGGAATGGGTACAGAGATCGTTATGTACTTGGGTTGGAAGGAAGTGAAAAATTATGTTGAAAATTGAAATTAAAACAGGTGGAGCAGCTTATCGAGATGAAGATGGCGAACTTGACAGAAGTGCATATGAGTTAAGGCGAAATTTAAAAGAAATTGAAGAAAAACTTGAATACGGGTGTCAAGCTGGTTACATAATGGACATCAATGGAAATAAAGTTGGTAATTGGACACTTGAAGATTAGCAGGAAATTGTAATTTCAGGGGGTGATAAACATGGCAGAAAGATACATAAAAGAGTATGCAAATGATTGTAAGAGAAAAATTGAAGAAAATAATCTAATGGGGAGTAATGTAAAAAATAAGACAATTGCAAAAATCAATAAGGCTGTAAAGCTAATGGATAAAGGGCTGATTACAGCAGATGAAGCGATTAAAATAATATTGGAACGATTTGAAGAGTAATACAGAGAATAATAAGGCAGACGCAAACAAATGTGTCTGTCTTATTTATTAGGAAGGAGAATGTGAAATGATTACACGGAATTGTTTTGGGAAGCTTGAACCACGGATAGGCAAATATGTTGTGGAAAAGCGACATGGTGGGAAATGGGAGATTAATAAAGAAGAATATTGTTTAAAGACAACAGCAGTTGTTGGAGATGGTGTTCTGATGTGGATTGGAATTGAACCATTTGATTCAATGGTAAAGGCATATGCATGGCTAAAGAAACATGTAAACGAACTATTGTAGGAGGTAAGTAAAATGGGACTTTTATATTTAAAGAATGAAGAGAAAAAGTTATACAGTGCATACGGATTAACCGTATATGGCAGACAGGATAGATATGAATGGACTATTTATAACAATAAACCAGATGAAAATGTATATACATCATTACGGATTGAGCGAAACGGAGAGGAAATCTATAACAGAAATCTTGGCAATAGATGTATCTTTGAAGAGAATTTCAACAGGACGATTGATAATTTCTTATGGTGGATTGACAAAGATAGTCCTGATGCATATGACATTGATAATGCAGTTGTTAAGGATCTGTGTGAAACAAACTCATTATTTAATCATCTGATTGGAAACAGAAAGCGAAAAGAACAGGAAGAAGCCAATGAGAAAGCAAGGGTTGAAGCAATCAGAGAAGCGGAACAAAGACAGATTGATTTGATTAAGCAGTATTGTGAAAAGAAAAATCTGTTATTCAAACAGTATTATGAAAAGGTTTATCTGATTAAGTTGCACAATAAAGATGTAAGACAGATGATTGAAAAGGCAGACAATAAGAAGTTTGAAGGATTAAGAGATTTTATGAATAAACATCCTGATAACAAAGATGCTGTGATTGTAATGAATGGAAACATTGAAGATATAGTAAGTCAGATAGCATAGAAAGTGAGGTTGATTGATATGGTGTGCGAAATAAGTAAGAAAATACTCAATGAAGTATATGGTGGAGATACAAAAGAGACAAGAGAAAAAGCAATTAAAAATGGCTATTTTATGGAATGGTCAAAGGAACGAATTAAAAATGCGTTCAGAGCTGGAAATGGAACGGAAAAAGATTTGAAAAGATATATGAATGACAATAAACAATATTGTGTATTTGTAGAAGTATAAAGGAGGTCGATTATATGAGTATTAAATATCATCAGAACGGATTAGGTTATGAATATGGGAAAGATTATTCACTTACAAATAACTGGAATCCTAATGCAGATTACGGAAATGAATATTCAAATGTATATTTTAGAATTAATACACCATCATATGATATTGTGAATGGTGGTTGGGAATCAGATGAAAGAAAAACTGTCAGTAAAGAAATTGATAAATTATTTACAAATCTTGGTTGGAAATGTGATAAGCCAGGATTTAACGGAGTATGTGCGACCTACATAAAAGGTAAATCACACTTATATATGCATCCGCAGGATTACAGTGGTGAGGTACTAAAGAATGAAATTAAGTCGATTGCAGAGGCTATAGAAAAAGCAAAAACATTTTCATTAAGATGGGTTGAATTATATGACACAGTTTATGACATAACTGATGAAGAATATGAGGAATATCTGAAAAGTAAAGAAAAAGAAATACGCAAATCATTATTTGAAACATGCGTTACTACAAGGAAAACTAAATATTTTTACGCTTTTGATGTGTGTAGAAGCCTTGCAAATCAATTTAGATTAAGAAGAATTGGGTTGAATGATGGTCGGAATTATGGAAGTGGTCAAACGATTGAACATATTATGAAAGTAATTGATGATATGGCAATAGAGAAATTATTGTTCGTAAGAGAAAAAGATGGAAATAAATTGGTGCGAACACCGAATAAGACAGAACAAAAAGAAATGAAAATATGTTTTTAGAAGGAGTGATATAAATGTTATGTCCATATAAAGGTGCAGCGTTATTAACCCTGGAAAGAATAAAAGGAACTGTAACAAGTTATTATGTAAATCAGATATACAAAAATGAACAGTATAATTTGTATTGGTTTATAAACTCCAAGGGATATGCACATGTGTTGAAACCTTGTAAGGTATTACTTAATGGAAGATTTCTTCATTATGCTATTGAAGATAATTTACTGACAACAGATAATATGGTACAATCTAAGGGAACTAATGGAGAATATAGTACACTCAAAGAAACTATTGAGGAATTAGAACGGAGGCTGCATAATGAAAAATTGTAATAGCTGTAAACATTTTTGGTATGATAATTCAACAGGCACTTCTGAATGTGGTCAGTATGACAATATGACAGAGGATGAAACTGATAAGTATTATACAAACGGAGAAGATAATTGTCCGTTCTATAAGGAAGATACAAATTAACTAATGAATACAATTTAATAGAGAGAATAATTAAGCAGATAGCAGATAATGTTATCTGCTTTTTTAATTCCAAAGGAAAGAACTGTTTATTTAGAAAGTGAGGTACAAGATATGAAATACTACGAAACAAAAATAGGAAAGATTATCGAGAAAGAGTTCGATTCACGAATGGAAAATGCAGTTATTTCTTACATTATGGATAAAGGTATGAGCAACGTAAAAGAGATTACTGACGAGCAGATTGAAAAACTTGAAGGTAACGGACTTATGACACAGGATTTTGTTCAGTCATTAGTAAGGTGTGAAAGCGGATATGCAATGAGTGTGAGTGGATTGAACTGATAGAGTTCATCAGATTGCATTTATGGTGTACTCCAACAGTACATGATGTGTATTTATATAAGGAAGATTTCACAAAGGAATCATTTGCAGAATTACTTGATAATCTGGATCTTGATGAAAGCGAAGTTGGAGAGAAAATTAAGTTGTTTGCAGTAGTTGACAAGGATTGTTTAAAGGAGTGATTGATATGTTAAATCAGAATTGGTTTCAGGATAAAAGGTTTGTAATGTTTGAGGACTTTGCGGAAAGTCAGAGTTTCTTTGACACAGAGACTAAGAATATTTATGTTGTATCAGAAGAATATGGACAGAAGGGAAGTAATATTATTCAAGAAATTACACCTGAGTCATTTGAGTACACGCCTAACTATAATAGATATAAAAAGTTTATAGGAATTAAGGAAAAATATAGAGTAACTTATACTGCACAAGTCGATCAAACGATTGAAGCAACTTCTTTAGAAGAGGCAAAGAAAATAGCGAAGAATGGAACTGGTGAATATGAAAATCAAGCTTTTGAAAGTATTTATTTATCAGAAGTCGCTTTTATAACAGATAAAGACGGAAACGAAGTATAAAGGAGAATGATTAATATGATGACAAGAGAAAGATTTGCAGAGACAGGTTGGAAAATGACATATGAACAGTATCAGAAATGTGATTGTACTGAATGTAAAAAAGAAGAATGTCCACACAGAGGAGCATATAGAAGAGTGCCTGAAATTGATGGTGGTCTTGGTTTATGTCCCAATTTGAAGGGAGCGTGATTAGAATGTACAGAGTTTATCGATTAACAGACAAAGAGAAAGATAAAATTGTGCGATGTCGTTGGGATGGAGATACACATTACTATGATGTATTTGAATCACAAGAAGAGTGCGATGAAGAACAGAAAAGACTAGATAAAATTGAAGCAGAATATAAAAAACAGAAAGCTGATTATTTAAAAAATTGTAAGAGAAAATGATTGAAATGTTCAAATATATTATCAGCTATGATGGTGGTCAATTAAGAGACAATGGAGAATAACTTAATAGTGATAGTTAAAGCAGAGATTTAATTATCTCTGCTTTTTCTATAAATACATATGAGGAGGTGTTAGAGTGATTAAACCTTACAAAATGTACGGCGACTTCTATGTACCAGGTTGTCCAAATGCTTTTCCAACTGAGGAAGAAGCATGGGAATACATAGAAGAGAATTACTAACACAAGAGGCATCGGCTGGTGACGTAGCCGTGTAAGTCCTCGCTCCTATATTAGTATTATAACACAAAATGGAAAGGAACAGTAATGTTTTGGTATTTATCTAAATTGAAGAGGTGAGAAGATGACAAGCACAATAGAAAGAGATTTTGTAGTAAAAGATGGTGCAGCAAGCTTCCCGATGAAAGAATATCCAAACTATTGCGGAATTGAAGATATTGGATATATTTCACACGGAGAATGGGCAGACGCAGAACTTGAATACAAGGGAAAATTATTCAATGAAAATGTGGTGTCAGATGTAATGTGGGAAAGATTTATTGAAGAATTTCCTGATAAAGATGGAGATTACGAAGCGTTTAATCAGTATATGTATGACAATAAAGACGAAGTATATGAGTTATTAGAAGATTGGAGTGATAGAAATGAATAATATTTTTGTGATTGATAAAACAACAAAATGCAATTTAGGAATTCTTGATTTTACACCACGGAAAGATGACAGAATTTCTATGAAAGCATCTGAATGGAAAGAAATAGAAGTAGTAGTTGAGTGTGTATTATATGAGCCATTGGAACATGCAACATTGGTTTTTGTAAACATTGTCGAGCCATATTACACAGCTATGGTAAAAGAAATTAAGTGGTAAGAATTAGCAATTTCAAATGGAAAGGATGGTTGATTTTATGAAAGCAGATAAATTAGAAAAATATCTTGATGAGTTATCAGACGAAACAGATTTTGCGTTTACATTATCTGATATACAGAATGGAGAAGTTGAATTGTATATGGATGGTGATAATCCATGTAAAGAAGATTGGTGTACTGAAATTACAATTAAGAATCCAAAGACAAAGAAAGAATTAATAAAGACTTTACATGAAAAAATGTGGGAACTTTATGATGACTTTGATATTGAGGAAGAAACATATCTTATGTTAGAAGCAAAGAGAAATGGATTCCAAGGTGTTCCTTGTGTAGTCGATTTAGTGCATAACGAGGAATATAAGAAAAATGCATTGAAAGAGTTTGCGGAGAAATTAAGAGAATTATTATAGAAAGGATGGTTGATGGAAATGAAAAGTACAAATGTAGAAAAAGTTGCTTGTAATTTTAAAGATTGGTTAGTTGATCTTGGATATATGACATTAGAAGATGGAATTCAGGACGAACAGGAAATTGTAAACGATTTCTATGTATTGGAAGAGAAATGTCCGAAATTATTTAATTTGTTTAGGGATATATGTGATCGCTAATGAAATGAAACAAGAATTTTAAAAGAAATGGAGTGATTTATATGTTAAAGGCAATAAATATTAAATGGGATACAGATGGAGATAAAGAAGTGTTAAATGAACTTCCAACGGAAGTAACGATTCCAGAAAACACAGAAGAGGAAGATATCTGTGATTATTTATCCGATGAGTATGGATACTGTGTATTTGGATTCGATGTTGTAACAGTTAAAGGATTCAGAGGTTTGTTTATTGATGGAACACGTAGCGGATATGCTCCTGAACAGTGCTATGAAACAATGACAGTTAATCAGATGATAGAGAAGTTAATTGAATTAAGAGATTATGATAATGCTGGTGACTGTCCGATTTATCTGTCAAATGATAACGGATATACTTACGGACATATAAATGCAGATACGATGAATCTTGGAACATATACAGAAGACAATGATGTTGAGATTGAAGAGAGGTGATAATTATGTTGGACATTACAAACTTATATGCATACAGAATTGAAGAATTGGCTGTTGGGATTGTAAAGGCAAAATCGTATGAGGATGCAAGAGAAAAAGTCAAGATGGCATATTTAAAACATAATGATTGTTTTGATTTAGAAAGAGATGTTGTTGAGATAAGGGAAATTGCAGAAGATGATTCGTGGTTTAGTGATAATCCTGATGTAGTTGAAGTCGATGAATTAATATAGAAGTGGAGTGACAAATATGAATTATACTTATTTTGGAAACAGAATTGAAAGAAACCCATTAGGGAATATGGGGTTACAGTTATTAGAAACGCAAAAGAAATTAGTTTCTCAGGAATATGAAATTGAGAATCTTAGAATTAAAGCAGCTATGTATAAAGCATATTTCTTTCGTAATTCCATATTAGCAGAAAATTAGAAAAACAAAGTGAAGAAAACAGAGATGCACTTATTGGAGAGTTTGATGGTTTTTCATATGCAAGTTGGAGAGCTAATGCTGTATATAGAACGCTTGAAGATATGTGCGATGAAGGACTATTAACTGAAAAAGAATATAGAGAATGTAAGATATGAAATGGAGTGATTTATTATGGCAAAAACATTAAGAGATTTTTGGGATAAAGCAGATGGAGTTTATGACTTTGTAGATAAGAATGGAGTTTCTATTGATGATATGAATTACCCCTTAGAAACAGAAGTGTTAAATGAACGGTTAATTGAAGGTGAACAGTATGAGATCACATTAAATGTAGAAGTAAAGGAGTAATGGAGTATGCAGATTGTAAAAGAAAGTATTATCAAGAAATATTCATATGAAAATGGAGAGCATACCTCTTATACAGAAAAAATAGAACAATACCATTATGACTCAAGAGAGGAACGAAGTGAACATGCAAAGCAAATGACTGAAAAAGGATTTAAAGATAGTGGTCAGGTTAAAGAAAATGTTGGTACGATTATGAATCCAAAGTTGGTCTGGTTTGGAAGTTACTATAAATATGAAAGAAATTAGTCAAGTAAACAAGAGTTTCTTTGGAAAGGACAAATGTATGAAAGTAAAAGAATTATTAGAAGATTTCAAAGGAGATAATCATATTAAAATTTATGACATGCATAGTTTTGATACTCATAGATTTAATAACGCAAATGAAGCTATAAGACAATTTGGTTATTATACAGTCAGAGAGTGGAATGTTGTTGATAATGTCTTAAAAGTAACTATTAGAACACAATTTTAAGAAGGAGATGAATCATTTGCACATAACACATGAAATGAATATGCATAATTGTCAATTATGTAGAAAAGAATGGCTTGGAAGATGTTTCGGAAAGAAATATGGGAAAGATGTATCTGTTGATAATGAACCATGTAAGTGTTACGAATTTGGCGGTTCAGAAGAGAGACTAAAAGAAATTGAGAATAATATGAAATGAGGATTTACAAGGAAGGTGGAATTATGAGTCAAAGTAATTATGAAAAATACGCAGTAGTTAAACAGCAGGAATTATTACACAAGGAGAGAAATTTACAGCAAGCTATTAGTTGTCTTAGAGACAGAAGAAAATTTGCTTCGTTACAATCTATTGATAGTGCAATAGATTTTGTTGCTGATTTATATGATTTGTCTATTGATGAAGTTAAAAGAGCAATGGATGGCGAAGAATATTGGTGTATATAACTATTAAATAATTGTATACTTGGAGGTTATTATGACACAGAAAGCACAAGAATTATTTGAACAATTTTTAAAAGAGTATTGCGATACGGGATATATGTATTCTGGCATGATGCTTTATGAACCAGGACACATAAGAGAATATAGAGAACTTGAAGAATTAGGATTAATTCAAAAGAGAAATTGTGAAGGTTTTGCATATGAATTGACAGAGATAGAAAGACGAAAACTTATTACGGACTGCAACCTTGAACAATTATGGAAAAAGAAAGCCAGTTGTTTTATGGTAAATGGTAAATTTGAGGAAATAGAAAAAGTAATGAAACGATGATTTACTGTGAAATTGGAGGGAATATTATGTTGAATATAGTTGTTATTAATTGTGATAGGAAATATGTGGAATATGAATGGGATTCAAAGAAAGCATTTGTACAGGATATGCAAAGTGATAATGAAAATATTCCAATGCTCGATGATCCTTTGGCAGAAGTCAACACACAAGACAATAATTTACAGTTATGGTGGAGAAATACAGATGGAATGACTGTAGACGATTTGTTAGAAGAATGTAAACAGGAATTAAATTAGATAGGAGTGATAAAATGGAATGTCCGATATGCAAAAATAAACTAGGCTTTAATTGTGGAACATGTATTGAGTGTGGATATAATTATCTGAATGGAAAGTTTGAACATATAAGAGTTTATGTTGATGATTTAACAAATATTGTTCCGTTGGATATTTTAGAAGAATTGATAGAAGAACATAAAAAATTTAAGAAAAGATGAAACGGAAATTTATTTGGAGGTGATGCAATGGAAATGAATATCAATATAACAGAAACGAAGAATGAATCACTCGCATATAGACTAATCAGAAGAAAGGCAAGAAACATGTTAGAACCTTGTACGGATCAGGAACTTGGACAATATGTGCGAGGTATAGTTGACATGCAAAGCGAAATCTATGGTGAAGGAATCAGTCAGCAATCAATGAAATAATGTAGCTAATAACCTGTGGGTAACAATTACTCGCAGGTTTTATTATTAAGGAGGAATTTTTATGGTAGATATTACAGTATTAAATAATATGGAATACGCAGATGCGGAAAATTTTGTACATAACAACGGCTATATTAATACTATCGGAGCGGATGAAGTTGCAGCTAGTAAATCCGATAGGGTAGCAGATACATACTATGAGTTATATGATAACGATGGAAACATGGTTGATATGATAAGTTTCTATCAGTATTATAACGGCGAAAACATAAATAACCCTGATCTGAACGCAGAAATTGTAGAACAGGGATGGGA